>Ga0209254_10000122_pt1 | contig 51200 bp, 47 predicted proteins | sample FrelakmetDIP11DI_FD_187148 | JGI IMG/M metagenome (GOLD analysis project Ga0209254, IMG submission 187148) | Freshwater lake sediment microbial communities from the University of Notre Dame, USA, for methane emissions studies - DIP11 DI (SPAdes)... | ecosystem: Environmental > Aquatic >...
CGCGTCGATGCGGGGTGGGGTGCCGGTCTTCAGGCGGCCCACGTCGAAGGGCAGCTCACGGAGGCGCGCGGCCAGGCCGACCGACGCAGGATCGCCGGCGCGGCCGCCGGAATAGTTGGTGAGGCCCACGTGGATTCGGCCCGCCAGGAAGGTGCCGACCGTGAGCACCACCGCCCGGGCGTGGAAGCGCAAGCCGGACTGGGTGACGACGCCGGTGACCCGGTCGCCCTCCACGATGAGGTCGTCCACGCCCTGCTGGAAGAGCTGCAGGTCCGGCTGCGCGTCGAGCAGCGCGCGGACGGCCTGCCGGTACAGCGCCCGGTCGGCCTGGGCGCGGGTGGCGCGGACGGCCGGGCCCTTGCTGGCGTTGAGTGTGCGGAAGTGGATGCCGGCGCGATCCGCCGCCACGGCCATGAGGCCGCCCAGCGCGTCGATCTCCTTCGCCAGGTGGCCCTTGCCGATGCCGCCGATGGCCGGGTTGCAGCTCATCTGGCCGACGGTTTCCAGGTTCTGGGTGAGCAGCAGCGTGCGGGCGCCCAGGCGCGCCGCGGCCGCGGCGGCCTCGGTGCCGGCGTGGCCGCCGCCGACCACGATGACGTCCCAGGTGTTGGTGCTGCTCATATCGCCGGCATTCTAAAGGGCCGCCGGGGATTCCGGTCGGCCCCGGGGGTCGCCCGTCGTGACGCGTTATGGCAAGAAAAATCCCCGGAAGCCCATCACGGTTTGGCACGGGCCAGTGTGCCAGCATCTTGCTCAATAAGGACGGAAGGCCGCCACCGGACACGGGGGCGCGACCTGACCGCCGACAACAAGAAGAACAACAAGAGTCACCCTGCATGCACGAGTACCCGTCCACACTGCCGTCCGATGCCGGCAATTCCGCCACGGCCCGGCGTGGTCCGGCGGGGCTCGAGCGGCGCGCCGCTGCGCTGTACGCGGTGTGGGCCGTCATCGCGGGGCTCACCCACGCGGCCGGCGCAATACCCCTGCCCCCCGGGGCCGGCGTAGTCCTCAGCGCGGGCAGCGCACTGACGCTGGGACTCTTCACAGCCCTGGCCCGCCTCCCCGTCACGGAGCAGCCGGCCGACAGCACGCTGATCGCGGCGCAGTCACTGATGGGGATCGTCTGGGCCACCCTCTACACCTGGTTTGCGGGCGGCTCCGCCGGCGGTGCGGTGCTGGGCGTCGGCATGTACCTGTCGGCCATCGCACTGGCGCTGCCGGGCACCAGCCTGCCCGTGCTCGGGCGGTTGATGGTAGGCGCGGGCCTGGCGAGCTTCATCACGCCGATGCTGCAGCAAGCCGGGCTGGCGGGCGGCGACACGCTTTCAGCCGTCGGGCTGCTGACGGTGCTGCTGCCGGGCCTCGTGCTGGTCGTGCTGCTCAAGGCCATGCACCTCGCGGCCCGCACCCTGGCCAGCGCCCGGGAGCAGCTGCAGGCGCGGAACGCCGAGCTGCAGGCGGGCATCGAGCGCATTGCCCGCCGGGCCGAGCGGGATCACCTGACCAACTCCTACAACCGGCAGTCCATCCTCGAGATGGTGGCCCGGGAGAAGGCCCGGGCCGACCGGAATGGCGAGTCGCTCTGCATCTGCCTGCTCGACATCGATCACTTCAAGGACATGAACGACCGTTTCGGTCACCAGGCCGGCGACCGGATCCTGGCTGCCTTCGCACGGCGGGTGCGCGGCGCGCTGCGGACGATGGACGTGCTGAACAGCGGCGGCCTGCCGGCGGTGACCCGCGCGGAGCAGGTGGGACCGGCGGGCCGGAGCGCGTTTGGCCGGGTCGGCGGCGAGGAGTTCATCGTGCTGCTGCCGGACACGTCGCTGAGGGGCGCGCTCCGGTGCGCCGAACGGGTGCGGAAGGCGGTGGTCCGTCGGCCATTCGACGGGCTGCACCAGGTGACCGTGTCCATCGGCATCGCGGAGTACCAGCCGGGGGAGACCGTGTCGAGCCTCATCGGCCGGGCCGACCAGGCCCTCTACGGCGCCAAGCATGCCGGCCGCAATCGGGTGCACTGCGCAACCGCCGACGGCGGCCCGAACGCCATCGTGATGCCCGACCTGCTGGCGCAGAAGTAAAAAGGTACCGGACACTTAGTTTTGTTAGTTGCCGGGCCGGCATCCGGGGCCGGCCCGGCAACTAACAAAACTAAGTGTCCGGTACCTTTCAGTAGTCGGCGCGGTCGCTGGTGGCCTGCTGCTTGAGGCGGGCGGCCAGCTCATCGCCCAGGTAGCGGTCGATCACCCAGTGCACCCCATAGATCGCGGGGGTCAGCGCCAGCGCGACCAGGAACTTGTACGCGTAGTTCACCGTGCCTATCGCCAGGAACTGGTTCAGCGGCCACTGCTGAGGGCCCAGGACGAAGGCGATGTACAGCACCACAAAGCTGTCCACGAACTGGGACACCAGCGTCGACCCCGTGGCCCGCAGCCAGATCATGCGCTCCCCCGTCACCAGCCGGATCCGGTGGAAGATGGACACGTCCAGCAGCTGCCCGATCAGAAACGCCACGAGCGACCCGACGATCACCCACATGCCTTGCCCGTAGATCGCCGCGAAGGCCGTCTGCAGGTTGTCCACGCCCTGGGACTGGAACGACGTCACCCACCAGTCCGCCGGGGCCAGCTCGATCACGATAAAGGCGATCAGGAAGGCGTAGGAAATCAGGGCCACGGCGAGGAAGGACAGGAAGCGCACACCGTTCCGCCCGTAGTACTCGTTCACCACGTCCGTCATGACGAAGACGACGGGCCAGAGGATGACGCCCGCGGTGAAGTTCAGCGTTCCCGTCTGCCCGAACAGTGACCAGTTGAAGGGCTGGAGCCCCAGAGTGGTCTCGACCGCGAAGATCTTGATCCCCACGAACTCAGCGAGGATCGCGTTAGCCACGAGGATGCCGGCGAGGACCACGAAGAGCCGGGCGGCGCGGTGGGTGGTGACGTTCATTGGCCCTAGCGTAGCCGTGGAGGCGACAAAAGTAGATATCATCGACACCGGGCGGGTCATGCCGGCATATCCGCCCAGGAGGAGCCTGCGCGATGACCGAGAAGCCCTATCTTCCAGAGGTCAGGGAGCAGTACGAGAGCTTCCCCTATCCGCCGCGTGATCCCGCCGACGAATTACGCCGGCTGATCCACTCCGTTCCCGCGAGCCTGCTGGCGATCAACCACCACTGCTTCGGGGGCCGCAGGGATTTCCGCGCCGGCTTCCGGGTGCTGGTGGCCGGCGGCGGCACCGGCGACGCAGTCATCTTTCTCGCCGAGCAGCTGCGCAACTGCGACGCCGAGGTGGTCTATCTCGACATGTCGCGCGCCTCGCGCGCTGTGGCCGAAGCCCGCGCCCGGGTCCGCCGGCTCACCAACATCACCTGGGTAACGGCCTCGATCATGGAGTTGCCCCGGCTCGGACTCGGGCTGTTCGACTACATCGAGTGCACCGGCGTCCTGCACCACCTGGAATCCACGGAGGGCGGCCTGACGGCACTGAACTCGGTGCTCAGGGATGACGGCGCGATCTTCCTCATGCTTTACGGCAAGTATGGCCGCCAGGCCGTCTATGACATGCAGGCACTGCTGCGCAACTACCTGCCACCCGGGGCCGGCATGCAGGAGAAGGTGCGCCTGACACGCGAATTCCTGGCGGCACTCCCGAAGTCCAATAGTTTCGTCCGGGACCTGGACGCCTCGGGCTGGGAGATCTCTGCGGAGGGCTTCGGCGACGTGGGCCTCTACGACCTGCTGCTGCACTCCCAGGACCGCTGCTTCGACGTACCGGGCCTGTACGCCCTGGCCACAGCAGCGGGTTTGCACATCCTGGGCTTTGCCTGGCGCGCCGCCGACTACGAGCCGGCGAACCTGGTCAGCGATCCCGAGGTGCGTGAGCGGCTGGCGAGCCTCGACCTGCCACGCTGCCAGGCCCTGGCCGAGCTGTTCGTCGGCAACCTGCGCACCCACGAGTTTTTCCTCGCCCGGCAGCCCGTCCGGGCGGTGAGCCTCAAGGACGAGGACAACGCGCTCCGAGCCTACGGCGCACTGCTATTCAATGCTCCCCGGCTGGCCGCAGAGATGGTGCCCGGAGCCGGACGGGTGCTGCGCTTCGAGGACCGGGGTGTCACGCTCGACATTCCCTGCACGCCCATCGCAAAGCTGATCTATGCCCACATGGATGGCCGCACGTCCATACGTGTGCTGCGCGGAAAGATCATGCAGGAGGTGCCCGGCTCGACGCCGGAAGCCATCGAGCGGGAACTGGCTTTCGTGTACGGCCAACTGCACCCACGCGGCTGCCTGTACCTGATCAGGGCCGGAGATTACGGTGTCACGGTGCCGGACTACGAGCGGTTGTTCACGACCAGGCCGCAGTAGCTACCGGGTCGGTCCGGGGCCAGAATGGGTGCAGGAGCATCAAACCATCTACAACGCCAAGGCCTACTCCGCCGCCAGCGCCACCTCGCCGCTGGCCTCCAGCAATATCAATCGCAGGGGTCCCGGCGACCGCGACGTCCAGATCGAGATTCTCTTCTGCGGCATCTGCCACTCCGATCTCCACCTGGTCCGCAACGAGTGGAGCAAAGTCATGCCCACCGTTTACGAGATCGTCGGCCGGGTCACGCAGGTCGGATCGGGGGTGACGAAGTACAAGCCGGGCGACCTCGCCGCCGTCGGCTGCCTGGTGGACTCGGACCGCACCTGTCCCCACTGCAAGGCGGGCAAGGAGCAGGCCTGCCCGAACCAGGTCCTCACGTTCAACGGCCCGGACAGGCACCTGGGCGGCGTCACCTACGGCGGCTACTCCGACAGCATCGTCGTGGACGAGCACTTCGTCCTGCGCGTCCCGTCCAACCTCAACCTCGCCGGTGCCGCACCCCTGCTCTGCGCCGGGATCACGACCTACTCGCCGATGCGCCACTGGGGCGTGGGCAAGGGCAAGAAGGTGGGCGTGGTAGGGCTTGGCGGCCTCGGCCACATGGCCGTGAAGTTCGGGCGCGCGTTCGGCGCCCACGTGGTCGTCTTCACCACCTCGCCCGGCAAGAAGGAGGACGCCCTCCGTCTCGGGGCCGATGAAGTGGTGGTTTCCAGCAACGCCGCCGAGATGAAGAAACACGCCGGCAGCTTCGACTTCATCCTCGACGCCGTGTCCGCCGATCACGACATCAACGCCTACCTCAACCTGCTCGCACGCGACGGCAACCTGACGCTGGTCGGCGCTCCGGCGAAGCCCCTGAGCGTCGCCTCCTTCGCCCTCATCATGGGTCGCCGCAGCCTCTCCGGCTCCAACATCGGCGGCATCGCCGAGACCCAGGAAATGCTCGACTTCTGCGGGACACACAAGATCACCGCTGACGTGGAGGTGATCCCGATCCAGAAGGTCAACGAGGCCTACGAGAGGGTGATCAGGAGCGACGTGAAGTACCGGTTTGCCATTGATATGGCGTCACTGAGATCGGAGTGACCGGCGGCGGGTAAGTCACTTTCCGATGCAGAAGCCGGCGAAGATTTTCCCAAGCAGATCGTCACTCGTAAACTCCCCGGTGACCTCCGCCAGCGCCACCTGCGCTTCCCGCAACTCCTCCGCCAGCAACTCCCCCGCCCGGCTCACCTCCAGCTGCTCACGCCCCGCATCGAAATGCGCCCGCGCCCGCCGGATACTGTCCAGGTGCCGCTGCCGGGCGATCACCGTGCCCTCCCCGGTGTCGCCATAGCCAACCCGTGACTTGACGAGCTGGCGCAGGTCGTCTAGGCCAGCGCCGGTGCGCGCTGATAAACGGAAAGCCACGGGCTGCGCGCCCGCATCCACGCCGGGCTGCTCCCCCGTGAGGTCGATCTTGTTCCGGACCACCACCACGGGTACGCCGGGCGGTACCTCCGCCAGCAGCCCATCCAGTGGCGAAGAGTCAGTCGCATCCACCACCAGCAGCGTGAGGTCCGCCACCGCCAGCTGCCCCCGGGTCCGCTGCACGCCCTCACGCTCCACCATGTCGCCGGTCTCCCGAAGCCCGGCGGTGTCCACGACATGCACCGGCAGCCCATCGATGTCGAGGTGCTCCCGGACGAGGTCCCGTGTCGTCCCCGGCTGGTCGGTCACGATGGCCGCCTCGTAACCCGCCAGCCGGTTCAGCAGGCTCGACTTGCCGCTGTTGGGCCGGCCCGCCAGCACCACGTGGATGCCGTCCCGGAGCAGACGGCCCTGCCGGGCGGTCGCCTCGATGCGGTCGAACTCGGTGGCCACCGAGTCCAGCCGGCGGCGGAGATCGTCGGTGGCGAGGAAATCGATCTCCTCTTCCGGGAAATCAATCGCCGCCTCCACGTACATGCGGAGCGCAGTGACCTGCTCGTTGAGCCCGAGGATCGCAGCAGAGAACTCGCCGGACAGGGACCGGTGCGCAGCCCGGGCGGCGGCGCGGGATCCCGCGTCGATGAGATCCGCCACCGCCTCGGCCTGGAGCAGGTCCAGCTTGTCGTTGAGGAAGGCCCGCTCGGAGAACTCGCCCGGATTTGCCAATCGGGCGCCGAGCCCGACGATCCGGGCAACCAGCATGTCCATCAGCACCGGACCGCCGTGGCCGTGGAGTTCGAGGACGTCCTCGCCAGTGAAGGAATGGGGCGCGGGAAAGAACAGCGCGAGGCCGGTGTCCAGCACCTGGCCATCCGTGTCGCGAAAACCGCGGAGCGTGGCGACCCGCGGCTCCGGGCAGCTGCCGAGGACCGCGCCGGCAATGTTGCGCACGAGCGGGCCCGAGACGCGCACGATACCGACCCCGCCCCGCCCTGCCGGCGTGGCCCGGGCCACGATGGTGGTGCCGGATATCGTGTTCATGGCACCCGGCACGACACGCGGTTCAGTCGACGCCCAGCACCTTGTTGATGCGCCACTGCTGGGCTATGGACAGCACTGAGTTGGTCAGCCAGTAGAGCACCAGGCCCGCCGGGAAGAAGGCGAAGAAGCCCGTGAACACGATGGGCATGATCTGCATCATCTTCGCCTGCACCGGATCCGGGGGCGGCGGGTTGAGCTTCTGCTGGAAGAACATAGCCGCTCCCATCAGCAGGGGCAGGATGAAGTACGGATCCTTCGACGACAGGTCGGTGATCCAGAGCATGAACGGCGCCTGGCGCATCTCGACGCTCTCGAGGAGCACCCAGTAGAAAGAGATGAAGAAGGGGATCTGCACCAGCATCGGCAGGCAGCCCGCCGCGGGATTGATCTTCTCCTTCTTGTACAGCTCCATCAGCGCCGTGCTCATGGCCTGGCGGTCGTCCTTGTGGCGTTCCTGCAGCGCCTTCATCCGGGGCTGCAGCTTGCGCATGCCGGCCATGGACCGCCCGCTGGTCTCGCTGAGTTTGTAGAAGACGAGTTTGATCAGCAGCGTCACCAGGATGATGGCCAAGCCCCAGTTACCCACGAAGCTATACATGGTACTGAGCAACCAGAACATGGGCTGGGCGAGCAGGGTCAGCCGCCCGTAGTCCACGGTGAGCTCCAGCCCCGGGGCCACGGTCTTCAGCTCGCCCTGCAGCTTGGGGCCGATGTACAGCTGGGACTCGAAGGCGGCCGAGCCCCCCGGCGGCACCGCCTGCAGCGGGCCGATGGCGCTCACCAGGAACTTGCCATCGGCGAAGCTGCCGGCGTAGTTCCAGGTCTCGGCGGCGGGCGGTACGGCAGCGGCCAGGAAGTGGTGCTGGATCACCCCGAACCAACCCTTGGGCACCGACTGGGCGAAGGGCGTGGCCGTCAGGTCTTCCACGTCGAGCTTCTGATAGCTGGCGCCGTCAAAGGTGACCGGGCCGCTGAAGGAGTAGGTCTCGACGTCGAACATGCTCCGTTCCGGCGGCGTGTACAGCCGCTGGACCTGCAGGTACTCGGCCGCCTGGTAGGGCTGGGCACCCGCGTTCTGCACGGTGTAGTCGAGCTCGATCTGGAAGCTGCCGGGCCGGAAGGTGTAGGTCTTGGTCACTACCACGCCGGTTGGGCTCTCCCAGCGCAGCGGCACCTTGAGCTCGGTGGCGCCGGGCTCCAGCGTGAATTCCGTGTCGGTCCCGGTGAACGTCGCCAGGTGATTGGCCTCCGGTTGGCCATCCGCCGCGCGCAGACCGCCCTGGACAGTGAAGAAGCGCGCCGGGTCCGGGGAAAGAAGCTCCATCGGCACATCCGGCTGATCCTTGTGCACCGGGAAAGTCGGCAGCTTCGCGCCCACGATGTTGCCGCCGCGGGTGTCGATGGCCAGGTCGAGCACGTCGGTTCGCACGCGGATCAGTGTTGGCGCCGGGGTCACGGGCTCTGCCGGCGCGATGCCGGCAGTCGCAGCCGACGGGGTTTCCGTTAGTGACGGCAGCGCGGGCGTCGCTGCCGGGGCCGCGGCCCCGTCCAGGGCGGGGGTTGCCGGCGTGGCACTCGTCGCCGTGGCGTCAGGTGGCTTTGGCGCGAAGGTCTGCTGCCAGGTCTGCACCGTGAGCCAGACCAGCATGAGCAGGCCGGCCCAGAGAAAGATCCGCAGGTTGTCCATGGTCACGTGCCGCTATTCCTGTCAGTTCCAGTTGCACCGGTCTCGATGCGGGCCCAGTGCTTTTCGAGACTGGTGACAATCTCGCCATTCGCGGCCGACGTGGTCGCATCCCGCGCGAGGACCACCATGTCCACCGGTGGCAGGCCAGAGGCACGCCGCCGGAAATTCTCGCGTACCAATCGACGGAGCCGGTTGCGCCCCACGGCAAGGCGGACCTTCTGCTTGGAGATCGCGAAGCCGAGGCGCGGGTGACTCAGCGCGTTCGGCTGAAACAGGATCGTGAAGTAGCGATCTGCCGAACGCTGGCCCTTCTTGAACACATTATCAAAGTCGACTGCGTGCAACAGGCGCAGCTGCCGCGGGAAATTCTGCCGGGGGTGATCAGCGGAGAGACTTGGCGACGGAGCGATCGCGGTCTGCCGGAATTTGAATGGGCGTGCGTGCGGAACCGTCAGACGGTAAGGCGCGCACGACCCTTGGCCCGGCGACGCTTGAGCACCAGGCGGCCACCGCGGGTTGCCATCCGGGCACGGAAACCGTGGCTCCGGGCACGCTTGAGCTTGCTGGGCTGGTAAGTTCTTTTCATGGAGAAATTCGCCGGAAAACAAAAGGATGGGGTACGCGGGAGGGCGGAAGGTTAAGTAGCCGCCCCGCGCCTGTCAATAGCAGGGCCAGCACTTCCGGGCCTGTGGATAAGTCGATTCCTGCCCGTTAGACTGCCAGCCTCCCCTTCCCACAACCATAAATCAGATTCACGGGGTGAATCCGTGCAGTCTTCTCTCTGGGGCCGCTGCGTCCAACAGTTGCGGTCCGACCTGCCCGAACAGCAGTTCAACACCTGGATTCGGCCCTTGCAGGCCGTGGAAGAGCCCCAGCTGATCCGTTTGCTGGCGCCCAACCGGTTCGTCGTGGACTGGGTTAACAGCAACTGTCTCGGCCGGATCACCGATTTCCTTCGGGAAACCCCGGGAATGACGGTGCAGGTGGAGGTCGGCAGCCTCAACAACCTGCAGCGGCAGCCGGTCCCCTTAGGCGGGCCCGGGGCCGGCAGGGCCAAGACGGTGCTGGCCAGCATTGGCGGCAAGCTGAACCCGGAGTACACCTTCGACAAGTTCGTCGAGGGCAAGAGCAACCAGATGGCCCGGGCGGCCGCCCTCCAGGTCGCCAGCAATCCGGGCAGGGGCTACAACCCGCTGTTTATCTACGGCGGCGTGGGTCTGGGCAAGACCCACCTGATGCAGGGCGTCGGGCACGTCATCCTCGCCAACCGGCCGGACGCCCGGGTGGCCTACGTGCACTCGGAGCAGTTCGTGGGCGACATGGTCCGGGCGCTGCAGCACAACACTATCAACGACTTCAAGGCGGCCTACCGGTCCCTGGACGCCCTCCTCATCGACGATATCCAGTTCTTCGCCAACAAGGAGCGGTCCCAGGAGGAGTTCTTCCACACCTTCAACGCCCTGCTGGAAGACCAGCGCCAGGTGATTCTCACTTGTGATAGATATCCTAAGGAAGTCAATGGGTTAGAGGAGCGTCTGAAGTCCCGTTTTGGCTGGGGACTGACGGTCTCCATCGACCCGCCGGAACTCGAGACCAGCGTGGCGATTCTCATGAGCAAGGCGGCGGCGGCCCACAAGGAATTACCGGAGGAGGTGGCCTTCTTCATTGCCCAGCGGATCCGGTCCAACGTCCGGGAGCTGGAAGGCGCGCTGCACCGGGTCGTGGCCAATTCCACGTTCACCGGGCGGCCGATCACCCTGGAGTTCGCCAAGGATGCACTCCGTGACCTCCTCGCCCTGCAGGACCGCCTCGTCACGATCGAGAACATCCAGAAGATCGTGGCCGAGTACAGCAAGGTGCGCGTGGCCGACCTGCTTTCCAAGCGCCGGAACCGGTCGATTACGCGCCCGCGCCAGATCGCCATGAGCCTGGCGAAGGAGCTCACCAATCACAGCTTGCCGGAGATCGGCGACCAGTTCGGCGGGCGCGATCACACCACCGTTCTGCACGCCTGCCGCCGGGTGAAGCTGCTGCGGGAAACCGAGTCACGGGTGCGCGAGGACTACCAGAATCTGATCCGGATCCTCACGGCGTGAGTGCGTGACTTGAGATCGTGAGTTGCCCGCGTGGTCATCCGGGGTACGGGACGTGGGGATGCTGTGGACAAATCATACGAGCCGAAAAGCCCACAGGTTCCGCACAGGTGCTACATTGTCCCTCCAGCGGGTAGCGCACAACAGGAATTGGACGAAAACGTCTGTATTTCCAGTTCCGGATGTCGGTCATCAACAGGTGGATGCCACCCTAATAACTACTACTATAAGTAGTTTTTGACCAAGACCAGTAATTACAAAGTCAGTTGCAAGGATGATCCGGGGATGAAGTTCACGACGTCACGCTCAACGCTGCTGAAGCCGATCCAGGCCGTCATTGGTGTCGTGGAACGCCGGCAGACGATGCCGATCCTCGCTAACGTGCTGCTCGTGGTGAAGGGCCAGGAGCTCTCGGTGACCGGCACGGACCTCGAGGTCGAGCTCGTGGCGCGAGTGCTCCTCGACAAGTCCGACAGTGGCGGCGAAGTGACGGTGCCAGGACGCAAGCTGCTCGACATCTGTCGCGCCCTGCCCGACGACGCGAACGTGCAGGTCCAGCTCGACGGTGACCGGCTGGTTATCAAGTCCGGGCGCTCCCGCTTCGTGCTGGGCACTCTGCCTGCTACGGAGTTCCCGGTGGTGGATGACGTGGAGCCGCTGCAGAGTCTGCAGCTGAGCCAGGTGGATCTCCGTACGCTGCTTGAGAAGACCCATTTCGCGATGGCCCAGCAGGACGTGCGCTACTACCTGAATGGGCTGCTCCTGGAGACCGGCAAGAAGATGGTCCGGGCCGTCGCCACTGACGGTCATCGCCTCGCCCTGTGTGAGTTGGCCACCGAAGGGGCCAAGGGCAACGGGAAGAGCGCCAGGGCGGAGGGCCACCAGGTCATCATTCCCCGCAAGGGCGTCCAGGAGCTGCAGCGCCTCCTGACGGGGGACGGCACCGTAGTGCTGGCCATCGGCAGTAATCATGTTCGTGCCACGATCGGCGACATTCGCTTCACATCAAAGCTTATTGACGGTCGTTTCCCGGATTATGAGCGGGTGATCCCAAAACCCCAGGGCAACATCCTGAGGGCGGGCCGGGACGTGTTGCGGCAGGCCCTGCAGCGGGCGGCCATCCTCTCCAACGAAAAATACCGGGGCGTTCGCCTGGAGTTGGCGGACGCCACCCTGCGCATTCAAGCCAACAACCCGGACCAGGAAGAGGCCCGGGACGAGCTCGAGGTGGAGTACACCGGGCAGTCCCTGGAAATCGGCTTCAATGTCAATTACCTGCTGGATGCCCTTGCGGCCGTGGATAGCGAGCAGGTGGAGATGGGATTCGTGGACGCTAATAGCAGCTGCCTCATCAGCGGTCCGGGTCCCGTGCAGGCCCGGTATGTCGTGATGCCGATGCGGCTCTGATGTGACGTCGCCCGCCCCGGCCCCGGTTGTTGCCGAGGTCCAGCTCGGGTCATTTCGCTGCTTCGAGTCCGCCACCTTTCAACCCGGGCCCGGGTTCAATCTGGTGGCTGGGGCAAACGCATCCGGCAAATCCAGCCTTCTGGAGGCCCTCTACTTTTTGGGCCGCGGCGGCTCCTTCCGGGCCGCGCGGGCCGAAGCCACCGTCAGATTCGAGGCTGATCGGGCCACGCTCTTTGCCCGACTGGGGGTGGGGGTGGCCGGCCGAGTCGGGCTGGAGATCTCCCGGGCCGCCGGTCTAGCCATCCGGGTGGACGGTGCGCCGGGGACCCGCGCCGATCTGGCGCGGGCCCTGCCCGTCCAGATCCTGAATCCTGCGAGCCACGAGCTGGTCAGCGGGGCTCCCGCGGGGCGCCGTCAGTTCCTGGACTGGGGCGTGTTTCACGTGGAACCAGCGTTCCTTCCCGCCTGGCAGCGGTATCGCCGGGCGCTCCAGCAGCGAAATGCCGCCCTCAAAACCCGAAGTGGTCCGGCCGCCTGGGTCTGGGACGAAAGCCTGGTGGCCGACGGCACCTTGGTGGATGCCTGTCGCCGCCGCTTCCTGGACCGGTTGCTAACTCGGGTGGCGCTGGTCGGGGAGCGCCTGTTGGGGGCCGATATCGAACTCGGGTACCTGTCCGGCTGGGCCGAGGGCAATGCCCTGGCGGAAGCCCTGATCGCCAGCCGGGATCGGGATCTGCAGATGGCAACCAGTACTGTGGGGCCCCACCGGTCCGATATCCAGATCAGGGTTCGCACCCGGCGGGCCCGGGACACGGTTTCCCGGGGTCAGGAGAAGCTGGTGGCAGCAGCTCTGACCCTCGCCCAAGTGGAGTTGGTCTCGGAGGCCCGGGGCCAGACCATCGTGCTTCTCCTGGACGAACCCGGCGCCGATCTGGACCGGGAGCACTTGGCCCGCCTCCTCACCGAGGTTGCGGCCGTGCCGGCCCAAGCGTTTGTCACCTCTCTTGATCCAGCCTCAGTCACCCTGCCAGCTGGCGCCAGGGCGTTTCACGTGGAACATGGGTCGGTGCAAGCTCAAGTGCTATAATTTCCGGCTAGTCATCCGGGGTCTTTCATGGTCGAATCAGAACGCTACGATTCCAGTAATATCAAGGTCTTAAAGGGCCTCGACGCGGTTCGAAAGCGGCCCGGCATGTACATCGGCGACACCGATGACGGCACCGGTCTTCACCACATGGTTTTCGAAGTCGTCGATAACTCCATCGACGAGGCCCTCGCCGGCCACTGCACCAACATCACGGTCACCATCCACGCCGACGAATCCGTCACGGTCACCGACGATGGGCGCGGGATCCCCGTAGATATGCACCCGGAGGAGGGAGTTTCCGCCGCCGAGGTGATCATGACCGTCCTCCACGCCGGCGGTAAGTTCGACAGCAGCTCCTACAAGGTCTCCGGCGGTCTCCACGGCGTGGGCGTGTCCGTCGTCAATGCCCTGTCCGAGGTCCTGGACCTGACCATCAACCGGGAAGGGAAAGTCCACGAGCAGCGCTACCGGCTGGGCGAGCCCGACGCGCCCCTGGCCGTCACGGGGGAGTCGAAGAAGCGGGGCACGGTCATTCGCTTCAGGCCCAGTCCCCAGATCTTCACCAACATCCAGTTCCACTACGACATCCTGGCCAAGCGGCTCCGGGAGCTGTCCTTCCTGAATCAGGGCGTTCGTATCCACCTGATGGACGAACGGGACGGCAAGGAGGACGTGTTCGAGTTCGAGGGCGGCATCCGCGCCTTTGTCGAGCACCTCAACCGCAACAAGATGCCGATCCACAGTTCCGTCATTTACTTCGAGCGCACCGTCGACCTGATCGTCGTTGAGTGTGCGCTCCAGTGGAACGACGGGTACCAGGAGAACATGTTCTGCTACACGAACAATATTCCCCAGAAGGACGGCGGCACGCACCTCTCCGGTTTCCGCGCGGCATTAACCCGCACGCTGAACACCTACATCGAGAAGGAACTGAGCTCGCGCAAAGAGAAGGTCGCGACCACCGGTGACGACGCGCGGGAAGGCCTGACCGCCGTGCTCTCGGTGAAGCTGCCCGACCCGAAGTTCTCGTCCCAGACCAAGGACAAGCTCGTCTCGTCCGAAGTGAAAGCTGCGGTCGAGACCGTCGTCGGCGAGTTGATGGAATCCTTCCTGCTCGAGCATCCGGCCGAAGCCAAGATCATTGCGTCCAAGCTGATCGACGCGGCCCGCGCCCGCGAAGCTGCGCGCAAGGCGCGGGAGATGACCCGCCGCAAGGGTGCCCTGGACATCGCGGGCCTGCCCGGCAAACTTGCCGACTGCCAGGAAAAGGATCCGGCGCTTTCCGAGCTGTTCCTGGTCGAGGGCGATTCCGCAGGCGGCTCCGCGAAGCAGGGCCGTGATCGCCGTACCCAGGCCGTGCTGCCACTGAAGGGCAAGATACTCAACGTCGAGAAGGCCCGCTTCGACAAGATGCTGGGCTCCGCCGAGGTCGGCACGCTGATCACGGCGCTGGGCTGCGGCATCGGCCGGGAGGATTTCGACCCGGACAAGCTGCGCTACCACCGTATCATCATCATGACCGACGCCGACGTGGACGGCTCCCACATCCGCACGCTGCTGTTGACGTTTTTCTACCGGCAGATGCCCCAGCTCGTGGAGCGCGGCCACATCTACATCGCGCAGCCACCGCTCTACAAGGTCAAGCGCGGCAAGGTGGAAACCTACGTCAAGGACGACGTCGAGCTGAACACCCTGCTGCTCAAGTCGGCGCTCGATAACGCGGCTCTGCACGTCAACGGCAAGGACGCGCCGTTGCAGGGCGATGCCCTGCGTACCCTCGCCGAGCAGTTCGTGATCGTGTCGGCAATGATCCAGCGGCTCACGCGCCGCTACGATACCCGGGTGCTCGAGCAGCTGCTCTATCAGCCGGAAGTGACGGCAGTTCGCTTCGGCGATCGCGCCTGGCTAACGGAGTGGGCTGCCGGCCTGCAGAAGGCCCTGATGGCAACCACCAATGGCGACAGCATCGTCTACCGGGTCGACCTGACTGCCAACGACGAAGGCGTGCAGGGGTTCGCTGTCCGTCGCGCGCGGCACGGTGTCGACGAGCGCGTGGACTGGCCGTTGCGCTTCTTCGAGCTGCCCGAGTACCGGAAGATCGCCGACCTGGCCAACAGCCTGCAGGGCCTGATCGGGGCGGGCGCGTACATCGTCCGCGGTGAGCAGCAACGCGACGTCGCCAGCTTCCGCGACGCAATGGACTGGCTGATGGGCGAGGCGCGCCGGGGCCAGACGATTCAGCGCTACAAGGGCCTCGGTGAGATGAACCCGGAGCAGCTCTGGGAGACGACCGTGAACCCGGAGAGCCGGCGCCTGATGCAGGTAAGGATTGAGGACGCCGTGGCGGCGGACGAGATCTTCACCACGCTGATGGGCGACCAGGTCGAACCGCGACGGGAGTTCATCGAGCGCAACGCGCTGGCAGCGGAGAATCTCGACATCTAGTGGCGGGTCGTCAACCGGGGGCTTTCGAAGCCCGCAGGTCGGCAACCTGGGCCTCGACCCAGGCCTGGATCTCCTCGTTAACCTGCCGCGGCTCGCGGCCGCTCGGGTCCACGGGCGGGCCAATGCGGAACGTCACCGTGCCGGGCCACTTCACCCAGCCCCGGCGCGGCCAGTAGTCGCCGGCGTTGTGGGCCACTGGCACGAGCAGCCGGCCCGACTCCTGGGCCAGCAGCACGCCACTCAGACCGTAGCGCCGGGTTTCCCCCGCGGGAACCCGCGTGCCCTCCGGGAAGATCATCACCCAGTGGCCTTCCTCCAGCCGGGCCCTGCCCATCGACAACACCTGAGTGATCGCCTTCTGGCCCGCGCCGCGATCGATGGCAATGGGCCGGATGGCCCAGACCGCCCAGCCTAGGAACGGTGCCCACATCAGCTCGTGCTTCACGACCCAGCATTGGCGCGGAAACAGGAGAAACTGCACCAGCGTTTCATAGGCAGAAGAGTGTTTCAGCAGGGCCACCGAATTCCTGGCGGGAATGTGCTCCGTGCCTTCAACCCGGAAGTTGAGTTGGCAGAGCTCGTCCAGCAACCAGAGGCAGCCTCGAACCCAGTTCACGACCAGAGCGTAGGCCGCGGGGTAGCCCCCGATGAACCGCCCGACGACGATCACGACACTCCAGGGCAGGACGCTCAGGGACATCAGCAGCGTGAACAGAACTGACCTGATCAGGATCAAGGGATCCGGGTCTCCGCAATCAGTGCCGCAGCCGCGGAGGCCAGGTCGGTGAACACCTCGACCGCCGCACCAGCCGCCAACCGGCGCTCCGTCTCCGGGCCGTTACCGGTCCGCACGAGTATCGCCCGGGCGCCGACGCGCCATGCAGCTTCCAGGTCACGGTACGAGTCACCGATCACCGGCTTGCCTCGAAGCGGGATGCCATAGTGAGCTTCGATTTGCCGCAGCAGTCCCGGCAGCGGCTTCCGGCACTCACAACCATCTGCCGGGCTGTGTGGGCAGAACCAGATGCCGTCGAGCCGGCCGCCCACGGCTTCCACGGACTTCGTCATGCGGTCGTGTATTGCCGCAAGCGTGTCCGCAGAGAACAACCCGCGGCCAACGCCGGACTGGTTGGTGGCCACCACCACGCGGAAGCCGGCACTCACCAGGTCGGCGATGGCTGCGATACTGCCGGGCAGGGGAACCCAGTCCTCGGGCCGCCGGATGAAGTCGGGTGATTCCCGGTTGATGACCCCGTCCCGGTCGAGGACGACCAGGCGGATCGTGTCAGCGGCGGCCATGGTTCCGGGATCTGCCCGGCAGTCCTAGGTGCCGGAAGTCGACAGGCAGGACAGGTCAGCCACGTCCAGGAACAGCTCGCGGAGCCGGCGCAACTGGGCGAGGCGGTTGTTCCGCACGGCTGGCACGTCGGCCATGACCAGGACCGCCTCGAAGAAGGCGTCCACGGGTGTCTTGAGGGCGGCGAGGGCCTGCAGGGCCTGCCGGTAGTCACGGCGTGCCAGGTGCTGGCGATGGGTCCCGCCGACCTTCTCGATGGCGGCGTGCAGGGCGCGCTCCTCGCCGGCCTCGAACAGGGCCGGGTCAACCTGCAGGTCGCCGGCACCGGCAGTCCGGAGGATGTTCGCGATGCGCTTGTTCGCCACGGCCAGGCTCTCAGCTTCCGGCAGTCCCACGAACGCCTGGACGCCAAGCAGCCGTGCGTGAAAGTCGACGGGCGACGCAGGCCGCCGCAGCCGCACTGCCTCGAAGGTCTCGGCAGTCACCGCCCCGGCGGGCAGGCCTGGGGCCAGGCCCTCGAGATACCAGGCCCTCCCACGTTCCATGATGAAGTCGAACAACTCGCCAGCGAGGGCCGCCGGATCCTTGACGTTGCAGGGCTGCAGGGCGATCGCCCGGGACAGCAGTGCTGCCAGGTCCAGGTCCACGCCATCTTCCACGAGGATGCGCAGCAGGCCGAGCGCCGCACGGCGCAGGCCGAAGGGATCCTTGTTGCCGCTCGGGCGCTTGCCGAGGGCAAACACACCGGCGAGGGTGTCGGCCCTGTCGGCTATGGCCAGTGCGCGACCTGCCGCCGAGCCCGGCAAGCGGTCTCCGGCGTGGCGGGGCAGGTACTGCTCCTCAATGGCGGTAGCGACCGCCGCCGACTCACCGTCTTGGATCGCGTAGTGAAAACCCATGCGTCCCTGGAGCTCGGGGAACTCGCCCACCATCTGCGTCAGGAGGTCCGCCTTGGCCAGGAGCGCCGCTCGCTCCACGACGGCGGCGTCATGGCTCAGCGTGCTGGCGATTTCGCTGCCGAGGGTCGCCACGCGCCGGGAGCGGTCCAGGAGGCTGCCGAGACCCTGCTGGAATACGACGGTTCCCAGCCGCTCCACGCGCGCAGCGAGCGGCGACTTGCGGTCCTGGTCCCAGAAGAATGCCGCGTCGGAAAGTCGGGGCAGAATGACGCGCTCGTTTCCCTGCCGCACCTGGTCCGGTTCCCTGCTTTCCAGGTTGGTGGTGGTGATGAAGCGAGCCATCAGGCCGCCGGCCGCATCGCGGACCGGGAAATAGCGCTGGTGTCCCTGGAGCGTGGCGATCAGCACCTCCTCGGGCAGGCGCAGGAACTTAGGGTCGAAGCCGCCGGTGATGGCCACCGGCCATTCCACGAGCCCGGCCACTTCGTCGAGGAGTTCGTCGCTGTACACAGCGTGCCCTCCCGCCGCCAGCGCTGCCGCGTCGGCCAGCTGGCGTACCCGGTCGCGCCGGGTCGCGAAGTCCGGGATCACCTTGCCCCTTTCCGCCAGCAGCGCCGGGTAGTCCGCTGGCTTGCCAATGACCAGCTTGGCAGGGGCGTGGAAGCGATGCCCGCGGGTCGTGCGGCCGGGGACCAGGCCGAGGACCGGTGCGTCGAGGACGACGTTGCCCAGCAACATCACGATCCAGTGGGCGGGCCGGACGAACTCTGCATCGCCGCTGCCCCAGCGCATGCGCCGGGGGATCGGCAGTGCGGCCAGGGCCGCCGTGACGATGCCGGTGAGCAGCTCGGTGGCCGGGCGGCCCGGTGCCGTGGCGCTGTGAAACAGCCAGGCACCCTTCGGCGTTTCCATCCGGCCGACGGCCTCGACCCTCACGCCGCAGCCTTCCGCGAAAGCCACGGCCGCGCGGGTTGGCGAGCCGTCGGCATTGAACGCGACCGACACGGGCGGGCCCCGCTTCTCGATCATCTGCACCGGCTGTTCCAGTTGGAGGTCACTCACCAGCACCGCGAGCCGGCGAGGCGTTGCGAAGGAGCGCAGGCCGGAGAACCCGAGGCTGGCGCCGCGCAGTCCGTCCTGGACCTGGCTCGCGAAGGCCCGTTCCAGGTCGGCAAGCGACTTGGGCGGCAGCTCTTCCGTGCCAATCTCGACGAGGAAATCCGCTGTGTCTGTCATGGCCGGATTGGCGTGTCTCAGCTGGAGGTCGCCGGCGCCCGGGCCAGCATGGGGAAACCGAGCGCGGCCCGGCTGTCGTGATAGGCCTGGGCCACCGAGCGGGCCATCTCGCGCACGCGCAGGATATAGCGCTGCCGCTCGCTGACGGAGATGGCGCGGCGGGCGTCGAGGAGATTGAAGGTGTGGGATGCCTCGAGGACCTGTTCGTAGGCGGGCAGGGTGAGGCCCCCCTCGATGAGCCCACGGCACGCCCGTTCCGCGGCGTCGAAACGCGGCACGAGCACCGCCGTGTCCGCGGCCTCGAAGTTATAGCGGGACATTTCCACCTCGTTCTGGTGGAACACGTCGCCGTAAGTGACGCGGCCGAGAGGGCCGTCGGTCCAGGTAAGGTCGTAGACGCTCGCCACACCCTGCAGGTACATGGCGATGCGCTCCAGACCGTAGGTGATCTCGCCGGTCACGGGCCGGCAGTCCAGCCCGCCGACCTGCTGGAAGTACGTGAACTGGGTGACCTCCATACCGTTCAGCCACACCTCCCAGCCAAGGCCCCAGGCACCCAGCGTGGGTGACTCCCAGTTGTCCTCCACGAAACGAATGTCGTGGACCAGAGGATCGATGTCCAGGGCCCGCAGCGAATCCAGGTAGAGCTGCTGGAAATCCAGGGGCGAGGGTTTGATCACTACCTGGAACTGGTAGTAGTGCTGCAACCGGTTGGGGTTCTCGCCGTAGCGGCCGTCGGTGGGCCGGCGGCTGGGTTGCACGAAGGCAGCGCTCCAGGGCTCGGGGCCGATGGCCCGGAGAAAGGTGGCGGAGTGAAAGGTGCCGGCACCCATCGGCATGTCGTAGGGCTGCAGGATCACGCAGCCCTGGTCGGCCCAGTAGCGCTGCAACGCCAGGATCAGGTCCTGAAACGTCCGGGGGCGTTTCGACTGCGTCAAGCAGAAAGTCCGAGGGCGAAGGGCGCGGAAGTATAGCCTCGATAGCTCCCGGCGTAAGCGGTCGCCGGCCTCGGGCATTCGCGCCGGGACGCCGCACAGAAGCAGTGCGTGCGCCTTGTTGGCTGCACTATTCTGATGCAATCGCGGGGGCCGTCTCAGGTTCTTTTCCAAGAAAGTCAATCACTTAGCTTTCGCTCGCTTTTGGCACGGCTATTGCAATAGGATAGGGCGCCGCTGCTGAGGCCCGCCCGCAGGAAGAAGGATTCCGGCAGCCCCATTTTCGCCAATACCGCCCCCTACCGTAAGGAGCCGACATGACCACGCCTGCCAATGCCCTGAATCTCCTGAAGGAGAAAGAGGCCAAGTTCGTCGATCTGCGCTTCACCGACACCCGCGGCAAAGAGCAGCATCTGACCATTCCCGCCCATACCGTCGATGCCAGCTTTTTTGAAGACGGCAAGATGTTTGACGGGTCCTCCATCGCCGGCTGGAAGGGCATCCAGGAGTCCGACATGGTGCTGATGCCCGACGCATCGACCATCGTCATCGACCCCTTCATGGAAGACACCACCGCCACGGTCCGGTGCGATGTCTACGAGCCCTCCACGATGCAGGGCTACACCCGCTGCCCGCGCATGACTGCGAAGCGCGCCGAGGCCTACCTGAAGTCCACCGGCATCGCCGACCAGGCCTTCTTCGGCCCCGAGAACGAGTTCTTCATCTTCGATGACGTGCGCTATGGGGCCGACATGAATGGCTCCTTCTACCGGATTGATTCCGAGGAAGGTGCCTGGAACTCGAAGAAGGAATACGAGAACGGTAACACCGGTCACCGGCCCGGCATCAAGGGCGGCTACTTCCCCGTACCGCCGGTGGACGCCCTGCAGGACATCCGCTCCCAGATGTGCCTCACGCTCGAGGAAATGGGCCTCGGGGTCGAGGTGCACCATCACGAGGTCGCCACTGCCGGCCAGTGTGAAATAGGCGTGAGGTTCGGCAGCCTGGTGACGAAGGGTGACGAGGTCCAGATCCTCAAGTACGTGGTGCAGAACGTCGCCCACGCCTACGGGAAGACCGCCACGTTCATGCCCAAGCCCCTCGTTGGCGACAACGGCAGCGGCATGCACGTGCACCAGTCCCTGGCCAAGGGCGGCAAGAACCTGTTCACGGGCGACCTGTACGGTGGCCTGTCCCAGACCGCGATGTACTACATCGGCGGCATCATGAAGCACGCCAAGGCGATCAACGCGCTGACCAACCCGAGCACCAACAGCTACAAGCGCCTGGTGCCCGGCTTCGAGGCACCCGTGATGCTGGCCTACTCGGCCCGCAACCGGTCTGCGTCGATCCGGATCCCCTTCATCGCGAACCCGAAGGGCCGCCGCATCGAGGTGCGCTTCCCGGACAGCACCGCGAATCCGTACTTCGCTTTCGCGGCGATGATGATGGCCGGCCTCGATGGCATCCAGAACAAGATCAATCCGGGCGAAGCCATGGATAAGGATCTCTACGACCTGGAGCCGGAGGAAGACGCGAAGATTCCGAAGGTTTGTTTCTCGCTCGAGCAGGCTCTCGAATCCCTCGACAAGGACCGGGACTTCCTCAAGGCTGGGAATGTGTTCAGCGACGACCTGATCGATGCCTACATCTCTCTCAAGATGGCCGAGGTCACGCGCATCCGCATGGCCACGCACCCGCTCGAGTTCGAGCTGTATTACAGCCTCTGACATAACGACGGACGACAGCGCCCGGCACGCAAAAGTGCGTGCCGGGCGCTGGCTGCCTCCAGGCTGGGGGCGTATGCTTAAAAAATGCGCGCCCTCTTCATTGTTCTCGCCCTGGCCTCTGCAGCGACATGGGGCTCGGCAGACGTCTATCGCTGGACAGATGCCAATGGGCAAACCCATTTCACGGACCGGCCACGGCCGGGGGCTGAACGGATCACCATCACCTTCAGCCCGCCTGCCAGCAGCTTGCCCGAAGGCAACAGCCGTGCCGCGATTGGCCGGGAGCCTGCGGACGAACCCCCGGCACCGGTCGCCCGCTACCAGTCTCTGACTATCACGAGCCCGGCGCAGGAACAGGTACTGTGGAATATCGAGGGCCAACTGGACGTCGCGGCGGCGGTGCAGCCCCCGTTGCAACCGGGTCACGCCCTGCAGTTCACCTTGGATGGCCGGACGGCGGTGGCGGACCCGGGGAGCACCCGGGTGAGGTTCGAGGAGGTTTTCCGCGGGGAACACTCGCTGCAGGTCGAAGTGGTGGACGCCCAAGGGAGACCCCTGGTCGCGAGTCCGACCACGCGCTTCTTCGTGCGTCAGACGGCCCTGCCCAATCCGGCACCGCCGCCGCGCCCTTAACTGCTCCACTGCCTGCCGACATCCTCGGCAGCCTGGCCACTGCCGTACTGATCGTCGATGCCGACGGCACACTCGTCTATCTGAACGCCGGCGCCGAAGATCTCCTCGGTGTCAGCGCCCGGCACAGCCTGGGCCGAACCCTCCGGTCGTTCCTGCCCAGCCTGCGCAATGTGGAAGACCTGCTGCGGCGCGCGGCGGCGGAGGGCGAGATCTTCGGCCAGCTCGTCACCGTCACCGCGGCCCACAAGAGCGAAACGCCCATCGAGGTGGCCTGTCACGTGTCCCCGCTCCGGGGCGCCGGTAAGCGGGTCATCGTCGAACTGTCAGATGCTACTCAATGGCGGCAGATCGACCGGGAGCATGCGCTGATCAGCCAGCGGGACGCCAGCCGGCGCATGATCCGCCAGCTGGCCCACGAGATCCGGAATCCCCTGGGTGGCCTGCGTGGCGCGGCCCAGCTCCTGGAGCGGGAGCTGCCCACGCCGGAACTTCGGGAGTTCACCCGGATCATCATCGGTGAGGCCGATCGCCTGACTTCCCTGACCGACAGCCTGCTCGGCCCCGTCCGCCGGCCGCAACGCAAGGACGTGAATGTGCACGAAGTGCTGGAGCGCGTCGTGGCCCTCATCGCGAGCGAGCACCGGGAAGCCGTCAAGCTGATTCGCGACTATGATCCCAGCCTGCCCCCGCTGTCCGCCGATCCTGACCAGCTGATGCAGGCGCTGCTGAATATCACCCGCAACGCCGTCCAGTCCATTGCGCAGGACGGGTATGTGATCTTCCGCACCCGGGCCCTGACCAACTTTCCCATCGGCGCCATCCGCCACAAGCTGGTGCTCTCCATCGAGATCGAGGACAACGGTCCGGGTGTGCCCGCCGACCTGGCCGAGTCCATCTTCTACCCGCTGGTCACCGGGCGGCCGGATGGCACCGGTCTTGGCCTGCCCATCTCCCAGGACCTGGTGAGCCGCCACGGTGGCCTGATCGAGTACCAGTCACGGCCGGGCAGGACCGTCTTCACGGTACGGCTACCGGCGGTTGCGCCTGCCCCGGAGGTCGCATGAACGGCCGCGAGCTTTCCGTCTGGGTCGTGGATGACGATGCCTCCGTACGCTGGGTCCTGGATCGCGCGCTCAACAACGAGGGTATGAACACCCGGACCTTCGAGTCTGCCGACAACCTCTTTGAGGCGCTGCGTACGGAGCAGCCTGACGTGCTGATCTCCGACGTGCGCATGCCCGGCACCGATGGCATGGAAGCCCTGCGCCGGATTGTCAAGGACGGCTACTCATTTCCCGTGATCGTGATCACCGCCCATGCGGACCTGGACAGCGCCGTCGCGGCCTACCAGGGCGGTGCGTTCGAATACCTGCCCAAGCCCTTCGATGTGGATGATGCAGTGGCGCTGGTGCGCCGTGCCGGGCGCTTTGGTCCCCGGATCACTGGCGGCCAGGTGGAGCCCGACCGGCCGGTCCCGACGATGATCGGCCGTGCACCCGCGATGCAGGAGGTGTTCCGCACCATCGGCCGGCTCTCGCGCTCGAGCATGCCGGTGCTGATCACGGGTGAATCCGGCACCGGCAAGGAACTGGTAGCCCGGGCCCTGCACGAGCACAGTCCCCGGGCCCAGCAACCGTTCATCGCGCTGAACACCACCGCGATCGCCTCCGAGCTGCTGGAGTCGGAGCTCTTCGGCCACGAGCGGGGCGCCTTCACGGGGGCCGACAGCCGGCGCATCGGCCGTTTCGAGCAGGCAGACGGGGGGGCCCTGTTCCTGGACGAGATCGGCGACATGTCGCCGGCGCTCCAGACGCGGCTGCTGCGTGTCCTGGCCGAGGGCGAGTTCTACCGGGTGGGCGGCCAGGTGCCGATCCGGGTGGACGTGCGGGTGATCGCCGCCACCAACCAGGAACTGACGGCGGCCGTGCAGTCGGGCAGGTTCCGGGAGGACCTCTTCCACCGCCTGAACGTCATCCACATCGTCACGCCGCCGCTCCGGGAACGCCGGGATGACATCCCCCTTCTCCTGGACTTCTACCTGCGGGACGCTGCCCGGGAGCTGGGCACGGCGCCGAAGCGCATCACGCCTGAGGCACTGAGCCTGCTGGTGAGCTTCGACTGGCCCGGCAACGTGCGCCAGCTCGTCAACGCCTGCCGCCGGCTCACGGTCACGGCGCCGGGCGCCGAGATCCGTCCTGAAGATATCCCTGACGAGCTTGGTGGCCAGGCGGCAGGCCGGGCAAGTTCAGCGGACTGGTCGCTGCGGTTGGCCCGCTGGGCGGAGGGCGCCCTGCAGGATCCCGACGGGAAGCCGCTCCTCGACACCGCGCTCCCCGAGTTCGAGAAGACCCTGATCAGGGCGGCCCTGGCCAATGCCCGGGGCCACCGGCAGGACGCGGCCAAGTTGCTGGGGTGGGGGCGCAATACCCTCGCCCGGAAGATCCGGGAGCACGGCTTGGACTAGGTGCTGGGCGTCATTACGCGATTGTTTTTTAAGGCGATTCAGGAATCGCCACTAAACGGCACAATATAGACAGTAGAGTTGGCAGTTAGCCGGCGGTGCCCGCCGCGGACACGGTCTTCTGGGGCGCCTGGGTCGCGCCTGTCTCCAGGGTGCCCACCAGCTCGCCGACGTTCCGCAGGCCGTGCCGGCGCAGGTAATCTGCGATCCCGGCGTTGATCTTCTGGCAGACCAGTGGGTCGTAGAACAGTGCCGTGCCGACGCCCACCGCCGAAGCGCCGGCGATCAGGAACTCCAGGGCATCGCTGGCCGTGGTGATCCCGCCCTGGCCGATGATCGGCACCTGGTGGGGAGCCGCTTCCTGGTACACCTGCCAGGTCTTCAGGAGGGCGATCGGCTTGATGGCCGGGCCCGACAGGCCGCCCTGCACGTTGGCCAGCACCGGTTGCCGCTTCTCCACGTCCACGGCCATGCCCATCAGGGTGTTGATGACGGCAAAGGCATCCGTGCCGGCCTCGATGCACCGCCGGGCGTTCTCCCGGATGTCGGTTTGGTTCGGCGACAGCTTGGTGATCAGCGGCTTCTTGGTCGCCTTCCGGCAGGCCGCGACCACCCGCGCAGACACCTCCGGGTAGTTGCCGAAGGCCACGCCGCCTTCCTTGACGTTCGGGCAGCTGATGTTGATCTCGATCGCATCTATCGGCGAGTTATCGAAGCGCCGGCACACCTCCACATACTCCTCGATGGTGGAGCCGCAGGCATTGGCGATGAAGCGGGTCTCGCTGAAATCCAGGGAGGGGAGGATGCGGCTGACGACGGCATCCACGCCCGGATTCTGCAGGCCGATGGCGTTGAGCATGCCCATGGGGGTCTCGGCGATGCGGTGGGGCTCGTTGCCGAGTCGCGGGTGCAGCGTGGTGCCCTTGAGGCAGATCGCCCCGGCGTCCCGGTTCGAGAAGCCGGCCACCCGTGTGTATTCTTCACCGAACCCGACGCAGCCCGACAGCAGGACGATAGGCGACGCGAAGGCGAGCCCGCAGAACGTGGTGGCGAGCAGGCTGGAATCGGCGGCGGAGGCTGGAGACACGGCTGTGTTCAATCTGATTCTGTTTCGCCCGGAGATCCCTCCGAACACGGGCAACATCATACGCCTCTGCGCCAACACGGGGACCGCGCTGCACCTGGTGAAGCCGCTCGGGTTCACCCTGGAGGATGCGCAACTGCGCCGGGCGGGGCTGGACTACCATGAATGGGCCACAGTGCGGCAGCACGAGAGCCTCGACGACTGCCTCGTCAGCCTCGGCAAGCCGCGACTCTTTGCCATCTCCACCCGGGGCGCGCGGCACCACACGGAGCCACTCTTCGCCCGGGGCGACGCGTTTCTCCTGGGGCCGGAAAGCAGCGGGTTGCCGGCCGACCTGCTGGCCGCGCTGTCCGCAGAGCAGGTGTTGCGCATCCCGATGCGAACGGGGGCGCGCAGCCTGAACCTGTCGAATGCCGCGGCGGTGGTGGTGTACGAGGCCTGGCGGCAGCTTGGCTTCGCCGGGGTCCCGCCGGTTACTCCGGCTTCAGGGCCCGCGCCATGAGTACCATGACGGCCTCCTGGGGCGCGACGTTCTCTTCCAGCACCCGGTAGACCTGCTCGCAGATGGGCATCTCGAGCGCGAGCCGCGCGGCCACGGCCCGCACGGCGCTCGCGGCAAACTGGCCCTCGACCACCTGGCCGATGCTCCGGGCCGCCTCGGCCGGCGTCTGGCCCCGGGCGATCGCGAGGCCGAAGCGCCGGTTGCGGGACTGGTCGTCCGTGCAGGTCAACACGAGGTCCCCCATGCCGGACAGGCCCATGAACGTCGTTGCGCGAGCCCCGAGCGCAATGCCCAGGCGGGTCATCTCGACGAGGCCCCGCGTGATCAGCGCAATGCGCGTGTTGGCGCCGAAGCCGAGGCCGTCAGAAATGCCCGCGCCGATGGCGAGCACGTTCTTCACGGCGCCGCCGACCTCGACGCCGATCATGTCCTCGGAGGTGTAGGCCCGGAACGTGCGGTCCGAGAGGCGCGCGGCCAGGGCAACCGCATAGGCGGGATCGCTGGCTGCCACGGTCATGGCCGTTGGCAGCCCGGCCGCCACTTCCCGGGCGAAGGTAGGGCCCGACAGCACGGCCACCGGCACGCCGGTACCAAGCTCCTCCGCCGCCACCTCGTGGGGCAGCCGCCCGGTGCTGTGCTCGAAGCCCTTGGTGGCCCAGGCGAGGCGGGTGCCGGGCTTGAGGTCGCGGCGCACCGCCGCCAGCGTGGCGCGGAAGGCGTGGCTCGGCACGCAGACCAGCAGCTCGCGGTGGCTGGCCACGACCCGGCGCAGGTCGGTGTCGGGCAGCACGCTGGCGGGAAGTTCGATGCCGGGCAGGTAGCGGCGGTTGACCCGGTGGCTCGCGAGGTCCCGGAGATCAGCGTCGTTCCGGCCCCACAGGGTCACGGGCTGACCGCCCCGCGCCAGCTGCACGGCGAGTGCCGTGCCCCAGGACCCGGCGCCGAGGACAGCGATGGGAGCGAAGCCGGCGGTGGGTGTCATCGGGAGCACACCCGGGAGGCCTTACGCCTGCCCTGTGGGTGCGGCCTTCGCGGCCCGCTCGGCCTGGGCCTGGACGAAGAGCGTGGTGAAATCGATGGGCTGGAGGAGGATGGGCGCGAAGCCGCCCCGCTGGATGATCGACGACACCGCTTCACGGGCGTAGGGAAACAGCGCATTGGGGCAGGCGATGCCCAGGATGGTCCGGGCTTCATCGGGTGGAAAGCCGCTGATCTGGAAGGCGCCAGCCTGCTGCAGCTCCACCAGGAACACCGTCCGCTGGCCGGCGACTGCGTGGACGGTCACGTGCAGGACCACCTCGGAAAGGCCGTCGCCCAGGTTCCGCTGCGAGGTCCGCAGGTTTACCTTGATATCGGGATCGACGTCGGCTTCCGAAAAGATGCCGGGGGAATTCGGGGCTTCAAAGGACAGGTCCTTGATGTAAAAGCGGCGCAGGCCGAATAGCCGCGTGCCCTCTGCGGGCGTGCCGCCGGCCGCGCCATTGCCCTTGCCGTCCGGCTTGCCCGGTAGGGAGTCGCTCATGTTGCTTCTCGCAGTTCAGTGATTGGCCCGCAGCAGCGGGTCCAGCTGGCCCGCGCGCTCCAGCGCGGCCAGGTCGTCGTAGCCGCCCACGTGGGTGGCGCCGATGAAGATCTGGGGAACGGTCCGCCGGCCGGACCGCGCGATCATCTCCGCACGGCGCTCGGGGAAGTCCTCGATGTTGATCTCGATGATGGGCACCTGCTTCGTGCCGAGCAGCGCGCGTGCGGCCGAGCAGTAAGGGCACCAGGAGTTGGCGTACATCTCGACCACCGGGCCGGGCATCAGCGCTGGCCGCGGACCAGCGGCTGGCTCTCCCGTTGCCACGTGTCGAGGCCGCCGCCGAGGCTGAATGCGCCATCGAAGCCGGCGGCCCGCAGCTTCCGCACGCAATCCATGCTCTGGTTGCCGCTTTCGCAGACCACCACCACGCCGCGCTTCTTCTTGATCTTGCCTTCCTCGCCCTTCGCGAGCTCGCCAGGCGGGATGTTCACTGCGTCGACGATGTGGCCGGCCGCAAACCGGGCCGCGTCCCGGATATCCACGACGGTGGCGCCGTTGTTGATCATGCGCACCGTCTCGGCCACGGTTACCTCGAAGCCGGCACGGGCCCGCAGGCGCAGCTCGAAGGCGACGACCGCAATGAGCATCAGCACCGTCGCGGTCACGAGATAGGGATTCGCCGCAGCGAATTCGACAAGCTTGTTCATGGGGTCCGATCTGGCTGGCGGCGCATTATAACCATGGCCTAAACTGGCCAGACGATGATCCGTGTGTTTCCTTGTCTCGCGCTGGCGCTGCTCGTGTCCCTGCCAGGCGGGCCGGTGGCTGCCCAGAAAGCCACCCAGAAAAGCACCGCGGGCACCTCGAAGAGCTCGGGCCAGGCGAAGGACGATCTCGCGAAAGTGCGGGATCGCATCCGGGATCTCGAGAAGCAGACCCGCCAGGACCGGGCCCGGCGCAGTGAGCTCGACAAGCAGCTGCGCGAGGCCGAAACGGCCGCATCGCGCACCCGCCAGGCGCTCAACGCCACCCGCCGGGACCTTGCCGAAGCCCAGCGGCGACTCGATGAACTCAACGGGCAGGTGGAGTCCACCCGCACCAGTCTCGACCGCCAGCGGGCCGCGCTGGCCGGCCAGCTGCGCCTCGCCCACATGACCGGCGGCAGTGAACGGGTGCGGGCGCTTTTCAATCAGGAGGATCCCGCCGACGTCGGGCGCCGCCTCACCTGGCTGGCCTACCTCGCCCAAAGCCGGAGCGAGCTGCTGGGTTCCATCCAGGCCAGTCTCGAGGCCCTGGAGCGGGAGCTGGAGGCGGTGACCGCACAGGAAGCCACCCTCGCCGCGCTCGAAGCCCGGCGGCGTGAACAGCTGGCCGAGCTGGAAGGATCGCGGCAGCAGCGCGCATCGGTGGTGGCCAAACTGGATGCGCAGGTGAAGGGCCAGAACCGGCAGCTGGCGAGAGCCCGGACCCAGGCCGCCAGCCTGGAGCGCGTGCTGCGGGAACTCGAGCGCGCCGCCGCGCGGGCCCGCCAGGAACCCCGCACGCCGGACAAGGCACCGGCGGAGCCTGCCAAGGGCAAGCCGCTGGGCAAGGGCAAGTGGCCGGTGGCGGGACAGCTTCTGGCCGATTTCGGCCAGTCCCGGGCCGGCGGCCAGATGCGCTGGGACGGCGTTCTCATCGCGGCGCCTGCCGGCGCGGAAATACGCACGATCCGGGCTGGCAAGGTGGTCTACGCGGACTGGCTGCCGGGCCTCGGCCTGCTGCTCGTCCTGGACCATGGCGGGGGCTATCTGAGCCTCTACGGCCACAACCAGGATCTCTCCCGTGAGGTGGGTGACCGGGTCTCGGCCGGTGATCTGCTGGCCCATGTGGGCGACACCGGCGGGCAGGCCCGGCCGGCCCTCTACTACGAGGTGCGGCGCAACGGCCGGCCCGTAAACCCCCGCCAGTGGGGCAACTAGCGGACTGTGTGCCAGTCCATCCCCGGCTGCCGGACCCTGTGCTACTGTCAAAAGCCACTGCGGTGCGTGGATTGCCGTGAAACCTTTTCGTATCAAAGGCTTGTTGCCTCTGCTCACCGGGGTCCTGCTGGGCTTCGGACTCGCCCTTGGTGGCGCCGTGCTGGCCGGGTTCACGCCCACCGGCCTGAGCGCCTCGGCCCTGCTGGCGCCAGCGGTCCTGCCCATCGGCCTGCCCCCCGATGACGCCCGGGTGCTGGCCGAAATACTCGAGCGCGTTAAGCGTGAGTACGTGGAGCCTGTTTCCGACCGCCAACTCATGGACAACGCCGTCCGCGGCATGCTGGCCGAGCTCGATCCCCACTCCCAGTTCCTGGATCCCCGTGAGTACGAGGAGATCCGCATCAACACCAGCGGCACCTACACCGGTGTCGGCCTCGAACTGCAACCCGCCGACGGCCGGGTTGGCGTGGTCACTCCGATCGAGGGCACACCAGCCGACCGGGCGGGCATCAAGGCTGGTGATGCCGTTCTCACGATCGATGGCGAGCCGGTGGACCGCTCGAACGTGAGCCAGGCCATTCTCCGCATGCGCGGTCCCGCGGGTAGCCATGTCGCGCTGACAGTGGCCCGCGAGGGAATTGCAGAGCCGCTGGCCTTCAACCTCCAGCGCAGCGTCGTGGACGTCCACAGCGTCCGCTCCCGGCTGCTCGACGGCGGCTATGGCTACATCCGCATCTCCCAGTTCAGCGACACCACGGCAAAGGATCTCCGGCGCGACCTCATGCAGCTGAACCGGTCGACAGCCGGTGGCATCCGTGGGCTCGTGCTCGACCTCCGGGACAACCCGGGCGGCGTACTCGACGCCGCCGTCGACGTGGCGGACGGCTTCCTCGACGAAGGGCTGATTGTCACAGCCAGCGGCCGGACCCGGGACGCCACGTTCCGGCACGATGCGGTGCCGGGCGACCTGCTTGCCGGTGCGCCGCTGGTGGTCCTGGTGAATGGCGGTTCCGCATCGGCCTCGGAGATCGTGGCCGGCGCGTTGCAGGCTCACCGGCGGGCGACCGTCGTTGGCACCCGCACGTTTGGCAAGGGCTCCGTGCAGACGGTCATGCCCCTGTCGGGTGGCCGGGCCATCAAGCTGACGACGTCCCGCTACTTCACGCCCACCGGCGTGTCGATCCAGGGCCAGGGCATAACGCCCGACGTGGAGCTGGGAGCCGGCGATGCCGAGGCCGGCCTCCAGCAAGCCGCGCGCCTGCTCGGCAGCGGCCCGCTCCTCCAGACCCGCGCCAACTAGCGCGCTGCGCATGGATGGCCTGCAGGGTATTGCGCGGAGCATCCGGGAGGTCCAGCTGCTGCTGTTGCTGGTCACGGCGCTGTTCTATTTCGTGGCCCGCGGGGCCATCACCAGCTCCACGCTCTGGTTCCTGACGCTCCTTACCTTCGGCATCACCGTGCTGGCGATGCCGCTGGCACCGCGCATCCGGAACCAGCCGCGCCTGCGGCTGGTGCTGGAGACAGTCGCGATGGCCCTGTTCATCACCGCTCTCATCGCCCAGGCAGGTGAGAGCGCGGGACCCCTCAGCCATCTCTATCTCCTGCCGGTGGTCACCGCGGCCCTGCTGCTGGGGCGGCGCGCGACCGGGCTGCTGCTGCTCATGATCCTGGCCGGCAGGCTGCTCGTCGGCATGTTGACGCTGGGTCTGGAAGGGCTGGCGATGCCCGCCCTCATCGGCCTGTTTGCCGAGCTGGCCCCGACGCTGCTGGTGGCCTTCCTAACCAGCGCCCTGTCCAGCGACCTGGACCGGGCCACCCGCACGATCCGCTTCCTGGCCGAGCGGGATGACCTGACCGGTCTCTACAACCTGCGCAGTTTCAGCAAGCTGGCCGAGGCGGAACAGGTTGCAACTGTGCAGTCGGGAGCGCCCAGCGCGCTGCTGATGATCGATGTCGAGCAGCTCGGTCAGATCAACGACCGCTTCGGCCACGAGGCCGGCGACCACGCCCTGCGTGCCGTCGCCGCCGGCATCCAGCGGGCCACCCGTGCCGGCGACCTCTGCGCCCGGTACGGGGGCGATGAGTTCGTCATCCTGTTGCCCCGCTGCGGCCGGGCCGCCGCCGACGCCGTCGCAAACCGGATCCGGCACGACGTGTTCTCCGGAACCCAGGATTTCGACTACGCCATGCAGCGTCTCGCGGTGACAATCGGTGTGGCTGCGGCGCCGGATGACGGCCGCGAGCTTCGCAGCCTGTTCCGCAAGGCCGTGCGCAACCTGCGCAAGGAGAAGCAGAGCCGGGATGCGCGTGTTGCCATGCCAGCGCCCCGGCCCCGCGAGCTTGCCCCGTGAACATTCGCGATCTCCTCCTCGTGGCCGGGGGCGGTGCGGCGGGCTCCGTCCTGCGCTACCTGGTGAGTGGCTTCGCCCAGCGCGTGCTCGTCCCCGGGGCGGGTACGCTGGCCACGTTTCCGGCCGGTACTTTGGTGGTCAACGTCACCGGCTCCCTGCTGATCGGGCTGCTGGCCGGGCTGGTGGAATCCCGCGCCGTATTTGGTCCCGAGGCCCGGTTGCTGCTCGTCACCGGATTCCTCGGCGGCTACACGACCTTCTCTGCGTTCTCGCTCGAGACCCTGCTGCTGCTTCGGGCGGGCCAGCCGGCCACGGCGTTCGCCGCGGTCGGCCTGCAGGTCCTTCTTGGGGTGGCAGCAGCCTGGGCGGGTTTCGCGCTGGCCATGGGCCGCCCGGCCTAGGGCTCGAGGGAGTCGAGCGCAGCCTTGAGGCGCATGGCCTGCTCTGCCAGCACCGCCGGGTCGGCGAAACCACGGCCGTGGGACCGCAGCGGTTGCCCGGCGTAGCGGGGAATGACGTGCAGGTGGAAGTGGAAGACGGTCTGGCCGGCTTCCGCGCCGTTGAACTGCATGAGCGTGACGCCATCGGGGTGGAAGGCCTGGCGCACTGCGAGGGCCAGCCGCTGGCCGGTCCGCATGACAGCTTCCGCCACGCCCACATCCAGGTCGAACAGGCTTTCTGCCGCCGCCTTCGGGATGATCAGCGTATGCCCGTCGGACTGGGGCATGACGTCCAGGATCGCGACGGTGTCGTCATCCTCGTAGACCCTGTGGGAGGGCACCTCACCCCGCAGGATCTTCGCAAAAATATTGTTCGGGTCGTAGGCCACGGGTCACCTCCGCAGCTAGCATAGGAGCGGTGCGACCCGATGCCAATCGCTGTTTCGTCTGCGGCCCCGGCAACCCGATCGGGCTCCGGCTGCACTTCCACATAGACGACCAGGACATCTGTCGCTCGGAGTTCACCCCGGGCCCCGACCATGGCGGCTACGACCAGCTGACCCACGGCGGCATCGTCTTCAGTGCGCTGGACGACGTGATGGCCAACTGGATGTTCTTGAAGGGCATACGCGCCCATACCGCCCGTTGCGAGATCCGCTACCGCCAGCCGCTGGTCGTTGGTACGCGGGTACTGCTCGAAGGCCGCCTCGTCCGTCAGAAGGGCAAGGTGGCCTTTCTCGAGGGGCGGATGCTGAAGGCGGCCGACGGTTCGCTGGTGGCGGAGACCGAAGCGAGCTTCATGATCATTGCCTGACCCGCGGCGCGGGGGCGGCGCCCTATCAGGGTGCCAGGCCGGATGGCCCCGGTGTCTGGCCGAGCAGGCCGCGGAACAAGACATTGTCCTGGGCGTTCACGCTGCCACTGCAGTTCAGGTCAGCCGGGTTGTAGGTGGGGCCAGCGCTCGGCAGGCCCAGCTGGGCGCGGAACAGGGTACTGTCCTGGGCGTTGGTGGCGCCGTTGTCGTTCAGGTCCGCATCGCACCGGTTGCCGTAGCCATCAGCGTCCGAGTCGCACTGCGTGGGGTTCGCCGCCAGCGTGCAGTTGTCCAGGGCATCGACGACTCCGTCCGCGTCCCCGTCGGCGATGGGCGCCGGGCCCTCGTCGCCGCCGATCTGCTCCACGTACGCCACCAGCGCCTGCAGGTCGGGGGCGGGCACGGCAGCGTGCGCCGTGATGGCGGCGCCGAGGGACGGCGCCGATCCGTCGTGCAGGTAGGGAGCCGTTGCCCACACGTCGCGCAGCGTCGGGACATCGATGCCGGTGAGCAGGCCCTGGCCTAGGCGCTGGCCGCTGGTCGGCTGCGTGATCGTACCGACATCCACGAACGTCCCGGGGCCGCTGGTGGTGAACGCGCCGCCGCCGTGGCAGGCCGCGCAGTTCAGCCGGGCGAAGACGTCCCGGCCAGCGGCAGCCTCGGGCGTCAGGCTGCCATCGCCGTTTCGGGCAGGACTCGGCTCGAAGGTGGACAGGGAGGCCACGTAATCCGCCAGCGCATCGAGGTCCGGGCTCAGTCCCGCCTTCGGATCGCCGAGCGGCTCATCCCGTGAGCCAACGTCGAGCTCCTCGTTGCTGATCAGCCCGGTACCACCGGACAGGGCGCGGATCTGGCCCTCGAAATCCTGTAGCTCGTCGAAGTTGTTGCTCCAGTGGAGGAAGCCCTGGCCGGCGGCACGGCCCCGCAGGCTGATCGTGTTGCGCAGGCCCTCGCCCATGCCGGTAAGGTCCCACACGCGCCCGTCGGCGCCGCCGTCGTTGTGGCAGGCCGCACAGCTCATGTAGCGGTCCAGGGCCAGCCGCGGGTCCCGGGCGTCGTAGAACAGCTGCTTGCCCAGCAGGACGTTGGGTGGCAGCAGCTCACTGGTGACCGACTGCAGGGTGGCCAGACGAGGGACGCTGGTGACCCCATTGACCACCAGTGGCGCGAGGTCGAAGACGTCAACCGTGCGGTCCATAAAATTGCTGACGTAAAGCCGCGAGCCATCCGGTGACACCAGAAGGCCCTGCGGGGCCCGTCCGACGTCCATGCGCAGGACCTGGATGCCCGTGTGGGCCGACACCACGGCCACCTCCTGGCTCGTTTCCAGTGCGGCGAAGGCGTACACGCCGAGCCTGTCGAACGCGATCGCGCTGGTGACGCTGGCATTGTCGTGATCGATCCGCCGGCCGAGATCCTCGGTGTCGGTCGTCAGGTCGAGCCGGGAGGTGATGGCGCGGACCGTGTTCTGGAAGTTGATGTTCAGGCCGCTGCGCAGGGTACCCCGCCGGATATTGTCCTGCTTCGAGGGGACGAACGCCTGGGTGCCGTCCGGCGAAATGACCGCCGGCCCCAGGTAGTTGGGGACACCGCTGCCCGCGATCGCGGTATCGGGCGTCGAGAGGTGCCGGAGGCTGATCGTGCGTACCACCTGCATAGAGCCGGTGGCCACCTCGGCCACCTCGCCTCCCGCGGTGCCGGGCTGCACGTCGACGGCGTCCTCGCCAGGCAGGGGGGGCGTGATGAAACGCGAGACGTACAACGTCGTTCCGTCGCCGGACACCGCGGCATGGCGGGGATGCGGGCCCACATCCGCCTCGCCGATGACCTGGCGGGAGCCCACGCCGATCTTCAGGACCTTCCCCAGGCCTTCCAGCGCCACATAGCCCGCACTCCCGCCCGGAGGGAAGACCAGGCCGTAGGGCTGTGAGCCCCGCGGGAGCGGGACCGTAGCGCTGACGGCGAGGGCGGCCGGATCGATGATGCTGATGGACGCCGATTGCTTGTTCGTGACCCAGACGGTGCCGTCCGGCGCAATGGCGATCGACCGGGGCGCCAGCTCCACCGGGATCTCGGCCACGGGTGCGTTGCTGGCCGCATTGAAGACGCTGACGGAGTTGTTGTCCTGGTTGACCACCCAGAGACGGTCAGTCGCGCCGCCGGGCGCTCCATAGGCCAGGTTGCTCGACGACGCCGGTGCCATCGCGGTCAGGGGGAAGTGCACCGTGACCGGCACCGTGCTGAACTGCTGGACGCCGCGCGCGTCCGTAACAGTGAGCGTGACGTAGTAGACGCCGGGCTGGGTGAACTCATGCTGGATGTCCGGCGAGCTGGACCAGTCCGTCTCGGGCGTGCCGTCGTCAAAGAACCAGCGGTACTGCGGGACAACGCCACTGCTGACGACGCCGGCAAAGCTGACCGTGGAGCCATTCACGATCGGGGCCGGCTGCGGCAGCGGCGCGAGTACGAGCGGGGCGATCTGGGAGATCTGCCAGACCAGGTTGGCGGAAGCCGTGTTCACGCCGTCGCTGGCGGCAATGACGACGTTGTAGCTGCCCGGCGTCGTGGGTGTTCCGCTGATCAGCCCGGTCAGTGGATTGATGGACAGGCCCGTTGGCAGGCCGGTAGCGGCGAAGCCAATCTCATCGTTGTTGGGGTCCGTGGCGACGACCTGCAGGTTGACGGAACTGCCCTGGGGGCCGGCCCGATTGCCCGGGGACGTCAGTACCGGGGTGACGGCCGGTTTCGCGGTTGAGGCGACAGGGATCTCCACCATCCTGCTGACCGAGGGCGTGCCTGACCCGTTCAGCAGGAACAGCATGTAGAAGCCCGGGGGCGCGTCGGCGGCGCTGGTCGGCGCCTGGACCATCACCCGGTTGCCGCTGGTCAGGAAAGTCGCTTCCACGAAGCGCTGGTCCATGTTCCAGCTGTGGGTCACGGAGCCCGTCTTCACCAGGGTCACCCGGCTGACGGTGCCGGTCCCGCTCCAGTCCACGGGAAAGGTTTCACCGATATTGACCACGGGCATGGCCGGCGCGTTGCTGGCCAGGTTCTGCACGCCGGTAATGGCGAGGCGGGAGGCAAACCCGCCACCGGGACCGTAGAGGTAGGGCGGGTAATACACCTCGATGTTGGTGTTGTTCTGCGGGAGGCTGCTGGTCGGGCTGTTGGCGCCGCCGCCACCCACCAGCACGCTGGCGTCGGGAAGCAGCAGGGCCACCGAGTGGTAGAGGCGAGCCTTGACGCCGCTGGAGTGCTGGGTCCAGACACCGGTGGAGGGATTCCAGATCTCTGCGTAACTGGTGACCTCCGTCATCGAGTTCCATGCGCCGCTGCCGCCGGTGGCCAGCACCCTCCCGTCGGGTAGCACCGTGGCATTTACGAGCACGCGCTTCTTCAGCAGGTTGCCCGTGGCCGTCACGTCGGGGTTGGTGCCGGTCACGTCGATGATGCGGGCCTGATTGGAGTTGCCGCCGAACTGGAGGATGCGGCCGGGCCGGAACATGACGGCGCTGGCGTCATTGCCCGTTGGCCCGGTGAACGTGCCCTTGCTGGTGAGCGTGCCGGTGCCGGCAGGATTCACCGTGTACATCTTGCCGCCGCTGTCGTAGCCGAAGACGAGGCCGCTCGGGGCCACCCAGTTGCGCGGGTACATGAAATCGTAGCTGGAGGTATTCGCGCCGGAGAGCAGCCGGAACGTGCTGTTGGACTGCCGCACCTCCGGCCGGGCGGTGCCGGAACTGCCGCCCTGGATGTAAATCTCGCCGTTGGTGAGGACGGTCGACGTCGAGTACCAGCGCGGACTGTTCATGTTGATCCGGGCATTGTTGATGTCGACCTGGGCATTGAGCGTGCTGTCGGACAGGCGGAACAGGTTCGCATTGCGATTCGCGGTGTTGAGCACCTGGGTGCCGGCGGCGTTCAACACGTCGCCGCCGGCGATGAACACGTCAGTTCCGCCGGGCAGCACGACCTGGGAGCTGCAGAAGATATCGGTCAGGGTCTGGTTGGGCAGGGTCAGATGGCCGCCCGCGAGACCGCCAGTGGGATCCCAGACGTCGTAGCTGAAGCTGCCACCCTGGAGGCCATTGGCGGAACTGCCGTAGCTCAGCACACGCTCGTCGGGCAGCAACACCGCGTGGATCGGAATCAGCGGCCAGTCGGTGACGTTCGACCAGGTGCCATTGACGTTGTCGGCCCGGGCAAGGCTGGCGGCCAGAGTCAGGCCGAACAGTAGCCCTGGAAGTGCAGGGACTCTCACCATGAGCTTGTTCTTCTTCTTGAAGCAAGGCCTATGGGTGGCCCTTGGCGCCATGATAGCCACAGTTGCCGGCGCCCTGTCGAGACCCTGCCGACAGTCCTGGTGGCCGGGCCGGCGGGCTACTTGGGATTATGTGAAACCGGCTTTTCGCTCGCCACGGCCGCGGTGACCCGGGCCAGCGTGGCGATCGGTGCGTCGAAGAAGGTGGCGCGCAGGCGGCCCGCGCGATCCAGGAGATAGATCTGCGTCGTGTGCTCCACGAGGTAATCTCCCGAGGTTCCGGCAGCACGTCCCCTGAAGAACACCGCGGAGAACTGGGCGGCGATCTTTCCGACCTCCTTCGGCGGCCCCGTCAGGCCGATGAAGTCCGGCGACAGCCTGGCCAGGTAGGCCTTCATCACTGCCGGTGTGTCCCGCTCCCCATCGGTGCTGATCATCACGACGCGGGCCTCCCGCGCCGCGGGATCGGCCCCGCGGGTAACGGCCAGCAACTGGGCCATTGCGGCGGGACAGGCCAGGGGGCAATTGGTGAAACCGAAGAACACCAGGACCGGGCGTCCTTTGAGCTGGCTCAGGCGGAAGGGCCTGCCGTTCTGGTCGGTGAGCTGGAAGTCCGTGATGGGCTTCGGCGGGATCGCCTCCACCACCCGGTCGGTGGCCCTCGCCGGGGCAAGCGATGCGGTCGCCGGCAGGAGGCCAGCGGCCAGGGTCAGTGCGATGGCGCAGAGCGGACTGGAGCGCGCTCGTGTTTGTGGGCGGCACATGGCCGGAAGTATAGGGTGGCCTGCTACGCCGGCAGCAAGGGCAAGGCGGTGCGGTCGATCACAGTCCGCAGTACGAAGCTCGAGTGCACCCCCGTGACGCCTTCGATGCGGGTGATCTTGTTCAGCAACAGCGCCTGGTAGGCGTCCATGTCCCGCACGATCACCTTGAGCTGGTAGTCGGCCTCCTGGCCGGTGATGAGCAGGCACTCGAGGACTTCCGGCAGCCGGGCCACCTCCCTTTCGAAGTTGGCGAAACGGTCGGGCGTATGGCGATCCATCGCGATGTGCACCAGCGCGAGCAGGGTCAGCCCGAGCTTTCTGGCATCCACGAGCGCCCGGTAGCCGGTGATGAGGCCGCCCTGCTCCAGGGCACGCACGCGCCGCAGGCAGGGCGATGGCGACAGGCCGATGCGCTCCGCCAGCTCCTGGTTGCTGAGCTGGGAGTTGTCCTGGAGCAGTTCGAGGATCTGGCGATCGTAGCGGTCGAGGGTCATAGGGTTGCTACAGTCTGCGCATGATTAGCAGATCCTGCCAACAAATAGCCCATTCGTGCAAGAAGAAGCTCACAAAGTTGTGAACCGGGACCACCTTCGCAATCCCGAGCCGGCCGGGACCCATTAGATTGGCCGCTCGCCACAACTCCAGGAGCCCCGACCATGTCCGCCGGCCCGCCTCGTTACCGCGCCTTTCCCCCCGTCGCATTGCCCGACCGCCGCTGGCCGGGCAACGTCATCAGCCGTGCGCCCACCTGGCTCAGCACGGACCTGCGGGACGGCAACCAGGCGCTCTTCGAGCCGATGGGCCCGGAACGCAAGCTGCGCATGTTCCGCATGCTCTGCGAGATCGGCTTCCGGGAGATCGAGGTGGCGTTCCCGGCCGCGTCCCAGACGGAATTCGATTTCGTGCGGTCCCTCATCGACGAGGGACACATTCCCGGTGACGTCACCATCGGTGTGCTGACCCCGGCCCGGGAGCCGCTCATCCGCCGGACGGTGGAGTCGCTGCGCGGTGCCCGGCGGGCCATCGTCCATGTCTATAACGCCACCTCGCCCGTGTTCCGGGAGACGGTATTCGCGATGAGTCGCGAAGCTGTGGTGGCGATGGCCGTCGACAGCGTGCGGCTCATTCGCGGGCTTTGCGCCGCGCAGCCGGAAACCGAGTGGGTCCTTCAGTACAGCCCCGAAACCTTCTCCGCCACTGAGCTCGAGTTCTCGAAGCAGATCTGCGACGCCGTGTCCGAGGCCTGGGGCGCCACGCCGGAGCGCAAGGTGATACTCAACCTGCCGGCGACGGTCGAAGTCGCCACGCCGAACGTCTATGCTGACCAGATCGAATGGATGCACCGCAATCTTGCGCGGCGCGACTCCGTGGTGATCAGCGTGCATCCCCACAACGACCGGGGCTCCGCCGTGGCGGCGGCCGAGCTCGCCCTGATGGCCGGCGCCGAGCGCGTGGAGGGCTGCCTGTTCGGCAACGGCGAGCGCACTGGAAACGTGGATCTCGTGACCCTCGCCCTGAATCTCCACACGCAGGGCATCGAATCCGGCCTCGATTTCCCGGACATCAACGCCATCGCCCGCACCTGCGAGGACTGCACGCGGCTCCCGGTGCACCCCCGCCATCCCTACGCGGGAGACCTGGTTTTTACCGCGTTCTCCGGTTCGCACCAGGATGCCATCCGCAAAGGCATGGCGGCCCGGGCAGGTGACGGTTACTGGAATGTCCCCTACCTCGCCCTGGACCCGGCGGATCTCGGCCGGAGCTACGACTCGCTGGTGAGGGTGAACAGCCAGTCCGGCAAGGGCGGCGTGGCCTACCTGCTGGAAATATCCCGGGGCGTCGTGATGCCGCGACGGATGCAGATCGAGTTCAGCGGCGCCGTCCAGCGCCTCGCTGAAGCAACCGGTACCGAGGTCTCGGCCGACGAGATCTGGCAACTTTTCGCCGCCGAGTACCTGGACCGACTTGAGCCGGTGCGCTACCTCGGTCATCACCTCTTCGAGCGGGGAGCACGGCAGGGCGTCCGCCTGACGATCGGCTGCGGCAATCGCAGGATCGAGGTCGAGGGAGAGGGCAACGGACCGATCGACGCCGTGATCGCGGCGCTCCGCATGCCGGTGAGGATCCTCTCCTACGAGGAGCGCTCGCTCGGGCAGGGTGCGGACTCCCGCGCCCTCGCGATCGTGGAGTTGGCGGTCGAGGGGATTGCGGGCAGTACCTTCGGCGCCGGGATGGACCCGAACATCGTGACGGCCTCCATCCGCGCCATCCTCGCGGGGATAAACCGGGACCTCGCCCGGGCCGGGGAGGACGCCGCGCGCCAGCTAATGAAAGGGCTGGTTGCGCCCACGGATTTCGCTCCGGCGGCGGTGGTCGCCTGACGTAGACTCGAGACCATGCCCAATGCTGGCCCTTCCCTTGCTGCGGCTGTCGCCGGACTGCTCCTCGGCAGCTTGGCTGGCTGTGCTGGCACGCCGCCGGCCAGTGAGATCCTCACGATCAGGGGCTCCCTGACCTATCGCGCCCGGATCGCCCTCCCGCCGGACAGCGAGTCGGTGGTTGAGCTGCGGGATGCCGCCATCCCCGATGGCCCCGTCATTGCCGAGCAGCGCACCCAACTGGCGGGCGCGCAGGTGCCCGTACCCTTCGAACTGACGGTGGCGCGTGCCAGGCTCGTCGACGGCAGCACCTACGTCTTCAGCGGTGCGATCGTGACCGTTGGGCGGGCAAGCTGGGTGAGCGAGCCGGTAATGATCGAGCTGGCGCGACCGGTGGTCGACCTGGGCCTCGTCGTGCTCGCACCCTACACCGCCCTGGCCTTCGCAACCCGCTGGACCTGCGGCGGGGAGTCAGTCTCGGTCGGATATGTGGGTGATCAGGCCACTCTCCTGGTGGGTGGCGACAGCATTCCCGTGCAACCCGTTCCTTCTGCCTCCGGAGTTCGTTATGACGCCGTGCTTGATCCGGACACCTTCATCTGGAGCAAGGGCAACCGGGCCATGCTGGAATTCAGGGGTCGTGCCTATCCGGAGTGCACCCACGTTGCCACGCCACGTCCGTAGCGGCTGACAGCTCGCCCGAGGTCCACCGGACGGCAGCCACCGGCGCCCGGACCCCGGTGAGGCGCAGCAGTGCGCTTGCGAAGTGCCCTGCATCGCCGCTGGTCACGAAGTTGTGCTGGCCCTGGCGCGAATCCTGGTCTGAACCCTGGCGTTGCAGGCCCTGCTCCGCGAGGACGTTGCCCAGGTGACGGGCGATGGCAGGCGCCGGGTCGATCACCGACACGCCCGGTCCGGCGATGCGGCGAATCGTGTCGATGACGAAGGGGTAGTGGGTGCACGCGAGCACCACCGTGTCTGCGCCGGCGTCCAGGATCGGGGCCAGGCAGCGGCGCAGGAGCGACTCGGTCCCGGGACCCTCGAGCTGCCCGGCTTCGACCTGCTCGGCAAGGCCGTCGCACACCTGGTTGACCAGGCTGATTCCGGTCGCGTGGCGACCGGCGGTCGCCTTGAACAGGCGGCCCTGGAACGTCGCCGGCGTGGCCATGATGCCCACCACGCCGCTCTTCGTCAGGGCCGCGGCGGGTTTCACCGCGGGTTCCATGCCGATCGTTGCCACTTGAGGGAATGTGTCCCGCAGGTGCTTTAGGGCGGTGGCGGACGCCGTGTTGCAAGCGACGACGATTGCCTTGCAGTGGCGAGCGAGCAGGTAGCGCACGATGACGTCGCAGAAGCCGCGGATCTCGGTCTCGCCCCGCGGTCCATAGGGCACGTGGGCCTGGTCGGCAAAGTAGATCGTGTCCTCGTGCGGCAGCGCGCGCACGACCTCCCGCCAGACCGACAGCCCGCCGACGCCGGAGTCGAACACCCCAATCGGGGCTTCGGCCGCCGGGGCCCGCATCGTCCTTACGCCATGCCGGTCGGCGGTGATTCGAAGAACCCGATGTCGTAGATGCCCGTGCCTTCCCGCATGGGCTTGCAGCCCTTCTGGTACTCGTCGCTGTTAAAGAACGCATTCAGGTTATCCATGCTCGGGAACTCCAGCATAACCACCACCTTGTTGGTGAGCAGGTTGCCGGAAACCACGTTCGCCGGTTTCCCCCGGACCACGTACTTGCCGCCGTGCAGGCGGGCCAGGCGCGCCGATTCCTCGGAGTACTTCTTGAGGTTGGGGCCGGGGTTGGTGACTTCGACGACCGAGAGAATGTAGGCGGGCATGGTGGTAGCTCCGTAAAGATTGACGTGGAACGGGATTATCCGGGGTAGCGGCCCCGCACATCAACGCGACGGGGCCGCTCCGGCATCAGCATCGGTCAGAGTATCGAGGTGCATGAGCTTCCTGACGAGCGGTGAGATCGCCAGCACCGCGACCCCGGCCCCGATCGCGACCCAGCCGACGGTCGAATAGACATCGAGCACCGTCTGCTGGGTGGCCGTTCCGCCATTCCCGTCTCCGGCCCCTGCTGCCGCTGCGATCAGGCCGGCGGCGAAGTTGCCGGTGGCGGAGGCGAAGAACCAGGCGCCCATGATCAGGCTGGCCAGGTGCACCGGAGCGAGCCGGTTCATGGCCGAAAGGCCGACGGGCGACAGGCAGAGCTCACCGGTGGTATGCAGCAGGTAGATCAGGAAGATGAAGACCACCGGCGTCGCAACGCCATTGGCGGCGCCGGCGACGAGGATGAGGAATCCCGTCCCCAGCTGCATCATCGCCAGGCCGAATTTGGCCGGGGCGGAAGGCTCCAGGCCCCTGTTGGCCAGCCACAGCCAGAGGCCCGCGAACACCGGGCCCAGCAGGACGATGTAGATGGCATTGATGGACTGGAACACCGATGCCGGCACTCCCGCGCGATCGACGAAGCGGTCGGTGTACAGGTTCAGTGACGACCCGGCTTGCTCGAAGAGGGCCCAGAAGAGTATCGACCCGACGATCAGGAACAGGGCCGCAAAGATCCGATCCCGGTCTTCCCGCGGCAGGCGGAACACCGCCGTGTAGAGGACATAGGCGACCAGGGCGAAGCCCGCGAAACCCAGTAGGCGGCCCACCAGGTCCTGGTTCTGGACGAGCCACCACACGATACCGACGCCGGCGATACCGGCCAGGTACAGCCGCCATTCCAGGGTGACGCCCCCGGCGCGCCGGGTCAGCCGGACCGGCTCGGGAGGTTCGCCTTTGCCCATCAGCAGGGGCCTGCCCCACAGGAACACGCCGAGGCCGAACAACATCCCGATCCCGGCGGCGCCGAAGCCGTAGGACCAGCCGTAGGTCTCGCCGAGATAGCCGCAGAGCACGGAACCCAGGGCTGCCCCGAGGTTGATGCCCATGTAGAAAATCGTGTAGGCGGGATCACGCCGGGCATCGGTCCGGGGGTAGAGCTGTCCAACGATCACCGAGATATTGGCCTTCAGGAATCCCGAGCCGACGATGATGAACGACAGTGCCAGCCAGAAAACGTTGAGCGTCGGGCTCCCCTGACCGCCATCGCCCTCCACGCCCATCAGGAAATGGCCAAACGCCAACAGGACAGCGCCGAACTGCACTGCCTTGCGCTGGCCAAGATAGCGGTCCGCCAGGTAACCGCCAATCACCGGTGTGATGTACACGAGTGCGGTATACGCGCCGTAGATCACGCTCGCGCGCTCGTCCGAGTACAGCCAGTGCTTGGTCAGGTAGAAGATGAGCAGCGCACGCATTCCGTAGTAGGAAAAGCGCTCCCACATCTCGGTGAAGAAGAGGACAAACAGTCCCGGCGGATGACCGAAGTAGGTCCTGTCCGGGCTCGCGAAGCCGGGCGACCTCATTCAGGCGGGCTTGTCGCGCGCCGGCTGGTCGGCGGTGGCGGGCTGGGACAGGATGCGGGCCATCACGATGCCGGCTTCGTACAGCAGGTACATCGGTATCGCCAGGAGGGTCTGGGAGAACACGTCCGGCGGCGTCAGCAGCATACCCACGACGAAGGCCCCCAGGAACACGTACTGGCGGTTGGTCTTGAGCGCGTCGATGCTGACCATGCCCGTCAGGACCAGCAGGACCGTGGCCACCGGGACCTCGAAGGCCACACCGAAGGCGATGAATAGCACGAGTACGAAGTCCATGTAGCTGTTGATGTCCGTCATCACCTGCACGCCACTCGGCGCGGCCGTGGCGAAGAAGCCGAACATGATCGGGAAGACCACCCAGTACGCAAAGGCCACGCCCACGTAGAACAGGATCACGCTCGACACCAGCAGCGGGACGGCCAGGCGCTTCTCGCGCCGGTACAGGCCGGGAGCCACGAACGCCCAGATCTGGTAGATGACCAGCGGAATGGCCAGCATGATGGCCACGTAGAAGGCGGCCTTGAAGGGCGTCAGGAATGGCGATGCCACCTGCGTGGCGATCATCGTCGAACCCTTCGGCAGCTGCGACATCAACGGCCGCGCCACGGCCTCGAAGACTTCCTGGGTGAATGGCAGGAGGCACAGGAACACCGCCAGGATCCCGCCCACAGCCTTCAACAGCCGGGAGCGCAACTCCAGCAGGTGGGACATGAGGCTGGCCTCGGGCAGCTCTTCCGGGGCAGCGTTGTGCTGGGAATCGTCGTCCGCCATGACCGTCGGGAGCTCCCCGGTCTCAGGGCTGCGGCCGATGCGCAGTGTCTGCGCTCTCGTCTGCTGCTGCTGCCATCGTCGGCGTCAACGGCGTTGCGGATGACGAGCCGGGGATGAGGTCGTCGGCTCCCGGGCGGTTATACGCGGGCGGGGTCGGCGCTGGCGGAGTGGCCGGTGAGGAGTCGCGGGCAGTGATCCGGCGCTCCTCCGCCTCCAGCTCATCGCGGATCTGCGCCGTGAGCGTGCGTGCCATGCGTCTCGCCTGGCCGGCGTAGCGTCCGAGCTGGGAAGCGACCTTGGGCAATTTTTCCGGACCCAGGACGACCAGGCCAAGAACCGCGAGAAGTGCCAGCTCCCAGAAACCGATCTCGAACATCGCTGGTCAGCCCTCGTGGAAGCAGCCCGTCGTCCCGTCAGATTGGGCGCCCGGCGGGAACCACCGGTGCCCCGTGCTCAGGCGTTGCCGCTGCGCTCCGATTCACGCTTGGCCGCGCCGGACTCGGGGAATTCTGCGTCAGGCTTGCCCAGCTGGCGCGGCTCGTCCGCGTCCTTCTCGGCGTCGCCCATGGCCTTCTTGAAACCCTTGACCGCCCCGCCCAGGTCCTGGCCAATATCCTTCAGGCGCTTGGTGCCGAAGATCATGACCACGATGAGCAGGACAATGAGGAGTTGCCAGATGCTGATGCCGCCGAGTCCCATGTGCGTATCTCCGGTGAAATCGCTGCCAACCGGGGCAGCGTGGCCGAAAGGCCCGGGTAAGCGATTAGGATAGCCTGATCGCGGTGCCGCTACGTGACAAAGATCACGGTCACACTACGGAGCGTGGCGGCACGCGCAGGGAAAACGTGACGGGACCAGTATTGACGAGTTCCACTTCCATATCGGCGCCAAACTGGCCTGTCTGCACCCGGGGCCACCGGGAACCCATCGCATTCACCAGATGTCTGAACAGGGCCTCAGCCTCGTCGGGAGCCGCCGCGGGCTCGAAGCCCGGCCGGTTGCCATGGCTCGTGTCGGCCGCCAGCGTGAACTGGGGCACCAGCAGCAGTTCCCCTGCCACGTCCGTCACGCTCCGGTTCATACGCCCTGCGGCATCGGGGAACACGCGGTACGCCAGCAGCCGTTCCGCCAGGCGCTCCGCGGTGGCGGCGGAGTCGCCGCGCTCGACCCCCACGAGGACGAGCAGGCCCGGGCCGATGGCGGCCACGGGGGTGCCTGAGACGGAAACTTTCGCCCATCTTGCGCGCTGTAACAGCCCAATCACGCTTAGCTATCCCACTTCATGCCGGTAAATGATCAATTGTGACTGCAAAAATATACAAACCAAGTAATTCAGAATATGTGTCGTTATCCGTCTCCGCAGACTGAATATGCTCAATAAAGTGGGAGAACAATTACTAAAAGCGGCATTTTTGACGGCTTTTGTGGTGGGTGGCCTGCTTATAGCCGCCTGCGGTCCGCCAGAACGGCCCTCCACCGGGGGGCCAGCCGTCAAGACTTTCCGTTATTCCATGGATCAGGCCCCAACGACCCTCGACCCGGTGCAGGGGTCCAACATCTACGCCAACTTCGTCATCGTCAATGCCTACGACACCCTCTATTCCTATAAATACCTTGCCCGTCCCTACCAGCTAAAGCCCAACCTGGCGGAGGATTTCCCCACCATTTCGCCGGATGGCCTCGTCTACACGTTCCGCCTCAAGAAGGGCGTGTACTTCATTGACGACCCCAGCTTCGCGGGCGGGCATGGCCGGGAGGTCGTGGCTGAGGATTTCATCTACTCCATCAAGCGCCAGTTCGATCCCCGGAATCAGCCCCAGGGTGCCTGGCTCTGGCAGGGGCGAATCGCCGGGCTGGAGGAATGGAAGGCGGCGGGTTCCGACTACGACCAGCCCGTCAGCGGACTGCGCGCCATCGACTCGCACACCCTGGAAATCCGGCTGACCCGGCCCTATCCCCAGCTGGTGTCTACGCTTGCCCAGGGTTACGCCGCGCTGGTCCCCCGCGAGGCGGTCGAGAAGTATGGCAAGGGTCTCGGGGTGCGGCCGGTTGGCTCCGGACCTTTCCGGCTGGTCTCCTACGACACGGCGCGGGTCGTGATGGAACGCAATCCCAACTTCCGCCAGGAACCGGTGAACCTTGCCGACGAGGGCTACGACCCGGCGACCCAGGCATTCAGCGGCGTCGAGGCCATCCAGGGCCGGTCGCCGCCGTTCGTGGACCGGCTGGAGATCAATTTCATCAACGAACCGAGCGCCTCCTGGACGTCCTTCACCAAGGGCGACGAGATCCAGTACACGGTGCTACCGATCGAGCAGGTGGAGCGGGTGCTCGCCGGCAAGCAGCCTGTGACCCTGCGGCCGGAGTATGCCGACAAGTACCACCTGTACGCAGGGCTCGAGGCGGGCTTCATCTTCACGGCCTTCAACATGGATTTTCCCGACTTCGGCTACAACCCGGATCCGGAGCGCGAGCGGCGCAACAAGGCCTTGCGCTGCGCGATCATCAAGGGCTATGACTGGCAGGGCCGGAACGAGAGCTGGTACAACGGCATCGGCCAGATATTCCCCGGGATCATCGTCCCTGCCAGCCCCGAGTTCGATCCCGACACCCCCCCGGCCAGCGTCACCCGGGACGTGGCCGGCGCACGGCAGCTGTTGCGGGACAATGGCTGGACGCCCGAGAACCTGCCGACGCTCGTCTATGGCACGACGTCGGGCACGACCGAGCGGCTGACTTTCGAACAGTTCCGGGCCTGGATGCGGGACATCGGCTTCCCCCGCGAGAAGATCGTGCAGAAGACTTACGCCAACTTCGGCGACATTTCCCGTGCCTGGAAGCGGAACCAGCTGCCGCTGGTCACGAAGGGCTGGGGCCTGGACTACCCCGACGCCGAGAACACACTGCAGCTCTTCTACGGCCCCAACGGCTCCCCGGGCTCCAACGACGCGAACTGGAAGAACCCGGAGTTCGACCGGCTCTATGCCCAGACCTCCGTCATGCAGCCATCCGAGGAGCGCACGCGCCTGTACCGGCAGATGAACCAGCTCGTGATCGACGACTGCGTCGCGATCACCGGCTTGTCACGCACTCGCATCTACCTCTGGCACAAGGACGTCATCGCGGTACCGGACCGGGAGATCCTGGGGGGCTTCTGGCTGAAGTACGCGGATGTCCTGCCGGCAGGGACTGGCGCCGCGGCATCTCGGGTAGCGCCTCGGGCAGCACCACAGCCAGAACAGGGCGCCTGACCGGTGGAAATCCTCCAGTACGCGCTGCGCAAGCTCATCGGCGGCCTGCCACTCATCATCGGGGTGACCCTGGTGAGCTTCGCGCTCATGGTCTACTTCGGCCCGGACCAGACCTACCTGCTGCTGGGCAAGAACCCGACGCCGGAGCAGATCCTCGAAGTCCGGCAGCAACTCGGCTACGACCAGCCCTTCCTGCAGCGCTATCTGGGCTTCCTGCGCGAGATCGTAACCCTCGACTTCGGCACGGCCTCCACCGGCGAGCGCGTCACCGAGTTGCTGGCCAAGACGATTCCCGTCTCGCTGATCCTGATCCTGCCGGGCTTCATCCTGGGGCACGTGGTGGGCCTGCTCCTTGCGCTGGCCGCGGCCTACTGGCGGGGCCGCTGGCTGGACAAGCTGATCATGGCCGTGGCGGTGACCGGCATGAGCGTCAGCTTTCTCATCGTCATCATCGGCTTCCAGATCGTGCTGAGCTCCAGTGACGGGCTCGACCTCTTTCCGGTCAGGGGCTGGAACGCCAGTTCCCTCGCTAGCTACCTGAGCTACGTCACGGTACCGACCCTGGCCACCATGTTCGTGGCGCTCGGCTACGAAACCCGCTTCTACCGCTCGATCATCGTCGAGGAGATGAGCCGCGACCACGTGCGCACGGCCCGGGCCTTCGGGCTGCCCGAGTCGCGCATCTTCTTCCGCAACATCCTGAAGAACTGCCTGATTCCCATCATCACGCGGATCATGTTCTCGATTCCCCAGGTAGCCATCGGCGGCGCTCTGCTGATCGAGAGCTACTTCGGCATTCCGGGCATCGGCAAGGCCACCTACGAGGCGATCATCACCGGCGACCAGCCGGTGCTGAAAGCCGTGGTCAGCCTTACCGCGATCCTGTTCGTTCTGGTGGTGGTCCTCACCGATATCCTCTACCGGGCAGTGGACCCGCGGGTGACCCTCAAATGAGCGCCGTGGCCCTGCCGGGCGTCGCGCCCGTCCGTGCCCGTGGCGAATCGCTCTGGCGCAAGGCGTCCCGCAAGTTCGCCCGGGACCGGCTCGGCATGGTCGCGCTGGGCGTCGTGCTGATCTACTTCCTGGCCGCCGTCGGCGTCTGGCTGGGCTGGTGGGCCATGGGCTGGCCTGATCTCAGCGGAACGAAGTGGGAGCCGGTTTCCGGCACACACTGGTTCGGCACGAACATCATTGGCCAGGACATCTTCGACCGGGCGATCTACAGCACCGCCACGGCCTTTGAGGTCGGGCTAATCGTGGCCCTCGCGGCCACCGGCATCGGTGCCGTACTCGGGGCCTTCGCCGGCTTCTTTGCCGGCAGCTGGATCGATGAAGTGCTGGTGTGGCTCATGGGCGTGCTCGACGCCATACCCTTCTACCTCTTCGTCGCGGCGGTAGCCTACGCGCTGACGGACAACCCCTGGGCCATGCACCTGGCCATGATCAGCACGTTCTGGGTGGGCACTGGCCGCCTGATCCGGGGTGAGGTCATCAAGCTTCGGGGCATGGAGTACGTCGAGGCCGCCCACTCCATCGGCGTGCCAGAGGTGGTGATCATCTTCCGCCACATACTGCCCAACACCTCCCACATCCTGCTGGTGCAGGCCTCGGTAATGTTTGTTGGGGCGATCAAGGCCGAGGTCATCCTGAGCTTCCTCGGCCTGGGGATAAAGGACGGCATGAGCTGGGGCCTGATGATCGACGAGAGCACCAAGGAAGTGCTCGCCGGCTTCTACAACAACTTCCTCGCTGCCTCGCTGCTGATGTTCGGCCTGGTGATGGCCTTCAATGCGGTCGCTGACGCCCTGCAGGACGCGCTCGACCCGCGGAAAGTCGGTTGATGCCAGGCCAGGCTCCGGTTCCGGTGCTGCGGGTCCGCGACCTGTCCGTGGAATTCGTCACGGAGGAAGGCGTGATCCGCGCCGTTGACCGCGTCAGCTTCGACGTCCTGCCCAACGAGACCCTGGGCATCGTGGGTGAGTCGGGCTGCGGCAAGACCGTCACGGGCCTGTCCATCCTGCGTCTCATTCCGATGCCGCCGGGCCGAATCGCCAGCGGCAGCATCGAGCTGAACGGCCGCGACCTGGTGCCGCTGCCGAACCGCGAGATAGAGGACATCCGCGGACGCGACATCTCCATGATCTTCCAGGAGCCCATGACGGCGCTGAACCCGGTGTTCACCATCGGCAGCCAGATGGCCGATGTGCTCTGCCGTCATCGCGACCTCACGCGCCGGCAGGCGCGCGAGGTGGCAGCCGGATTACTGGCCAAGGTCAACATTCCCGAGCCGGCCTCGCGCCTCGACGACTATCCTCACCAACTGTCCGGCGGCATGCGCCAGCGCGTGATGATCGCCATGGCGCTATCCTGCAATCCACAACTGCTGATCGCTGACGAGCCGACCACGGCACTGGACGTCACGACCCAGGCCCAGGTGTTGCAACAGATCAGCGCGCTCCAGGTCGAGTTCCGCATGGCTGTGATCCTGGTGACCCACGACCTCGGCGTCGTGGCCGAGACCTGCAAGCGTGCGGTCGTGATGTACTGCGGGAGCATCGTGGAAGCGGGCGACGTGGCATCGCTGTTCAGCCGGCCCCGGCATCCCTATACCGCCGGCCTGCTGGCCTCGATTCCCCGGCTGCGGGCGGAGCGGCTGGCGGAACTGCCGGTGATTCCCGGGCGGGTGCCCGATCTGCTTAACCTGCCCGCCGGCTGCCGGTTCGCGGACCGGTGCCCGCGGGTGCAGGACCGGTGCCGGGTGGAGAGGCCACCGCTGGCCGCGGCGGACGCCGGCGGCAGGTTGGTGGCCTGTCACTACCCCCTGTAGCCCGGTGCTCCGGGCCTCAGGTCACCGTGATCTTCCGCATCGTGTCGCCCTGCTCGATGGCGTCCACCACGTCGATGCCCTTCGTTACCTTGCCGAAAACAGTG
>Ga0209254_10000123_pt1 | contig 51151 bp, 41 predicted proteins | sample FrelakmetDIP11DI_FD_187148 | JGI IMG/M metagenome (GOLD analysis project Ga0209254, IMG submission 187148) | Freshwater lake sediment microbial communities from the University of Notre Dame, USA, for methane emissions studies - DIP11 DI (SPAdes)... | ecosystem: Environmental > Aquatic >...
GTCCAACAATCATTTTTAGAGTTGAACTCCATTTTGGAGACTTTGGTTGTGACTCTTCCAAACTCACAGCATTTGTCCTTTTCTTTGATCACGTTGCCACCAATAAGCCTTCGGTGGGCGTAGCGGTTGGGTGACGCTGATGGGTGTCCATACGATATCAAATAAATTTGCAAAACAATATCTACCTATGATCCGAGCTGAGGCTATGGTTGGGGTTGCTAATGGAATCGCCAAAACTCCTGCAAATAAGGCAGCAGAAACAATCCCAAAAAATACAACAAAAGCAGGCAGGTGGACGCTTCGTCCAATAATGCGAGGGATCAAGTAGTTTAGGTCGAATTGCCCGAAGAATAGATGCAGAGCAATAATTATCAGCATGAACATCCAATTTTGATGGGGATCCAGGTTGAACAACGGAAAAAAGCCAACTGGGATGTTATAAATATCCAAATAGCAAGACCAATGCTGGGGAGGAATTCAAGGATGCCTGCGAGAATACCCATCGGCAAAGCGAATGGTAATCCTAATAATGAACCTGCCACGATAAATATGATCGAAACGATAAAACTTAAGAGAAGTTGGCCGCGAAATAATGAACTCCAGATTTGATTGATCTCATCATGCATCCATAGGTACTCTAGCAGGAATACTGGAGGTAAATGATAGGTGAGCCATTCTTCAAGCCTGATTCCAGTCTTGATCAGATAGAATGATACCAGGATAATAAAAGTGATCCAGATGATGGATGCGATGATGCTGGACACGATCGATACTGTTTGTCCAATTACAGGTTGAATAAAACCTCGCAAAGCCACAATCACCTGATCCAGAATTGCAGAAGGCAGGAACGTGATCCCCAAAATATGATATTGCTGAGATAGGGCAACCTCAAGAGATTTAATATGCTGTTGGATATTTAGCTCTGTTGGGGGTAAGCTGCTTGCAAAAACGGGAATGATCACGATCGTAAAAGAGATAATGATCGCTAAAACAATGACAAACATAAGCAGGATGATCACAGTCCTTGGAATGTGAATCTGTAGATGGAGGTAATTAACGATCTGATTAAGGATGTAAGCAATAATGACAGCAATAATAATCGGGGGAATAATTTCATTGAAGAGTGATGATAAGTAAATAAATATGCCTAATAACAACAGGCTAATGGGTAATTTTGTAGCATATGGCCAGCTTGTGCGTTCCACAATACCACTCTCATGCTAACATCAAATTCATAAGTAAAGCTATATAGAAATTAATGAATCAGAATTGATAAAACTAGCAATATCATAACAAACAATGCTGCCAATAATCCAACACGCCGGAGATCCTTGATGACAAAGTGGTAATCTGGATTGAAAGAAGATTGACGATTAGCTAATAAAGGATCAATAACTTGATTTTCATTGGATAGATTTTCCTGCTTGCGGGCAGGTCGTTTTGATTTTTTTGGCATTTAAAACTCCAATATAGATTAGGTTAATGTATTAATAATTAAATATCACCCAGGATTTGTTACCTATATTATAAATCTTATTTGTTTCCACTTTGTAAACTAGCTTGAACAACTATACGCTGATTATCAATTAAATAGGGGTAACAAGAAATCAATGTGACAGTGGGATCAGATGTATCTGACATGACTTCTATATCGGTCGGCTCAACAATCTGTACATTCGTTATGAAATAGGTGTATGCATGTTGAGGTGTATAAATAATTATCTGGTCACCTCTTTCAAGCTGATCCAGATTTCTAAAAATTTCACCGAAGACATCATTGTGGGCTGACATGACTAAATTGCCAACTTGACCAGGATTGGCTGAACCAATTTGCTGACCTACACCTTTTTTTAACTGTTCCCACCCATCTCCTTGAACCACGGGGGCATCAACATCAATTGTTGGTATTTGGATTTGAATGGCTTGCTCTTGACCTGGTGTTGGGATGGGAATTTGTGCTAGGGATTGGTACAGAGGGAGTAAATGAGCCGGAATTTCTGCTTCATTCGGTTGAGCACCACCTGGGGAATTAGGGGGGGTGTGTCCGGAGGGTAAAATCACCGGAATAATGAGGGGAGTCGGAGTAAGGGTAGCAGGGGTTAAGGATTGAGCGAATTGGGAGTTTAAATCATTGAGAATTTGAATACCATTAAAGATCACAAAAAACAATCCAAGAACTGCCAATATTTCGATGAAAAGTAAAAAGCGGTCCAGGACGAGTTTCGTTTTTTGATGCCTGGGTTGTGGGCGGTCAATTATATCCTGGGCTGGTTGGGAATCTGAATTAGGATCCTCGACAGGCGGATTTTGAAGGTCTGATGCCAGGGTTAATGCCCTTCCGGTATTACGAAACCTTTCCAGATGTTCCATCCGGACTTTGCGTCTCTTTTCCACCAATAATTGGCGAAGCTCATCGATGGATAAATCTTCGGGGTTTTTTACTTTACGCACGAGGAGATTATACTCGGTTTAGCCTTCATTCATTTCGCCGGAAGGTGTGTTGATTGAACTTGGACGATGACCCTTGTTTGATGAATCCTGACGATAGAACAGAAAAAAACCTATAAACCGGATAACGGTGCTTACAATGAGTGCCCCTGACAATCCAATTTGAACTGATAAATATGTACCCACCAATGGTGCAAAAATTGCTGCAAAATATGTTATGCTCTGGGCTAAGGATACAAATGTCGGACTATATCGTGGGGGAATAGTTTTCATCAATTCATCGAAAAAAACCAGGTCGATACCAGCTTGAAAAATACCCGCTGCTCCCGCAAGAATAAAAATAAGCGTCTGGTTGTTTGTAAGTGCGACCAAACCAGGATATAGGGAGATCGCAAAAGTCGTGGATAATAATACAAATCGGGTGCCTTTTTTACGTGATAGGCGCGTCCAGAAAAAATATCCAATCACAAGAATTACAGTTTGAGCAGTGTATAGAAAACCAATCCACGCATCTGAGGCATTCAATTCCCGTACAAAGTATATAGGGAATAAAGGTGTGGCTAAAGTGATCCCGAAGAAGTAAACAAATCGTTTAAGTGTGAAGGACACGAAAGCTGGTTGCTGATTGACCAGGTGATAATACTCACGCACAGTGGATTTGATCGAACCCTTTGGGGATGTAGCTACTGGATCAACATCTGGAATTTGGATACGGCTAGAAAAATAATAACTGATCAAGCCACCGAGGGAAAGCCCAACAAAAACGATCTGGTAATTGAGGTGGAATCCGACGCGATCTAAAACCTGTCCAGCAATCGCAGTAGCTATTGCAGTGGTTATGCCTAATATTGACCAGCGGCGGCTCATTAAATCATATCGACCTTCTGGTCCGGATACTGCATTCATGACCACGGAGAAACCCACTGCAACCATTGTCTGAGGAAGGGTTGCCAATGCCCAGATAAATAGAATGACATAAATCAGGATATCATCCGGTACAAAGAAGGGAACGATCCCGGTGAGAGCAAAGGCAGATATGACCATCAGGCGAGATAAACTAAACCAAGGGACAATTTTTCGCTGCCTTTGTAAGAATCGTCCCACCCACAATGCCAAAAATAATCCTGTAATACCAGGCATTGAAGTTAGAAGACCGATTTGAACTGCAGTTGCACCGAGACGGGTAAGAAAAACTGGTAAAAATGGGGCTGCGGCGCCAGCTGTCCCCACACCAATGGCATCAATTTGAACATACCGCTTGTTACGTTCCTGGACCGCTTGTTCTCTTTGTATTTCTGGTGTAATTGTATCTGTATTACTCATGAAACCAATCGATTAATAATTCCCATGAATTTTGAAGCCAGTTTTGCTCTATCAAAATGAGTTTCAGCGTATTGGCGTGCTTGTTTTCCCATCCGGAGTGCTAATTCAGGGTTATCAGCGAGGGTAAGAATGGCATTCGCAAGGGCTTCAGGATTTCCTGGAGGAATTGCAATCCCTGCTCGAGCATTTTTGATCACTTCCTTGATGACTCCATCTATCGCTAATAAGATTGGCTTACCAGCTGCCATATAATCGAAAACCTTATTTGGGTAGGTTGTTTTATACAAATCCACAGGTTTTAGAATAGCAACGCAAGCATCTGCAGCTGCCAGGGCATTAGGCATCTGAACTTTTGGAACGGGAGGCAAAAAGATAACATTCTCCAAACCATCCCGGGCAGCCTGGGATTGTAAGTCGGATTTATCTTTACCATCACCTAATAAAACAATAACGATATCATTACGCTGGCGAATTCGTTTAGCTGCCTCAAGCACCACACCCAAGTCGTTCGACAAGCCGTGTGCACCTGCATAAAGGACAACAAACTTATTCCCAAGGGCATGGGCTAAACGAAAGGCTGTGCCATCCACGGATGGATTGAACATGGTGGTATCTGTCCCATTTGCTACCAATTCCACTTGGTGTGCCCCTCGATTCAGTACATGCTGGATATAGCCAGGTGAATTAACTACGACCATGTCAGCATGGTGGTACAAGAAACCCTCCAACCATTCAGAAAGCTTGATCAATATTGGCTGATGTAAAACTCCGACTGAAATTGCAAAGGCAGGCCACAAATCCCTAACTTCGAATAGAAAGGGGACATGTTTAATCCTGGCCAACGCCCAGGCTGTCAGTCCTTGAAAAATCGGTGGTGATGTTCCCCAAACCAAATCCACTTGTTTAACCCCCAGGCCGACCAGGAAAGATGAAAGCATAAAACTAAAGAAATTTATCAAACGGTGAGCAAAGCTGCGATGTAAGGATGGATACACATAGGTTCGTAGGATGGTGATGGATTCGCCATCATTTTGTTTTTCAGCCCAAGGGATTTTTGAACTGTGTGCCTTTCCTGTAAGGTAGTTGATCGGGCTGGTAATAATTGTCACCAGGTGACCTAGTTCGGAAAAATAACGGGCAAGCTCGTGGTGGCGTGTCCCGCCAGGTTCATCTAGGGCAGCAAATGCCTGGTGGATCAATAAGATATGCAAGGTAAGGTTCTTTCTTGTGGGATCATAAATACTGGATATCGCATCAATCAGATACTATATCATCAGGCGAATCATCAAATGCTTTGAGAGGGTTTTCACGCCAACCTTCTTTGTATGATTGCACGATATATTCTGCCATTATTTTTGGTAATAACGGTATATTTTGGATTTCATCCATTGCCATCCAAAGAGGATGGTAGCTGCCTTTTTCAGAGTCTGGTAGACTTTTCATCTCTGAGCCGTCCCCATTACCAAACTGGCCGCTGATAGGATCTGCCAGGAAATAATATTGCGAAGCTCCAAGATAGCCAATTTCTGCAACAAGAGCACCAATCATTACTTTCAATCCAAGCTCCTCTTCAGCTTCTCGGGCAGCTGCTCCAATGGGTGATTCACCGGATTTCACTTTTCCACCAGGAAAGACAAAATAATGCTGACCAGAACGGTATCGTTCAATCAGGGCAATTTTATCATTCTCGATGATGACAACTGCTGCTCTAGCTTTCACCAGGGAAAAACCATTCACTCTTGAATTCAATAGGCACTGCCTGATATCGTTCTATGCAACAAGCCAGGGCTGGGATTTTTTCTCCATAGGTTGGAGATGTCCAGCCTGAGATGGGGAGCACCATTCCTGGACCGACCAAAATCCTTCCAGCCCGGGCAAGCTGAAAATTTAAGGATTGTTTGGGAGAATTCTCCTGAAGTTTTGTGGTTGCTTCCATTTTTAAACAAATCCAACCAAAGAGTGATTTAAGATGAATTTCATATCCTGGACAATCACTCGTTGATGATAGATCGCAAATTTCATAATCCCAATCGGGTAATAACCAGTGAAGACGGGCAGTGTGCATGCTTCCTGCTGGTCCGTCCAGATGATCAATGACTTCCCAGTGACCATCGGGCATGATGGACACTTTTCTGGAATGGATCACACCAATCTTCCGGTAACCGTTGTGAACAGCGGTGATGCTATCAAAACCACGACCTGGAGAAGATTTGAATTCTGTTACCCTGGCTTGAGCCCAATCAAGGTAGAGGAAGCGACTCGCGCGGTTCATGAACTCCTGACCATCTACCACTATTGTATTGTGGACAAATGCGCTGGTAAGAGAATTTTCCCAGCTTGGTGGTGAGTTGTAGAGGTATGTCCCAGCATCCTGAGCAAGGTTACACCCCCGCCACCATAAATCCAGATGGAGTTGGTCAGCATGGGCAGGGCGGGAATTAAATACAGCCACTTGGATGGAAGCCCAAGAATCATTCTGATGATTTATAAGTATATATGGGGTGTGGGTATTCAATTCATTTTGTTGTGGTTTTAGGTGCCAAAAATCTAAGCTAACTTCATTTGTTGACTCATCCGAAGGGAGACATAGCCAGGATGCCATATCTTCCCAAGAGCCACTCGGTTTCAATTGTGTTCGAAGGAATAACCGTGCAGCTGTATGCGTAATTGGACGAAAGTCGTTATAGTGGCAAACAGTTAAAGGAAGTATATAAGCTCCATCATTGTGACCCAGGTTGGGAACGCGTCCCGTTCCGGGATCGACCAGTTTCCACAACCAACGGGTGGCAGCCTCCAAACGTGAGGCAATCTCCGATGGAATAGGTTCATTTTTAAATGATGAATCATGGATTAAACGAGCCCAAATTGCAGCTTGAAGCATCAGGCGGTGATAATTCGTGCTATGTTGGGTGTACATGCCATCCGAAGAAATTTGATTGCAGAAGGCATCGCTTAACCACTTCCAACCCAGATTGTGCCATTTGGACGCCAATGGGTGCTTGGATAGTATCGCTGATGCAGTATAGAGACCCAATGCTTCAGTAATTAAGTGATTATTGTTTTGCGAACGCGCATAAACAAGGGTGGCAGGGATTCTTTCGGCATGGATTGTAATGGTTTTAGCGATACTATCAAGCCGTTCGGGGGTCGTGTGACTGGATTGTGTGAAAAGATGAATTGCAAAAACCAAGGCAATCAAACGGATCGAGACTTCCTGACCAGATGACCAATGCGGTCCCAGGTATGGTGGATTGGAGAGAAAAAATTGGCCAGTAAAGCGCCAGAATGTTGCAGCATACCTTTCATCCTTCGAGATATGATACGCCATGGCAAGCTTGCATGCCCAACCAAAACGTCCAGGTTCCCAGATGAATTTAATATCTTTGTCCAGGTTTAGTTTATTTCTGTTTTCATACTTTGTCCAATTTTCCAATGGTTGTGGCAGAGATAGTTCCAATGGGATAGGCGAACCACCAAAGCAGCGAAAATTACCCATGACAATCTCATCTGCTTCTATGTAAAGCTGATCGATCTGGGATCCGATTTGTTCGATCAGAGTGCTTCGATCGGGTAAACCAGAAAGGCACAATTGGAACTTTAAATGGTCACTACGATTTAAGTTTTCCAGCTTTTCTAATGATGAATTTAATATCCGTTCGAAATGTCCTGTCCGCAGGCCAAGCTGATAACGCGCGTATAGACCCGTATAATTAGGACCTAACTGGTGAAAAGCTTTAATTGCCAGCTTGATTCGTGAGTACTGACTCATCAGATATTGTTACCGGGTCACACTGGCTAAGGCAAGGTTCCGATCGATAAGAGTTTTCTCTCTCGTAAAGAATCCACAGCTGCAAAAGCAGCCTCAGCGACCCCAAATAGATGCTCAACTGGAATAGGTGGTGGACTACCGGTTTGGATTGCAGATGAAAAAGCTTCCCATTCTGCGCGATGACCTTTATCTTGGCGAAGCGTAGAGCGAATTACCTGTTTTCTGCCTTGATGAACCATCTCAAGGGTTCGGAAATCATCCAATACGGCAACCCTGCCTCCTGAGAAAACCTCTACCCGTTCTTTTGGAAAGGCTTTATCTCCATTTGCCAGATAATTTAATGTTCCAAGTGAGCCATCCGGGAAGGTAAATTGCATGACGACATTATCCTCACGGTAACGATTGTCATCGGGGAGGGCTTGTACCATAACCGATTTGGGAGGTGCTCCTACTAAAAAGGTTAGAAAATCGATAAAATGACAGCCTTCACCGATAATACGGCCACCTCCCTGAATCGGGTCGTGAACCCAATGGCTGATAGGGATATTACCGGCATTGATGCGATAGGACGCTATCAATGGTTCTTGAGATACTTTAATAAAATCATATAATTTCAGCGCCAATGGGGCAAACCGGCGGTTGAATCCAACCATCAATTGTGGCGAATTCTCAAGTGAGAGCAGCTGTTGTTTAATCTGGGAAAGTTGTTCGCGGTTGGTCGCTAAAGGTTTTTCACAGAATGCATGCTTGCCTGCCTGTAGCGCCCGGATCACTTGTTCCGCATGAAGGTGATGACGGGTGAGTATGCAGATCGTATTCACCTGGGGGTCATTAAGAATTTCTTTCTCATTGGCAGCAGCATATTTAAAACCATACTTCTTGGAAGCATACTCAGCATGAAGCCCTGAACCTGATGATATCGCGATCAGCTCTATCGAAGGTATTTTTTTTAAGGCTGGTAGCATGACAGCATTGGCGAAATTGCCAGCACCAAGCACACCTAATCGTACGGCATTTACACCAGCGGTGGGAAGTCTGGTTTTGTTAACCTGTTGATCCGCAGCAAATGATTTCCTGGAGGGTGTGGCGGTTTCCGGATAGGTCAGTAAAACACCGAGAAAGGGTTGGTTCGTCTTACCGGTAATCAACTCATATGCTTCAGGGGCGTTTTCAATGGGGAACCGGTGGGTGATGAGAGGTTTTATTTCAAGGTGTTGTTCTGCCATGAGTTCGACAAATGCTTGCAGGTTACGCCCCTCAGTCCAGCGGACGTACCCAACTGGATAATCCTGTCCACCTTCTTCGTATGATGGGTCATAGCGACCTGGGCCATACGAGCGGGAGTTAATGAATGACAGCTCTTTTTGATAATAAATCCTACGTGGAAGGGTGAGCCCAACTGCCCCAATGGCAACCACATGACCACGATCACGCGCAATTTCTCCAGCCAGCTCAACCGGGTCAGATGAGGCAGTATCTGCACAGATTAGGACATGATCGAATCCTTGACCGTGAGTAAAGGCTTGGGCATTTCCAATTGCCTGGGCTCGCGCAACAGCTACCGCACCCATTTGTTGTGCTAATACCACGCGGGTTTCATCGAGGTCCACCCCAAAAACCCGACAGCCGGCAGTCTTTGCGATTCCAACGGTCAAAAGGCCGAGTAAACCTAGTCCGATCACAGCAACAGATTCGCCAAGCTGAGGCAGAGATAGGCGAAAGCCGTGTAAAGCAATTGCACCAAGGGTAGTAAAGGCAGCTGATTCGAAATCGATTGTTTCTGGAAGAGACGCCAGAAGAATGGATGGAACGAGGGCGTATTCGGCATGAACAGCGTATCCGCCGCCAGCACATGCAACCCGATCTCCAACCTTGAAACCTTGTAGCCCCTCGCCAACCGCTTCAATCACTCCCGATGAGGAGTAACCCAGAGGTATGGGTTGGTCCAAGCGGTTGATGGCAGCTTCAAGTGTGGTTAGAAGGCCTTCTCGATGGGCTTTATCCATCATCTGGCGCACCAAATCTGGTCTTGAGATGGCTTTACCTACTAAAGATTTTCCAGCAAATTCGACCAGCATGCGTTCAGTACCCGCCGAAACGAGCGAAGCGCGGGTGTGAACTAATGCCATTCCTGCCTGGAGCTGTGGGATGGGTACATCAACAACCTCAGTTACACCATTGTGTATATTTTGTAAAAGCTGTTTCATTCAATTACCTGTCCGGAGGATCCAGATTATTTGGTTCGTATAGGAGATTATAGCGCGGAATTCACTGGCATGTTATAATTTTTTAAGGGTTAAATGTCAGACAACTTGCATAAGGACAAATCATGACAGAACAATCGTATAAAAAATTAGCGCAAATTCTTGTGGACCACTCTACTTCAGTACATGCTGGGGATCGGGTAGCCATTGAAACTACCACCAATGCTGAATCCCTGGTTTGTGAAATCTATGAGCTTGTCTTGCAGCGGGGAGGACATCCACATGTGCTGCTCAATCTCCCTGAACAGGAACAGATATTATTTAAATATGCAAATGATGACCAATTGACTTACACACCTGCTTTTCAAAAGCTGGTAACCGATCAATTTGAGGCTTATATACGGGTGCGCGCAGAAATCGATCCGAGAGCATTGACCGGGGTATCCCCGAAAAAACAAGCACTCAGGCAGAAGGGAATGGCACCGGTGCGCAATAGCATGTTGCAACGTGGGGCAAGTAATTCCTTACGCTGGGCACTTACCCAAATTCCCACTGAAGGCTATGCAAAGGAAGCTGGGATGAGCCTGAGAGAGTATTCTGATTTTGTTTTTTCTGCCTGCCATGTAGATGACATCACACCAGACCCAGTAGCTCATTGGGAACAGATCAACAGGCAGCAAGCCAAGATGATTGAGAGTATTCAAGGACATGAGGTTGTAAAACTTCAGGGTCCGAATGTAGATCTAAGATTATCGATAAAAGGGCGTAAATTTAACAACTCATACGGGCTACACAATATGCCGGATGGAGAAATTTATACAGGACCGGTGGAAGAATCTGTAAACGGATGGGTTAAGTTTACCTATCCAGCTATTTACCAGGGGCAGGTAGTTGAAGGTGTGGAATTAAAATTCGAGAATGGACGAGTAATTGAGGCAAATGCTGATGTAGGTGAAATGTTCCTGCGAACAATGATCGAATCAGATGAAGGCGCGCATTTCCTGGGGGAATTTGCAATTGGTACCAACTATGAAATCAATCGTTTTACGCGCAATATTTTATTTGATGAAAAATTAGGCGGTACTTTCCACCTGGCTTTGGGAGCAGGTTATCCAGAGACTGGGAGTCTAAACACCAGCACGATCCATTGGGACATGATCTGTGACATGCGCGAGGAGGCAGAGATACAGGTGGATGGATCGGTAATATATCGCGAAGGAAAGTTTATTTAGGCTTTGATTTTAAACCCTTAGCAACAGATAATAAAAAAAACATTGATACAAAAAAACTGGTGTTCACCCATTCAACATGAACAGGTGGACACCAGGATAAGGTTAATTGGCAAGTGTTGGTGAGTATATATAACGTCAGCGGTTAGATTCCACGGCTTGGAGTAAATCCAAGACGGCTTGCAGGATCTGATCCTGCTGATCCTGGCGACTTATTGTGGCTGGATTATCTCCAGATTGATTACCATACCAACCAAACTGGGCATGGTTCCCGCCAACGATCGGTAGCCAGGTGGTATCTGGGGGAAGCAATCCACGTGACGCATCGACTTTTTCCTTGGTAGCCAATCCATCCTGAGTGCCATAGATCGAAGATACCTTGAGGTTGCTATCGGAGAGATCATTACTGTTGGCTGGATAGGATGCCCATAATGATAGTCCATAAATTTGATCGAGATGCTTATCTGCATACAGGGCAGCCATTGACCCGCCTAGAGAATGGCCACCAATGACCCAGTACTGAATGTCTGGATAAGTTTCAATAACTGATGCAGCACGACTCGATCCAAAAACAGCCAGGTTTAACGGCATTGGCACGATGACTACCAGGTATCCCTGCGAGGCAATCGCGTTTGCAAGAGGTGCATACGCGCGTGGATCTACCCGACCTCCAGGATATATGATCAAGCCAGTGGTTGCAGTTTGATCTGCAGGTTGGAAGGTAATCCATGGATCCGTGGAAACAATTACCTGTGAATCACTTTGCATTGCAGCCATGGCTTCTGGCATTGGCTCTGGGATGATCATACCCCAGGCAATGAACCCGATTACTGCAAGCAGTACTACACCACTAACAACCACCCACCAACGTTTTTTCAACCAGTGCATCTAATCATCTCCTGAAGTGTGAAAACCTCAATCAAATCAGTCAACACTCATTATTTTACCTTACATGATCTGGTTATATGTCATCCACATCTGGTAATACAATCCTTGTTTAGCTATTAACTCAGCATGAGAACCATGCTCAACCAGTCGACCTTGCTGGAGCACCAGGATTTCGTCCAGCATATCCAGACCAAAAAAGCGTTGGGTGATTGTAATTGTGCTACGGCCGAGGCTGTACTTATTAATTGCATCAAGAACTGTAATCTCTGTTGCTATATCCAGGTTGGAAGTAGGCTCATCCAGGATTAGAAGAGGTGCATCCTTAAGCAAAGCCCTGGCGATTGCCAGACGTTGACGTTCCCCAGCACTGAGGCGTAAACCATGCTCACCTATCCAGGTGTTATAACCTTCTGGTAAGGATAGGATCACATCATGCAGTTGTGCAGCCTTTGAAGCCTGGATTATATCAGCCTCGGAAGCCTTGGGCTGGGCAATCAGCAGATTTTCGCGAATACTGGTACTGAATAAGTAAGTATTTTGAGGAATGGGAGCGAGGCGGCTGCGAATATCATCCTGTCTATATTGATGATATTCATTTCCACCCAGCTGAATTGAACCATGATGGTATTCCCAATAACGTTGTAATAGATCAATCAAAGTAGTTTTGCCTGCACCGCTGGGACCAATTATGGCGATATGCCTGCCTTGAGGCAGCGAAAAGGATATCTTATTTAAACTAAAATCGGTAATGACAGTGGATGGTTGCGTATTTGCTGGAGAGGGGTAGTGATATGAGAGATCCTGTACGAGGATGTGATGATCTACAGGGAGAGGTATTGGTTGTGGTGGGTCCGTAAGGATTGGTGCCGTGTCCACTAATTCGTAAAGACGGCTGGCTGCCGATCGGTTGATTTCCAGGTTTTGAGCTGCTACTGGCAGCGGTTGTACAGCTTCAAAACTTGTTAATGCTGCCAGAGCAAGAACACCCAACAAAACACCTGCCAGTTGTTGCTGTGAAACGCTTTGGATTGAGAAGATTAAAACTGCGACCATGCATAGGTTAGCCAATAGAACCACTGATGCAGACTGAACAGAAGATAATCCTGATACGCGCGCTTGAATTCCTGTCAATTGCCTGCCAGCTTGATTCACCCTTTGAATTTGGATATCTGCTGGACGACTGGTCAGAAGGTCGGGTAATCCCTGGATACCGTCGATGATTTCCTTGTTCAGATTGGTCCGTGCTGTAATTATTTGTGATCCAAGATTACGTGAAAGAAGGGACATCAAAAATGGTAAGCCAACGCCGCCCAATAATAGGAACGCAATTAATATCCATGCATATCCAGGTCCAAAAGTGTTGAAGAATATAGCCAATACGATCATCACCACAACTGCCACCAGAGGAGGAGCGATGGCTCGAACGTAAAAACCTTCCAGGGATCCGATATCACCAATCACCCGGCTTAATAAATCGCCGCTATGGTACTGTAGCAAACGAGCCGGTGCAAGTGGTTCCAATGCCTGAAAGAACCAAACTCGCCAACGTGATAATAGGCGAAAGGTTACATCATGAGAAATCAATCGTTCAAGATAACGAAAGACACCACGGGATAATCCAAAAAAACGGACACCCACGATTGCTACCTGCAATTCAGCAATAGATGGGTGCAGGGCAGCAGCTGAGATAATGTATGCCGAGGTAGCCATTAAACCAATGCCACTGGCAATCGTGGCAAACCCGAGGATGATCGATAAGAATATCCGTCCGGTAAATGGGGACAATAGCTTTAATAATCTCGATTCAACCTGCTTTGTATGGGGTGGATTGATAACAGATTCTCTAAGATCCATTCCAAGTCCCGGGATCCCTCTGAAATGTTTGGGATTGGTTTGAGGCACAGTGATTGGCAAAGCGTTCTTGTTAGGATTATATAAATGGTTTGGCTCTTGGATTTGTACCACCTTGCCGTGATCTAGATTAATCATCTGATCGGCCATAACCAGGGTTGATTGATGATGAGCAATGACCAATACAGTACGGCCTGTGCTCAATCGGGCTAATGATTCCTGTAGGAGAGCATCCGTTTCTGGATCCAAATGGGAAGTAGCCTCATCCAGGATGAGTAGAGGCGCATCTTTCAGAAATGCACGGGCTAATGCAATGCGTTGAGCCTGTCCTGCACTCAGCCTTGCACCGCGTTCGCCAACCAAGGTAGCATAACCTTGTGCAAGCTGATCAATGAACTCATCAGCATGGGCCAGGCGAGCAGCATTCTGTACAGCTTCGTCGGGGGCATCAGGGCGCGAAAGTCTGATATTTGCTGCTATCGTATCGTGGAAGAGATACGGGTTTTGGGGAACCCATGCCAGGTTATCCCGCCATTTTTGGAGTGGAATTTCTGATAGGCTGACCCCATTCACGAGAATTTCGCCACTCTGCGACTGCAGGAAACCTAACAGGAGCCAGGTGAGGGTTGTTTTGCCTGCCCCACTTTTCCCGACCAATGCGGTCATTTTTCCAGCAGGGATTTCAAATGAAACTCCTTGAAGCACATGGCGTGTGGAATAACTGAAATCAACATCCTTGATGGTAATGGATGGGAGTGGTTTATTAAAAATATGAGGAAGGTCGCTCTCATTCCGGGAATTGGATTTATTTACAACAGGAAGGTCAAGGATCCCAAAAATGCGTTTCCCGGCTTCGACACCGGGCATGGCAGAATGGAAACGAGTGCCTAATATTCGTAATGGCAGGTAGAACTCGGGTGCAAGTAAAAGCACGAAGAAAGCCTGTTCGAATGCTATTTTCCCGTAGAGAAGACGAATCCCAATCTCGACAGCTATAACGGCCGTACTCAGGGTGGCAAGTAATTCCAACGAAAGAGCTGATAAGAAGGTAATCTTGAGAACTCCCATCGTGGTCTGGCGGTATTGTTCGCTAACTCTCTTAATAATAGCTAACTGATCCTTGCTTCGCCCCAGGGACTTTAGTGTAACCAGACCTTGAAGCACATCCAGAAAGTATGCGCTCATGCGGCTTAAGCCCTGCCATTGATTACGGGTTAGGGTTTCGGACGCACTTCCAATCAGGTACATAAAGATGGGAAGTAACGGAGCCGTGAGCAATAAAACCATCCCAGAAATGAAGTCAGTTGGGAATACAAACAAAAGGACACAAATTGGAATCAATGCTGCAAGTGCTATTTGAGGCAGGTACTGGCTATAAAAAATATCGAGAGCATCAATCCCTTCTGTGGCAACATTGACCAATTCACCAGTTCTCACATCTGATTCGCCGGCTTCACTCCGCAGATATGCTGGTCCCATGCTGGTGATGTGGGTATAAAGACGGTGGCGCAGGTTTTGCTTAATCCGGCGCGCACCTGCACCTGAACACAAATCCCCGCTCCAAGAAAAACCTGCTCGCAGAAGGATCAAAATAATTATGATTATTAGTATCCTGGATACCTCACCCAAGTCTTTTCCTTGTAAAAAGACTTGACCGATCAGATGGCTTAAACCAAGGGACTGGAAGATAGCACAAATTCCTGCCATCAAGCCAAAACTGATTGATAGAAAGAATAATAATCGAGATGATTTAATTTCCTTGAGAAGTCTCTGATTTAATTTCATGTTGATAAATAATCAGCGGTCAGCGTTCTTTCATGAATGACGATTCAGGAAATTAGCTGACCGCTAAGATTAGGTTGAAGGTTTAATAGATCAGATTCTTTGGTTCGCTAGAGACACGTTTACGGAAAATCCAATACGTCCATCCCTGGTAGATCAGTACAATAGGCAGGAATATCAGGGCAACGATGGTCATAATTCTTAAAGTATATGGGCTAGACGATGCATTTTGAATATTCAGGCTCCAAGCGGGATTTAAACTTGAAACCATCACATTCGGATATAGCAGGACGAAAATTGTGAGTACCAAAAAGGCGATCGTCAGACAGGTCATTAAAAATACGCGTCCAAATTGTTGCTTACGAAGGAAATATCCTGCGGCCAGAATAGCAGCAAGAGAAATCACGGGGATAAGGATTGTAAGAAAATTTATCCGATCCAATACATTCGTGATAATCGCGGTGGTGATCATAAATATGACGAGTAGTATAGAAACAAGCAGCCAGAGCCAGCGGATATATTCTTTTGCACCTCGCTCGACTTCTCCGGTCGTTTTAATGCTCAAGAAGGTGGCTCCATGCAATGTGAACAGCAGGGTCACAACCAGAGCAGCTAAAAGAGCATAGGGATTGAGTAAGTTGAAAAATCCTCCCACATATTGCATATTTGCATCGATGGGCACGCCTCTCAGAATATTGGCAAAAGCGATGGGGAGCAGGATGGTGGGTATAAGGCTGCCGGCAAAAATGCACCAGTCCCATAGGTTGCGCCATTTTGGTTCATCATGCTTGCTTCGAAATTCGAATGCCACCCCTCGAATTATTAAACCAACAAGCACCAGGAATAAAGGTAAGTAGAAACCACTAAATAGAGTAGCATACCAGTTCGGAAAGGCTGCAAATGTTGCACCCCCAGCCACGATCAACCAAACCTCGTTTCCATCCCAGTGAGGTCCAATGGAATTAATAATGGTGCGCCGTTGAACATCGTTTTTTCCGAGGAACGGCAATAAGATCCCGACACCAAAATCGAAACCTTCCAAGACGAAGAAACCTGTATAAAGGATTGCAATGAAAATAAACCAAAGAATGTCAAGGGACATAATATTGCCTCCTAGAGTGATTCGGGTGGGCTAATCAAGGAAGGTGTAACCTCGGCCGTTGTATCTGTGGTTACCATCGGACCGGCTTTGGCGTATTTAAATAACAGGAATAAGGTTGCGGCAATAAGCAATCCATAGACTAGAATGAAACCTATCAAACTAGTCAGGAGCGTGCCACTTTTAACTACTATCGAAACACCTTCTTGTAACTTGACTAATCCATAGACGACCCACGGAAATCTACCAACCTCAGTGAGGATCCAACCCGCGGTATTTGCCACATATGGCAAAGCAACCGTAAAGGGGAGGATTTTTATGAACCATGGAAACTTCCCGTACAAATTTTTTAGGTCAACCAACAGAGCAAACAGGCTGATCAGGATCATGAGCAAACCAGCTCCGACCATTGCACGAAAACCCCAGTACAAAATTATTGGGGGCGGGACATAATCTCCAGGACCATATTCCTGCTCGTATTGTTTTTGGAGCTGGTAAATTCCCTCAACTTCACCCGTGAATCGGTTGAACATCATAAAGCTAAGAAGCGCTGGAATGCGAAGGTCGATGATCACCGCCCCGGTGCTCGGATTACTGATGGTAATAACGGATAGCGATGCTGGATTCTCGGTATTATACAAAGCCTCCAGAGAAGCTAATTTCATCGGCTGGGTTTCAATCAACTCCTGACCCTGAGTGTGTCCAAAAAAGCCGACTGCGATTGTCGCAATCGCGCCAATGATTGCCGCCATACGGAATGAGATCCGGAAGAGTTCAGTTTCATTTTGGCGTAGCAGGTGATAAGCACTTATACCAAGCATAAAGAAGGCAGCAGTTACTAAGCCAGCACTAATCACATGGGGGAAGTGGCTTAATACAGGAATATTAGTAATCACTGCTCTAAAATCAGTCAGGATAGCCCGGTCATCTGAGATGGCATACCCAACTGGGTGTTGCATCCAGGAATTTGCTATTATTATCCAAAGGGCTGATAGATTCGACCCAATTGCTACCATCCAGATGGTCGCAGCATGTAAGCCCTTGGAAAGCTTATCCCAGCTAAAAATCCATAATCCCAGAAAAACGGATTCTAAAAAGAATGAGGTCAAGCCTTCTATCGCTAATGGCGCTCCGAATACATCTCCGACGAAGCGTGAATATTCTGACCATGCCATACCAAACTGAAATTCCTGAACAATGCCAGTCACCACACCAATTGCAAAATTGATCAGAAATAACTTGCCCCAGAACTTGGTCAGCCGCTTGTATTTTTCATTTCCAGTTTTAACATAGATTGTTTCGAGGATTGCCACCACCAAGGATAAGCCCAACGTCAGGGGAACAAAGAAAAAATGGTAGATGATCGTGATTGCAAATTGAAGCCTGGCCAAAAGCAACACATCCATAATGAGACTCCTCACTTGAAGTTGTTAACGCTCAGCTTATTTGGATATTATATTCTGTTTGCGAGAAAAAGTGAATTACATCACATTAATTGTCGAATATCAACCAATACATTAACAACCTTTCATGCCCTCCAAAACCCTCTTCGAATGGGGCGGACATCCTCAGCGGTGATAAAGGCTTCAGGATCAATCTCATTAACAAGCTGACGAACAATATCCACTTGCTTGCGTAAGACTGAGCAATTTATCATTGAGACCATGCCATCTTTACCCCGTGCAGATACTTCTGTGACGGCGTAACCATTTTGACGCAAATGATCAGCAATAGCAGTGCCTAGCCTTGAGCTGATAATATTTATCAGGATGTGCCCCACAGCTATGCGCTCTTCAATATACATACCGAGCACGTTTCCAGTGGCAAATCCAGCTGCATACCCAATAATATTCAAAGGATTATCTAATTGGGTGAGTACCCGACCAATTGCAAGAACAAAAATTGCCGATTGAAAGAAACCCAATATCCATGCTATTCGCTTCTTGCCGCGCATGACGAATAAGACACGCAATGTGTCTAATGTCATATCGGACACGCGCAAGGCAAAGATCAATAATGCACTTAACAAAGCTTGAGAAGTAAAAAGAGATTCCATTATTCACTTTCGATAGGTAGATACATGCGTTCGGTATATTCTTTGAGCATGCGCTGGATGCTGAAACGAGGGGTAAGCGTTCGGATTGACTCTTTCATGAATGCAACCCAATCACCAGGCAATCCGTCCGCTGAGCGGTCCGTATAATACAAGGGGATGATCTTATGTTCAAGGGTATCATAAAGACTTTCTGCATCAGCTGCATCCTGTAATTCGTTCGTTTCTCGGTCAGTATCATCGCCAATTACCCAACCATTGGAACCATTGAATCCCTCACGCCACCAACCATCCAGCACAGAAAAATTAAGCACACCATTCATGGCGGCTTTTTGACCGGATGTCCCGGATGCTTCGTTTGGACGGCGAGGTGTATTCATCCAAATATCAACACCCTGGACCAAATATCGAGCCAGGTTCATATCATAATCTTCCAAAAAAACCAAGCGCCCACCACTCTCGGCTTTTTTAACTGTCCGGTAAACTTCTTGAATAATTAATTTCCCGGGCTCATCGGCTGGGTGAGCTTTTCCAGCGAAGATGATTTGTACAGGCCGGTTGGGTCGATTGATAATCTCCATCAAGCGATTCAGATCATACATGATTAAATTAGCGCGTTTATATGTAGCAAAGCGTCGTGCAAAGCCGATGGTTAAGGAATATGGGTCTAATAAAGCTCCTGAGGCAATGACCTGCACTGGATGTACGTTGGAGGTCAGCCACTGTTCACGTGCGCGCTCGAGAATATATATCGTTAATTTGCGTTTCAAGTGGCGGCGAACTGCCCATAGCTCCATATCCGGGATGTTTTCAATTCTTTCCCAAATTTCAGGATCATCCACATGCTCCTTCCAGCCATTACCGAGATAGCGATCATATAAGGAACTTAAGCGACGTGCCAACCAGGTGCCTGTATGAACACCATTGGTGATATGGGTAATCGGAACTTCGTCTTCTTTTAAGTCAGGCCAATAAAAATTCCACAATTTACGAGCAACTTTTCCATGCAGCTCTGAAACGCCATTTCGCTTGCAGGAAAAACTCATCGCCAGGATTGGCATACTAAATGTCTCAGTCCATGGTAGTGAATGACGGGCAAGGTCAAAGAATTGATCGCGGGTTAAACCAAGTTGAGGCCACATGTTAGAAAAATACTTATCCACCAGCCATTGAGGAAATTCGTCACTACCTGCTGGAACATTGGTGTGGGTTGTGAATACAGTTGCTGAACGAACATTTTCGGCTGCGCTTTGAAATGAGTTTCCAGCTGCAACCAGCTCTCGGATGCGCTCAAGAACCATAAAAGCTGAATGACCTTCGTTCATATGCCATACATCCGGGTTATAACCTAGGGCACGTAAAGCCCGTACTCCACCAATTCCCAAGATAACTTCTTGAGATATGCGAGAGTCCAGATCACTGATATACAGTCGTGAAGTCAGCTCTCGATCAGACGGAGAATTAAATTCTACATCGCTATCGAGAAGATACAATGGAATCCGCCCAATTCGGATTTCCCATAAGCGCGCATCAATGTTTCGCCCTGGAAGCTCGATTGTTACGGTCAATGGATTTCCATTCGTATCAACGACTGGTAAGACAGGCAATTCCTCGAACTTCAACCGGGCATATCGCGCTTCCTGCCATCCGTCTTCAGAAATATGCTGGGAAAAGTATCCTTGTGTATATAAGAAGCCAACAGCAACAAAGGGCAGTCCCAAGTCGCTGGCTCCCTTAAGATGGTCACCAGATAGCACTCCTAATCCACCCGCATAGATTGGCATTGTCTCGTGTAAACCGAACTCTGTGGAAAAATATGCGGTCGGTTGGTTTAAATTTTGTTGGTGATGGTTAGCAAACCAGGTGCCATTTTTATTCATGTATTCATCAAAAGAACGCATAATACGATCATAATGATCCAACGAAAATCGATCATTGGTTAAATTTTTCAATCGAGTATTTTCAACCAGTTGTAAGAATCGGATCGCATTATGATTTGTTTTCTCCCAAAGGGTGGCATCTGTGCGGGCGAAGAGCCGTTGGGCATCCGGGTTCCAAGTCCACCAAAGATTGTAAGCCAATTCACCCAGGCGATTGATTCTTCGGGGGAGGTTAAACTGTTTGGGAATGATTGTTTTAAAAGTGTCCATATATATTTATTTTCCTTGGTCAGCTGCCATGTATAAATAGCCAAAACGGGGTTAATATTACCACGACGCTCGGATTTACGATATCACTTCATTGGCAACAATATTATTGTATTTTGCGAATTCCAACAAAGCTTTAAGTTAAACATCACAAGAAGTACGGATTTCAGCTACAATTACGCTTGGAGATTACCATGGTAAAAACTGTTCAATTATTCGTCACCTGCATTCTGGATACTATATATCCGGAGACTGGTGAAGCGGTGGTACGAGTACTGCAAAGAGCAGGTATGACAGTGTCTTTTCCACCCGATCAAACATGCTGCGGTCAACCTGCATTTAATGCTGGATTACGTCCTCAGGCTCGAAAAATGGCAATCCAAACCATACGCGCATTTGAACCATATCCTGGACCCGTAGTTGTACCTTCAGGCTCATGCGCTGCCATGATTCGTCACTCGTATGCTGAATTATTTTTCGATGATCCAGATTGGAAGACACGGGCGCTTGCCCTTGCAGCACGTACTTATGAATTCAGTGAATTCCTGGTGGATGTGCTGGGTATAACAGATTTACAGGCGCATTGGGAAGGAAAAATAACATACCATTCCTCCTGTCATTTATTACGTGATTTAGGCGTCGATCGGCAACCGCGCGCTTTACTTGCTCAGGTTCGAGGAGCTGAATTCGTAGAATTACCCCAAACAACGGATTGTTGCGGTTTTGGTGGTGTATTCTCTGTGGAACATCCCGAGATATCCAGCGAGATGCTGAAGCGTAAAATTATCAATATTGAACAAAGTGATGCATCCGTGGTCGTGTCATGCGATGCAGGATGTGTTACTAATATCAATGGTGGATTGCACCGTTTGAAAAAATCTCCACAGGCAATGCATATTGCAGACATATTGGACAAAGTATAAATGGCTGATATTTTTCATGCTCGGATAAAGGCATCCATAGCAGATGCAAATTTACAATCTGCCCTGGATGCAAACGCAATAAAGCGAATTAAGGTGCGCCAGGTTGCTTTTGAGTCGTTGGAAAATCCCCAGGCGTTACGCACTCGTGCGCATCAAGTACGTTCTGATGTGATTGAGGAACTGGATCGCTACATTGATGAATTTGCTAGCCATGCGATTGCAAATGGCATCAGAGTTCATCGTGCGATGGATGCAAACGAGGCAATAAAAATAGTTCTAGAGATCGCCAGTCAACATGATGCCAAATTGATTGCAAAATCGAAGACGATGGTTAGTGAAGAGATCGGTCTTAATCATGCACTTGAAAATCATGGGCTGCAAGTGATTGAAACTGACCTGGGTGAATATATCGTTCAATTACGGGGAGAACCGCCTTCGCATATCATCACGCCTGCCGTACACCTGCGTCGCCAGGATGTAGGGAAGCTATTTGAGGAAAAGCTTGGACTGCCTTATACAGAAGATATCAGCGTCATGACCAATGCGGCTCGCCGTACCTTACGTCAGGTGTTTTTGGAGGCCGATATCGGCGTCTCGGGGGTTAACTTTGGCGTAGCTGATACAGGAACTTTATGCATAGTAACCAACGAGGGTAATGGCCGCATGGTGACTACATTACCACGGACACACATTGCCTTAATGGGGGTTGAGCGTATCGTCCCCAGCATGAATGACCTGTCTTTGATGTTATCTCTGTTGCCACGTTCAGCTACGGGTCAGAAGCTTACGGTGTATACAACCTTAACAAACAGCCCGCGTCGGTTGGATGATCCGGATGGTTCACAGGAAAGGCACGTGATCCTGGTGGATAATGGTCGTAAGGCCGTGTTGGGAACAGAGCTTCGGGAAATCTTGTACTGCATCCGATGCGGGGCGTGTTTAAACGCTTGTCCAGTTTTCCGGGAAATTGGTGGGTATGCGTATGTTAGTAAAGAAGGAGAGGGCAGCTCTTATTCTGGACCAATGGGCAGCGTGATTTCTCCTGCATTATTTGGTCATAGTGAATATGGGCACCTGGCACGGGCCTCAAGCCTGTGTGGAGCCTGTAAGGAAGCCTGCCCGGTGGATATTGATTTACCTAAACTGTTATTAAGGATACGGGCTGGATTTGGGGTAGACCAAGCTCGAAATAAACCGAAATCCAATGCACCAAGATTATTAAAAATGGGTCTTGGATTTTTTACAATGGCAGCCAGCACACCAACCCTTTTTGCCATCGCACAGAAACTGGCTGGAATTTTTGGATCCATATATACCCTGTTCTCGAAAGGTGATCCCTGGATTCGTTTACCTGCCTTTAGCGGATGGGGATACTCCAAGGATTTCCCCCGACCAGCCTCCAAATCGTTTCGATCCAGGCATATCCACCAGATAAACAAGGGGGATAGCCAAGAAGGAATCGCTTCCCTTGGAAACGCCACCTCTGATAGCCTATCCAATCCTGAAACCTTATCGCCAACCAGAGTCGATATATTAAAAATGTTTTCAGAAGAGGTTGAGGCTATCGGTGCGAAATACTATTCATGTTCACCAGATCATGTCTTGGAAACGATCCTTGATTTGCTACGGGAGCATGGCAATCAAGAAATCCTTGCTTGGGATGATCATTACCTACCGGACGGTCTACTTGAGGGTCTTCGCAATGCAGGTATCCAGATAGTCTATCCAAGGTCGGATACCATTCTAACCAGCAGCCGAATAAAGGCTGGGCTAACTGGCGCTTCAGCTGCTGTGGCTGAGACGGGATCAATATTGCTGTTGGAAGGTCCAGGACAACCTCTTACTGCGTCACTCTTGCCAGAAATGCATATTGCACTGGTTTGGAAGAAAGATGTTTACAAATCTCTTAGCCAGGTATTAGAGATGGAGGCGGTAAAAATTGCACCTGCTGCAGTGTTGATCACCGGACCATCACGCACCGCAGATATTGAAATGACCCTGACCATTGGGGTCCATGGTCCTGGCGAATTGCATATCATCTGCATGGAATGATGTGCATGCAATTGAGGATGACCGTCATAAATAATGATGGTAAGTTGAATAAAGGACTCCAGATAACCCCTACCAGAATGGTTATGATATAATCCTGTCGAAAGACAGGCTTGCTGCAGTTAGAAAACCGCTGCGACGACGTGTTGGGGCGGTAATTTTTTTTGGAGGAGAGATGGATAATAAATTGTATGTAGGAAATTTGCCTTTCAGCACAACTGAAGAAGACCTGCGCAGTATGTTTTCACAAGCAGGAACCGTCGTATCTGTCAGCCTGATTAAAGACCGGGATACTGGACGTTCACGTGGTTTTGCTTTTGTTGAACTTAGCAACCAGGCTGAAGCGGAAAAGGCAGTTAGCCTGTTCAATAATACGCCCCTTGATAATCGAACGCTCAAAGTAAATCTTGCCCGCCCCAAGGAAGATAGTGGAAAGTATCGACGGCCGGGTGGAAACAAACGATATTAAATAACTTATAAGGAACAAAATAATAATCCATGCCTGTGAGAGATCATCATGCGCAGGTGGATTATGTATTTAAATTAACAACACGGAATATTCCATCTTCATCAGGTTTAAAATCTGTAATCGAAATAACTGCATTCAGATTAATAGGTCCATAGATATGGGGGAATAGTTCACCATCAGAAAACTCCCAGCGAATTTCAGCCGAGATTTTTTCAGGATCGATCCATAATAGAACCAATCCTGGTATTCGCTGGTAGAAACGATTTGCCACCTTTAGAATCTGATGAGCTTGCGAGCAATGAATAAATCCTTCCTGGCTGAAGGATTTGCTGAGGTAATTTCCCTGTACCTGTGCTTGCTTCCAGTCGGGATTTTGGCAAAGGTGAACAAGCTGGTTGGGTGGGGTGATTTCGATACATCTATCCAAACCAGCCAGGTCTTTATGGATTTCAACCTGACTAGCCGGGTAAATCCCATCCGCAATGTTTTTTACAGCATTCCCTTGCGAGGCTTCAATCTCCAACAGTATTATTCCACCAGGAGCCAGGCATCCTCTAGCCTGGTCAAGCAACCTGGATATTAACTCAGTGCCTTGTTTCCCGCCGTTTAATGCCAGCCAAGGTTCGCGACCAGCTACAGGTAATCCCTTTAAAACCTGGCTAGGTATGTAAGGGAGGTTGGCACATATAAGATTGTATTGTTCAGTGAACCCATCCAGTAGATTTGCTTGTTTGAATTCAATCCTTTCAGCAAGGTGGTACCTCTCAACATTTGTTTTGGCTACTCCCAATGCTTCTGGCGAGATGTCTGTCATGAGAATATTTAGGTCAGGTATGTTCATAGCCAGGGCGATCCCGATACATCCGGAGCCAGTACCGACGTCGATAGCTTTCCGCTGTCCAGGATGGTTACGTAGCCAGGATATGCCACGCTCAACCAGAAGTTCAGTTTCAGGACGGGGAATCAGAACATCATGGGTAAGATAGAAATCTATACCGTAGAATTCAGAATGCCCGATGACATACGGGAGGGGCACACCTTGCACCAAACGAGACAATGCTTCGATAATGTCTAGATATCGTTGATCTTCAATTTGAGATTCAGGATAAGCTATTACCCAGGAGCGGGGTTTTTCCAGAATATGAGCTAACAGAACCTGTGCATCCAATGCAGGAGTCTCAGAAAGATGAAAAATACTCTGCTGGATCTGTATTAATATTTGCTCGATACTAATTCCCATATTAATTAAAAAAATCCCTCGAATATATTATAAAGGGATGTGTGTCCTATGACCTAGAATAAATATATTGAGTGAAGAAAAGTATGGGATTTATCGATCAATCAATGCTCTCGATAAAGTTCTCTTCGCTTATCGCAGAAAGTCGTTCTGCTTCGTCCCTGGTGGCAAGCTCATCAATAAAATCATCCAACAGTGCACCAGTCATAAAACCGGTCAGATTGTATGTTGAAATGTTGATACGGTGGTCAGTTACACGAGATTGAGGATAATTGTAGGTACGAATTTTTTCCGAACGCTCTCCGCTACCGACTTGTGAGCGACGGTTCTCGTCAATCTCAGCATGCTGTTTCTCTTCTTCGATCTCATATAATCGGGCGCGTAAAATACTCATGGCTCGAAGGCGATTTTGAAGTTGGGAGCGCTCATCCTGGCAGGCAACGACAATACCCGTGGGGATATGGGTGAGACGGACAGCAGTGGCATTTTTCTGGACATTCTGCCCACCTGCACCCGCTGAGCGATAGACATCCGTGTGGATATCAGCTTCTGGTATATTAATTTCCACATCATCTACTTCGGCCAATACAGCAATAGTGGATGTGGATGTGTGAATACGACCCTGGGATTCTGTCACGGGTACACGCTGCACACGATGGACACCCGATTCATATTTTAAACGCGAATAAGCTCCCTTCCCTTTGATCAGAAAGATGATTTCCTTGTAACCACCAATACCAATTTCATTGGTGGAAAGGAGTTCGATACGCCACTTACGCATTTCGGCGTAATGGGAATATAACCTGAACAGGTCGGCAGCAAAAATTGCAGCTTCATCGCCCCCTGTTCCAGCCCGAATTTCCATGATCACACTACGCTCATCACGGGGATCTTTTGGCAGAAGCATATTCTTGATCTCGTGTTCAAGTCTATCAATCTGAAGCTCCAGATCAATAATTTCAGCTTCCGCAAGCATATGGATCTCAATGTCGTCTCCATCTAGCAGAAAACGGGCATCTTCCATTCTATTAATGGCCTGGCGGTACTCACGTGCTCGATTGACGATAGGCTCCAGGTCAATTCGTTCCTTGTTCAATTCTGCAGCGCGCTGATAGTCATCGCCGATTTCCATTAATAGTTGATTTATCTCTTCATAATGCTGTTCGATACCGACCAGCTTATCTAACATATCCAGTGACATACTCTTATTATAGGTCTCCCAATCAAGAAAATGATTATACCACCGGAACTTTTAAGGATTCAGCTTCGTCTAATGCGCAAACAGCCAAGTAACGCCTCGCCAGCGAATGAAACTGACCCTACAGGAGGAGAGAATGAAAACAAAATCCATTTTATTTTTTACCAGCGTAATCAGCATCTTGATCTTGACTTTGATTTTTCCAGCGACAGCGTTTGCCGATGGAATAATCATCCCTGATCCCCCGCTTTGTGAGGATCAACCGTGCCCAACGGATTTCATCCCAATGGAACAGTTGGTGATCCGCTACCATCATGTCACTGTATCGATTCACGACCAGATCGCAGTCACCCATGTTGACCAGATTTTTTACAACCCAAATGACTGGATTATTGAAGGAACCTATATATTTCCTATTCCGGTTGATGCGGCTGTCTCAGGTTTCACCTTGTGGGTGGATGGAAAACCTGTCGAGGGAAAGGTGCTGGACGCAACCCAAGCTCGTCAAACTTATGAGCAAATCGTCTCCAGCATGCGTGATCCGGCTCTCCTAGAATATATTGGGCAAGGCGCTATGCAAGCCCGGATTTTCCCAATCCCACCGCAAGGCGAACGCAGGATTGAGCTGGAGTATACCCAGGCACTTTCCGCGGAAGGGGGATTGGTTCGTTATATATATCCCCTTAATACTGAAAAATTTTCTGCCATGCCGATCGAATCAGTCAGCATCAGTGTCGATATTCAATCCAGCAATCCCATCCGGGCAATATATTCACCGAGCCATGAAGTAGGAGTGAGTCGGGATAGCGACAATCTGGTGGAGGTAGGTTATGAAGCCACCAATGTAACCCCAAACACTGATTTTGCTCTCTATTATTCCCTGGGCGAAACTGAGGCATTCCATCTGCTGACTTACCGGGATCCCTTCGATACCTCTGATCCAGAGGGTTTCTTCGTCGTCCTGGTCGCACCACGGATCAATACGGTTGACCAGGTCGTCCCAAAGGATATATTGCTAGTTCTTGACCAGTCTGGGAGTATGGATGGAGAGAAATTCCAGCAAGCTCAGCAAGCTACCCGTTATATCCTGGATAATTTAAATCTGGGAGACCGCTTTAACCTGGTTACTTTCAGCACTGGGGTTCAGACATATGCGAGAGGGTTAAGACCTGCTTCTGAAGCATCCGAAGCGCAAACGTGGCTGGATAGCTTAAGAGCAGAGGGCTCAACGGACATTAATCGGGCGTTGCTTGAAGCTTCTGCCATGGTTGACCCTGAACGTTCCTCTTATTTGATATTTCTGACAGACGGTCTTCCGACCGAAGGTGTAACAGACAGTTCATCCATACTTACGAATTTTGCTGCCAATGCCCCGAAAAACTTACGACTATTCTCTTTTGGCGTAGGATATGACGTGGACACCATTTTATTGGATACGTTATCCCAGGAACATAGTGGACGTAGTTTTTATGTACAACCGGGTATGAAACTTGATGAGATCTTATCTACCTTTTATTCCAGTATCAGCACGCCGGTTTTAACCAATCTGGAACTGGATTTTGGTGATTTGTCCACCTATGATTTATATCCATACCCGTTACCGGACCTATTTGCCGGCTCGCAGGTAATACTGATGGGCCGTTACAGGGAGGGTGGTGAAACGGATGTCACACTGACAGGGTATGTGAATGGAGAAAAACAGACTTTCATTTTCTCTGATCAGATTTTTGATGAGGATACTTCGAATAATTCGTTGCAGGCTTCTATTCCCCGCTTATGGGCAACGCGAAAAATAGGCTACCTGCTAAATCAAATTCGCCTCCGCGGAGCTAACCAGGAATTCATCGATCAGATTGTTCGCTTAAGCATCCGCTTTGGTATTGTCACACCTTACACATCATACCTGGTGACCGAAGAAGCACCGTTGGGAGAAGTGGAACAGCAACGCCTGGCAAATGAGACCTTCAACCAGATGATGATAATGCCAACTGCAGCTCCATCTGGACAGGCGGCAGTTCAAAAGGCAGCTGATGCAGGAGCGATGCAAGGTGCGGTGAGTGCGCCTGAGATACAGGGAGATGCTTCTTCGACAGTTCAGATCGTAGGAGCACGAACATATGTCCTAGCTGACGGGAAATGGATTGATACAGCATATGATCCGGATACAACGGAAACTATTAAAGTTGATTTTCTATCACCAGAATACTTTAAGTTGGTAGTAGACCATGCAGAACTGGCGGATGCATTTGCTCTCGGAGAAAAGGTGATTGCCCTATCCAATGGGGTGGCATATGAGGTTGTTCCCAGCGAGACGATGGCTCAACCAGGAGATGCCACCGCAATCGCAACTCCATCTAGCTCAGATATGCCAACGATTTCACCCACAATAACACCTACTCAAAGCGAACTGAAACAGCCTGCTGGTGTTTGCAAAGCTGGATTCATGCCTTTCATCCTGCTTCCATTCATTATGGTTTTCATGAAAAGAACCAAGAAAGCAAAGTAAAGTATATCGTTGTATAAATGCCACTACCCCCTGGGAACCATTCCAGGGGGTAATTATTTGATCAGGTTGATCTTAAAAATTCAATTCATGGTAATTAAGGATCCTTCACAAGCGACGCGAAATATGTTCTCAGGTTATAATTTTATCTATACACCTATCTTGGATCATTATTTAAAGGAGAGAGGCATGCAATCGAGGCGGAGATTTATCTTATTGACCATTCTTACGGTAATCACTTTACTTTTGGATGGTGGCGGGATCCAAAAAGGGCAGGCTTCTGCTTATATATTACGAGAGGGGATATTTATTACGATCTGGGGAGATGGAAACCAAGCATCTAAGGATTCTCAGATAGCATACTACCTCTCAACCGCTCAGAATGGAAATATCACGCTAATCATCCCTGCTGAATTATTAATTTCCAAAGGTGGTCCAATCACTCTAAACCGTAAAGCAGTTATCGTTCAAGGTATGTGGCAGGATATGGGAAAAGCCATGTTGGTTGAAGGTTTAACCCTGAAGGTGGGAGAGACGACCGATCCTGACGGGATCTTTGGACCACAACCGTGGGTTTCGATTTTGTGTAAGTTTTCAGACGTTCCTGCCGAGCCCAATGATTTAGAGTTTTTCCAAGATATGTATTCAGCTCAATACCCAGGACTTGATCATTACTGGCAGCAGCAATCATATAATCTTGCCAACCTCGAAGGATCGGATGCGTTTGGATGGTATGTATTACCCCACCCACGAAGCTATTACCTGCCTGGTGGAAATTTAGACTGGTGGACCGCAGCTGCAGATTGTACGGCAGTTGCAAATGCAGATGTCGATTTCTCACAATATGTAGGTATCAACCTGATGTTTAACGACCTGTTGGATTGCTGTGCGTGGGGTGGGGGTTGGTATGCCTGTTTGGACGGGATCTGTCAAACCTGGCGAACAACCTGGGAACCACCCTGGGGCTATCAAAATATAGGCGTCATCGCACATGAAACCGGGCATGGGTTTGGATTGCCGCATTCCTTAGGAAACTGCCAACAAGGATATGATAACCGATGGGATGTGCTGAGCGATGTGTGGAGCAATGGCGCAGATCCCAACTTCCCTCAATATGGGACGATGGGACAGCATACCATTTCTGCTCACAAGGAAATGTTGGAGTGGTTTATACCCGAACAAATTCATACCTCACAAACCGGTACCTATAATACAATCACACTTGAACGCCTCGCCTTACCTGAAACGGATCATTACCGTGAAGCGCGCATCCTGATCAATAACGATCCAAATTACTTTTATACCTTGGAAGTGCGTCAACCAACGGACAATCCCATAGATTATGATAAGTGGCTTCCTGGATTTGCTGTAATAATCCATGAGGTGATGAATAACCGCCAGGAACCTGCCATAGTCATTGACCAAGATGGGAACTGTAATACAGGGGATGCAGGAGCCATGTATACAACCGGTGAAGTGTTTACCGATAATTTAAATGGCATATCGGTATCCGTTGAATCAGCAACGGATACAGGCTACGTGGTGCGTATTAATAATCGCTTTACGACCATGGAGATGGTGGATATATCTGGTTCTGGTGAGGGGTATGCGAGTGAAAGTATTCCATTTGTTGCCACAGTCAGCCCGAGTGAGGCGACTACTCCGATCACTTATACATGGGAAGCAACTGGGCAACCTACCATTGTGCATGTAGCTGATACGGTGGATGAGATCAATTTCACATGGGACGATATTGGTTCCAAATCCATCACAGTAACTGCGTCCAATCCAGGAGGTTCGGTCACGGATACGCACCTCATCGAAATTGGATCGGTGGTACCAATTGTCACTCTTAGTGGACCGGAAGTAAGCCAGGTGGGCGAAGCAAGTGTATTTACGGCAACTGTTGTGCCCCCAGACGTGGTTCAACCCATCACATATACCTGGCAAGCGAGCGGACAGATGCCAATCACAGAGACGGGTGGTTTAACTGCTTCAGCTAGCTTCACCTGGAATGAACCAGGTACGCAGGTGATCACTGTTACAGCCAGTAATACCATGGGTTCAACAACGGACAATTACTTATTACCGATACTCATGCCACCCAGCAGCCTGGAGGTAAGCGGTCCTGGGGTGGGTGGTTTATATGGTACCAGCACGTTTACCGCAACAGTCACCCCAATCAATACCAGTGTTCCGCTGACTTATGTATGGACAGTTGAAGACAAGGCTCCAATCACCCATACCAATGGGGTAATGGACACAGTGACATTCACCTGGGAAAAACCCGGACTGCACCACGTAGCAGTATCTGCAACTAATCTGGCCGGGAGCGTGATAGGTAGCTGGGATATTGAAGTCTATGTAAAGGTTTTCATCCCGCTCGGATTGAGAAATTAAAAATATAGAGCAGGCTAATCCTCAGAAAAACAGCATGATTTTTTTAATCTTCCCCAGGCGTGAGTGGAATGGTGGAGTTTTTGCTGGTTCCCAATGATTTTGCTGTTGTTATTAGCACTACGCCACTCAGGATGATCAGGGCTGAAATGATGTCCTGTGTATCGAGATGCTCATAAGCAATTACGCTCCCAAGAAAGAGAGCCACGAGTGGGTTAACGTAGGCATAGGTGGAAACGATTGGAGTCGGAGCATTCCGTAATAACCAGGTATAAGCCACAAAGCCGATAAATGAGCCAAAGATAATCAGGTAAATCAATCCACTGATCGAAAGCACAGAAACGGAGGTGAGATCGAATTGGTTCCATTCACCGATCAGTGCGCTGAAAGCAAATAAACCTACCGAGCCAGCCAACATCTCCATCCCAGTACCTAGCAGGGATGAGCTGGGGAGAGATGCTTTACGACTGTATAATGAGCCGATCGACCAGGATAGCGCAGCCAGGATCAGAACAACCATCCCAATAGGGTCAAGCGGTGGACTACCCGAGTTGGATTGCCAGGGATTAGCAAGAATGGCAATTCCAAGGAATCCCACCAAGACACCCAACCAGGTCAATCCGTTGGCACGCACACCATTAGGTCGAAGGGAGTCAATTAATACCATCCAAAGAGGGGTTGTGGCAATAAAAAGAGAGGCAATTCCTGATGGGATACGTTGTTCTGCCCATACCAACCCACCATTCCCACCCAGGAGTAAGAGCAGACCAATGATGGCAGCAGAACGCCACTCTACTTTTTTTGGAGCAGGATTGCCATTCAGACGATTAATCACATAAAGGACTGCGCCAGAGACCAGGAAACGGATACCGGCTGATAGGAAGGGTGGGATGGTTTCGACGGTGAAACGAATTGCCAGATAAGTAGAACCCCAAACGATATAGACTGCAAATAGTGCCAACCAGGCACGTGAACTCATTAAAAACAAACTCCAATGATCAGAATTCTGGGTAAGCTGCTTTTGCCATCTCCCAACCAAGCATGGCAACTTTACGCGCCTCTCCGTAGTGATATTTCCCAAATTCACCCAATGAGTGAATAACCCGATGGCAGGGGATCAGGAGGGCAACAGGATTATGCGCAAGAGCATTACCCACGGCACGCGATGCACCGGGATTACCCAGGTAGCCGGCAATATCCCGGTATGATACCACACAGCCTGAAGGGATTCGTAATAAGGCTTCCCACACTTTTAATTGAAAGTTTGACCCAGTCAGGTGAAGATGCAGTGGGTGAGGTACATTCTGTATTGTGGAAGGAAAAACCTGCTCAATCATAAGTTCATTAAGGTGGGGATTTTCCACGAGGGTAGCAAGCGGCCAGGTCATCTTAAGTGTTCCAAGTGCTTCCGAACGACCCCTTGTCATGATGAATGAAAGATGGCAGATACCCCTATCGGTTCTCGCCAACAATATCTCACCAAAAGTTGTATGGTGAAATCCATATTGGATCGTGAGACCATTTCCACGCAGCTTGAACTCACCCGGGGAAACGGCTTCCCAGGTGATAAATAAATCATGCAACCTGCCTGGGCTGGATAGCCCAACTTGGTGGGTTGTATTTAAAAGGTTGGTAGATTCTAACAACAACTGCCTAGCATGCTCCTTGGTGATGAACTGCAGGAAGCGCTTTGGACTGATACCGACCCAATTGGTGAAGAGGCGCTGGAGATGATATTCACTCATATGGCAGTATGCAGCAATCTCACTCAGATCTGGCTGGCGAGAAGCGTTTTTTTCTATGTAGTATATGACCTGCTCAATGCGAGCATAGTCATTGGAGAGTCGGGTGTAATTGATCATGGCATCATTATACGCAAGGGTAGTAATTTATCCACCCGAATCTTGCTCAATTTATAAAATTACAAATTGTATTAGTATGAATCAGTGTTTGTAGACATGATTTTATACATAATGCCAAGCCACCAAGTTTTGGTTATACTTGCCAGAGCAGAAAATTATTGGAGGATGGTATGCGCGAGTTGATAAACGGGGCACAGGCGATCGTACGAGCTGCGATTCATTCGGGTTGTAATTTTTTTGCAGGTTACCCGATCACACCAGCAACCGATATTCTTCTATACATGATCCGGGAACTTCCAAAAGTGGGTGGGGTCGCCATTCAAGCCGAAGATGAGATTGCATCCATGGGATTTTGCATCGGAGCAGCCATGACCGGTAAGCGGGTGATGACCGCCACCAGTGGTCCTGGAATCAGTCTCTACAGTGAGAATATCGGACTGGCGATCATGGGGGAGGTACCGATGGTCATTGTAGATGTCCAGCGTATGGGTCCCGCGACGGGAGGAGCGACGACCGTGGGGCAAGGGGATATTCAGTTCCTGCGGTGGGGAACATCGGGTGGCTACCCGGTGATTGTATTATCACCTACGAACATACCCGAATGCTACAACCTGACTTGCAGAGCCTTTGATCTGGCAGAGCGGTTCCGAGTTCCAGTCTTCCTGGCAACGGACAAAGAGACCGCACTAACGCTGGCAACAGTGAATGTGGAGGAATTTAAACCTTACCCAGTTCGAGAACGGATCAACGCGCCAGTGGAAGGTGAATTCATCCCATATCGGGTGACAACTCTTGACGAGGTCCCATTGATGTCGCCATATGGAAATGAGCATGTTCTACGCTTTACTACCTCGACGCATGATGAAAAAGGACAGTTGACCAAGAATCCTGAGGCGGTGCAGAAACTTAATGAACGATTAGCCGCGAAGGTTGAATTGCATTTGGATGAAATATCGCTGGTCAAAACCGATTTTCAATTGGATGCCCAGATATTGATCATCAGTTATGGAGTGACAGCCAGGTCAGTTGAAGAGGCAGTTATCCAAGCACGGAGGAGAGGCAAACGGATTTCAACGCTATCGATTCTCTCGCTTTGGCCGGTGCCAGAAGCGGAGATCAAGGAAGCACTAACAGGAATTCAAAAAGTGATCGTGCCTGAGCTGAACTTGGGGCAGTATCGCCTGGAAGTGGAGAGACTGGCATCGGGAGAAATAGAAATTATTGGAGTGAACCGTGTGGATGGAGAGCTCATCTCTCCAGAACAAATCCTCGCTGACGGAGGTTTGTTATGAGGGATCAGGTGACTTCCTTCCTTGATGATTCATTACTGCCATATTTCTTCTGCCCGGGATGCGGACACAGCATAATCACCGACTACCTGAATTCGGCTTTGGTAAAGTTGCAGCTTGATCCACGTAAGGTTGTGATCGTAACTGACATCGGTTGCAGCGGATTGGCTGATAAATACTTTATTACCAATACCTTTCACGGGCTACACGGACGCTCTGTAACTTATGCCACGGGAATCAAGCTGGCAAACCCTGAGTTGAAGGTGATCGTGCTGATGGGGGATGGGGGCTGTGGAATTGGCGGGCATCATCTGATCAACGCAGCCAGGCGAAATATCGGAGTGACAGTGGTGGTATATAATAACTTGAATTACGGAATGACGGGTGGTGAACATTCTGTTACCACACCAATCGGTGGTGTAACCAACTCAACCCCGTATGGTCAGTTGGAGCACCCGATGGATATCTGTCAAACTGTGGCGGTGAATGGAGCCAGCTTTGTTGCTCGAACAACATCATTTAATAAAGGATTACCTGAGTTGTTGGCAAGCGCTATCCAGAATGATGGATTTTCGCTGGTGGATATTTGGGAATTGTGCACAGCATATTATGTACCTAATAACCGTTTCAATAAAAGCACGTTGGAAAATTCTCTTGCTGCACAACACTTTTCAACCGGCATACTCCATCAATCATCCAGCCCAGAGTACAGCCAGGCTTATCGACAATCGGTGGCTGGCGAAGCCGGAAAAATTCCGATGCCTGCTCGGACAATCCAACCAAAGTATCAGAGCAAACTGGACCAGCGATTGGGTATCATCATTGCGGGGGCAGCCGGGAAAAAGATAAATTCAGCAGCAACACTTTTCTGCCGTGGGGCAGTTCTTTCAGGTTTATACGCAACCCAACGTAATGATTACCCGGTGACAGTTAAATCGGGACATTCGATTTCGGAAGTGATCCTTGATCCAGCTGCTATCAAATATACTGGGATTAAAAAACCAGAGGTAATGGTCATGTTATTCAAAGAAGGAGTGAATTCAGTGCAAAGGCAGCTAGCTGCGATGAATGCGATGGATACAATAATAATCAACCGCGAGCTGCTCCCAATCCATACAAAAGCAAGGCAAATCGTTGTGGATTTTAATCAAACTGGACGTTGGATGAATAAGAAAGAGTATTGGGCTATCATTTCCTTGGCAAAGCTGTTATGTGAAACAAAGATTTTCCCCCTTGAGGCTTTCAAGGAGGCTGTGTCAGGACGCTCTGAGTTTGCTGAAGATAATCTGGCTGCCATAGAAGCAGGGGTCATAATGGGACAATAGTGAGGTAAAATGTTTTTTGCCTAACAACCTCGTTTTGGTTGTATTTCATTAATTGTGGAGTGATTGCTTGAAGAAATATATTTGGGATTATTTTGTTTTATTATCGATTGCCTTGGTCATTGTCATCCTCGATCAATGGACTAAGAATATGGTACGAACATTGATCCCATTTGGTCAAAGCTGGTCGCCCTGGTCGTGGCTGGAACCGTACTTGCGGATCGTCCATTGGCAAAACACAGGAGCAGCATTTGGGATGTTCCAGCGATACGGTATGGTTTTTACCGTACTGGCTTTTATCGTCTCCATCGGGATCCTGTATTATTACCCTCAGGTGCCACGTAAAGAGTGGGCAATGCGTCTGGCGATGGCGATGATGTTAGGCGGGGCACTCGGAAACTTGATTGATCGACTGACCCAGGGCACAGTGACAGATTTTGTCTCTGTAGGTACGTTTGCAGTTTTCAATGTAGCAGATGCATGCATCTCTGTTGGTACATTGATATTAATCCTTGCTTTGTGGACCTCCGAGCGTAATCAAAAAAAACTTGCTGAGGCAAACCAGGTACAATCCTTATTATCATCCGAACTACTCGAAACCCAAGGTCAACTGGATACACCACCAGATCCGGAGAATCATCCTCTTGAATGAGCATGTATTTAATTTCCGGTATGAAGGAATTGAACCAACGCGCCTGGATAAATTTCTGGTGACTTGCCTGCCCCAGTATTCACGAACCCGACTACAAAGCCTGATAACAAATGGTTCCATCCTGGTAGATGGAAATATAGCATGTAAAAGTGGCCAAATGATCAGCTCGGGGAATATCGTTTACGTGGATGTTCCTCCACCCGAACCAACCCAACTGATACCTGAGGAAATCCCTCTGGATATTATTTTTGAGAACGATGACCTCATGGTCGTAAATAAGCCTGCTGGAATGGTAGTTCACCCGGCAGCTGGGCATCAGAGCGGCACTTTGGTTCATGCTGCCTTAGCTCACGCCCCTCAGATGTCTGGAATTGGGGGAGAGAAACGCCCTGGTGTGGTACACCGGTTGGATAAAGATACATCGGGGTTAATCATACTGGCAAAAAATGACCAGGCTCACCGCTGGCTGCAAGACCAATTTCGGTTGCGAAAAACAGAAAAAACTTATATTGCCTTGGTGGATGGCAACCCCCCAACCCCTTCTGGCCGTATCGAGGCTCCAGTTGGTAGAGATAATGTCCATCGAAAATTAATGTCTATCACCAGCAACAAAAAAGGACGAGAAGCAGTTAGTGAGTACCGTACGATAGATGTATATAAAAACCATACTCTTTTGGAAGTTCATCCACTCACAGGACGGACACATCAAATCCGTCTACATTTGAGGTTCATTGGGTGCCCTGTGGCAGGGGATCGAGTGTATGGTAATAAACATTCAACCATTTCGGTTCCACGTCATTTCCTGCACGCCAGTCACTTGACCATACTGTTACCAGGTCAGGATAAACCGAGCACATTTGAAGCACCAATTCCCTTGGAATTGGCAGAAGTGTTGGAGAGATTGAGATTAGAGAAATAATTATTCAGGTGAAATTCTGGTGAAAGATTAGGAGCAATCATGGACTGGATAGATTTACGTTCGGATACTGTTACACACCCAACGGACGCTATGCGGCAGGCGATGGCGGCAGCAGATGTTGGGGATGATGTATTTGGGGAAGACCCGACTATCAATAGGCTGCAACGATTAGCAGCTGAAAAAATGGGCAAAGAGGCAGGCTTGTTCATGCCTTCTGGTACGATGGGTAATTTAGCTGCGATCCTGGCACACTGCGATAGGGGAGATGAGGTTATCCTGGGAAACAAAGCCCACACATTTCTATATGAGGCAGGCGGAATATCAGCACTGGGGGGAGTGCATTCTTGCCAGTTAACGAACCAGTCTGATGGAACACTCCTGCTGGAGGATATCCAGGCTGCTATCCGGTCGAATGATGCCCATCAACCAATCTCACGCCTGGTTTGCCTGGAGAATACCCATAACCGGTGTGGCGCGGTTGCACTAAATGTAAATTACACCCAAGAAGTTGGTGAGCTCGTGCATCAAAAAGGTTTATCACTTCACCTGGACGGGGCAAGGATATTTAATGCCGCCGTAGCCCAAGGAGTATCTGTAAAAGAATTAGCTGAACCAGCTGATTCGGTGACTTTTTGCTTGAGTAAGGGCTTATGTGCACCGGTTGGATCCGTGCTTTGTGGTAGTTGTGAATTTATTTTTAAAGCACACCGCATTCGAAAGCAATTGGGAGGGGGAATGCGCCAGGCGGGAATCCTGGCAGCAGCTGGGATTGTTGCCATAGAGACAATGGTGGAACGATTAGGGGAGGATCATAAAAGAGCACAGTTGCTGGCACAAGGCTTATCTAATCTATCCTGGCTGGTATTGGATGCAGAAACCCCTTATACAAATATGATCTTTATGACATTAGTGGATTCTTTCCCGGTTGATGCAAAAAAAGTAGCAGAAGAGATGTCTAGACTTGGCATCAGGGTTGGTGTGGTGGGGAAACGGCGTTTTCGCCTGGTTTTGCATTATTGGATAGACGATTCAGCAGTAAATAAAACAATCCTGGCTTTCCAGGAGGTGGGTGAAAAATTCGGAACTTCATGATGGAGTGCAACCTACACCCCATGTTATAATCATTTGTAGGTTTTATTGGGGCGGATTTGAATAAATTATCGTTGCTTTTAAGGAGAGGCAGGCTTAACATGAACGAATTTTATTCATTGGTACAGATTGATCGAATCGCAGATTTCATTCGTTCAAGGTCAAGCAAGCAACCTAAGGTGGGGATCATACTTGGCTCGGGTCTGGGTGCTTTGGCGAAGAGCGTGGAATTTTCAACCACCATACCCTACAATGAAATTCCAGAATGGCCGGTATCAACGGTTATTGGACACCAGGGGCAACTTGTCTTTGGAAAACTAGAAGATAAAGACGTTGTTGTGATGCAAGGGCGGGTGCATTACTATGAAGGATACAGCATTGCTCAGGTCGCTTTACCGGTACGAGTATTGCAACGACTGGGGATAGAAATATTGTTTGTCACCAATGCTGCAGGAGCGGTGAATCCCGACTTCATACCCGGAGACTTGATGTTAATCACTGACCACATCAACATGATTGGAATGGCAGGGCTAAACCCCCTCAGGGGTCCAAATTTAAATGAGCTTGGGGTTAGATTCCCAGATATGAGCCAGGCTTACGACCCAGCCATTATGGCAATGGCGAGAAAGGTGGCAGGGGAAGAAAAGATGAAGCTGCAAGAAGGTGTGTATATCAGCCTGGCAGGTCCATCCTTTGAAACTCCAGCAGATTTGCGCTTTTTACGTATCATCGGTGTGGATGCAGTTGGAATGTCCACAGTTCCGGAAGTTATAGCAGCGAGACATGGTGGTACGCGAGTATTGGGGATTTCTGGGATCAGTAATAAAGCTAATCTGGACGGTGCAATTATTACAAGCCATGAAGAGGTATTAGAAGCCGGGCAGATATTAGCTCCAAAGCTTACGACGCTCATCAGAGGGGTGTTGCGTCGCCTGTAATCAAATTCAGCACTAATATGCTCCTTATGGGAATTTTTACGGAGACACCAATCGTTTCATGGATCAAGTTTTTCAATTTTTCCGAGCATACGAAATATGGATATACGTTATCTTGGGGCTCTTGATACTATGGCAAATTCGGAAATTTGTTTCAGCATGGGAGGAATTACGCGGAGCTTTTTTTGGATTAGAACGAGAAGCTGCACAATCGCGGGTCAATTCTGCTGCAACGATGGTAGTAATTCTGATTATTATGGCAGTCGCTGAGTTTACTGTGGTCACGTTTGTTGTTCCAACCCTCCCTGGTGCCAATCCTCTTCCAACTGCGGTATTAGATTTACTTGCTACACCAACCATAACACTCCCTCCCCCCACCTTAAAACCTAATGAAACCCCAATAGCCTCACCAACACCGGGTGAGCTTCCTGCTGCAGAAGGATGTACTGCTGGACAGATCAACCTGACTGCACCTACAAACGGAGAAAGGATTAGTGGGAGCGTAAACATACGTGGAACTGCTGACATACCTAATTTTGGATTTTTTACACTGCAGATCGCCCGACCGGGAGATGTAATTTGGTTACCAATTTTTGTTGGACAACAACCTGTTAAAAATGATATTTTAGGTACTTGGGACACCTCATCTTTAATCCCAGGAGATTATATGTTCAGGCTGGTGGTTTCAGATAATATTGGTACTGAATTAAACCCATGTGCCATCCAGGTACTAGTTGAGCCTGCAGGATAGATTTTGTTGGAGGATACATGCCTGAAATAGAGATTCGACCATCAACTTCTGCGGATATACCAAAATTGATTGAAATTGATCATGATTATGTTAGTGATCATGTCTGGCAGATGGAAGTTCAACGAGAGAGTGGACCCAAGCCCACGGATATACGGGTAGAGATTATTTTCCGGCAACAAAAATTACCCAGATCAGTGAAGGTGGCATATCCACGTTCAGTATCAAGGCTCAATAATGATTGGAAGGATCGTTCATGCTTATTAATTGCTGCAATGCAAGGTGAAATCGTTGGGTATACAAGCATGATGCTTAGCATTGCTCCTCAGACAAGCTGGATGACTGACCTGGTTGTTCTCCGTAGGTTACGGCGGCAGGGCATTGGCAGTACCCTGGTTTTGGCTGGCCAGGATTGGGCCAGGCATAAGAAATGCGAGCGCATGGTATTGGAAATCCAACCAAAGAACTATCCAGCCATTTGTTTGGCTCAAAAACTTGGTTACGATCTGTGTGGTTACAATGATCGTTATTTTCCCAATCATGATATTGCGTTATTTTTTTCGAAGACCTTACGATAAAATAGGCAGTTTTATTTCTTGTTGGCATTATTCGTTTGCTGAAAATGATTAATGTGAAGATTTACCAGGTGATTTGATATGTGGGTGACATTTTTATCTGGTGTGAAGTTTTTAAACCAGCTGCTTACAGCTGGTATTGCAATCACCGCATTCTCCCTATTGTTATACGCTTTGACATTTAATTTACGAGATCGAGTTGCAAGGTCATTTGCCCTGATCCTGATCTGTATTGTGATCGTTTTTGTAGGTGATGCAATTAGTAGTGTTGTAGGATCAGACCAGATGGTGCAATTTTGGCTACAATTAGAATGGCTTGGGATTGTATTCTTACCGGCTTGTTATTTTCAATTTTCCGAAGCTCTCCTGGTGACAACTGGTAGACCTCCACGGGGCAGCCAACGGTGGATGACATGGTTGATGTATTTAATCAGTTTTGGTTTCCTTGTGACCCTACCAATCATGTTACTGGTCGGACCTCTGGTTTCTGATGCCACACCAACGCCTCACCTTGAAAGAACCTGGTTAACCTGGTTATTTGCATTCTACTTTTTAGCAGCGGTGATATGGGCATGGTTAAATTTTAGACATGCATACCAGCGCACCATTACACCAACCAGCCGGCGCCGAATGAGATACTTGATTACAGGTGCTTTAGCACCGGTTTTAGGAACATACCCTTTCCTGCTCTTCGGTACAAGTGTGGCGACCAGTCACCCACTTTTTTTCTGGCTACTGACAGTATTAAATAACCTTGTTGTGCTGATGCTCATGGTATTAATGGCGTATGCAGTGGCCTTCTTTGGGGTTTCATGGCCAGACAGGGTAGTAAAAAGAAGATTGTTTAAATGGCTAATGCGAGGTCCAGTAACTGCTTCATTTGTTTTAGCGATGAGCACTCTCGTTCGCCGGGTGGGGGATTATTATGGATTTGAATACACTGCAGCAGTTCCAATAGTCATGGTAGGCACGATATTGATTTTAGAATACGGGATTACAGTAGCCGCACCATTATGGGAGCGTTGGATTTTCCAGGGTGGTGATAAAACCAACTTACTCCTCGTACAGACTTTGAATGAGCGTTTGCTAACAACTGGAGATTTACGGCAATTCCTTGAAGCGGTATTAGCAGCGATCTGTGACCGTATTCGGACGACCAATGCATTCGTGATTGCGCTGGGAGCAGGGGATCTTGAACTATTAGTTTCCATTGGGGATACACCGGGAGTGGATGCTTTGTCTGTAGGTGTGGATCATGTTGTGGCACAAAATGGAAATGGTGGTGGATTTTTTACCTGGAATAATTTCTGGTTGGTTCCGCTTCACAGTCAATCTGGAAACTATGAGGTGCTGCTTGGAATATTAGGGATTGGGCGTACAAGTGAACATATTCTAGGAGAAGATCAAAAAGAAGCAATTACTTTACTTGCAGAACGCGCAGCTACTGCATTGGAAGACCATGTAAGGCAACAAGAGATTTTTAACTCGATCGAGATACTCAGTCCACAAATTGATTTAATCCAGCGCTTGCGTGCAGCATCACGTTATGGAAGTGCCGATATCTTAATCGCTCCTGAAATTCCCTTGGAAGCCCCCGATTTGTCCCGGTGGGTTAAAGATGCCTTGACTCATTATTGGGGTGGACCGAGACTCACCGATAGTCCCCTAATGAGATTAAAAATCGTGCAGGAAACCATGCAGGATCATCAGGATAATCCCGCCAATGCTTTACGAGCGATCTTAAGGGAAGCGGTTGAACAGGTTCGACCGGAAGGAGAAAGGAGATTCACAGGAGAGTGGATACTATATAATATCCTGGAGATGAAATTTATGGAGGGGAAAAAAGTGAGAGAGATAGCTACACGATTATCGATGTCTGAAGCAGATTTATACAGAAAGCAACGCGTGGCTGTTGATGCTGTTGCAAATGCAATTCTGGATATGGAACAAAAAGCCAAAGTGGATTGATTGTTAATGTGAACCATAATAAATACACAAAATATTTCCAAATTGGGAGGGTTTAATGGTAACCAAGCAATTCAATAAAATAACTCATCCTGAAATCGATGAATCCTGGTGGACAGCGTTATTAGCAGAAGAGGAAAAACATAACCAAGCTTGGACGAAGGAGCACACGGTACCTGAAGATCTAACAGGTCATGGGAAGGATGGCTATAGAAGGAGTGGAAAAACCAAAGAAATAGATTGGCAAATGGTTCATGAGATATTTTCGAAGGATGAAGTAATAAACCTTGCTATAACTGGTTTTAATCGTGGAGGTCTTCTCGTAAACGGTCTTGGATTTCATGGTTTTGTGCCAATCTCACACTTGTTAGAGGTAAACTGTCTGACTGATGAAAATGAAAAAGATACAATTCTATCCAGCTATGTGGGACGCACCGTTGCATTTAAAGTAATTGAGTGCGATCAAGATCGTGGACGGATTGTTTTTTCGGAAAGAGCTGCATTGGCAGAATCGGGAAAGAGAAATCTCCTATTTGAAGAAATGTATCCTGGAAAGAGTGTATGTGGGATTGTAACCAACATCACTGAATTTGGGATATTTGTTGACCTGGGAGGGGTAGAAGGTCTAATTCATGTATCAGAGATTTCTTGGGGCAGGGTAAGTCACCCCACAGAGGTAGTCAAGGTTGGTGAATCTGTACAAGCGTATGTAATCCAGATTGACCAGGATCGATCACGGATAGCCCTTTCGATGAAGAGATTGATGCCTAATCCATGGGAAAGTGCTGAAGAACGCTATCATCCAGGGCAAGTTGTAAATGCCGTGATTACGAGTGTAGTTCCTTTTGGTGCATTTGCCCGACTTGAAGAGGGATTGGATGGGTTAATTCATTCATCGGAGATTTCATACGAAAGCTTCAATGGGAATCAAGGAGGTGGGCTGTATGAAGGACAAATTGTCCAAGTCCGGATAATAACTGTAAATGCAGCCCGTCAACGCCTCGGGTTAAGCCTGAACCTATCGTAATTGGATAAAACGATTAATTAGTATAAGTAGATTAACAATTATGAATAAGTCATGGTGGTGGATAGCAGCATTTATCATCGTGGGCTTGCTGTTTGGTGCTGGAGTTATATATTTAATTACACGCCCTCCTAGAGGCATTCCAATAGAATTATTGCCTGCCCCAACTCAATCACCAATTATTATTTATGTGAGCGGAGCAGTTGAACAGGCGGGGATATATTCTCTACCTTTGGGAAGCCGGGTGAATGATGCAATTCAGGCTGCGGGAGGTTTTGCGAAAAACGCAAACACCGAAGGGCTAAATTTGGCAAAAATGCTTCAAGATGGCGAACATATTGTCGTTCTAGATATTAATTCTTCTGATGTGTTTCAATACGAAACAAGAACAATCAATCCTTCCATCGAACTGGTGAATATAAATACAGCAACATTAGAGGAATTAGATGCACTGCCTGGAATCGGTCCCAAAACAGCACAGAATATTCTCGATTATCGAAATGCAAACGGGCTATTTAAAAGGATTGAGGACATCCAGGACGTTCCTGAGATTGGCCCAGTGACGTTTGAAAAGATCAAGGATCTAATTACGATTGGAATGTCCCCATAACACGATTCCGGGCATTCTCAATATGCTCAAGCATTACTCTGCGAACCTGCTCTTCGTCACGCAATTGCATTGATTCAAGAATTTTATAATGTTCTTTGACCGAAAATTCAGCATTTGCATCACGCTTCCAAGAAGCAAGGTTAAACCTTGTAGCCACCTGGTGGATATGCAGAAGATGCCGGCACAGATAACGATTTCCAGTAGCTACAGCCAGGATGCGGTGGAACTCATAATCTTGTGCAGCAATGGTGATGAAATCTAACGATGGGGTTGCTAATTCGCTTTGTGTAATGGATCGTTGAAGCTGGATCAGCTCTTCATCGGTAAGGTGCTTGCAAGCAAGTGAGGCTGCGGGACCAATCACCATCGACATTGCTTCCATCACTTCAATAAATTCGAATACACTCAGTGGGGTAATAACTACACCATGACGTGGAATTATTTGGAGTAATGATTGTTCTGCCAAACGCTGGAAGGCTTCTCGGAGTGGTGTCCGGCCCCAATGATACCTTTTTATGAGGCTGGCTTCGCTAAGTGCCAGACCCGGTTCAATTTCAAGGGTGAGGATTTTCTCTCGAAGCTCTACTTCAACTCGATCACTTTCCCGTTCGTGTGGTTGTTTAACTAGTACCATGCAATTCCTCTTTTAGGTCAATTAAACCATAACCAAGCAATTGTAACAATAGATATTCAACTTGTATACAAATTGAATATTATCATTGACACTTTATATAGTAATGGTTATATTATCAATTAATCTCATGGCATCTGGAATTATTTTTGATATCAAGCGATATGCCATCAATGATGGCCCAGGCATTCGGACTGCTGTTTTCTTAAAAGGTTGCCCGCTCGAATGCTGGTGGTGTCATAATCCAGAAGGTCGAAGCAGCCAACCCCAGATGATGTTCCGCTCAAATCGTTGTAAGGCTTCCAAAGGGTGTGTTGAGGCCTGCCCAATGAAGGCTATCCGCTGGGAAAATGAGTCAATTACGAATTGGGGAATCTGTGATGACTGCGGGAAGTGTGCTGAAGTTTGTTATGCAGGGGCGCGTGAGATGATTGGAAGTATTGTCAGTGTCTCTCAGTTAATGGTTGAGATTAAACGCGATATACCTTTCTTCGACCAATCTGGAGGCGGAGTGACTTTCACAGGCGGCGAGCCGATGTTTCAAAGAGAATTCTTATGGGAATCACTGCTTGCTTGTAAAGAACAGGGTATCCACACGATTGTTGATACCAGCGGATATACTTCCTGGGAAGGATTTGAGCAGATCATCTCATGTGTAGATATTTTTCTATATGATCTGAAGCTAATGGATGAGACTAGGCATAAGCAATATACATCCGTCTCCAACCTTATGATCCTTGATAACCTGAAGAAGCTCTCACGCGCAAGGGCCTCTATCATTGTCCGAATTCCTCTGATACCTGGCGTCAATGACGATGAAGAAAACATCATTCAGTCTGCATCCTTCCTGTCAACTTTACCGCATCTACTCGGCGTTGAATTGATGCCCTATCATGAAATTGGCCTGGCAAAATATCAGGGTCTGGGAATGAATTATAGATTTAACCAATTAAAACCTATCTCCCTTCAACATATCCAAGAAGTTGAACAAATTATTTATAATTATCACTTACCGATTCTTAAGGATTCACCCGGGAGGATTATATGAGCATGACCAAGCGTGTAGAGAAACTTCGCCTGCAAAGCCTGGAAGCTGATGAGGTGCTTTCTTCTGAGAGGGCAGAACTACTTACAGAGTATTATCAGCAAGAAGATGGATTAGTTTCTGCACCAGTCAAACGAGCCCTGGCTTTCAAGTATCTGCTTGAACATAAAAAGATATCCATCCTCGATGGGGAGCTGATCGTTGGTGAGAAAGGTCCGTCCATAAAAAATGCCCCAACTTTCCCTGAATTATGCTGCCACAGCCTGGATGACCTGGATGTTCTAAACCAGCGAGAGAAGACCTCCTTCAAGGTGGAATCTCAAACCCGGGACCATTATGAAAAGATAATTATCCCTTTTTGGAAGGGAAAATCAATGCGCGAGCTGATTTTTAAAGAAATGTCTGAAGAATGGAAGGCAGCCTACCAGGCTGGCATATTCACCGAGTTTATGGAGCAAAGAGCCCCAGGTCATACCGTGTTGGACGATAAAATATATCGTAAAGGCATGCTGGATTTCCAGTCTGAGATCGAACAGCAGTTATCGAAGCTTGATTACTATAATGACTCCCAGGTTTATGCTAAACAGGAAGAGCTTCGAGCGATGTATATTGCTGCTGGAGCGCTCATCCAATTTGCCCAAAGATATGCAGAACGAGCCGTCGAATTGTCAAGCGAGGAAACGGATGACACTCGTAAAAATGAGCTAATCAAAATTTCAGAAATTTGTTCTCGCGTTCCGGCTTATGCGCCAAAAAATTTCTGGGAAGCATTACAATACTACTGGTTTGTCCACCTGGGAGTTACCATTGAACTGAATACCTGGGACGCTTTTTCTCCGGGAAGATTGGATCAACATTTATCACCTTTCTACCAGAATGATATTAGTAATGGTGAACTTACCTACCATAGTGCTGAGGAATTGTTGCAATGCTTTTGGATAAAATTTAACAACCAACCTGCACCCCCAAAAGTCGGTGTAACAGCAGAAGAGAGCGGTACCTATACCGATTTTGCTCAAATCAACCTGGGTGGGGTAAAACCAGATGGAACTGATGGAGTGAATGAAGTAACTTACCTTTTATTGGATGTGATCGAAGAGATGCGCTTATTACAACCATCCACATCTATCCAGGTAAGCAAAAAAAATCCAGACCGGTTCATTAAAAGAGCTACAAAGATCATTAAAACGGGCTTCGGACAGCCATCGGTTTTCAATGCTGATCTAATTGGGCAAGAATTGATCCGCATGGGTAAGTCTATTGTGGATGCTCGCTGTGGAGGATCGAGTGGTTGTGTTGAAGTAGGCGCATTCGGCAAGGAGAATTACAACCTGACGGGATACTTCAACATGCCTAAGGTTTTAGAAATCACATTACACAATGGCATTGATCCGCGGACAGGCAATAGATTAGGATTGGCAACCGGCAATCCCAGTGAATTTCAAAGCATAGAGCAGGTCTTTGGTGCATTTGAGAGGCAGGTAAAGTATTTTGTTGATATTAAGGTCAAAGGCAATAACATCATCGAACGATTATATGCGCAATACTTGCCTTGTCCTTTCTTATCGCTGCTGGTTGATGATTGTATCAACAAAGGGATGGACTATCACAATGGAGGGGCGCGTTATAACACAACCTATATCCAGGGGGTAGGTTTGGGAACGATGGCGGATGCCTTAAGTAGCATAAAATATCATGTATACGAGAATACAACGCTATCCTTGAGTGGATTTATCGAAATTTTGGACACAAACTATGCTGGTCAGGATCAGATGAGACAAAAGCTACTTAATCGAACGCCAAAATATGGAAACGATGATGATTTTGCTGATGATGTAATGACCAGGGTTTTTGAGATTTACTTCAATGCCATTGATGGGCGGCGGAACACAAAGGGTGGTGAATATCATATAAACTTACTGCCTACCACTGTGCATGTATATTTTGGCTCGGTAACAGGCGCAACACCAGACGGGCGGTTAGCATGGGCTCCATTATCGGAAGGTGTGTCCCCTGTCCAAGGAGCGGATCACAAAGGACCCACTGCAGTGCTTCGCTCGGTTGCTAAGATGGACCATGTTCGAACAGGCGGGACACTGCTTAATCAGAAATTTACCCCTCAAATTCTTGAACGTGATGAAGGTTTGGATAAACTGGTCCAACTTATCCGTACGTACTTCCGATTGGATGGACATCATATACAATTCAACGTAGTAGATGCGGAAACCTTGCGTCTTGCCCAGTTACATCCTGAACAATACCGGAGTTTAATTGTACGTGTTGCAGGTTATAGCGATTACTTCTGTGATCTGAGTAAAACTCTTCAAGATGAGATCATTAACCGTACAGAGCATGAAATTTTTTAAAGCTTGGGTAGAATAATGGATTGTTGTGCCTGATATTTTCCTTTTTTATCGGCATAAGATATTTCACAGGATTCATCTGCAGTAAAAAATAAGACCTGGGCAATACCTTCGTTTGCATATATTTTGGCGGGAAGAGGGGCGGTATTGGAAATTTCAAGGGTAACAAAGCCCTCCCACTCCGGCTCAAAAGGGGTTACATTGATAATGATGCCACATCGGGCATAAGTTGACTTCCCCAGGCAGATCGTAAGGACGTCACGTGGAATGCGGAAATATTCGACAGTGCGGGCTAACACGAATGAATTTGGGGGAATTACGCATACATCACCCTTGTAATCAACCAATGAGCGAGGATCAAATTGCTTCGGATCGACCACTGTAGAATAAGCATTCGTGAAAATCTTGAATTCATCAGCTACCCGAAAATCATATCCATAAGAAGACACTCCAAAAGAAATAACGCCATCTCGAATTTGGCGATCGGCAAAAGGCTCAATCATTCGATTTTCCAAAGCCATTTTTCGAATCCAATGATCAGGTTTTAATCCCATTTCATGCTCCTTGTTAAGATTTTTAGGTAGGTAGAATTAATTTATCAGGTACCAAGGTATATCACCAGGTTTACCATCCACTGGCATTGAAAATGATTTCCAGGAAACGAGCACGTTCCTCCGGTGTCATCAGGCGCGGACGGGCTAAATCAACAAAGCGAATCGTGATGAGCTCGGTACTGATATGCTGGTTCTCATAAAAAACATGCCGATCGATGAATGCATCATCACAGGCATAATCAGCACAAAAGTGGAACTGATCGAAAAACAGGTTTCCAAGCCCATAATGGATGAATGCTTCTTCGTCGAAGGCAAATCCATGGGGTTGATGAGCCTGACTGCCACTCACAATGGATGCTCCTGCTGCGGCAATCTGGCTGAAATCATATGTCAGGATTGGCTGAGTGGTGTATGTATAGTATTCACGGTGTTGAAAGGTGAAAATTACCTGATATCCATCTTCCCGTAATTGGGAAATTTCATTGCTAATCCAATTAAAATCACAAAGGGCAGCACCTGGATGGGTATCAGTGGCAATAGCATCGCACGGAATTTCATTCTTTACCTGACATCCGACATTACATCCCATAAACGCAAGCTTGTTGCCATTATGCTCCAGCAGGATAGGCTGTCTGGCTTCACTGGAATTTGCGCCACCGCCATAATACGGCCAACCAAGCTCGTCGTACATTTGGAGGGTATATATCGTGGCATCTGAGCCGTAATCCATGAAGTGATCTCCGGTTAACTCGACGATATCCGTACCAACGGCTTTAAGTAAATTAATGTAGTCCGGATTGGAACAAAACACCAGAAAATCACTTGCAGGTGTAGGAAATGGACAGTCAGGAGAGAAGGGGATTTCATTGCTAATATGGGTAATATCTGCATCCATCAGGATTGAACCGATATCCTCAGCGGGGTAGGTGATTCCTTTCGCTTCCATGGTGAAAGCTGTGGCGCGAACCATGGCAGTCACGCCCGTTAATGCTAAAGTGGTCAGTTTGGTGGAATCGCGATTTGTTCTAGGGAGGTTAAAAATTTCGGGTTGCAAGTTTTTATCACCAGATATGACGAACGGAATGGTCAGGGTATAGATGGAAGGATCAAAATCCTTGCGGACTGGAGATTGCCCATCGATGGTCAGCACTTTCCAGCGAGGATCCAGGTTTTCGAATGGAATGATCGCCCAGGAAGGTTGATTTGACCATGCATAATCTAGAATCTCATTAGTAGGGAGCACCTGCCAAGCCCCTGGCATTGGAGGACCCCATTGTGATACCAAAAAATAAAAAGTCCCTTCATCCATCAGGATAGGAGGTTCAATAAACGGAGAGCTTTCGTTACCTTTCCATTCATTTCGAAGTTGTTCTGTTGTAATCCCATCCGTAATCGTAGGAAAGGGTGCCACCAATGCATAAATCCACTGGATTACTGGATCGGCATTTCCAGGGTCTATATCGATTTCGATACTTGCTTCTTTGGGTGCTGTTGCCTGGCTATATCCCTCTGGAAGGGTGAAATACAAGCGCATCTCCTCCGGCAGATAAGGTGGAAGCCAAACTGAAATGGGAGGTTGAGTAGGTGATGGAGATGGTAGCGGTTGTAGGGTTTTTGTAGGAGAAATTGTTGGTGATATTAGAATCGTGGGCTGAGCAACAATCGTTTGATTCGGATTTGAGGTTGAAAGAGAATTAATTTGAGTGCAACTCACTAAAATAACGCTGATTGAGAATATAAAAATGTACCTGATATAGCCAATACTATTAAATAATAAGGAGTTCCATTGACCCGAGAAAGGAATATGAACCATTAATTAAAGACCCTGCTCATGTATACTTTTCTGTATCCGTGCTTGAATTTCATTAACCTGCATCTCGAGTGAAGTAAGCTCACTCGTTAATGAAGTAGCTAGGGTTGCAGGGAGCTCCTTGACATTAATGCGAATATTATAGGCTGCACCTATAAATGCTGCCTGTGCTAATGCTGCGGCAGTGGC
>Ga0209254_10000124_pt1 | contig 51099 bp, 45 predicted proteins | sample FrelakmetDIP11DI_FD_187148 | JGI IMG/M metagenome (GOLD analysis project Ga0209254, IMG submission 187148) | Freshwater lake sediment microbial communities from the University of Notre Dame, USA, for methane emissions studies - DIP11 DI (SPAdes)... | ecosystem: Environmental > Aquatic >...
CGCTCTACGCGCGCGCCGGCTTTCGCGAAATCGCCGCCTACTACCACAACCCCCTCCCGGGGGCGGTGTACATGGAGAAATCGCTCCAGGGAAGCTCTGATTCAATCGCCGGATGAATCACAGCTTCCTCCGAATCAGGGGGACAAAGGGGGATGTTTCCCCCTTTGTCCGGACATTCCCTAGGAGTCCGCGCGAATGCGGCGCAGGAGCGCGGTGGTGGAGCGCTCGTGCTCGAACGGTATCGAGTGCACCGCGCCGCCCCAGCCCTGCACCTCGGCGGCGCCGACGATGTCCGGCACCTTCCAGTCCCCGCCTTTGACCAGCACGTCGGGGCGGCACGCGAGGATGAGGGCGAGCGGCGTGTCCTCCTCGAACCAGGTCACGAGGTCCGTGGAGGCGAGCGCGGCGAGCACGGCGCAGCGGTCGGCGAGTGCATTGACCGGGCGGTCGGCGCCCTTGCCCAGCCGGCGCACCGACGAGTCCGAGTTCACCCCCAGCACGAGGCTTGCACCCAGGGCGCGCGCCTGCGCGAGATAGGTGACGTGGCCCCGATGGAGGATGTCGAACACGCCGTTGGTGAACACCAGCGGCCGCGGCAGCGCTCGCACGCGCTCATCGAGCACGGCCGGATGGCACACCTTGGATTCAAACGACGGAGCGGCGAAGCGGGGCATCGCCGGGCCGGTCACGCCGGGTGCAGCCCCGCGTGCGCGAGACGCTGCGCGATTTCCTTGCGATAGCGGTTCAGATCCTGCGCCGTCTCGAGCGTACGGTCGAACAGGATGGAGACATTGCGCAGGATCGCGGCGACCACCTTCTGCTCCCACGCCTTGTCGAACTGGATCTGCTTGTTCAGCCAGTGCTCGAGCCACTCCGGGTCCGGCAGCCGCGACTGCACCGTGTCCTCGGGAAAGAGCGCCTTGTTCACGTGCAGGTTGGTCGGGTGCAGGGGCTTGCCGCTGCGCCCGGGGCTCGCCATCAGCATGCCGATTTTCGCGAACGCGGCGCGGGCCGCGTCGCCGGAGCGCTCTATGGCGCGCTTCATGTACTGCCGGTACGCGCCGCCGTGGCGCGCCTCGTCGTCGCTGATGAGCTTGTAGATCGCCTTGATCACCGGCTCGGTGTGCCACTCCATGGCACGGCGGTACCAGTGGTTGAGGCGGATCTCGCCGCAGAAATGGAGCATCAGCGTTTCGAGCGCGGGCGCCGGATCAAACTCGAAGCGCACCGCGTGGAGCTCGTCCTCGGTCGGCGCGAGCTCGGGGCGGAAGCGGCGCAGGTACTCGATCAGCACCAGGGAGTGCTTCTGCTCCTCGAAGAACCACACCGACATGAACGCCGAGAAGTCGCTGTCGTGGATGTTGTCGCGCAAGAACATCTCGGTGGCCGGCAGCGCCGCCCACTCGGTGATGGCGTTCATCTTGATGGTGCGCGCCTGCTCGTCGGACAGCAGCGTGGCGTCATGGGCTTCCCACGGCACGTCCGATGCCATGTTCCAGCGCACGCGTTCCAGAGACTTGAAGATCTCGGGATAGAGCATGCTCGTCGCGACGGGTTCGTTCATCGAATCAAGTCTAACACACTGATTTGCACCCGTTTCGTACGTTCCGGTGGCCGCGCCGGATGCGCCTAGAGGGACTCGAGGGCGGCGAGTGCCGCGTCGCCCGCGCGCCGCACCCCGCGGCGCTCGGCGGCCGAGAGCCGCACGAGGTTGCGGACCATCAGCGCGGTGCGCTGGTTGCCGGCAAGCTCTTGCTCGTTGCGGTCCAGGAAGTGCCAGTAGAGCGAGGTAACGGGGCACGCGTCGGGCCCTTCGCGGCGGTCGGGACGGTAGCGGCAGCCGTCGCAGTAGTTCGACATGCGCTTCACGTAGGCGCCCGAGGCCACGTACGGCTTGCTGGTGAACCGGCCTCCGTTGGCATAGAGCGCCATGCCGGCGGTGTTCGGCAGCTCGACCCATTCCACCGCGTCCACGTATACCGCCAGATACCAGTCGCACACCGCCTGCGGCAAAAGCCCCGCCAGCAGCGCGAAGTTGCCGGTCAGCATGAGGCGCTGGATGTGGTGCGCGTAACCGTTCTGCAGCGTCTGGTCGATCGCGGCGGCCATGCAGCGCATCTGCGTGGCCCCGGTCCAGTACCACGCCGGCAGCGGCCGCTGGTGGCCGAAGTGGTTGTCGCGCGCGAGTTGGGGCATCTCGAGCCAGTACACCCCGCGGACGAACTCCCGCCAGCCCAGAATCTGGCGCACGAAGCCTTCGACGCTCGGGAGCGGCGCGCGGCCCTCGCGCCAGGCCGCCTCGGCGGCGGCGATGACCTCACGCGGATCGAGCAGCTTGAGGTTGAGCGCCGCGGAGAGGCGCGAGTGCCACGCGAACGGCGTGTCGGTCCACATCGCGTCCTGGTAGGGGCCGAAGCGCGGCAGCCGATGAGCGATGAAGTCGTGCAGCCAGGCCAGCGCGTCCGCGCGCGTGACCGGCCAGTCGAAGCGCGCGAGCGAGCCCGGATGCGTGCCGAAGCGGCGCTCGACATCGGCGAACACCTCGCGCGTGATCGCGTCGGGCGCGATCGCCGGCGGCGCAGGGATCGCCCCGGGGCCGCCACGGCCGAAGCCGGCGCGGTTCTCCTTGTCGTAGTTCCAGGTCCCGCCTGCGGGCTCGCCGGCTTCCATGAGCACGCCCGTGCGCTTGCGCACGGTGCGGTAGAAGAACTCCATGCGCAGCGACTTGTAGCCTGCGGCCCACTCGGCGAACTCGTCGCGCGAGCAGATGAAATGGCTGTCGGCGCGCACGTCGAGAGGGATGCCCGCGGTACGGCAGACGGCCTCCACGTCCGAGCGCACCCGATACTCGCCGGGCTCGCACACGAGCACTCGCGCGGGGGAGAGTGCCACGAGCTGCTCGCCCAGCCGCGCCCCCAGCGTGGGAGACGGCGAGTCGTCGAGCCTGACGTAGGCGAGCGGCCAGCCGCGCTGCTCGACCGCCGCGGCGAAGTGCCTCATCGCCGCCAGGAACATGGCGATGCGTGGCTTCGTGCTCCAGACGTGGGTCGCCTCGCCGGGCGCCTCGATCATCAGCACCCGGTCGCGCTGCGGATCGAAGCCCGACAGCGCCGGATTGTCGAACGTGAGCTGGTCGCCGAGGACCAGCGCGACGTGACGCACGCTCACGTCCGGCGTGCCGCGCGGCAGCGGTCGGAACAGTACTTCACCTCGTCCCAGTTCCTGGCCCAGCGCCGGCGCCAGACCATCGGCCGGCCGCAGCCGGCGCAGGGCTTCGCGGGGAGCAGGGGCTTGCGGTGCGTCACGCCGCCTCGGTGAGCGGCGGACCGGCTACAGGCCGCGGCTGGCCCGCCACACGGCGAGGGTCACCGGAATGAGCCGCAGGTCCGCCAGCGGCGCGACGCCCTCGATCGGGCGGCGCTTGAGTGCCGGATTGGCGCCGCCGGCCCAGATCGCCACCTCCGCGGGAAGCTGGTCGCGCAGCTCCTCCAGCGCGTCGGCGGCGATGTTGGCCGGGAATGCGCCGGAAAACGAAAGCGCGACCACGTCGGCCTTCTGCGCCGCGCTTGCCTGCACGATGTCCCAGATCGGCGTCTGCGTGCCGAGCGAGATGGTGGTGGCGCCCTCCAGCGCGAACATGCCCTCGGCCATCAGCAGCCCTAGAACGTGCTGCTCGTTCGGCACGGTGGTCATCAGGATGCGCGGCGGACGGTTGTGCTGCGGAATGGAGGCAATGGCGTTGCGAAGCACGCCCTGGAGCGTCTCGGTGTAGAGATGCTCCTCGAAGATCTCGAGTTGCCCGCGCATCCATGCATCCCCGACGGCGCCGTTCATCGGGGCAACGGTGTCGACCAGGAAGCTCGCCAGGCCCTGGCTGATCATCGCCTGGTGGAGGTGCTGGCGGAGTTCGGCGACGCGGTGCGCACGAACCAGCGCGAGGATGGGCTGCAGCGCTTCGACCACCGGGTCGGGCATGGTCGCCACCGGATCCACCATCTCGCGCAGCGCGTCCAGCGAGGCGCCGATGATCTTGCTGGGACGGTGTCCGCGATCGACGAGGCGCTTGATGACGCGCAGCTTCTCCACCTGCTCGGCGCTGTAGGCGCGCTCGCCGTTCTCGTCCCGTTCGGGCTGGGGAAACCCGTAGCGTTTTTCCCAGACGCGCAGCGTGTCCTTGGACAGGCCCGTATCGCGCTCCACGGCGCCGATCGAAAAGCGAGGCTGCTGCATGGTATCCATGGCGGTTTGCGCGGCTTTTTGTCTAGGACAAAAGGTTGACAAGAACAGTCTTGATGTCGTAATTTAGCAGTAATCGGGCGTTTTGCCTAGGACAATTTCTCCGTTCCATCCATGTACAAGCTGAACTCCCTGGTCCTTGCAGTTGTGGCCATGACAACGATGGCTGCCGCCGGAACGGCGGCGGCAAGCGGCTGCCCCTCACTGCTCGACCGGACGATGCCGGACCTTCTGGACCAGCCGCAGTCGCTGTGCCGCTACAGCGGCAAGGTGCTCCTGGTCGTCAACACGGCGAGCCAGTGCGGCTACACGCCGCAGTACGAGGGGCTCGAGCGGCTGTACCGCAAGTACAAGGACCGCGGGCTGGTCGTGCTGGGATTCCCGGCGAACGACTTCGGCAGCCAGGAGCCGGGCTCGAACAAGGACATCGCTGCGTTTTGCCAGATCAATTACGGCGTCAGCTTCCCGATGTTCGCCAAGACGACCGTGGCCGGCAGCGGCGCCAGTCCGCTCTTCGCACGGCTCGCTGAAGCAAGCGGCAGCCCGCCGCGCTGGAACTTCCACAAGTACCTCGTCGATCGCAACGGCGAGCGGATCGCCGCGTTCCCGTCCAGCGTTGCGCCGGAAGACCGGCGCCTCGTGGGCGAGATCGAGCGCCTGCTCGCTGCTGCCCGCTGACCCTTCCCGACTCCTCAACCAAGGACAGGCCATGAATGCGCCCGAGAAGCTGTTTCTGCCCGACATCCAGTCCACCCCCGACGAGCGCGCGCTCGCCATCGACCGCGTCGGTGTGAAGGGGGTGCGCTACCCGCTGTTGCTGGGCATGCCCGGCGGCGCGACCCAGCCCACCGTCGCCACCTTCGACCTCTACGTCGCGCTGCCGCCGCACGTGAAGGGCACGCACATGTCGCGCTTTCTCGAACTCCTCGAGGCCCGCCGCGAGGCCTTCACCACCGAGAGTTTCCGTTCGCTGATGGCCGACATGCTGACGCGGCTGGATGCCGAGGCCGGGTACATCGAGGCGCGCTTCCCATACTTCGTGGAGAAGGCGGCGCCGGTCTCCGGGGTGAAGAGCCTGCTCGACTACGAGGTCGCATTCCGCGCCGAGGTGAAGCCCGGCAAAGACTACGACTTCACGCTGCAGGTCATGGTGCCGGTGACCAGCCTGTGCCCCTGCTCGAAGAAGATTTCCGATTACGGCGCCCATAACCAGCGCTCCCATATCACCATCGCCGCGACGCTCGCCGAGCCCATGGCCATCGAGGACCTGGTCGCGATCGCGGAAGCGCAGGCGTCCTGCGAGCTGTGGGGCCTGCTGAAGCGCCCGGACGAGAAGTACGTGACCGAGCGCGCCTACGACAATCCCAAGTTCGTCGAGGACCTGGTGCGCGACATCGCCCTTGGCCTGGAACAGGACGCGCGCATCCTCGCCTTCACGGTGGAATCGGAGAACTTCGAATCCATTCACAATCATTCGGCGTATGCGTTGATCAGCCGCGATAAGCGCGGCGCATGAGGGACGAAGCAGCGGGAGCGCGGGAGAAGCAATGAGCATGCGCATTGCAGTGGTGGGGGCGGGCATTGCCGGGTTGTCGGCAGCGTGGCTGCTGTCGCAGCGCCACCGGGTGACGCTTTACGAGGCGGCGCCCCGGCTGGGCGGGCACACCCACACGGTCGACGTGACCGTGGACGGCATCACCCACCCGGTGGACACCGGCTTCCTGGTGTTCAACCACCGCACGTATCCGAATCTCACGGCGATGTTCGCCCACCTCGGGGTCGACACCGTTGCTTCGGAGATGTCGTTCGCGGTGAGCCTGCTCGACCGCGACTTCGAGTGGTCGGGCTCCAATCTCGCCAGCGTGTTCGCACAGAAGTCCAACCTCGCGCGGCCGCGCTTCTGGGGCATGCTCGCGGACATCCTGCGCTTCAATCGCGAGGCGTCGCGCGCGGCTGCGGCCGGGGACGGCGGCACGCGCTCCCTCGGCAAGTTCCTCGAGCAGGGGCGCTACGGCCGCGCGTTCCGCGACTGGTACCTCCTGCCGATGGCGGCGGCGATCTGGTCCTGCCCGACGCGCACCATGCTCGAGTATCCGTTCGCCACCTTCGCGCGCTTCTGCCACAACCACGGACTGCTGCAGGTCGAGGACCGGCCGCAGTGGATGACCGTGCGCGGCGGCGGCCGCGAGTACGTCCGGCGGCTCGCCGCGCATCTTGGCGACGTCCGCGTCGGCACGCCCGTGCGCAGCGTGGACGGGCTGCCCGGCCACTTTCGCGTCGCCACCGACCACGGGACGGAGGACTACGACAACGTCGTGCTTGCCTGCCACAGCGACCAGGCGCTGCGGCTCCTCGCGCATCCGACCGGGCAGGAGCAGCGCGTGCTCGGTTCCTTGCCCTACCAGCCGAACCGCGCGGTGCTGCACACCGACCGCCGCCTGCTGCCGCGCCGCGAGGCGGTATGGTCCGCATGGAACTACCTCGCCGGCGCAGAGCGCGTCGACGGGCGCGCGGTCGGGGTGTCGTACCTGATCAACAAGCTGCAGCCGTTGCCGTTCCGCTCGCCGGTGATCGTGACGCTCAATCCGCCCGCCGAGCCCGCGCCCGAGCGGGTCATCGCCGAGATCGAGTACGACCACCCGATCTTCGACCTTGCCGGCGTAGAGGCGCAGCAACACCTGGACACCATCCAGGGCCGCCGCGGACTCTGGTTCTGCGGCGCCTGGGCCGGATTCGGCTTCCACGAGGACGGCCTCAAGGCCGGGCTGGCCGTCGCCAATGCGCTCGGTTGCGTTGCGCCGTGGCAGCGCGCCCGGGACGTGCTTGCGCCGGGCCGTGCGCCGGCGCCGCCCGTCGCGGCCGCCGACGCCGCTTCCCGCCTGCCGCTGTGACGACCGCGCCGACGCCGCGCCTTTATCTCGGCCGGGTCATGCACCGGCGGCTGCGGCCTGCGTCCAATCGCTTCACCTATGGCGTGTTCTACCTCGGCGTGCCGCTCTCGCGGCCGCAGTCGATCGAGAACCGCTGGTGCTCCCTCAACCGCGCCAACCTCTTCAGCCTGCACTATGTCGACCATGGCGCGCAGGACGGGTCGGATCCGCTTGCCTGGATCCGCGGCCTGCTGGACGAGGCCGGGGTGCAGGGCGCCGATGGCGAGGTGTGGCTGCAGGCCTTTCCGCGCGTGCTGGGCTACGTCTTCAATCCGGTGAGCTTCTGGTATTGCGAGGGCCGCGACGGCAGCCTGCGCGCGGTCCTGTGCGAGGTGAACAACACGTTCGGGGAGCGCCACCGCTACCTGCTCGCGCATCCCGACGGCCGGCCCATCCGCCGGGGCGAGACCCTCGCAGCGAGCAAGGTCTTCCACGTATCGCCGTTCAACCCCGTTGCCGGCGGCTACCGCTTCCGCTTCGAGCCGCCCGGCGAGCGCTCGCTCGCGCGCATCGACTATCACGACGCGGACGGCGACGTCCTGCACACCAGCGTCTCCGGCACCGCCGTGCCGTATTCGGCGCCGGCGCTGCTGCGCGCCTTCTTCGCCTATCCCTGGATGACCGTGGGCGTGATGGCGCGCATCCACTGGCAGGCGCTGCGCCTGTGGGCGAAGCGCGTGCCGTTCTTTTCCAAGCCCCTTCCGCCTGTCGAGCAGGTCACCCGATGAGTCACGCCGAACACACGCTACGCCCTGACCAACCCTCCGACGTTCCGCGTCATGCACCGCTCGCCGCGCGCTTCGTGCTCGGCCTGCTGGCACGCATGCCGCGCGGCCGCCTGACGCTGCGGCTCCCCGACGGCACGACCACCACGCTCGGCTCGGGCGAGGACGCGGCGTCCATGCACGTCGAGGACTGGGGCGTGTTCGCCGAGGCCCTGCGGCGCGGCGACATCGGCCTCGGCGAGACGTACATGGCCCGGCGCTGGCACACGCCCGATCTCGCCGCGCTGATGACGCTGTTCGCCGCGAATCGCGACGCCATCGAGCGCGCCGTCTACGGCGGCTTCTGGGGCGGCTTGCTGCACCGGGCGCGGCACTGGCTGAACGCCAACACGCGTGCCGGGTCGCGTCGCAACATCTCTGCGCACTACGACCTCGGCAACGATTTCTACGCGCTGTGGCTCGACCCGTCGATGACCTACTCCGCGGCGCTGTTCGACGGAGACGCGGGCCGGGACCTGCAGGCGGCGCAGCGCGCCAAGTACGAGCGTATTCTCGACCGCCTGCAGCCGCGGCCGGGCGACAGCATTCTGGAGATCGGCTGCGGCTGGGGCGGCTTCATGGAAATCGCGGCGCGCGACTACGGCTGCCGGGTCACGGGGCTCACGCTGTCGCGCGAGCAGGCCGATCACGCGCGCGAGCGCATGGCCCGGGGCGGGCTCGCCGGACAGACCGCGATCGAACTGGTGGACTATCGCGATGTCGAGGGAACCTACGACCACATCGTCTCGATCGAGATGTACGAGGCGGTCGGCGAGCGCTACTGGCCCGCGTATTTCGGCACGCTGCACGACCGCCTGAAGCCCCGCGGATCGGCGGTGATCCAGGCGATCACCATCGACGACCGCTATTTCGACCGCTACCGCGTTGGCACCGATTTCATCCAGCAATACGTGTTCCCCGGTGGCATGCTCGCCTCGCCGTCGCGCATCCGCGCGGAGGCAGGACGCGCCGGGCTCGAGGTGACCAACGCCTTTGCTTTCGGACGCGACTACGCCGAGACCCTCCGCCGCTGGCGCGTCGCGTTCATGGACCGCCTCCCCGACGTACGCGCGCTCGGCCACTCCGACGCGTTCCTGCGCATGTGGGAGTTCTATCTGGCTTATTGCGAAGCGGGGTTCGACACGCTATGTACCGACGTCTATCACTTCCAGCTCTCGCGCTCCTGAGCGGGCTGCTGCTCCCGGCGGCAGCGCACGCACAGGTCTTGCCGCCGGCCGCCGTGCCGCTCGTGCCGCAGGTGCGCGAGGCGGGGCAGGGGCGCCTCACCTGGTGGGGCCTGCACGTCTACGATGCGCGGCTCTACGTCAGCGGGCCGGCCTTGCGCGCCGGCGAGCCCTTCGCGCTCGCGTTGCGCTACGCGCGCGACTTCGAGGGGCGGCGCATCGCGGACACCAGCCTCGAAGAAATGCGTCGCATGGGCTTCGGCAGCCAGGCAGACCAGCGCCGCTGGGGCGACGCCATGCTGGCGCTCTTTCCCGACGTGAAGCGCGGTGACGAGCTCACCGGGGTTTCCGTGCCCGACCGCGGCGCGGTGTTCTTCCTCAACGGGCGCCGCATCGGCGAGATCGACGACCCGGCATTCTCTCGGGCGTTCTTCGCCATCTGGCTCGATCCGCGCACGCGCGCCGGCGAGCTGCGCCAGCGCCTGCTCGGCGAGGCGGGGTGAGCCGCCTGGGCCTGCCCGGCCTGGCCGCCTACGGTCTGCTGGGACTGCCCGTCGCCATGGCGGCGCTGCCGCTTTACGTCCACCTGCCGAAGTTCTACGGCGGCGATCTCGGCATGAGCCTGTCCCTGGTCGGCGTGCTGCTGCTCGTCACGCGCCTGGGGGATGCGATCACCGATCCCCTGCTCGGCGCCTGGTCGGACCGCGTCCGCGACCGGCGGGTGTTCGTAGCGGCCGCCGTGCCGCTGCTCGCGCTCGGCATGCTCGGGCTGTTCCATCCGCCCGCCGACCCGGGCCTGCACGCCGCGTGGCTCGCGGGCCTTCTCGTCGTGACGTACCTCGGTTTTTCCGCGGCGTCGATCAGCTACCAGGCCTGGGGCGCGCAGCTTTCCGACGACGTCCACGAGCGCACGCGCATCACCGCGGCGCGCGAGGTCTTCACGCTCGTCGGCGTCGTATTCGCCGCGGCGGCGCCGCAGTTCCTGGGCGGGGAGAACGCCGAGGGTCTGGCGCGCTTCAGCGTGCTGTTCGCGGTGCTGCTCGTCGTCTGCGCCGCCGTGACCCTGGCCGTGGCGCCGCGGCCGGCCGCACCGCTGCCCGCCCACGAGCCGCTCGCGCGCACGCTTTCCCAGCCGTTCGCCAACGGGGCGTTCCGCTGGCTGCTCGGCGTGTTCATGCTCTCCGGCATCGCCGCGGCCATTCCGTCGACGCTTGTGCTCTTCTTCATCGCCGACGTGATCGGCGCCGCCGACCGCGCCGGCCTGTTCCTGGTGATCTACTTTCTCGCCGGCGCGGCGGGAATTCCGCTCTGGGTCTACGCGGCGCGTCGCGTGGGCAAGCGCAACGCGTGGCTGGCCGGCATGGCGCTTTCAGTCGCCGCCTTCGTCTGGGCCTGGCGTCTTGGAGAGGGCGACGTCGCCGCCTACGCGGCCATCTGCGCGCTCTCCGGTCTCGCGCTCGGCGCCGATCTCGCGCTGCCTCCGTCCATCCTCGCGGACGTGATCGAGCGCGGTACGCGCGACGGCCGCCGCAACGAGGGCGCCTACTTCGGCGTGTGGAACCTCGTCACCAAGGCCAACCTCGCCATCGCCGCCGGCGTTGCGCTGCCGCTGCTGTCGGCGCTGGGCTACGTGCCCGGAGCGGGCGGCGAACCGCGCGCTCTCGCGCTGATCTACTGCCTGCTGCCCTGCGTGTTCAAGCTCGCGTCCGCGGCGCTGCTGTGGGCGTCGCCCATCGAGCGCGCGGCCGGGGTCGCGCACGCCGAACGGAGACCCGCATGAAACGCCGCCTCTTTCTCGCCGGCGCGGCCGCTGCCCTCGCCGGCTGCGCCTCAATCTCGCCCCAGGACTATGCCGCCGAGAAGCCCGTGCTGGAGCTCGACCGCTACTTCACCGGCACGGTAGACGGCTGGGGCATGGTGCAGGACCGGTCCGGCCGGGTGCTGCGGCGGTTCTACGTGCGCATCGACTGCACCTGGGACGGCAACGCCGGCACGCTGGACGAGACCTTCGAGTGGTCCGACGGCAAGAGGGAGAAGCGCATCTGGAAGGTGGTCAAGCACGGGGGCGGACGGTACACGGGCACCGCGGGCGACGTGGTGGGCGAAGCGTCCGGCGTCGCGGCGGGCAATGCGCTGCAGTGGCGTTACGTGCTCAAGCTGCCGGCCGAGCAGGGCGGCTGGGAGGTGGACATCGACGACTGGATGTACCTTGTCGACGAGAAGACCATGCTCAACCGCTCGACCATCAACAAGCTCGGCATCCGCTTCGCCGAAATCACCATCGCGTTCCGCAAGCGATGAGCCTCAACCCGCCCGTCCGCACCTGGCAGGGGCAGCGTGTCTGGATCGTCGGCGCCTCCACGGGCATCGGCGCGGATCTCGCCCGGCTGCTCGCGTCGAAGGGCGCGCGAATCGCGGCGTCCGCGCGCAACGTCGACGCGCTCTCCAGGCTGGTCGCGGAGCTGCCGGGCGCCGTGGCCGCGCCGCTGGACATCACGGACGCGCAGGCGGTCGCAAGCGCGCATGGGCGCATCGTGAAGGCGCTCGGCGGCGTCGACCTGACGCTGTTCGTCGCAGGGATGTACGTGCCGGTGCGCGCCTGGGAGCTCACCGTCGAGGTGGCCCGCAAGCAGGTCGAGGCCAACCTGATGGGCGTGTACAACGGACTCGCGGCGGTCCTTCCCGAACTGCTCGCGCGCGGCTCGGGCGGCGTGGGCATCGTCTCCAGCGTCGCGGGATATCGGGGCCTGCCGAAGAGCCTGGTCTACGGCGCGACCAAGGCCGCGCTGATCAACCTCGCCGAGGGGCTCTACCTCGATCTGCAGCCGAAAGGCATTGCCGTCTACGTGATCAACCCCGGGTTCGTCGAGACGCCGATGACCGCCCAGAACGATTTCCGCATGCCGGCGCTCATCAAGAGCGAGGAGGCGGCGCGCGAGATCGTCGCCGGCATGGAGCGCGGCGAGTTCGAGATCCACTTCCCCAAGCGCTTCACCGGCGTGCTGAAGATGATGCAGAAGCTGCCCTACGCGGCGTACTTTCCCGCGATACGGAAGTTCACCGGCCTCTGATGGATCCGCGTCCGACGCTCGACGACATGGTGCGGTGGTTCGAGTCGCTCACGCGCGCGTCGACGCGCGAGGTGCCGCGCTACTACGCCGACGACGCGTACTTCCGCGATCCGTTCAACGAGGTGCGCTCGGCGGCGTCAATCGAGCGCATCTACGCGCACATGTTCGACCAGGTCGCCAACCCGCGTTTCCGCGTCACCGGGCGCTGGCCCGGCGACGACGGCACCATGCTGACCTGGGACTTCATGTTCGAGATGCGCGGCACCGGACGGACCGAGACGGTGCAGGGCGCGACCTTTCTGCGCTTCGGCATGGACGGGCGCATCGTGCACCACCGCGACTACTGGGACGCCGCCGGGGAGCTCTACGAGCGCATCCCCGTCCTCGGCGGCCTGATGCGCGCCGTACGCCGGCGGTTGCGCACGCCGTAGGCCCAGATCAACCACAGAGGCACAGAGACACAGAGAAAGGCAGGAGACTTTTCTCTCGGTCTCTGTGTCTCTGTGTCTCTGTGGTTCAGGTCTTCTTCTCGACTTCCGCGGGCTTGGGCGGAGGCGGCACGATGTACTCGAAGATGCGCACCACGCGCCGCACGCCGCTGCCGGTGCGCGCGATCTCCGCGGCGTCCTGACCCTCCTGCCGCGTGACCAGGCCCATCAGGAACACGGTATTGGCTTCGGTGACCACCTTCACGTGCAGCGGATTGAATTTGCCCGCCGCGGTCATGCGTGCCTTCACCTCGCTGGTGATGTAGGCGTCGTTGGAGCGGTTGGGCAGGGTGGAATTGGGGCCCACGACGAGCTCGTTGAAGACCGTGCGCACGTCCGGCTGTTTCGCGACGATGGCCTCGGCTTCGGCCTTCGCCCCCGCATTGGGTACCTCGCCGCTGAGCAGCACCTGCCTGTTGAAGCTGGTCACGTTGATGTGCACGGTCTCGCCGAAGCGCTTGGTAAGCGCCTCCCCGGACTGGATCTCGATGCGCTCGTCGGTGCCAATGACGTCGGTGAGACGCCGGTCGGAGGCCACGGCCACGCCGGCGGCGGCGCCGCCGACGACCATGGCGGCGCAGCCGGACAACGCAGCGGCGGCGGCCAGGAGCAGGACGGCAAGGGCGGTTCTCGTGTTCATTCGGATCCCAGTAGCAGCGTATCGATGCCGTCGCACAGGCAGTGCAGGACGAGCAGGTGGACCTCCTGGATGCGCGCCGTGCGGTCGTGCGGCACGCACAGGTGCACGTCGCCCGGACGCAGCGCGCGCCCGATCTCGCCTCCGCCGCGCCCGGTGAGCGCCACCACGCGCAGGTCGCGTTCGTGCGCGGCGCGCACCGCGGCAAGCACGTTCGGCGAGTTGCCGCTGGTGGAGATCGCGAGCAGGACGTCACCGGGCTGGCCGAGCGCGAGCACCTGCTTGGAGAAGACCTGCTCGTAATCGTAATCGTTGGCGATCGACGTGAGCGTCGAGGTGTCGGTGGTGAGCGACATGGCCGCGAGGCCCGGCCGCTCGCGCTCGAAGCGGTTGAGCAGCTCCGCGGCGAAGTGCTGCGCGTCCGCCGCCGAGCCGCCGTTGCCGCAGGCGAGGATCTTGCCGTTGGCGACCAGGCGCTCGACCATCAGCTCGACGGCGCGCGCCACGGGCTCGGCCATGGCGTCGGCGGCGGCGAGCTTGGTCTGGGCGCTTTCGGAGAAGTGGCCGGCGATGCGGCGGGCGAGGTCGATGGACATGTGAAGGACGCGCGAGGGCACGCGGGGCAGATTGTAGCAGCGCCGCCGCTCGCTCCTCACTCCACGAAGACTTCGAACTCCAGGATGCGGCGCGAGTTCGCGGCGATGCGCAGGCTCGCGATGCGCGCGGTCACGGGCTCGCCGCGGTCCATCGCCCAGGCGAGCGCCTGGTTCTGCGCACGCGGCACGTAACCCAGCATGCGGCCGCGCCACTCCACGCGCACGGCATCGGCGTCATGCGGATTGGCGGGCTCGCGCACGAGATCGAGGCGGTCGCCGACGGCGAGCTCGCTCCACACCGCCGCGGCCTCGTGATGGCGGAAGCCTGCGAGCGGCGAGCGCTGCACCAGGAACCTGACGTCCTGCGTTCGCGCGCGCCAGGGCAGCGCGAGGGCGAGCGCCGCGACGGCGCCCAGCATCGCGCGCCTACGCGTCGAACGCACCCTGCACCCACTCCACGCGCGATGCGTCGAGGCCGTCGAGCAGCACCGCGTCGAAGCGGCAAGGCCGCGCGGCATCGCGCGCGCCGCGCGTCGCCAGATAGTGTCGGGCGGCGGCGACGATGCGCGCCTGCTTGCGCGCATCGATACTCGCCCCGGCGCCGCCGTAGCGCGCGTCGCGGCGCAGGCGCACCTCGACGAACACGAGCGACGTTCCGTCGTCGCACACGAGGTCGATCTCGCCGAGGCGGCAGCGGTAGTTGCGCGCGACGGTGGCGAGACCGTGGCGCGCGAGATGAGCGGCGGCGAGTGCTTCGGCGCGCTCGCCGGCGCGCTGACGCGGCGTGCGCGCGCCGGTCATTCCCCGACGGGCGCCCCGTCGCGGAACACCGCGAGCCGCGGGGTGCGCTCCACCACGCCGCCCGATCCGACCTCGATACGGCCGGTCACGCCGTCGAAGCCGAAGCCGGAGCGGCCGTCGGCGAGCTGCATCGCGATGCGTTGCGCATCGATGCCAAGGGCGTAGAAGCGCTCCAGGTCGACGCCCATCCCCTGCGGCCGCGGAAAGCCGACGACCGCGGGGCTGCCCGGCTGCACGATCCATGGCACGTCGGTGAAGCGCACGCCGTTCATGTCGAGATTGGCCACCGGGTCGCTACGGCCGTCGTTGATCTGCGAGGTCGAGAACACCGGCACCGCGGCGCCGACGTAAGGCCGCAGCTGCCGCGCCGCCCCGGCCTCGGCGGCGAGAAACGCGACGTCGAATTGCACGCGACCGAGCGCCGCGCGGAGCCCGCCGTAGCCGGAGGCCGGTGTCGCCTCGAGGCTGGCCGCGACCTTGCCGCCTAGCGCCTGCCACTCCGCGATGAACGCGTCGCGGGTGCGCCGTGCAAGGGGCGTGCCGCTGGAGAGGACGGCGGCCGTGCGCAGGCCCTGTTCGAACGCGGCGCGAGCGGCGACCCGCGATTCCCCTTCCACGGCAAGTCCGAAGGTGTAGAACCGCGGCGGGAGGGCGACCGGCGTCTCCGGCTGGTTCAGCGCCAGAATGGCTGCTTTCCCCGACGACGACGCGGCGAGGACGCTCACGCCGGATCGCGTGAGCGGGCCCACCACCACCCGCGTGCCGCCGGCGATGGCGGTCGCATAGGCCTCGAGGACGCTCGCGGGCGATGCATCGGTGCGGCGCACGTCGACGCTGGTGCGCGTCGCCGTAGCCGTATGCGCCGCGAAGAAGCCCTGGCGCAGCGCCTCCGCGGCGGGGCGGAAATCGGGCGAATCGAGCGGCAGGATCAGCGTGACCGGGGCGACCGTCGGCGCGGCGGGCTTGGGCGGCGCAGCCGGTGTCTCCGGCTCGGGTGCGGCCACGGGCGCCGGCGGCGCCGGGCGGGATTCGGGGACGGGCGCGGGAGCGGGAGCGGGTTTGACCGGCGCCGTGGCCGGGGCCGGCGCCACGGCCGGGGCCGGCGCCACGGCCGGGGCCGGGGCCGATGCGGCGGGAACCGGCGCGCGCGCCGGCCGCTCGGGAGGGGCCGCGCAGTGTGAGAGACTCGCTGCGAGCACGACCGCGAGCGGGACGGACCACCGACGATGACGAGGCATGGGGAAGAAGTCCCGGAGGGAGGCCGATTATATGTAGTCGGCACGCCCATCGGGAACCTCGGCGACGTGTCGTCTCGCGCACTGGAAATCCTGCGCGCCGCGGACGCCGTGTATGCCGAGGACACGCGCACCACGCAGCACCTGCTCGCGCATCACGGCATCCGCGCGCGGCTGCGCAGCCTGCACGAGCACAACGAGCGGGCGGCCGCAGCCGGCCTGGTAGAGGCGCTGCGCGCCGGGCAGTCGATCGCGCTGGTGAGCGACGCCGGCACGCCGGGCATCTCGGACCCCGGCGCGCTCGCCGTCGCGGCAGTGCGCGCGGCCGGTTTGCCCGTCGTGCCGATACCCGGGCCGAGCGCGCTCACCGCGGCGCTCTCCGTCGCGGGGCTCGCCGGGCCGTTTGCGTTCGTCGGGTTCCTCCCGCCGAAGCCGTCCGCGCGCCGCGCCGCCCTGGAGGACTGGCGCGGGTTCGCTCACGCGCTGGTGATCTACGAGGCGCCGCACCGCGTTCTCGAGTGCATCGACGACCTCGCCGCCGTGCTGGGCGATGGACGCGGGCTGCTTATCGCGCGCGAGCTCACCAAGCTGCACGAGCAGACCCATGCCTGCACGCTGGGCGAGGCGCGCGCGTGGCTGGAGGCGGACGCGAACCGCCAGCGCGGCGAGTTCGTGCTGGTGGTCGGCCCGCCGCCGCCCGCGACCGACGAGGCGGCGGCGGAGCAGGCCCGCGTGCTGCGGCTGCTGCTCGCCGAACTGCCGCTCAAGCAGGCGGTCTCGCTCGCCGCCGCGGTCACCGGCGCGCGGCGCAACGCGTTGTACGATCTCGCCCTGCAATGGCAACGGGAAGCCCCGACTTGAACCGCCTCACTCTCGCCACCCCCGACGACTGGCACCTGCACCTGCGCGACGGCGACGCGCTGGCCGCCGTGCTGCCCTGGACCGCGCGCCAGTTCGCGCGGGCCATTGTCATGCCCAACCTCAAGCCGCCGGTGACAACGGTCGCGGCGGCGCGCGAGTATCGCAGCCGCATCCTCGCGGCGCTGCCGGCGGGCGCGTCGTTCGAGCCGCTGATGACGCTGTACCTGACCGACAACACCGTGCCCGCCGAGATCGCCGCGGCGCGGGCCTCGGGCCTCGTGCACGCGGTGAAGTACTACCCGGCCGGCGCCACCACCAATTCCGACTCGGGCGTGACGCGGATCGACCGCGCGTGGCCGGCGCTGGAGGCGATGGCCGCGCACGGCATGCCGCTCGCCATGCACGGCGAGGTGACCACCCACGGGGTGGACGTGTTCGACCGCGAGCGCGTGTTCATCGACACCGTGCTGGTCGAGGTTACGCGGCGCCTGCCCGAGCTGCGCGTCGTCTTCGAGCACATCACCACGCGCGAGGCGGCGCAGTTCGTGGCCGAGGCGGGGCCGAACGTCGCGGCGACCATCACGCCGCAGCACCTGCTCTACAACCGCAACGCCATCTTCCAGGGCGGCATCCGGCCGCACTACTACTGCCTGCCGGTGCTGAAGCGCGAGGAGCATCGCGAGGCGCTGGTGCGCGCCGCCACCGGGGGCAGCCCGAAATTCTTTCTCGGCACCGACAGCGCGCCGCACGCGCGGCACCTCAAGGAGCACGCGTGCGGCTGCGCCGGGTGCTTCTCCGCGATGAGCGCGCTCGAGCTCTACGCCGAGGCCTTCGACGCCGCCGGCGCGCTGGAGCGGCTGGAAGCGTTCGCGAGCTTCCACGGCGCCGATTTCTACCGCCTGCCGCGCAATGCCGGCACCGTCACGCTCGCGCGCGAGGCCTGGACGGTGCCCGAGGAGGTGGCGTTCGGCGCGGACCGTATCGTGCCTCTGCGCGGCGGCGAGACGCTCGGCTGGCGGCTCGTCGCGGCACGGTGAGTCCCGCCTGGGACGGCGCGGCGCTCGCGGCGTCGCCCCGGTTCGCAGTGCTGCATACGATCCTCGCCGAGTTGCCCGCGGGCCGTGCGCCCACCCTCGACGACCTGAATGCCGCGGCAGCGTGCCGCGGACTCGCCAACGCAAGCGGGCAGCCGATCCGCTTCGTCGCGGCGGACGGGAAGGGCGATTACGAAGGCCGCATCGCGGCAAGCGGCGAGGTGCCGATGCGCGCCGGGACCTGGCACGACCTCTTCAACGCGCTCGCCTGGCTCGCGTTTCCGGTCGCCAAGGCTGCGCTCAACCGTCTCCACGCCGAGCACCGCGTGCCCGGCGAGCGCGGCACGGCGCGGGACGTACTCACCCTGTTCGACGAGGACGGACTCGTGCTGCTCACCGCCGATTCGACACTCGGCGACCTGTTGCGCGCATTCCAGTGGCGGAGGCTCCTGGTCGAGCGGCGCGCCGACGTCCGGCGCGACACGCGCTTCCTGGTCTTCGGGCACGCGCTGCACGAGAAGCTGCTCGCGCCGTTTCGCGGGCTGACCGCGAAGGTGCTGGTGATCGAGGTCGAGCCTGCCGCGCTGGCCGCGCCGGCCGTCGAGCTCCTGCGGCGTGTGGACCTTGAGACCGCGGCCGCGATGGCACCGGCACTCGTCTCCACTCGCGCGCTCGCGCCGCTGCCGGTGCAGGGCATCCCCGGGTGGTGGCCGGCGAACGAGGACCCGGCCTTCTACGACGACACCGGCCAGTTCCGCCCCGGGCGCCGCAAATGAAAACGCCCCCTGGGGAGGGGGCGTCGCGGTAAAGGTTGAAGCAGGCCTGTAAGCCGGGTTCTGTCGAGGACGATCATTCCTCTAGGCCGCGGATTGCTCCGCGGCTCCAGCCACCTACCCGCGGACCTGGTGCGAGCAGCACTACACGGCCGCTTGCGCAGCCGACGGTCCGCCTATTTGGTGTTGCTCCGGGTGGGGTTTGCCGACGGGACGTGTCGCCACGCCCGTAGTGCGCTCTTACCGCACTGTTTCACCCTTGCCTGTGAATCCGTTCGGGCTCGCACCCTGCGGGAAACCATCGGCGGTGTGCTTTCTGTTGCACTTTCCGTCGCCTCGCGGCGCCTGGACGTTATCCAGCACCCTGCTCTGCGGAGCCCGGACTTTCCTCTCGAAGCGCGAGGCTTCCAGCGACCGTCCGGCCTGCTTCGACGAGCATTCTACGCCGGCGAGAGGCTGTGGGTCTGGACCGCCGCGATCGCCTTCGCCTGGTTGATGTCGGCGGTGAAGCCGCACGCGTGCAGGCAGCACGCGAGCTGGTTGATGATCGGCAGCGGCATCGGCGCCTGGCCGTCCAGCGCTCTGCGGATGTACGCGGCGGTCGCGCGTGCATCCGTCGCCGCGCCGAGCCCGGCGAGGCCCTCGACGGTCGCGCTTTCCTGCTCGAACAGCGTCTCGGCGCGCCCGTCATCGATGTACTCGATGCGCGGGCGCTTGTGCGGATCCGCGTAGGGCTCGCCGTCGGTGCCGCGCATGAGCAGCGCGCGCTCGCCGGAGGCGAGGAGCAGCTCGCGCAGGCGATCGAGGTGATCGGCCTGCATGCTGCACACGACCCGCAGGCCGGCGCCGGCGAAAGGGTCGATCAGCTTCGCCATCAGATGCGCCGTGGTGCGGATGCCCAGCCGCGCACGGAGCGCCAGGAGGTCCGCCAGCCCGGGTGCGAGCACCGCGGTCGGCACGAACGCGAGCTTGTCGCGATCGAGGGCCGCCTGCGCCTGGGCGAGCGTCGCGCACGGCAGCACTCCCAGCTCGCGCAGCACGTACGCGGTGGCGACGCGGCCGTTGCCTTCGAGGGTGCCGTGCACCAGCACCGGCACGCCGACGCGCTGCAGCAGTGCCGCGACCAGCGGCGTGAGATTGGGCTTGCTGCGCGCACCGCCATAGGCGGGCAGCACGACCGGCCGCACTTCGCCTTCGGGCGCGACGAGCCGGTGCAGGCGCTCGCCGAGCGCCTGATAAAAGGCCATCAGCTCCTGCGGCGACTCCCCGCGGATGGCCAGCGCGGCGAGCAGCGCGCCGAGCTCGAGCTCCGGCAGGCCGCCGTCCAGGATCGCGCCGAATAGGCGGCGCGCCTCGTCCTCGCCGAGGTCGCGCACGCCACGTTCGGCGCGTACCACCTCGCGGATGACACTTGCGTACGACATCGACGACTCTCCTCGCGCAGCTCCTCAGCCGGCGGATGCGTGTCGAAGTCTTGCCGAGAAGATGCGATGCCTTCTCGATCGCCGCAGCCGTCCATGCTGCGGTTGCGTTTAGCACGGGGCGTGCCACGCGCGAGCACAGGTGAATCTCCCTTGCCGAGGCATCAGCTCCTGCTTGCCATGCCCTCGTATCGTGCAGACGCCCAGCGATGGTGCGCTCCGATCGCCGCGTCGAGAGCGATGCGCGGTTCCTCGCCTTCTCAGGCGTTGACGGTCGCGAGGGAGTCCAACTCGGCGAGCACTTGCGCAGGCCGGAGCTCGCGCATGCAGCGGAAGTGCCCGAGCGGGCACTCGCGCGCATAGCACGGACTGCACTCGGGCTGCAGCCACACGAGCCGTGCACGCGGGTCGAGCGGCGGGGTATGCGCGGGGCTGGACGAGCCGTACAGCGCCACCAGGGGCCTTCCGAGTGCGGAGGCGACGTGCATCAGCCCGGAGTCGTTCGCGACCACCGCCGCGGCGCGCGAGAGCAGGTCGATCGCGGTCGCGAGATCGGTGCGGCCGCACAGGCTGGTGATCCCGGCATGGGGCGCGGCGGCGAGGATCGCGTCGGCCGCCGGCTGGTCCTTCGCCGAGCCGAAGAGCCACACTTGCCGGCCTTTCGCGGCGAGTGTCCCGGCCAGCGCCGCGAAGTGCTCAGCCGGCCAGCGCTTGGCCGGTCCGTACTCCGCGCCCGGACAGAACGCGACGACGGGGCGGGAGGCGTCGAGACCGAGGCGCGCGAGCGCCGCGTCGCGGTTGGCCGCGTCCACGCGCAGCCGCGTCTGCGGCAGCGGCGCGGGCACCGGCTCGCCGGGGGCGACCGCGAGCTGCGCATAGCGGTCGGCCATCAGCGGGAGGCGTTGCTCGTCGAGGCGGTGCAGGACGTTGAGCAGGCCGAAGCGCTGCTCGCCGACGAAACCCACGCGCCGCGGAATGCCCGCGAAGAACGGCACCAGCGCAGACTTGAGCGAGTTCGGTAGCACCCATGCGGCGTCGTACCGGCCGCGGAGGCTGCGGCCGAGACGCCAGCGCTCGGAGAGCGCCAGGCGGCCATGCTCGAAGCGCGTCGGCAGCACGTCGGCCACCTCGGGCATGCGCGCCAGGACCGGCGCGGTCCAGGCAGGCGCGAGCACGTCGATCGCGGCGCCCGGGTGGCGCGCCTGCAGCAGCGCGAACAGCGGCTGGGCCAGCAGGGCGTCGCCGATCCAGTTAGGCGCTATCGCCAGCAATCTCATTGCCGGCTTCCCGGGGGGCGCAGCGCAGCGAGCCCTAGTGCCCGCGCGGGGCTTCGCCCCGAAAGACGTACTTGGTACCGCAATACGGACACAGCACCTCCCCGCCGGACCCGACGACGTCGAGGAACACGCGGGGGTGATAGCACCACACCGGCGTGCGCGGCATCGGGCAATGCAGCGGGAGGTCGCCGGCGCCGACGTCGATCACGGTCTCCTTCTGCACCGTGTCGGCCATCACTTCCTCTTGGCGGGTTTGCGCGCCGCGGCCTTCCCTGCGGCGGCAATCGGCGTCAGCCAGGCCTTGTACTTGCGGTTGCGGCCGTTCACCACGTCGAAGAACGCCTTCTGGATCTTCGTCGTCATGGGGCCGCGCTTGCCGATGCCGATGACGCGGCCGTCGAGCTCGCGGATCGGCGTGACCTCGGCGGCGGTGCCGGTGAAGAACAGCTCGTCCGCGATGTAGAGATCGTCGCGGGTGAGCCGCTTCGACACCACCGGCATATCGAACAGATCGCCCACGAGCTGGTGCACGGAATCGCGGGTGATGCCGGTGAGCGCCGAGGCGATCTCCGGCTCGTACACCTTGCCGTTCTTGATCACGAACAGGTTCTCGCCCGCGCCCTCGGCGACGAAGCCGTCCACGTCCAGCAGCAGCCCCTCGTCGTAGCCGTGGTCGATGGCCTCGGCGTTGGCCAGGATGGAGTTGGCGTAGGTGCCGGAGTACTTCGCGCGGCACATGGACACGTTGACGTGGTGGCGCGCGTAGGAGGAGGTCTTCACGCGGATGCCCTTCTCGAGGCCCTCGGCGCCGAGGTAGGCGCCCCAGGGCCAGGCGGCGATCGCGACGTGCACCTTCGCGCCCTTGGGCGACACGCCCATCTTCTCCGAGCCGTAGAAGGCGATCGGCCGCAGGTAGCAGCTCTCGAGCTTGTTCGCGCGCACCACCTCGCACTGCGCTTCCATCAGCACTTCCCGCGTCCACGGCATTTTCATCATGTAGATGTGCGCGGAGTTGAAGAGCCGGTCGGTATGCTCCTTGAGGCGGAAGATCGCGGTGCCGTCGACGGTCTTGTACGCGCGCACGCCCTCGAATACTGCGAGGCCGTAGTGCAGCGAGTGGGTGAGCACGTGGGTGGTCGCCTCGCGCCAGGGCACGAGCTTGCCGTCATACCAGATCCAGCCGTCGCGGTCGGCCATCGACATGTCTTGTTCTCCGGGAGCGCTTGATGAGCAAACGGCGATTTTAGCTCGCCTTCGGTGCTAGAGTCGCCCGGCCCCATCCCGCTCCCGGACGTCCATGACCTTCGCCTACTGGTGCATCCTCGTCGCCGCGCTGCTGCCGTACTTCACCATCGCCGCGTCCAAGGTGCGGCCGGACTTCGACAACAACCGCCCGCGCGAATGGGAGGAGCGCCTCGACGGCTGGCGCAAGCGCCTCTACTGGGCGCACCTGAACGCCTTCGAGGCGTTCCCGCCCTTCGCCGCCGGGGTGATCGTCGCGCATCTGGCCGGCGCGCCGCAGGGGCGCATCGATGCGCTCGCCGGCGCGTTCATCGCGCTGCGGGTGGCGTATGCGTGGTCCTATTACGCCGACAAGGCAAGCCTGCGCTCCGTCGTGTGGATCGCGGGGATAGGGTGCGTGATCGGGTTGTTCGTGGTTGCGGGATCCGCCTAGGGAAGCGCTGATTTGATCGCCGGATGAATCAGAGCTTCCCCTGAATCAGGGGGGCAGAGGGGGATGCGTCCCCGCGTCCCCCCTTGTCCGGACATTCCCTAGCCCCCGAAAACCGCCTCCCACAGCGCCCGCGTCGCCTCCGCCTCGAGCGCGACGCCGTCGGCCGGCACGCGCGCGTACTGCGCGCCGTCCAGGCGCAGCTTGTGCTGCAGCTTGCGGTACTCGCGGTAGGCGTCGGCGACCCGGGTCGCCAGGGCGCCGGGGATGAGGCCCAGCGCGCCGGCCATGTGCAGCAGCGCGATGTTGCCGAGGTTGCCGGTGAGCTCGTGGTGCCGGCGCGAATGGGTGAGCACGAGGTGCTGCACGATGAACTCGATGTCGATCATGCCGCCGCGGTCGTGCTTGAGGTCGAAGAGGCCGCTCTTGTTCGGGTGGCCGTCGGCCATGCGCTTGCGCATCGCCAGCACTTCGGCGGCAAGCTTTGCCGGATCGCGCTCCGCGGTGAGCACGTCCCGCCGCAGGGCGTCGAACACCGCGCCGATGGCGGCGTCGCCGGCGCAGAAGCGTGCGCGGGTGAGCGCCTGGTGCTCCCACACCCATGCCGATTCGAGCTGATAGCGCCTGAAACCCGCCATGGAGGACACCAGCAGCCCGGCCTCGCCATTGGGCCGCAGGCGCAGGTCGGTCTCGAACAGGGTGCCCGAGGCCGTGGTGGAAGACAGCCAGGTGTTGATGCGCTGGGCGAAGCGCGCGTAGACCTCGCCCGCGCCCTCGTGGGGGTCGTCGTAGAGGAACACGAGGTCGAGGTCGGAGGCGTAGCCGAGCTCCTTGCCGCCGAGCTTGCCGTAGCCGATCACCGCGAAGCGCGGCATCTCCACGTGGCGGTTCGGCATGCGCCGCCAGCACACTTCGAGCGTCACGGCGAGTACCAGGTCGGCCGCCAGCGACAGATGGTCGGCCAGCCGCTCCACCGACAGCAGCCCGCCGAGGTCCTGGGCGAGCAGCCGGAAGACCTGCGCGTGGTGCAGCTCGCGCATCACGTCCATCTGCCGCTCGACGTCGCCGTCGTGCGCGGCCATTTCGCGGCGTAGTGCGGCGGTGAATTCGCTCCAGTCCGGCGCCTGGGTCATCAGCCGCGCGTCCAGCAGCTCGTCGAGCAGGATGGGATGGCGCGTCAGGTACTCGGCCGCCCAGCTCGACGAGCCGAGCAGCTCGGCGACGCGCACGAGTGCCTGCGGCTGCTCGGCGAGCAGCGCGAGATAGGCGGCGCGGCGGCTGATGGTTTCGAGGAAGTCCAGCCCCCGTGCGACGGTCGCGTCGGGCCGTGCCGTGGCCGCCGCCGATTCGAGCATGCGCGGCAGCAGCGAATCCATTCGCTCGCGGCTCTGCGCCGGAAGCTGCTGGTAGCGGCTGCCGGCGCGGAAGCGCTGCAGGCGGTCGAGGAGCGCGGCGGGCTCGGGGAAGCCGTGCGACGCGAGGATGGCGCGCGCGGCCTCGGCGTCGCAGGTCCCCAGCCATACGGAGCCGAAGTCCTCGCAGCGCGGCGGCGCCGCCGCCGACTCGCCCGCGCCGCGCGCGAAAACCGCGTCGAAGTGCCGGGTGACCGCGGCGCGATGCGCATCGAGACGCGCGCGGAACGCGGGCCAGTCGGGGCACGCCATGCTGGCCGCGATGCGCGCGCGATCGTCGTCGCCCGGGGGGAGCAGATGGGTCTGCGCGTCGTCGAGGTACTGCAGCCGGTGCTCGACCTGGCGCAGGAACACGTAGGCTTCCGAGAGCTCGCCCACCGTGACTGCGTCGAGCAGGCTGCGCTGCGCGAGCCGCGCGAGCACGTCGAGCGTGGGCCGCACCTGCAGCGAGCTGTCGCGCCCGCCGCGGATGAGCTGGTGCGCCTGGGCGATGAACTCGATCTCGCGGATGCCCCCGGGGCCGAGCTTCACGTGCTCGGCGAGGTCGCGGCGCACCACCTCCTGGCGGATCTGCGCATGCAGCGCGCGCACCGCGCCGATGGTGCCGTAGTCGAGATACTTGCGGTACACGAAGGGGCGCACCACGGTGGCCAGGTCGCGGATCGCGGCAACCGGACCGCCCGCCACCACGCGGCCCTTGATCCACGCGTAGCGCTCCCACTCGCGGCCCTGGGTGACGAAGTACTGCTCCAGCGCCTCGAAGCTGGTGACCAGCGGCCCCGCGTCCCCCCAGGGGCGCAGGCGCATGTCGACGCGGAACACCCGCCCCTCGGGCGTGACCTCGTCGAGCAGGCCGATGACGCGGCGCCCGACGCGCGCGAAGTACTCGTGGTACGAGAGGCCGCGCGGCCCCGGGAGGTCCGCTTCCTCGGGATAGGCGAACACCAGGTCGATGTCGGAGGAGACGTTGAGCTCGCGGCCGCCGAGCTTGCCCATGCCCACCACCAGCAGCGACTGCGTGCGCGCGCCGGGAGGCACGGCGCATTCCGCGTCGGTGCGGTCGTGGGCGAACGCCAGCGCCGCCTCCAGGGCAGTCTCGGCGAGATCGGTCATCGCGCCGGTGACCTCGGCGAGCGTAGCGGTGCCGACGAGGTCGCGCGCGAGGGTGCGCAGCAGGACCCTCGCGCGGAGCTCGCGCAGGGCGCGCGCGAGGGCGCCCTCGTCGGCGGACGCGCCGGCAACCGCGGCGCCGAGGAACGCGCGCATGGCGGCGGCAGTCCAACCTTCGGTGGCGTCGGCTTCGCCCGCGAGCTGCGGTCGCGCCGCCAGCGTCCGGGCCGCGAAACGGGACCATTCCAGGGGCGCGATCGAGCTCATAACTCCTTGTCGGAAAAGCCGTAAGGAACTCGGGGCGGGCAGGTCGCGGTAGAATGATCAACGCACCGCCACAACCGAAGTGTAAGTGCCCGCGCACGAGCCGGCACGCCGCCCGTCCACCCGCCCCGTCCTGGTCGATGCACAGCGAGATCGACGTCCTCGAGCAGCAGCTTCTCCCGCGCGAGCGCACGTGGTGGCGGCTCGCGCGCTATGCCGGGTGGACGCTGGTCGCGATCTACTTCGCCGCAGCGGTCGGCGTGCTTGCGCTGCGTTTCCTGGTCCTGCCGAACGTGCACCGCTACACCGACGCCATCGCCAGCGGCGCGTCGCGGCTGCTCAACGAGCGGGTGGAAATCGGCGCCGTGGAGGCCGAGTGGTTCGGCCTCCACCCGCGGCTCGAGCTCACGAAGGTGCGCGTGATCGACAAGCAGGGACGCGAAGCACTGAGCCTGCCCTACGTGGGCGTTACGGTGGCGTGGCGCTCCCTGCTATACGGCCGTCCGCTGCTGCGCTCGCTGGTGGTGGACGGCGCGAATCTCGACGTGCGCCGCGACGCGGCGGGGCGCCTGTTCGTGGCTGGCCTGGAGGTGAAGGCCGGCGGCGCGGATGATGGCGGCCGCGGCCTGGCCGAGGCGGTGCTCGACATGCGCGAGCTCGTCGTGCGCGACGCCTCCGTGGTGTGGGTGGACGAGCCGCGCGGCGCGCCGCCGCTGCGGCTGTCGGACCTGCACTTCGTGCTCGAGAACGACGGCCGGCGGCATCGCTTCGCGCTCTCCGCGAATCCGCCGGCGGACCACGCGTCGCCGCTCGACGTGCGCGGCGAGCTGACGGGCCGCAGCGCGGCGCGGCTGGAGGAGTGGGACGGGCGCGTGTATGCGGCGTTCGATTTCATCGACCTCGCCGTGTGGAATGCGTGGATCGATCTGCCGCTCGCGGTGAAGAGCGGTCGCGGGGCGCTGCGCCTGTGGGCGACGCTGCGCGACTGGCAGCCGCGCGATGTGCTCGCCGACCTCGCGCTGGCCGACGTCTCGGCGCGTCTCGCCCGGGACCTCCCGCCGCTGGAGGTGAAATGGGTCGAGGGCCGGCTGGGCGCGCGCGAGGTGGCTGCCGGCGGCGGGTTCATGGGTCTGGGGGCGCCGCGCGCGCCGTCCTACGAGGCGTTCGGCACGCGCCTTGGCCTGGAGACCACGGCGGGCGCGCGCTTCGAGCCGAGCGACTTCCAGGCGCGCTGGCAGCCGGCGGAGCGCGACGCGCCGCCGCAGGGCAGCTTCACCGCCAGCTCCGTCGACCTTGCGCCGCTGGCGCGCATCGGCGAGTCGGTGCCGCTGCCCCTGGACATACGCCGGGCGCTCGCCGAGCTCTCGCCCGAGGGGCGTCTCGAGGACGTCCGCGTGCAATGGACCGGCGCGGTCGATGCGCCGCGCACCTATTCGGCGCGCGCGCGGTTCGGCGGCCTCGGCATGCGGCCCTGGCGCAAGGCGCCGGGCTTCGCGCGGCTCGCCGGCACGGTGGAGGTGAGCGAGAAGGGCGGCAGCGCCACCATCGACGCCAGCGACGTCACGTTCGACTACCCGGCGCTATTCATCACGCCGCGGCACCAGTTCGACACGCTGAACGCGAAGGTCGCCTGGAGCCTCGCGGGCGGGCGCTTCGACGTGCGCATCGACAACGTGTCGCTCGCCAATGCGGACGTTGAGGCCGTCGTGTCCGGTGCGTATCGCACCGAGCCCGGCTCGCCCGGGTACGTCGACCTGGTCGCGCGCGTGCCACGGGCCGAGGGCGCCGCGGTGTACCGCTACATGCCGGTGATCACGCCGAACACCACCGCGTGGCTGAAGCGTGCCCTGGTGGCCGCGAAGGGCAGCGAGGGGCGCGTGCGCCTGAAGGGCAACCTCGCGGACTATCCGTTCGACGATCCGAAAAGCGGCGTATTCCAGGCGGCGATCAAGATCGCCAACGGCACGCTGGACGTCGCCGAGGGCTGGCCGCGCATCACGGGCATCCAGGGCGAGTACGGCATGAGCGGTCGCTCGCTGTCGCTGAAGGTGAGCCGCGGCGCGACCCTCGGCGTGCGGATCACCGGGGTCTCGGCGGTGATCCCGGATGTCTTCGCGTTGCCGACGCCGCTCCGGGTCGAGGGCGCCGCCGAGGGGCCTGCCGCGGAGTTCCTGCGCATCGTGCAGACGAGCCCGGCCAACGACCTCACCGAGAAGATGCTCGAGGGCTGGACGGCGACGGGCAACGCGCAGCTCAGTCTCGTCACGGACATTCCCCTCGAGGAGCGGGACAAGTCGCGCATCCGCGGCAGCTTCCAGCTCGTCAACAACACGGTGACGCCCGGCGTTCCCGCCGCGACGCTCGCGCAGGTGAACGGCCGCGTGGACTTCACCGAGGCGGGCGTGAGCGCGCGCGGCATCACCGGGCTTTGGCAGGGCGGGCCGGTGGGCTTCGACGTGACCTCGCGCGGCGGGGCGACATCGGTCGCCGGCCAGGCGACGCTCAACGTGCCGGCCACGCTCGCCCAGTTCGGCGTGCCGTTGTCCAAGCGGGTCTCCGGAACGACCGCGGTACGCTTTTCGATGACCACGCGCGGGGCCCAGGTCACGCAGCTGGTCGAGTCGTCGCTGCAGGACGTGGCCATCGACCTGCCGCCGCCGTTCGCCAAGCCTGCCGCCGAGGCGTGGCCGCTGCGGATCGAACGCTCGTTCACCGCCGGCAGCGCGCCCCAGCTCGTGGACGTGTCGCTCGGGAAAGTGCTCAACGGCCGCGTGCAATTGCGCGCGGACGGCGCGGGCCTCGCCGTGGAGCGCGCGGGCATAGGTGTGGGTGACGTGGGCGTGGCGCTGCCGGACCGGCCGGGTGTGTTCGTGTCGGTCAACCTGCGCAGCGTCGACCTCGACCGCCTTCTCGCGCTGCAGTCCGACGCAGGCGAGGGCGCGCCGGCGTTCCAGGTCGCCGCGCTCTCGATCCGGGCGCCGGAGGTGATCGTCGGCGGCAAGCTGTTCCACGACGTGCAGGCGCGCGCGCTGCAGGTGCAGCCGGCTCGCTGGCAGGTCGCCGTCAACGCGCGCGAGGTGACCGGCGACGTGTCCTACGCATCCGACGGCAAGGGCGCGGTGGTCGCGAAGCTGAAGCAGCTCGTCCATCCGGAGTCGGCGCCGGGCGGCGGCGATGCCGGTGGCGGCCGCACGCTCGAGAGCCTGCCGGCCGTCGAGCTCGACGCGGAGAGCTACGTGTTCAACGGTCGCGCGCTCGGGCGCCTCGAGGCGCGCGCGGTCAACGAGCGCCGCGGCTGGCGCGTGGACAAGCTCCTGCTCGCCTCCCCCGACTGCCGTTTCGGCGCCAACGGCCTGTGGCAGCCCGCGGCCGGCGGCGCGCCGCCGCGCACGTCGTTCACCTTCGATATCGATGCGGCCGACGGCGGCCGCTGCCTCGCGCGGCTCGGCTATCCCGAGGCGCTCGCCGGCGGCGCGACGCGGCTCGACGGCGAGGCCGAGTGGCGCGGCCCGGTGTACGCCATCGACTTCCCCACCCTCACCGGCAAGCTCTCGATCGAGGTGGACAAGGGGCAGTTCATGAAGGTGAAGCCGGGCATCGGCAAGCTGCTCGGCGTGCTGTCGCTGCAGTCGCTGCCGCGCCGGGTCACCCTCGACTTCCGCGACGTCTTCAGCGAGGGCTTTGCCTTCGACAGCATCCGCGGGACCGCGGTCATTCGCGCTGGCGTCATGCGGACGGAGGACCTCGCCATGGAGGGGCCGGCAGCCACCGTCTCGATGAAGGGCGAGGCGGATCTTGCCCGCGAAACGCAGGACCTCACCGTGCGCGTCGTGCCGGTCGTCGGCGACAGCGTCGCCGCTGCAGCGGGCGTGGCGCTGCTCAATCCGATCATCGGCGCCGGCGCGCTGCTCGCGCAGCGCATCCTCAAGGACCCGATCGGCCAGATGTTCGCGTTCGAGTACCGCATCACCGGCGGCTGGGACGACCCGAGGGTGGAGCGCCTCGCCGCTCGCGCCGCGCCCGAACCCGAGGCGCCGCGATGAGCGCGCCGGGCCGTCCCAAGCGCTCATCTCTCGCGCGCAGCGCGAGGGTGGTCCCGTGACCGCGCCGTTCCGCGCCGCGGCGCTGCAGATGGTGTCGACGCCGTCGGTCGCGGAGAACCTCGCCGCGGCGGAGGCGCTGATTGCCGAGGCGGTCGGGGAGGGCGCGAAGCTCGTCGCACTCCCCGAGTACTTCTGCGTGATGGGCCTGCACGAGCGCGACAAGGTGGCGCTGCGCGAGTCGTTCGGCGACGGGCCCATCCAGGCGTTCCTGGCGGCCACCGCTGCGCGCCACGGCGTGTGGATCGTCGGCGGCACGGTGCCGCTGCATTCGGCCGACCCGGAGCGCGTGCGCAACAGCTCGCTGGTGTTCGACGACGCCGGGCGCTGCGTGGCGCGCTACGACAAGATCCATCTCTTCGGGCTCGACCTCGGCGAGGAGCGCTTCCGCGAGGCCAACACCATCGAGGCCGGCGACCGGCCCGTGGCCGTGGACACGCCGTTCGGGCGACTTGCGCTGTCGGTGTGCTACGACCTGCGCTTTCCGGAGCTGTACCGCGCGCTCGCGCCGATGGACCTCATCGCGGTGCCCTCCGCCTTCACCGCGACCACCGGCCGTGCGCACTGGGAGCCACTCGTGCGCGCCCGTGCCATCGAGAATCTGGCCTGGGTGATCGCGCCGGCCCAGGGCGGCGCGCACGCCAATGGCCGGCGCACCCACGGCCACACCATGATCGTCAACCCCTGGGGCGAGATCGTCGCCAGCAGCGCGGCAGGCGCCGGGGTTGTGATCGCCGACATCGACCCCAGCTTGACCGAGCGCTTGCGCGCGAGCCTGCCCGCGCTCGCGCACCGCGTGCTGTAACCCCCACCGAGGACTTCCATGCTCCAGACTGCCGCCGATTCCACCCTGCTCGCGACCGCGGAAAGCACGCTGCTCGCGCCCTACGACCTCCAGCCGTCCAAGCTGGCCGAGGTGTTCCGCGCCATCCGCATGCACGACGTGGACTACGCAGACCTTTACTTCCAGTACTTGCGTACCGAGGGCTGGAGCCTCGAGGAAGGCATCGTCAAGGCGGGCAGCTTCAATATCGATCAGGGCGTGGGCGTGCGTGCGGTCTCCGGGGACAAGACCGCGTTCGCGTACTCCGACGAGATCAGCCTGCCCGCGCTGCACGACGCCGCGGCGGCCACGCGCGCCATCGCGCGGGCCGGCAAGAACGCGCGCGTGCCGGCAGTGAAGCGCGGCGCGATGCGGCGGCTCTACGAGGGCCTCGATCCGACGCAGTCGCTCGCCGACGCGGACAAGGTGCGCCTGCTCGAGCGCCTGGAGCGCATTGCCCGCGCGCGCGACCCGCGCGTGGTGCAGGTGATGGCGAGCCTCGCCTCCACCTACGAGGTGGTGCTGATCGCACGCTCCGACGGCCTGATGGCCGCCGACGTGCGGCCGCTGGTGCGGCTCTCGCTGCAGGTGATCGCCGAGCAGAACGGCCGCCGCGAGCAGGGCAGCGCGGGAGGAGGCGGGCGCACCGGCTACGAGCACTTCACCGAAGAGCGCCTGCAGGACTACGCGTCGCGCGCGGTGGACCAGGCGCTGGTCAACCTCGAGTCGCGTCCCGCGCCGGCGGGGACCATGACCGTCGTCGTCGGGCCGGGCTGGCCCGGCGTGCTGCTGCACGAGGCGGTCGGGCACGGCCTCGAGGGCGACTTCAACCGCAAGGGCTCCAGCGCGTTCTCCGGCCGCATCGGCCAGCGCGTCGCCTCGAAGGGCGTGACCGTGGTGGACGACGGCACGCTGCCCGGGCGCCGCGGGTCGCTCAACGTGGACGACGAGGGCAACCCGACGCAGTGCACGACGCTCATCGAGGACGGCATCCTGCGCGGCTACATCCAGGACGCGATGAACGCGCGCCTGATGAAGATGCCGGTCACCGGCAACGGCCGGCGCGAGTCCTATGCGCACGTCGTCATGCCGCGGATGACCAACACCTACATGCTGAACGGAGACCGCGACCCGCGCGAGATCGTCGAGAGCGTCGAGCGCGGCCTCTACGCGGTCAACTTCGGCGGCGGGCAGGTGGACATCACCAACGGCAAGTTCGTGTTCTCCGCCTCCGAGGCCTACATGATCGAGAACGGCCGGGTCACCTACCCGGTGAAGGGCGCGACGCTGATCGGCAACGGCCCCGACGCGCTCACCCGCGTGTCGATGATCGGCAACGACATGGCGCTCGACTCGGGCGTCGGCACCTGCGGCAAGGAAGGCCAGTCCGTGCCCGTGGGGGTCGGGCAGCCGACGCTGCGCATCGACGCCCTCACGGTCGGCGGGACGGCGTAGCCCGCGCCGCCTCCGCCTCGACCCAGGGGAGCAGCTCGTCCAGCAGGCTGGTCACGGCGGCGTCGAAACCCGCCACCGCGGCCTCCGCGCTCTCCGCGGCCACCTGCTGCTCGCGCACGAAGGTGCGCCGCGCGAGCAGGGCGCGGCCGCCGCGATCGGTGAGCTCCGCCGAGACCTCGAGGCGCACCGTGCCGGGGGGGCGCGAGTCGTCGTGGTAGATGTCGAGAATGGTGACGGCGAGCAGCGCATCGCCGCGCGTCCCCGAGGTCATGGGCGTCACCTGCGCGAAGGCGCGCCGCTGCGAGAAGCGCTCCAGCAGCAGCACGTCGAACCGCGGACCCGGACGGTCCGTCCATTGCGCGAGCTGATAGTACGCGCGAGTACCCGGCGTCCGGCTGAACACGATGCGCTGGGTGTCGGAGAAGGACGCTGTCTGCGTCGGGGCGAGCAGAAGCGCGACGGGAGCGGGCTGCGCCGCCGGTGCGCTCCGCCCGGTGTCGGTCCAGACGAAGCTCGTGGGCGCGGGACCGCGCGGTGCCAGCAGGGGCGCGCAGCCCGCGGCTAGCAGCGCGGTCGCGGCCGCCGCCGCGGCGCCCAGGCGGAGCACGGCGCCCGCCCTCATTCGACGCGCTCCCCGGGCCCGAGCTGGCCCTCGGATGGGCCGAGCAGCAGCGTGCGCGGGTCGCGCACCCGATCGAGCGTGCGCGCGAGCAGGGCGGCGGTGGCGCGCAGCTCCCGCGCCGTCGCGGACAGCTCCAGCGAACCGGCCTCCACGGCGGTGTCGACGCGCTGGGCGACCACGGCCGTCTCGCGCTCGAGGCGCTCGGCGGCGCGCGAGATGTCCTGCAGCGTAGCCTGCGCCTGCCCCGCCGCCGGCTGCGCCGACGCCTGCACCAGGCGCACGCTCTCGGCCACGTCGCGGCTCGCCTGGCCGATGTCAGCGGCGCTGCGCGCGAGCGCCAGCGTCACGGCGTCGATCCGGTCCATGCGCGCGCTCAGCGCCGCGGTGATGTCGCGGACGTTGCCCAGCGTCGCGCCGATCGCCTCGCGGTTGTCCGGGGTGAGCACGGCGTTGAGATTGTCCAGCGCGAGCGCTCCGGACTTCGCCACGCGGTTGGCGGCGTCCTGGATCTCGGCGAAGTCCGACTTGCCCTCGGCAATCACCGGGTAGGTCTCCCCGGGTGCGATGGTCCGGTGCGGCTGCACCGGCCCGGACTCGCCCGGCGGCGACAGCGCGATGCGCGCGATGCCGGTGAGCAGGTTGCGCTGCACGACCGCGATCGTCGCCTTCGTGACCGGCGCCCTCGCGGCGACGCGGATGGTGGCGCGCACGCGGTTCATGGTGCGCGTGTCCACAGTGAAGTTCTCGACGCGGCCGACGCTGATGCCGAGCATGGTCACGTCCGCGTTCACCTGCAGCCCGTCGAGCGACTGGCGCTGGAAATAGATCGTGTAGCGCTGGATGTCCTCGTGCTGGGCGGCGCCCTTCAGCCAGACGACCGCCCCGAGCGTCGCGACGACGAGCGCGACGATGACCGCGCCGACCAGCGTATAGCGTGCCTCAGACTCCATGAGTGACCTCGCCTTCCCTGTTGACCATGCGACGCACCGAGAAATACGACTGCACCCACGGATCGTCGAGCTCCATGACCTCGCGCACGGGCGCGTCGGCGAGCACCTTGCCACGCGCGAGCACGATCACGCGGTCGACGATGCCGAGCAGGGTGTCGAGGTCGTGCGTCACCACCACCACCGTGAGGCCCAGATCGTCGCACAGGACGCGCAGCAGGCCGTCGAAGGCGCGCGCGGTGATCGGGTCGAGGCCGGAGGTCGGCTCGTCCAGGAACAGCACTTCCGGCTCCAGCGCGAGCGCACGCGCGATCGCGGCGCGCTTGCGCATGCCGCCGGAGAGCTCGCTCGGCATCTTCGCGCCGGCCTCGGGCGGGAGCCCCGCCATCGAGATGCGCAGCCGCACCAGCGGGTCGAGCAGGGCGGGCGGTACCCGCGCGTGCTCGAGGAGCGGCGCCGCCACGTTTTCCGCGACGGTGAGCGAGGAGAACAGCGCGCCGTCCTGGAACATCATGCCGAAGCGGGTGCGCAGCTGCGCGAGCTCCGCCGCGCTCGCGCTCCAGACGTCCGTGCCCAGCAGGCGCACGGTGCCGGCGGTCGGGCGCAGCAGCCCGATGATCTCGCGCAGCAGCACCGACTTGCCGGTGCCGCTGCCGCCGATGATCGCGACCACCTGGCCGCGCCCCAGCGAGAACGAAACCCCGTCGTGCACCGTGTTCTTCCCGAAACGCGTCACGATGCCGTCGACCTCGAGCACCGGTCCCGTCGACCGCTCCCCCTCCCGTGGCGGGAGGGGGCCGGGCTGGACGGGGGCGTCGTCGCTCACAGGCCGAGTTCCTGCAGGGCCACCGCGAACAGGGCGTTCACCAGGATCACCGCGACGATGCTCTGCACCACGGTGGAGGTGGTGCTCTGGCCGATCGCGCGCGTGTCGCGGCTCACTTCCATGCCCATGCGGCAGCCGATCACGGCAATGAAGACCGCGAACACCGGCGCCTTGATCAGGCCGATGACCGGATGGCGCAGCGCGAGCGCCGTCCGCATCCGGTCGAGGAAGGTCTGCGGCGAAATATCGAGCATCGGATCGGCCACCAGCATCGCGCCGCCGATGGCCGCCACGAAGGCGAGGAAGGTGAGCAGCGGCATGGCGATCATCAGCGCGAGCAGGCGCGGCACCACCAGGACGGCCATCGGCGACAGCCCGAGGGTGCGGATGGCGTCGGTCTCCTCGGTGAGCTTCATGGTGCCGAGCTGCGCGGTGAACGACGCCCCGGAGCGGCCGGCCATGATGACCGCGACCAGCATGGGCGCGAGCTCGCGGGTCATGCCGATGGCGACGCCGTCGACCACGAAGATATTGGCGCCGTACTGGCTCGCCTGCATGCCGAGGAGATAGGCGAACACCACGCCGATCAGCGCGGTCACCAGCATGACCACCGGGATCGCGTTGAGGCACACCGCCTCGAGCTGGACGGTCAGCTCCTTCAGCCGCAGCGTGGCCGGACGCAGCACGACCGCGCCGAGCGCGACCGCGGCGCGGCCCAGGAACGCGACGTGCCCGGCGAGCAGCGCGCCGATGCCGGCGGCGACGCGGCCGATGTGCTCGAGGAAGCCCTCGTGGCGCGAGGGCGGCGCCGCGCCCAGCTCGTCGAGACGCCCGCGCACCAGGTCGAGCACGCGCGCGTGGCTCGCGCTGAAGCCCTGCAGCGCCACCGACGCCGGATCGAGGCCGGCGTCGCGCAGGCGCAGCGACAGGAGCAGGGCGGCTGCGGTGTCGAGCTCGGCGAGCGCCGTCCCGTCGAGCTTCGGCGTGCCGCGCGGCCGGGGCAGCGCGGCGAGCGCGCCATCCAGCGCCGCGAGGTGCGCCATGCTCCATTCGCCTGCGAGGTGCAGCACGGAGCTGTCGTCGGACTCGTCGAGGCGGCAGGGGGCGCCGTGGGCCATGTTCGGTGCGGAGCGGCGGGGCATGACTGCGCGCGGGAGCGTAGCACGGCCCTCCCGCCCGCGGGCCGCGGAAAACGCTCAGCGTGCGCGGACCCCGACTACTCGTCCTCGGCCTGCCTGCGCGAAGCGCGGTACTCGGCGGCGAGCTTCTGCGCCATCGCCGGCGGCACCGGGTCGTAGTGCGCCAGGCGCATGGAGTAGGAGCCCTGTCCGCCGGTCAGCGACTTCAGCCGCCCCGTGTAGCCCTCGAGCTCCGACAGCGGCACCAGCGCCTCGATCGCCGCGGTGGCCGCCGACGGCGACTGCGTGCCGGTGATATGGCCGCGCCGCCCCGAGAGATCGCCGCTCACGTCGCCCACCGACTCCGACGGGCACAGCACCTCCACGCTCACCACCGGCTCGAGCAGGATGGGCCGCGCCTTTTCCACCGCGTCCAGGAACGCCTTGCGCCCCGCGGCGGAGAATGCCACCTCCTTGGAGTCCACCGGGTGATGCTTGCCGTCGTGGACCACCACGCGCACGTCCTGCATCGGGTAGCCGGCGAGCGGGCCGCTCGCCAGCACCTGCTCGACGCCCTTCTGCACCGCCGGGATGAACTGCGACGGTATGGTGCCGCCCTTCACCGCGTCGACGAACTGGAAGCCCGCGCCGCGCTCCAGCGGCTCGACGCGGAGGTACACCTCGCCGAACTGGCCGGCGCCGCCGGTCTGCTTCTTGTGGCGATGGTGGCCCTCCGCGCCGGCGGTGATCGTCTCGCGGTAGGGGATGCGCGGCGGACGCGTCTCGACCTCGAGCTTGAACTGCGTCGACATGCGCTCCAGCACCGAGCGCAGGTGCAGCTCGCCGAGGCCGCGCACCACGGTCTCGTTCTGATGCGGCTCGTGGTCGATGGCGAGGGTCGGATCCTCCGCGGCGAGCTTCGCGAGCACCTCGGAGATGCGGCTTTCGTCGCCGCGGCGCTTCGGCTCGACCGCGACGCCGAACATCGGCGTCGGGAAGACGAGCGGCCGCATGTGGATGCGGTCCTCGTCGTGCGAGTCGTGCAGCACGCTGTCGAAGGCGATCTCGTCCACCTTGGCGACCGCGCCGATGTCGCCGGGCACGAGCTCGGGCACCTCCACCATCGCCTTGCCCTGGAGCATGTAGAGATGCGCCGCCTTGAACGGCTTGCGGCCCTCGCCCACGTAGAGCTGCGCGTCCTTGCGCATCGTGCCCTGGTGCACGCGGAAGATGCCGAGCTTGCCGACGAACGGGTCCATCACCACCTTGAAGACGTGCGCGAGCACGTGCTTCGCCGGGTCGGGCTCCGAGCGGAACGGCTCCTCCGAGTCTTCGCGGTAGAAGAGCGGGGGATTGCCCTCGGCCGGATTGGGCAGCAGCCGGTCGAACAGATCGAGCAGCTCCTTCACGCCGGCGCCGGTGCGGGCCGACACGAAGCACACCGGCACGAGGTGCCCCTCGCGCAGGGCCTGCTCGAAGGGCGCGTGCAGGCTTTCCGGCGCCGCGTCGCCCTTCTCGAGGTACTCGTTCATCACCGCCTCGTCGACCTCCACCACCTGGTCGATGAGCGCGCGGTGCGCGTCGGCCACCGACGAGAAGTCGGCCTCGCCCTTCGGGTTGAAGAAGCAGTCCACCACGCGGCTGCCGCCGCCCGCGGGAAGATTGATGGGCAGCACCGAGGCGCCGAACGCCTCGCGCAGCTTCGCCAGGAGACCCGGCAGGTCGACGTTGTCCGCGTCGATCTTGTTCACGACCAGCACGCGGCAGAGCCTGCGGTCTGCCGCCCACTGCATCATGCGCGCGGTGATCATCTCGATGCCGAGCTGGGCGTTCACCACCACCGCGGCGGTCTCGACCGCGTCGAGCGCCTCGATCGACTGGCCGATGAAGTCCGGAAAGCCCGGCGTGTCCAGCAGGTGCACCCGCGTGCCGTTGTGCTCGAGATGCAGGACCGACGTGCGCAGCGAGTGCTGCAGCGACTTCTCCAGCGGATCGTGGTCGCTGGTGGTGGTGCCGCGCTCGACCGTCCCCGGGCTGCGGATGGCGCCCGCGGCGGCAAGCAGGGCTTCGGCGAGCGTGGTCTTGCCGGCCCCGCCGTGGCCCAGCAGGGCGACGGTGCGGAGGCGGGCGGTGTCGAACTCGGGCATTTCGGTTCCTCTTTCGCGCGTGGTCTTCCGTCGAGATGGTAATTCTGCGCCAGCGCCCGGACTTGATCCGCATCAGGGCGAGTGCCGGCATCGGCCACACGGGCTGCAGCGGGACCGATGCATGAGGCGGGCCTCCCCGGCCGGTCGAGGTCCCGCCAGGCCGAGCCGAAGGGGCGCGCAGCCGCCTCCTAGCGTCTCCTGCTGTGTGCTTGCGAGCAGAGCCTGCAGCCCTGCTCGCAAGCGAGCGTGCCGCTCGAAGTCGGCGACCGCGCGCCCCTTCGACTCGGCGGCCGAGCGCTCGCGGACGGAAGAGGAACCGAGGGCGCTTCCTCGAGGGCATCGGTCTTCGCCGCCGTCTGCCGCATGGGCGCGGCGGCCGTCCCCGGCAGCGTCAGCGCGAGGCCGTCGCCGAAGAACGCCGCGCTGCGCGATGTTTCCGCCACTGATTCCGCTAGTCCGTGCCCTGATCCCAGTCCTTCGCGCGCTCGACCGCGCGGCGCCAGCGTGCCAGACGGCTGCCGCGCTCGTCCGCGGACATGGCGGGCTCGAAGGTGCGCTCGGCGGCCCAGCGGGAGGCGATGTCTTCCGCGCCCGACCACACGCCGGTGGCGAGTCCGGCGAGATAGGCCGCGCCCAGCGCCGTGGTCTCCAGCACGCGCGGCCGGATCACCGGGATGCCCAGGATGTCCGCCTGGAACTGCATCAGCAGATCGTTGGCCGTCGCCCCGCCGTCGACGCGCAGCGCGGGAGGGACGGTGCCCGTATCGCGCTGCATGGCGCTCATCAGGTCCGCCGACTGGTAGGCGATCGACTCCAGCGCGGCGCGCGCGACGTGCGCCGCCGTGGTGCCGCGCGTGAGGCCCACGATGGCGCCGCGCGCATGTGCGTCCCAGTGCGGCGCGCCGAGGCCGGCGAACGCGGGCACGAAATAGACGCCCTGGGTGTCGGGCACGCTCGCGGCGAGCGCTTCGACGTCGGGCGCCGCGTCGATGATCCTCAGCCCGTCGCGCAGCCACTGCACCACGGCGCCGCCGATGAACACGCTGCCCTCGACCGCGAACGCCGGCTCGGCGGACGCGGCGCGCGTCGCGATCAGCCCGGCGCCCGAGACCGCTGGCTGGTCGCCGCAATGCATGAGCATGAAGCAGCCGGTGCCGTAGGTATTCTTGGCCATGCCCGGCGCGTGGCAGCCCTGTCCGAACAGCGCGGCCTGCTGGTCGCCGGCCATGCCCGCGATCGGCACGGCGGCGCCGAGCACCGCGGGGTCGGTCTCGCCCGCCACGCCCGATGAGGGCACGACGCGCGGCAGCAGCGCGCGCGGAATTCCGAACAGCGCGAGCAGCGCGTCGTCCCAGTCGCCGCGGGCGAGGTCGTAGAGCAGGGTGCGCGAAGCGTTGGTGTGGTCGGTCGCGTGGAGCGCGCCGCCGGTGAGGCGCCAGGTCAGCCAGGTGTCGACGGTGCCGAAGGCGAGCTCGCCGCGCTCGGCTCGGGCACGCGCGCCGGGCACGCGATCGAGCAGCCACGCGAGCTTGGTCGCGGAAAAATACGGGTCCAGGACCAGCCCGGTGCGGGCGCGCACCTCGGGCTCCCGGCCCGCCGCCTTCAGCGCCGCGCAGGCCGCTGCGGTGCGCCGGTCCTGCCAAACGATGGCGTTCGCGATGGGGCGGCCCGTCGCGCGTTCCCAGACGAGCGTCGTCTCGCGCTGGTTGGTGATGCCGATGCCGGCCAGATCGCGCGCGCCGATGCCCGCGCGCGCCAGCGCCTCGCGCGCGCAGTCGAGCTGTGTGCGCCAGATCTCCTCCGGGTCGTGCTCGACCCAGCCGGGCTGCGGATAGTGCTGAGTCAGCTCCCGTTGCGCGAGACCGCGCACGCGGCCGTCGGCATCGAACACCAGCGCGCGCGAGCTCGTCGTGCCCTGGTCCAGCGCCAGCACAAAGGCCATGACGTCTCCTCCCCTTGCCGGGCATTGTAGACACGCCGGCGTGCTAACATTTGCGGCTTCGCAGCATTCGCCGACCGCCGATCCCCGCATGCCGCTGCCTCCCCCCGCTGATCCGCATCGCGAGCCCGTGCACGAGCGCCGCGTGGGGTTCGAGTGCTTCCGGCGCAACGACGGCCTGTGGGACATCGAAGGGCGGCTCGACGACGTGAAGCCGTTCGACGTCCCGCTGTCCTCCGGCCTCGTGCCCGCGGGGCGATCGATGCACGACATGCGCATCCGCCTCACCATCGACACCGAGCTGCGCGTGCTCGATGCCGTGGCCGTCACCGACGCCATGCCCTATCCGCCCGTGTGCGGCGAGGTCGGCTCCGCGTATCGCGACGCGCTGGTGGGACTGAACCTCGGCCGCGGGTTCCGCCGCGCCGTGTTCGAGCGTCTGGGCGGCGTCGCGGGCTGCACCCACATGAGCGAGCTGCTGCTGCAGTTCCCGACCGTCGCCATCCAGATGCTCGCCGGCTTCAAGCGCGACAACGAGGAGCGCGGCGGGGAGAAACCGTTCCAGCTCGACCGCTGCCACGCGCTCGACACGCGCGGCGAGACGGTCGAGAAGTTCTATCCGAAGTGGCACGTGCGGGAGCGCGTCGGCTGACGCGTTGACAGCGGTCAATGCCCGGCCCGCGGCGGCTGCGGAACACTCCGCCCGCGGGTCGGGGCAGGGTTCTTGACAGGTACACAGGTCGCAGATTGGGGGGTTCATGAAGATCCACGAGTACCAGGCGAAGGAAGTGCTGCGGAAGTACGGCGTCGTGACGCCCCGCGCGATCCCGGCCTTCTCGGTCGACGAGGCGGTGAAGGCCGCCGAGTCGCTGGGCGGAAGCGTGTGGGTGGTGAAGGCGCAGATCCATGCGGGCGGCCGCGGCAAGGGCGGCGGCGTGAAGCTCGCGCGGTCGATCGACGAGGTGAGGACGCTCTCGTCGCAGATCCTCGGCATGATGCTCAAGACCCACCAGACCGGCCCGGAGGGCCAGAAGGTGCGCCGGGTGCTCATCGAGGAAGGCGCCGACATACGGAAGGAACTCTACGTCGGCATGGTGGTGGACCGCGGCACCCAGCGCGTCTGCCTGATGGCGAGCTCCGAGGGTGGCATGGACATCGAGGAGGTGGCCGCGCACACCCCGGAGAAGATCCACAAGGTGTACGTCGACCCGGCCGCGGGCCTCGCGGATGCGGACGCTGACGACGTTGCCGCGAAGATCGGCATTCCGCCTGCGGCCATTCCCCAGGCCCGCGCGGTGCTGCAGGCGCTGTACCGGGCGTTCTGGGACACCGACGCCGCGCTGGCCGAGATCAATCCCCTGATCCTCACCGGTGACGGCCGCGTGGTAGCGCTGGACGCCAAGATGAACTTCGATTCCAACGCGCTGTTCCGCCATCCGGAGATCGTCGCCCTGCGCGACCTCGACGAGGAGGACCCGGCGGAGATCGAGGCGTCGAAGTTCGACCTCTCCTACATCCAGCTCGACGGCAACATCGGCTGCCTGGTGAACGGCGCGGGCCTCGCCATGGCGACCATGGACGTGATCAAGCTCTACGGCGGCTCGCCGGCGAACTTCCTCGACGTGGGCGGCGGCGCGAGCACCGAGAAGGTCACCGAGGCCTTCAAGATCATGCTGCGCAACCCGAACCTCAAGGCGATCCTGGTCAACATCTTCGGCGGCATCATGAAGTGCGACGTTATCGCCAACGGCGTGATCGAGGCGGCCAAGGCGGTTGGCCTCAAGGTGCCGCTGGTGGTGCGCATGAAGGGCACCAACGAGGACCTCGGCCGCAAGATCCTGGCCGAGTCGGGACTGCCGATCATCTCGGCGGACAACATGGCCGACGCGGCGCAGAAGGTCGTCGCCGCGGCTGCCGGGAAAAACTGAATGCGAACCACAGAGGCACAGAGACACAGAGGGAAGCCGATCAGGCAGTGCTCTGTGTCTCTGTGTCTCTGTGGTTAGACAGGGGTCAAGACAATGTCGATACTCGTCAACAAGAACACCCGCGTGGTCACGCAGGGCATCACCGGCAAGACCGGGCAGTTCCACACCCGCATGTGCCGCGACTACGCGAACGGGAAGAATGCGTTCGTCGCCGGCGTCAATCCGAAGAAGGCCGGCGAGGACTTCGAGGGCATCCCGATCTACGCCAGCGTGAAGGAGGCCAAGGAGAAGCAGGGCGTCAACGCGAGCGTGGTGTACGTGCCTCCGCCCGGCGCCGCCGCCGCGATCTGGGAGGCCGTCGAGGCCGACCTCGACCTTGTGGTGTGCATCACCGAGGGCATCCCGGTGCGCGACATGATCGAAGTGCGCGACCGCATGCGCAAGCAGAACCGCAGGACCATCCTGCTCGGGCCCAACTGCCCCGGCGTGATCACCCCCGACGAGATCAAGATCGGCATCATGCCGGGCCACATCCACAAGAAGGGCCGCATCGGCGTGGTCTCGCGTTCCGGCACGCTCACCTACGAGGCGGTCGGGCAGCTCATGGAGCTCGGCCTCGGCCAGTCCAGCTGCGTCGGTATCGGGGGGGACCCGGTCAACGGCCTCAAGCACATCGACGTGCTGCGGATGTTCAACGACGATCCGGAGACCGACGCGGTGATCATGGTCGGCGAGATCGGCGGCTCCGACGAGGAGGCCGCGGCCGAGTGGGTCAAGGCGAACATGAAAAAGCCCGTGGTGGGCTTCATCGCCGGCGTCACCGCCCCGCCCGGCAAGCGCATGGGCCACGCGGGCGCCATCATCTCCGGCGGCAAGGGCACGGCGCAGGAGAAGCTGGCGGCGATGGAAGCTTGCGGGATCAAGACCACCAAGAATCCTGCCGACATGGGACGCCTGCTGAAGAGCGTCCTGAGGTAATGCACGGCGCCCGACGGCGGTTTCTCGCCGCGGGCGGTGCGCTCGCCCTGTCCGCGTGCGCCGGGCTACCCGGCGCGGGCGGCGACGCGAGCGGCCATGCCGAGGTCGCCGGCACCAGGCTGTGGTACGAGGCCGCGGGCACCGGCGACCCGGTGGTGTTGCTGCATGCATTCACGCTCGACGCGCGCATGTGGGACGCGCAGTTCGAGGCGCTCGCGCGCACCCATCGGGTGATCCGCTATGACGCGCGCGGCTTCGGCCGCTCGGCGGTGCCGCGCCCGGGCGAGGCATATGCCCACCACGAGGACCTCGCCGCGCTGCTCGACCGCCTCGGCGCGCCGCGCGTGCACCTCGTGGGCCACGGCATGGGCGGCCGCTTCGCGCTCGACTTCGCGGTCTCCTATCCCGGCCGCGCGCGCGGCCTGATCCTCGCCGACACGGTGGTCGCGGGCTGGCCGTGGTCCAGGCCGTTCCTCGAGGCCTATGCGCCGGTGGTCGCGGCCGGTCGCCGCGGCGACGTCGCCGCCGCCAGGCGCGCGTGGCTCGCGCACCCGGTGTTCGCTCCCGCGCGTGAGCAGGCGGTCGCAATGGCGCGCATCGAGCGCATGGTCGCGGACTATTCGGGGTGGCATTTCGTCAACGAGGATCCCGCGCGCGCGGTCTCGCCCCCCACGCTCGGGCAGCTGGCGAAGCTCGCTGTGCCCGCGCTGGTGCTGGTCGGTGAGCGCGACCTCGCCGATTTCCGCCAGATGGCCGACCGCGCGGCGCGCGACCTGCGCGCACGCCAGGTCGTGATCCGCAAGGCCGGACATCACACGCCGCTGGAAGCGCCCGGCGAAGTCAACGCCGCCATCGCGGGCTTTCTAGCCGGCGCGTGAAGCGCATCCCTCTCGCGGAGAGGGGCAATGACGCGGCGCAGCGATTGACCGCGGTCAATCGCTGCGGCGAACACCGCGGGATATCATCGAGCGAGACATGCGCGTGCGGCGCCCGTGCGACATCACGGCCCGCGCGTCGTCTGTGGGTTGCGCGAAGCAAGTCGCAGAGGGCTCCGCGGAAAGGCCGTCCGGGCCTTTCCGGCCCGGACACGCGATCGAGGCGATTCCATGAACGACCGGCTGCGCAATGCACCTGACGCCCAACCCATCCGCTTCCGGCCCACGCTGAAGGGGCGGCGTCCCGACCCGATCTCTCGCCACGAAGTGCGCGCGCTGCTCGGCGACGAACCGCGGCGGCGTGATCTGCTGATCGAGCACCTGCATCGCATCAACGACGCGTACGGCCATCTCGCGGACCGCCACCTCGTCGCGCTCGCCGACGAGATGAAGCTCTCCATGGCCGAGGTGTACGAGGTGGCCACCTTCTACCACCACTTCGACGTGGTGAAGGCCGGCGAGGATGCCCCGCCCGCGATTACCGTGCGGGTGTGCGACTCGCTGTCGTGCGAGCTCGGCGGGGCGAAGGACCTTCTCGCGCGGCTCCCCGGGATCCTCGGCCAGGACGTCCGCGTGATACCCGCGCCGTGCATCGGGCGTTGCGAGCAGGCGCCGGCCGTGGTCGTGGGCCAGCGTCCGATCGCGTGCGCGACGCCGGAGAAGGTCGCGGCGCTGGTGAAGGCGGGAGCGGTCAAGCATCCCGCGGCGCGCGACCGCGGCACCTTCGAGCCGGTGGCCTTTGTCGAGCCCGAGCACACGCCCGGCATCCAGCTCGACGTGACGCCCGCCTACGTCGGCTACGACGCGTATCGCGCGGCCGGCGGGTACCGCCTTTTGGCGGACTGCGCAGCGGGCCGGCGCGCGGTGGACGACGTGATCGCGAAGATGGAGCACTCGGGCCTGCGCGGCCTCGGCGGCGCCGGCTTCCCGACCGGTCGCAAGTGGCGCATCGTGCGCGCCGAGCCGGCCCCGCGCCTGCTGGCCATCAACATCGACGAGGGCGAGCCCGGCACGTTCAAGGACCGCACCTACCTCGAGCGCGACCCGCACCGCTTCCTCGAGGGCATGCTCATCGCCGCGTGGGCGGTGGATGCAGCCGCGTGTTACGTGTACCTGCGCGACGAGTACCACGGCTGCCGCGCCATCCTCGAAGCCGAGCTTGCCAGGCTCAAGGCCGACCCGCCGATCAAGCTTCCCGAGATCGAGCTGCGCCGCGGCGCGGGCGCGTACATCTGCGGCGAGGAAAGCGCCATGATCGAATCGATCGAGGGCAGGAAGGGCTTTCCTCGCCTGCGCCCGCCCTACGTGGCGCAGGTCGGCCTGTTCGGCCGTCCCACGCTAGAGCACAACATGGAGACGCTCTACTGGGTGCGCGACATCCTGGAGCGCGGCCCCGAGTGGTTCGCGGCCCACGGGCGCAACGGCCGCAAGGGCCTGCGCAGTTTCAGCGTCTCCGGGCGCGTGAAGAAGCCGGGGGTGCACCTCGCGCCCGCGGGCATCAGCGTGCAGGAGCTCATCGACGAGTACTGCGGCGGCATGCTGGAGGGCCACGCGTTCTACGGCTATCTCCCCGGCGGCGCCTCCGGCGGCATCCTGCCGGCGAGCCTCGGCCACGTGCCGCTCGACTTCGACACGCTGCAGCCCTACGGCTGCTTCATCGGCTCGGCGGCAGTGGTGATCCTGTCGGACCAGGACCGCGCCATCGACGCCGCGCGCAACCTGATGCGTTTTTTCGAGCACGAGTCGTGCGGGCAGTGCACACCGTGCCGCGTGGGCACCACCAAGATGGTCGGCCTGATCGGGCGGCCGGCGGAGGAATGGGACCAGCCGCTGGTGACCGAGCTCGCGGAAGCCATGATGGACGCCTCGATCTGCGGCCTGGGCCAGGCGGCGCCGAACCCGGTGCTGTCGGTGCTGAAGTACTTCCCGCACGAGCTCGGCTGAACGACGAGGCAACCATGACCGCGATCACCAAGCAGGAAATCGCCGCCCTCCCGGTCCAGTTCAAGCTGAACGGCATGAACGTGGTCGGGCGCGCCGACGAGACCATCATCCAGACGGCAGCGAAGCACGGGGTGGCGATTCCGCACCTCTGCTACAAGGAGGGCATGCGCCCGGACGGCAACTGCCGCGCCTGCGTCGTCGAGGTGAAGGGCGAGCGCACGCTCGCGGCGTCGTGCTGCCGCCATCCGCGCGAGGGTATGGAGGTCACCACCGACAGCCCGCGTGCGCAGAACGCGCAGAAACTGGTGCTGGAGCTGCTGCTCGCCGACATGCCCCAGGCCGGCCACGCGAACGAGCCGGGTGCGCCGGGCTCGCCCTACCGCCGCGACTCGGAGCTGGACGTGTGGGCGCAGAAGCTCGACGTGGGCACGCCGCGCTTCGCGCGCCGCGCGCAGCCGGCGCGGGATCTCTCGCACGCGGCGATTGCCGTGAACCTCGACGCCTGCATCCAGTGCACGCGCTGCGTGCGCGCCTGCCGCGAGGAGCAGGCGAACGACGTGATCGGCTATGCCGGGAGCGGCCACGACGCGAGGATCGTCTTCGACCTCGACGACCCGATGGGCGACTCCACCTGCGTCGCCTGCGGCGAGTGCGTGCAGGCCTGCCCGACCGGGGCGCTGATGCCGGCGCGCAGCGTCGGGCTCGAAGTTGCCGACAAGACCGTCGACTCGGTGTGCCCGTACTGCGGCGTCGGCTGCCAGCTCACCTATCACGTGAAGGACAACCGCATCCTGCGCGTGGAAGGGCGGGACGGCCCGGCCAACCACGGGCGCCTGTGCGTGAAGGGCCGCTACGGCTTCGACTACGCGCATCACCGGCAGCGGCTCACGAAGCCGCTCATCAGGAAGCCCGGCGTGCCCAAGCACAAGGACTTCGCCGTCGACCCCGACAACTGGCGCGACGTCTTCCGCGAAGCCACCTGGGAGGAGGCGCTGGCGCTGGCCGCCGGCGGCCTCAAGGCGATCCGCGACAGCCACGGCCCGAAAGCCCTCGCCGGATTCGGCTCCGCCAAGGGCAGCAACGAGGAGGCCTACCTCTTCCAGAAGCTGGTGCGCACCGGCTTCGGCTCCAACAACGTCGACCACTGCACGCGCCTGTGCCATGCCTCCAGCGTGGCCGCGCTGATGGAGGGTGTGGCCTCGGGCGCGGTGTCCAACCAGGTCAACGACGTGGCGCGCGCCGAGGTGATCTTCGTCATCGGCGCCAACCCCACGGTCAACCACCCGGTGGCCGCGACCTGGATCAAGAACGCCGCGAAGCGCGGCGCCAGGCTCATCGTCGCCGACCCGCGCCGCACCGAGCTCGCGCGCCACGCCGCCTACGTGCTGCAGTTCCACGCCGACACCGACGTGGCGATGCTGAACGCCATGCTGCACGTGATCATCGAGGAGGGGCTGGCGAACGAGGCGTTCATCCGCGACCGCACCTCGGGATTCGAGGCGCTCAGGGAGAACGTGAAGAAGTACAGCCCCGAGGCCATGGCGCCGATCTGCGGCATTCCCGCGCAGACGCTGCGTGAGGTTGCGCGCCTCTACGCCACCAGCAAGGGCTCGATGATCCTGTGGGGCATGGGCATCAGCCAGCATGTGCACGGCACGGACAACGCCCGTTGCCTGATCGCGCTGGCCATGGTGACCGGCCAGATCGGGCGTCCCGGCACGGGCCTGCACCCGCTGCGCGGCCAGAACAACGTGCAGGGCGCGTCCGACTCGGGCCTGATCCCGATGGTGTTCCCCGACTACCAGCGGGTGGACAACCCCGAGGCGCGCGCCCGTTTCGAGAAGCTCTGGGGTACGACCCTCGATCCCAAGCCCGGCCTGACGGTGGTCGAGATCATGCACGCCGCGCAGGCGAAGCAGATCCGCGGCATGTACGTCATGGGCGAGAACCCCGCGATGAGCGACCCGGACGTCGACCATGCGCGCGAAGCGCTCGCCACGCTCGAGCACCTGGTGGTGCAGGACATCTTTCTGACCGAGACGGCGTACCTCGCCGACGTGGTGCTGCCGGCCACCGCCTGGCCGGAGAAGATCGGCACCGTCACCAACACCGACCGCATGGTGCAGCTCGGCCGCCAGGCGCTGGAGCCGCCGGGCGACGCCAGGGCCGATCTGTGGATCATCAACCAGCTCGCCCGCGGCATGGGCCTCGACTGGCGTTACGAGCATCCGAAGCAGGTGTTCGACGAAATGCGCCAGGGCATGGATTCCATCGCCGGCATCACGTGGGAGCGCCTGGAGCGCGATTCGTCCGTGACCTATCCGTGCGAGAAGGAAGGCGACCCGGGCGAGCCCGTGGTGTTCACCACCCACTTCCCGACTGCGACGGGCCGCGCGAAGATCGTCCCGGCCGACCTCATCAGCGCCGCGGAGCGGCCCGACGACGAGTACCCGATGGTGCTGATCACCGGCCGCCAGCTCGAGCACTGGCACACCGGCGCAATGACGCGCCGCGCCGGCGTGCTCGACGCGATCGAGCCCGAGCCGGTCGCGAGCCTCCATCCGCTCGATATCGAGAAGCTGCGGCTCAAGCCCGGCGACATCGTCACGGTCGCCTCCCGCCGCGGCGAGATCAGCCTCTATGCGCGCGCCGACGAGGGCACACCGCTCGGGGCAATCTTCATCCCCTTCTGCTACTACGAGGCCGCGGCCAACCGGCTCACCAACCCGGCGCTCGATCCGTTCGGCAAGATCCCGGAATTCAAGTACTGCGCGGTGAAGGTCACCGCGGGCGGTCCCGCGCCCACGCGTGCCTCGTACGGTGGCGGGCAGGCGTTCGCGGCCCTGCAGGCCGCCTCGTAGCGCTGCGGGCCCGTGCGCTGTGCGCAGGCCGGGCCGCTCAGCTCCGCGTCCACCACTTGGTCTGGCTGGCGTCGTGTGCCCAGGGGCAGACGATGCGCCCGAACCGGAAGCCGTCGGCATGCAGCCGCGCGACCTCCAGGATCGCGGCGAGCACGTCCGGGGGGAAGCCGTTGCGTCCGCCGCGGTCGTCGATCACCAGTCCGGCGAAGTACTGGTCGAGCCGCGGCGTGCCCCACTGCCCGCGGATCGTTGCGGCGATGCGCGGAAAGCGCGTCGCGATGATCGGCCAGGGGTCCGGCTTCTCCTTGCGCCGGAACGGATCGTAGCCCTCGTGCCGGCGCGTCGCGATCTCGTGCTCGAGTTCGTCGTCGGCCATGATGGTCGGCAGGGGCGCGTCGTCAGCCACGGCCCCACCAGTGCGACCAGCGCTCCCGCAATCCGTCGTACCACCCGCGCCAGCCTCCCCAGTCGCTCGAGCCCGAGCCATCGGTCGATCCGCCCTGGTCCGCCACGGCGGTCGGCTGCGTGCCGTCCGTGCCGCCGCTGCTGCTGCCCGGTGCGGGGGAGGCACCCGTTCCAGCCGCTGCGGGTGGCGCGTCCGCCTGGGCGAGCGCGAGCACCGATGGGCCGCTGCGACCCTCGAGGCTGACGCACAGCGCGTAGCGTTCGCCGTGCGTGTATCCACTCGCGGGCTGCGCGACGGACGCGCCCGCCCGGACGCTGCCGGTGTGCGGCGACCCGTCGTCCAGATTGCGGTCGATGCTCTCGGCTGTGGCGGCCGTGGCACCGCCCAGGCAGGCCACCGTGCCGGACATCCCGAACGCACCGGACTGCAGCCCCAGCGGCCCGGCGGACGTTCCCAGCCGTGCTGCCGCCACCGCGCTCGTGCCTTCTGTTGCGCCGGTGAGGAACCCCGCCCTGCGGAGATGCCACCAAGCGAGCAGCGACTCGTTGTCCTCCGCTCCGTTGGCCAGCGCATCCGTCTGCGACGGCGCCGTCTGGTCGTAGCGGCCGCCCAGCGTGCCGTTCCCATTGCCGCTCGCGACGCCAGGCCAGCGGCGCGAGGCAGCCGGGTCGTCGCCCGGCAGCGCGCCGTAGCGTTCGCGATACAGGTGGATCGAGCTCGCCAACGCCGCCGCCTCACGGGCAAACTCCTTCGCGCGCGACTGCTCCAGCAGCGCGTCGATTGCGAGCGTGGCGGCGAGCAGCAGCGCGACCAGGACCAGGCTGATGGCGGTCTCCAGAACGGTAAATCCGCGATGCCGCCGCGGGGCGCAGGGGTTGGGGTGTCGGGAAGGACGCGTCCGCATGCCGGGCAGGCTGGTCGTTGCTCTTGAGCGAACACGGATTGCAACAAACGTGCTAGCCGGCCGCCACGTGTCCGATCACGCGAAACACGCGGCGCGTGCCGGTGCAGCGGGTCGGTACCGGGCAAGCGTCACGCTGGCGCGTGGGGGAAGCGCCAATCGGCCGGCGGGTCTGACGCGTCCGCGACACCCGGCTGACCCCGAGGCGGATCAGACCACGTTGCGCTCGAGCAGCGGCTCGCCCGCCGCGATCCGCGTGAACGTGAGCGGCGCGAGGTCCAGCGCACGGTATCCGCCGTGCACGACGAGCTCGGCGACGCCGCGGCCCACCGCGGGGGACTGCTGCATGCCGTGGCCCGAGAAGCCGCACGCGAAGACGAGGTTGGTCCACTCCGGATGCGGACCGACGATGCCGTTCGCGTCGAAGGTGTTCATCTCGTAGTAGCCCGCCCACGCGCGCTTCTGGCGCAAGGCTTCAAAGGCAGGCACGCGCGCCGCGAGCGCCGGCCACAGCTCGTTCTCGAAGCGTGCGTGCTCGGGCTCGAGCGGGGCGTCGTCGGGATCGTCGGCGGGATCGGGCGCCGCGCCGCAGATGAACTGCCGCTCACCCTCGGGACGGAACCACAGCCCCGAGGGGTCGATCACCAGCGGGCAGCCGGGCAGCGCCTCGGGGCATTCGAACACAAACACCGAGCGGCGCCGCGCGCGCACCGGCAGGTCGATGCCGAGACCGCGCACCAGCGCCGCCGCCCACGGGCCGGCTGCGTTCACCGCGATGTCGCAGGGTAGCGCGGCGCCGTCGGCGAGGCGCACTTGCGTGATGCACGTCCCGTCGGTGTCGAAACCGGCGGCCTCGGCGGCGAGATAGCGCGCGCCGAGTGCGCGCGCCTTGCGCCGGAACGCCTGCAGCAGGCTGTAGCCGTCGAACCAGCCCTCGCCCGCAAGGCCCAGCGAACCCGCGGCGACTCCCTCCGTCGAGAGCCACGGGAACCGGGCGCGCAAGGCGGCCGGATCGAGCAGCGCGACGTCAGCGCCGCACGCGCGCTGCACGGCGTGATTCGCCTCCAGCACTTCGCGGCCGGCCGGCGTGGCGAGGAACAGGTAGCCTGGCTCGACGAGGCCGAGCGCCGGCGCGTCGCCGTCGACCGCCAGCAGGCGATGCGCCTCGCGCAGGAAGGCGATGCCGGCCAGCCCGACCGCGACGTTGATCGCGGTGGAGAACTGCTGACGGATGGAACTCGCAGACAGCGCCGACGAGGCGCGCGCGTAGGTCGGGTCGCGCTCCACCACTGTGACGCTCCCGCGGAACGCCTGATCCGCGAGGATGAAATACGCAATGGCGGAGCCGATGGCGCCGCCGCCGACGATCACGACTCGCCGCATGGCGCCGCTCACGGCGCCGC
>Ga0209254_10000126_pt1 | contig 50486 bp, 47 predicted proteins | sample FrelakmetDIP11DI_FD_187148 | JGI IMG/M metagenome (GOLD analysis project Ga0209254, IMG submission 187148) | Freshwater lake sediment microbial communities from the University of Notre Dame, USA, for methane emissions studies - DIP11 DI (SPAdes)... | ecosystem: Environmental > Aquatic >...
AGGAAAAAGTGTAAAGTGTAGACGCGACCCCATCGGAGGCGACATGAAGATCGAGCAGTTCAAAATGGAGCGGATGCAGTCCACCTGGGAGAATGTGGTGGACATCAACCTGTCCGAGAGCGGCGTCCATCCCCTCACTTTGGACGGGTTCATCTCTCCGGCGGATCTTGCGGAGATCCGCCGGCTTGAGCTCGGCTACAGCCAGACCAACGGAACGGCCGGGCTCCGTCAGGAGATCGCCCGGATCTATCCCGGGCTCTCGTCCGAGCAGATCCTGGTGACCGCCGGCTCCTCCGAATCGAACTTCCTCCTCTCCTGGAGCCTCATCGAGCCCGGGGACGAGGTCCTGTTCGAACTCCCCAACTACATGCAGATGTGGGGCCTGCACCGGGCGTTCGGGGCCAAGGTCAAGCCCTTCTGGCTGAGAGAGAGCCTGGACTGGCAGCCGGACCCGGACGAGCTTAAAAAACTCATCACCAAAAAAACGAAGCTCATCGTCCTCACTAATCCCAACAATCCCACGGGCGCCATCCTGAGCGAGGAGTCGGTCAAGGCGATCATTAGCCTGGCCGACAAAGCCGGAGCCTGGATCCTGGCCGACGAAGTCTACCAGGGCGCGGAGCGGGACGGCCGCACGACGCCCTCGTTCTGGGGACGGTATCCCAAGGTCATGGCTGTCAACGGCCTGTCCAAAGCCTACGGGCTGCCGGGTCTGCGCATCGGCTGGATCGTGGGACCCGCGGACCTCATCCTGAAGACATGGCCCTACCACGACTACACGACCATTTCCCCCAGCGTCCTGAGCGACCGGCTGGCGCAGCTGGCTCTCCGTCCGGAACACAGGGAGAAGATCCTGGCTAGGACGCGCGGCATCTTGAACAAGAACTTCCCAGTCATCGAGGCCTGGCTGAAAGGCCACGGCGGGCTGTTCTCCTTCCGGCCGCCTCGGGCCGGAGCGATCGTCTTTGTCCGCTACAACCTGAAGGTCAACTCCACGGCCCTGGTCGAAAGGCTCATCCACGACCGGAGCGTGCTCATCGTTCCGGGCGACCACTTCGAGATGGACCATCACCTGCGATTCGGGTTCGGGTCCGAGGGCGGCTATTTAATGGAAGGCTTGAAGCGCATCGACCAAACGCTCGGCGAAGTCCGCTAGCAGGAAGCCCATGCCCGTCCGTATCCTGAGAGAGCCGGAGATCCGGAAGCTTCTGGACATGGACGAGGCGATCGAGGCCGTCGCCGATGCCCTGGCCGCCTGCGCCGAGGGCCGGGTCGTCCTGCCCGGAGTCATCAACCTCGATATCGATGAGGTCCGGGGCGAGGTCCACGTCAAGTCGGCCTTCATCAAAGGCAGCGAGCATTACGTCGTCAAGGTTGCTTCGGGCTTCTACGACAATCCCGGCCTGGGACTCCCCGTCGGAAACGGGATGATGCTCCTGTTCGAAGCCCGGACCGGCCGGCTCGGCGGACTGCTCCTGGACAACGGCTACGTCACCGAGATGCGGACAGGCGCGGCCGGAGCCGTGGCGGCCCGCTATCTGGCGAAATCCCAGGTCCGCAAGGTCGGTTTCATCGGGTCCGGTTCCCAAGCGCGATTCCAGCTCATGGGGCTCATGCGGGTGCGGCGGCCCAGCGAGGTCTGGGTGTGGAGCCTGGACAAGAGCCTGGTCGCGCCTTACCTCAGGGACATGTCGGCCCTCTACCCTGTCGAATTCCGCGAAGCGGCAACTCCCCGGCAGGCGGTGGAAGGGGCCGACGTCGTCATCACCGTGACCCCCAGCCGTTCGCCCATCGTCAGGCCGGAATGGCTCTCGCCCGGAGTCCACGTCACCGCCGTGGGCAGCGACGGGCCGGACAAGCAGGAGCTCTATCCGGAGGTCTTGGCCAAGGCCGACCGCGTGTTTTGCGATTCGATCAGTCAATGCCGCCGGCTCGGCGAGCTCCACCACGCGCTGGAAGCCAGGGTGATCGCCGAAGACCGGGTGAGCGGCGAGCTGGGCGAGATCGTGCTTGGCAGAAAACCGGGCCGGTTGCGGGACGACGAGATCACGGTGGCCGACCTGACCGGCCTCGGAGCCCAGGACGCGGCCGCTGCCGCGCTGGTGTTCCGGAAAGGGCTCCAAAACAACCTGGGAGAGGTGATCGAGCCATGAAACCCGCCCGTATCGGATTGCTGGTTACGACCTTCGGCGCCGCTTTTTGCCTCTCTTGCCTCTATCTAGCCATGCGCGGCCTCATGCGTCTGGGAGGACTGGTCTCGAGCGGTGCCGCCCCCGGCGGAGCCCCCGCCTGGATCTGGGTCGTTCCGGTATCCATCATCCTCGGTCTGGCCATGATCTTCGCCAGCATTTTTATGAACCAACGCGCCGAAGGGGTGAATATCGCCATGCCCGCCTGGTCGGCCTTGTTCCTCTCGCTCGGCTGGAATTTCCTCGATTTCGGGTTCAATCCCCGGGGATTGACTTCCGGGTCCGGAACGTTCGGGGCCTTCATCGCCTGCGGCGTCGTGTTCGTGATCATGGGCGCCGTGCCCGTGGGCCTCATGCTCAAGTTCCGGAAGAGCGCCCTGAAAGGTTTGGACGCGACCCTGGTGATCCTCCAGCTCGCCGCGGCCGTCGCGGGCGTCTTCGCCGCCGTGAAATTCATATCTTCCCTCTCTTGAATCGGAACTCTGGGGGGCGGCCGTCCGTATGTTGAAGTGTAGGTTCATATCCTCGACGAGGAGGTACACGCCATGACCGGACGCAAGATCATCGGAGCCTTGATCCTGATCCTTATCGGCATCCCCATCCTTTTTGGGATTATCTGGGCTGTGGGCCTTGTCCGGGCTTCGGTTTCGGCCGAGGTCCTGTCCGACCTGCCCCGGGAGATCATCGCCGACATCCCCCGCACCGCGGACGAGATCTTCCTGGCCGTCCAGGACGCGAAATACGAGGGCGACCCGGAGGTCCGGGCCTGGTTCCAGGCCGCGGCCAAGACCGGCACCTCCCCCCGGGAGATCATGGACAAGACCGGCATCCTGAGCTGGATGCAGGGCGAGCTCGCCGAGTCGCTCCGGCGGTTGGGCCGCATGCTCCGGGGAGAGACTCCCCTGCGCGAACTGTCGATCGACATGCGGCCGCTCAAGCAGGCGCTCCTCCACCCGGAGATGGACAAGTTCCTCCTCGGGACCCTGGCCAACCTCCCGCCTTGCGACGAGCAGGGACTCAAGGCCTGGCTGTCGATCAAGGACAAATCCGACATCCGGCGCAACTTGCCCGCCTGCCGGCCCGACCTGCCCCTGGCCAATGAAGTACTCCTGCTCAAAAAAACGCGGGCCGTGGCCGAGATCGAAGATTCGGTGGAGATCTTCAGCGACGTCCGGTCCTTCCCCTTCCAGCGCTTCGGGGTGGCCAAGGCCGTGGCCATCGGCTCCTATTTCCTGTTCCTCATCCCGGCCTTGATCATCTTCCTCGGAGTGATGATTGCCGCTCAGTCCGCGTCAGGCCGCTTGACCTGGTCGGGCGCCTCGGTTTTGGCCGGCAGCCTGCCGGTTCTCATCCTGGCCTTCGGGCTCAAGACATTCAGCCGGTGGGCCTTGGGCGGAGGCGGATTCGCCTGGGGCCGGGCCTGGGCTTCGGACCTCGACCGTCTGGTCCTGGATAAACTGAGCTGGATCCCCGCCCGGGTGGCCGAGGCTTTCTTCAGTCCCGTCGTATGGACGGCCGCCGTCGTGGCGCTTATGGGAGTCGTCCTCCTGGCGCTCGCCGCCTCGGCCCGCTCCAGGGAAGTGAAGCCCCAAGCCTGATCTTCTTTGACGGCTTCCGGATGATGGTGCTATCCTATTTCCTTATCCATTGATTTCCGGGAGAGGAGGTCTAATGTCAACCGAACGATCACACAGCAGCTCCGTGTCAAGGATCCTCGGCCGCGCTCTGGTCCTTGTCATCCTGACCTTGGCCGCGGGGACGGGATTTCTGGCCCGGGCTCAGGACCAGGCCATCGCCAAAAAGCTCCAGGGATTCGACGCCTACATGGCCAAGATCCTCAAGGACTGGAACGTCCCCGGGATCGGGATCGGGATCGTCTCCGGCGACAAGCTCGTCTTCGCCAAGGGCTACGGCTTTCGCGACTACGAGAAAAAGCTGCCCTACACCCCGACGACGCTCCACCAGATCGCGTCCAACACCAAGCTGTTCACGGCCGTGGCCGCCGGACTCCTGGTCGAGGAAGGAAAGCTCACCTGGGACAAGCCGGTGCGGGAGTCAGTCCCGTCTATCCGCTTCTACAACAACGAGCTGAACACCACGGTCACCCTGCGCGACATGCTGGCCCACCGGACGGGCATCACCCGGCACGACGCCATCTGGTTCCAGTCGGACGACACTCGCCAACAGCTCTTCGACAAGGTGGTCTACCTGGAGCCCCAGGAGCCCATTCGCCAGACCTACCTCTATAACAACCTGATGTACGCCGCCGTGGGCCACATGATCGAGCTCCAGTCGGGCCAGGTCTGGGAGGATTTCGTCCGCGACAGGATCTTCAAGCCTCTGGGCATGTCGAGTTCGGTCTATTCCGTGGCCGATATGACGAAACAGCCGGACTTCGGCGTGCCGTTCACCGAGAAGCGCGACTCGTTCGAGCTCTACAAGATCCCCTATTACGAGGACATCGGCGGAGTGGCCCCTTGCGGGGCGATCGTCTCCAACATCCAGGACATGTCCCGCTGGCTCATCGCCTTGATGAACGACGGCGAGTACGCGGGACGGAAGGTCCTGCCCGCGGCGGTGCTCAAGGCCACCCTCCAACCGGCCATCGCCCTGCCCAATACCGCGGCCGAGGTCCGGGGGTACTGGGAGGTCCTGAATGCCGCCTACGGTATGGGCCGGCAAACGGCCTCCTACCGCGGCCACCTCCTGACCTATCACGGCGGGGACCTGCCCGGCTTCCATTCTCAGGTGTCCTTCATGCCCAAGGAGAAGCTGGGCGTCATCGTCTTCGTCATCGGCGACCACTGCGCCAGCCTCTACAACATCGTGAGCTACAACGTCTACGAGCGGCTGTTGGGGATGGACCAGACTCCCTGGAGCCAGCGCCAGCTGGAGCTCAGGCTCAAGGGCAAGAAGGCCGGCACCGAAGCCCGGGCCAAGGCCGGGGCGGACCGTGTCCCGAACACCAAGCCGTCCCACGCCCTCCAGGACTTCCCCGGCACGTTCGAGCACCCCGCCTACGGGAACCTGAAGGTCACGCTGAAGGACGGGGCGCTGTGGTTCGACTTCCACAAGCTCGCCTTCCCGCTCAGCCACTTCCACTACGACCGCTTCGAAACTCCGGACGACGAGCGCTTCGGCCGGATCTCGGTCAACTTCCTGACCAACCCCCAGGGCGACATCGACAAGGTCGTCACCTCCCTGGACGAGGCGGAAGTGACCTTCACCCGCAAGCCCGAGACCCTCGACGCCAAGACCCTGGCCCTGCTCGCCGGGACTTATGAGACCAAGACGGGGTTCAAGTTCCAGGTCGTTCTGAAAGAGGACGGCAACTTGTATCTCGTCTCCCCCGGTCAAGCCGACGAGAAGATCATCCCCTATAAGGGGCTCATCTTCCGCATCAAGCTCTTCTCGGACGTGGTCTTCGAGTTCGTCATGGAGAACGGCCAGGTCAAGTCCCTGAAGCAGAGAGACCCCGGCGGGGAGAACGTCTTCACCAGGAAATAGGAGCGGCTACGCTATTTGAGCTGCCATTTCAGGAAACTCATCGTATCGGTCAGGTTGTCGACCTGCTGGTCGACCGGCATCCCCCCGGAATGGCCTGCCTTGACATGGTAACGGAGCAACACGGGCTTTCCTGAGCCAGAGTCCGCCTGGAGCAGGGCAGCCATCTTGCGGGCATGCAGCGGGGCGACCCGGGTGTCCGCGTCTCCGGTGATGAACAGGACCGCCGGGTATTTCGTTCCCTTGACCACGCGGTGATAGGGGGAATAGGCGAACAGGTGCTTGAACTGTTCTGGGTCGTCGGCCGACCCGTATTCCGACACCCAGTATTTGCCCATCAGGAAGTGCTGATATCGCAGCATGTCCAGGACCGGAAAAGTACAGACCACGGCCCCGAACAGGTCGGGCCGCTGGGTCAAGGCCGCGCCCACGAGCAGTCCGCCGTTGCTCCCGCCGGTGATAGCCAGCCTCTTGGCCGATGTGTATTTGTTCTGAATCAGGAACTCGGCCGCGGCGATAAAGTCGTCGAATACGTTCTGCTTCTTGTCCAGCATGCCCGCCCGATGCCACTTTTCGCCGAACTCTCCCCCTCCCCGCAGGTTGGGCACGGCGAACACTCCGCCCTTCTCCACCCAGGCGGCGCAGGTGATGGAAAACCCCGGCGTCTGGGGGGCGTTGAATCCGCCGTATCCGGTCAGGAGGGCGCGGTGCGAGCCGTCCAGCTTCAGACCCTTGGCCTGAACGATGAACATCGGAACGGGCGTTCCGTCCTTGGACTTGAATCCGACCTGTTTCACCTCGAACCGCGACACGTCCAGGGGGATCTGGACCTGGGACCAGACGCTCTGGGTCTTGGCGGCGACATCGTAACGGTAGACGGCGGTCGGGATGTGGAACGAGGTGAAGGAATAGAACGCCTCGCCGCTCGTCCACAGCCCGTTCACCCCGCCGACGCTGCCGATCGAGGGGAAAGCGATCTCGCCCTGGGGCAGTCCATCCGGGTCGAAGATCTCGACCTTGGACTTGACGTTCTGGAGATAATTGACGAACAGCTTGCCGCCCGCCCCGGACAAGCCCTGGATGGAGGCGTCCTTCCGCTCCGGGACGATTTCCCGCCAGTCGGCCTGGGCCGGCCGGAGCGGGTCGATGACCATGACCCGGCCGTTGGGCGCGTTCCAGTTGGTGTGGATGAACAGCCGGTCGTCACCCAGGAATCCCTCGAACCGGGCCGGGATGTCCTTGATCAGGGGAAAGATGGGGCCGCCCGCTTTAAGGTCCTTGAGGTAGATGTCCGTCTGATCCGAGGCCGAGCCGTAGAGGACATAGATCATCAGCCAGCGTCCGTTCTCGGAAACGCCCGCCGAGATGATCATCTCCGGCCCGAAGCCCTCGCCGAAGACAAGCTTGTCCCGGACCGGGTCGGACCCCACGGCGTGAAAGTAGACCCGGGGGCCCTTGGTTTCCCGCCGGGCGTAATAGATCCCCTTCTTGTCCAGGGTGAGCGAAGTCCCGAAATACACCGCCCGGGGGAGCACGTCCGGCAGGTCTTTTTTCGCGTCCACGTCCATCAGCCGGACCTCGGTCTCGTCCACCCCGCCCTTGCGCACAGCGTACAGGAGCCGCGTCGCGTCCTTAGAGATGTCCATCAGGCCAACGGTCGTGGCCTTGTCCGGGCTCATGGCGTGAGGGTCAAGCAGGACTTGGTCCTCGCCGTCCAGACCCTGGCGCAGGCAGAAAACGGGCAGGTCCTGGTCGGCCGCCCGCTTGAAAAAGAAATACCGGCCGTCGATGGCGGCGGGCATGCCCTTGGAATCGACCCGGATGAGCTTGGTCAGGAAGTCCTTGAGCTCGGGCCGGCCGGGGATCTGGTCGAGCACTCTGTCGGTGTAAGCGTTCTGGGCGTCGATCCAAGCCCTCGTCGCCGGGCTCTCCTGGTCCTCGAGCCAGCGGTACGGGTCGGAGACCGCGACCCCGTGAAGCGTGTCGGTCACATCGACGGTTCGGGTTTCGGGCGGAGGGGGAACATCGACCGAGTCTGTGCTGCATGAAATGACGAACAGAGCCAAGCCGACGGCCAGACCGACTGAGACTAAGACCAGCCAGAACGTGGAAATCTTCAGGGCGGGCATCGCGACTCCTTAATCAAAGAGCATCGATCGAGTTTGAAAGCGCTAGCGTAGCACGCGAGCGTCGGGTTGTCAAAAACGTCCGATTCGAGCTATTTTTCCGTGACCGACACCGCGCGGCTGAGGAAGCGTTCCGGCTCGCCCGCGGGGAAGGCGATCGTCAAGCGGCCGCTCTGGAGCACTCCGCCCTCGGCCGAAACTGCCAAACCGGGATTCATCAGGGCGAGCTCATACGTCCGGCCGGCGAGGCCCTCGACCACGGCCCGCAGCGTCTTCCCTTCCCGCTGGACGCTGACGATCTTTAAACCGTGGTTCGTATCCCCGGTGTTTGAGCAGGCGTCGGGCGCGAGCCAGTCGAGCGCCGGGACGAGGTCCATTTCGACGACATCGGACCCTGATAAAACGAACTGGATCGTCGGGCGAAACGGATAAGCCGCTGTCGAGGCTTTAGCTGGAAATTCGATGCCGTTCACCCGCACCCGGCCGAGTCCGGAGCAGCCGGCCAGGACAGGACTGAAGGTCATGGTCCAGCCGGCTTCCGTCGATCCCGTCACCTTGAGCCTTAGCCGGGCCGGCGAGCGCTCAAGCTCCAGTGACAGGGACTGGGGCCCGGCCTTGAAGTTTTCGACCCGGAGTGTCGGCCAATCCCCGGGGAGCCTGGGACGGAACACGACGCTCCGCTCGAGCGCGTCTCCGTCGAGCCCCAGGAGCCCTCGGACGAGCGGCAGGACGACTCCCCCGCTCGAGAATCCCTGGTGGGGAACGGCCTCTCCGGGCCAGATGTTCTGATGCCCGGAATAGAGCTCGGTGATGGTCCCCAGGCCGTTGTCAAAGGTGTGCCGCATGGTGGACCGGAGAAGCGCCCAGCCTTGGAGCGCCATGTCATGCTCATAGAGCGCCGCGGCGACGTATCCTGCGAGGAACGGCCAGCAGGCGCCGTAGTTGTAGTTCAGCGGTTCGTAGTATGGGCTCGAATCGGGCATCATCCGGATGCCCCAATCGGTGAGGACGTCCGCCCGGTTGAGCCGCTCCAGAGTCCGGCGAGCCCGGTCCATAGCGCCCAGGCCCCACAGCGGGCCGACCGCGGACCAGGGCGTGATCTCCGCCACGCGGCGGCCGTCGGCGCTGAACCCATAGGAATAGTGCCCCGAGGCCTCGTCCCAGAATTTCTCCTCGAAAGCCCGTGAGGCCTGGTGATAGGAGCTGGCCGCCTTCGCTTTCGCGGCCGCATCGCCGGCGAGCCCGGCCAACCGCTCCATAGCCCGGCAAGCCTGGACCCAGACAGCGCCCAGGTAGACATCGGTTTCGATGTCGGTGAGCGCCCCGAATTCCAGGGCGCCCAGCCCGGCCCGGCGGTTGTCCATCAGGCCGTCGCCGTTAGCGTCCGTCCCGAGGCAGTATTCGAACGCCTTGAGGATCGTCGTCCAATTCTCCTTGATGAAGGCCGAGTCCCCGCTCCTCGCCGCGTAGTCCTCGGCGGCCACGATGAAATAGGGAGACGTATCGGCATGGATGTAGCCGTATGGATAATCCTTGAACCAATCGACGTAGCCGGCCGCTTGGGAGAGCTCGTGCATCATTTTCCCGTCGGACCGCTGCCGCTTGGTCAGGAAGCTCAGCGCGGCCCGGGTGGACCTGAACGCGCCCGCGCTCGTCAGGCTCAGGGCATTGAAGCAGGCGTCCGTCCCGAAGAACCAGCCGAACCCCGGACGGCCGCCCGTGCCCGAGGGACCAAGGCCGGCCACGAGGCCCAGCCCTAAATCCGGGTGATCGACGAGAAGGGTGTCATAGGCGACCTTGGCCCACTCGAACGCCCGGTCGAGGTCCGGGTCCGGAGTCGAGATTCGCAGGGTCCCGGCGCGAAGGAGTCGGAAGTGTTCTTCGGCCTGCCGGCAGACGGCCTGGGGGTTCCCGAGGAGCTTCCGGTAGACCGCTTTGACGGCCTCCCTGTCCCCTTTTCCCCCGGCCAATATGATCGGGATGAGCTTGTCCCGGACGGCTTTCGGGTCGGCGATCATGATCTTGAATTCGTTGGGCGCATCCGACAGCATGTGGGCGGGCGTGTAGGAGATGCCTTCAGCCGCCGGTGAGCCGATGAACCCGTGGTTCAGGCGGCGCGGTTCGGAGATGAGGTAAGCCTTGAGCTCCGAGTCCCAGTAGGCGTACTGGCCGCCGATCCCGGCCGGCCACATCGGCTGGAGCACCGGCAGGAATCCGCAGACGACGGTCAGCGGCTCCACGGCGTCGACCGCGAGGAGGATGACCGCTCCGGGATCATCGACCGATGTGACGAACGACGCCTTGACCGTGAACGACTGGAAAGTGTAGGTCACCGTGGTCACCGCCGGAGAGACTTCGATGCGCCGGGCGATATCCCGGCCGAGAAGGGGCGTCGTGCTCGAGCCGAGGAAGAACGAGAACTCGAAGTTGCGCAGGATCTTCAAAGGATAAGCCCAAGCCTCGAACGACCCGCTTTCGCTCGCCAGGATGGCGAACTTCCGGCCGGCCTTGTCGAAGTAGGCCTGCGGCCGCGCCGGGCGGGACAGGGTGAGCGCATCGGGGCTGAATTCGAACCTGTCGATGAGGCCCTGTCCCGGCCAGAGCGGCTGAAGGCCGGCGGTCAGGATGACCATCAGGACGACAGCCGAAGGTTTCATCTTCATTGTCGTATTCTCCCGAAGCGAGAATGCCTCGCCCTTCTGGGGTGTGTCCCGGGAATCATCAATATACTATATAAAGGATCACCTCATGAAAAAAAAGGCCGAGGACGTTCTTGGCGAAGTCATCCCTCTCAGCCCGGAAAGGCGTTGTGCCAGGCGATCTCGGAGAGAGGTTTCCTCTTCTTTTCCCGAGGCTCGGTCCGCTCATAATAGCCCAAGGCGATGATGGCCGCCGGCTTGTAGGCGCGGGGGATCTTGAAAAAGCGGCGAGCCCGGCGCATGTTGAACCATCCGATCCAGCACGTCCCCAGGCCGCGCTCCTGGGCGGCCAGGACGAAATGCTCGCCGGCGATGCCGAGGTCGATCAGATGAAAGGCCACGCCCTGAACCTGGCGGCCGATTTGCCCGGCGACGAAGCTGGGACGCGCCAGCAGGAAGACGAGGACGGGCGCCTGGGCGGCAAACTGGGTTTGCGAATAGATCCCGGAGAACACTTCCCGGGCAAAATCGTCCTTGACCTTGGGGTCATCGATGACCAGGAACCGCCAGGGCTGGACGTTCGTGGCCGAGGGAGCCAGACGGGCCGCTTCGAGACAGGCCGTCACGACCTCGGTCGGGACCGGCTTATCCAGGAAGCGCCGCACGCTCCGGCGCTCGTGCACGAGTTTTTCGAATGGCGTCTTGCTCATCTCCGCTCCTCATTCAAATCGGTGACATACAACTCAATAACCGATTTCATGGAGGTTTGGCAAGACGGAAATTCGGTATACGTGTTGTGTGTCACCGATATATACTACTGGAGTGAAGATGAAGCTCGTGACCGCCGGCCTGGTTTTTGCCGCGGCCCTATCCATCCCCTGCCTTCCAGGCACTCTCGGCCCCCAGACGGCCAATTACACGATGGACGTGCGATTGGACGTCAAGCACAGGACGATCAACGGCCGGGAGGTCTTGATGTGGACCAACACCTCCCCGGACAGCCTGGCCTCGCTGTGGTTCCATCTCTACTGGAACGCCTTTGCCAACAGCGGCACGACCTTCATGACCGAGGCCGGACTCTCCGGCCCCGACCCGGCCGGGAATTTCCGGAAAGAGGATTGGGGATGGATTCGGGTGGATTCCATCAAGATCCTGAAAGACCCGGCTCTCGAGGGATTCGACCTCACTCCCTCCCTGAAGTTCGAGCAGCCGGACGACCGCAATCCCCTGGATCGGACGGTCGCTTCAGTGGGCTTGCCCCGGCCCCTCGCGCCCGGTGAAACCATCGTCCTAGAGATCCGCTGGGAGGGCCGCGTCCCCAAGCCCGTTTCCCGGACAGGGGTCATCAACGACTATTATTTCATCGGCCAGTGGTTTCCCAAGATCGGCGTCTACCAGGACGGGGGCTGGAACTGCCACCAATACCATCGGGAGAGCGAGTTCTTCGCCGATTACGGGACCTACGATGTCACGCTCACTCTCCCCGCCTCGTTTGTCGTCGGCGCCACGGGCCGGCGGACCGCTCTCACCCGGAACGCGGACGGCACCGCGACCCATCGCTATGTCCAGGACGGCGTCCACGATTTTGCCTGGACGGCCAGCCCCCGCTTCCTTGAATACCGGCAGCGCTTCGAATTCGCCCCGGGACGGACGACCGAGGTCAACCTTCTCCTCCAACCGGAACACCGCCGGCTCAAGGACCGCTACCTCAAGGCGGTCATGTCCGGGCTCAAGCTCGCCGCCCCTCTCCTGGGCGACTATCCGTATGACACGATCACCTGCGTCGACCCGGCCTATCGCAGCCATTCCGGCGGCATGGAATACCCGACGCTCTTCACCGCCGGCGCCCACTTCCTCGATCCGGAGGGCTCGGGAAATCCCGAGGCCGTGACCATCCACGAATTCGGCCACAGCTATTTCTACGGCCTGCTGGGCAGCAACGAATTCGAGCATCCTTGGCTGGACGAAGGATTCGCGACGTTCTTCGAATCCAAGGTCTCCAACCTGGCCTACGGCCCCTGGACCTACACCCGGACCTACTTCGGGATTCCCGTCCTGTTTCGGGGCGTGCGGATCCCCCTCGAAGCCTCCGGGATATCCGAGGTCCGCCGCTCCGCGGTCCGGGACGTCCTGCAGCGCCGCGCCTGGGAGTTCCAGGACGGGACGAGCTACGGCGCCAACTCCTACCAGAAAGGCGAGGTCATGCTCCGGACCCTCGAGCGGCTCCTGGGCGAGAAGGCCTTCGCCGCGCTGCTGCGGGACTATTCGCTCGGCCGCTGGTTCACCCATCCCCGGCCCGAGGATTTCTATGCGGTCGTCAGCCGCCACGCCGGCCGCGACCTGAGCCCGCTCCTTGACCAGTTCCTCCACGGCTCCGGAGTCTGCGATTACGCCCTCAGCCGGATCGACAGCCGGCGACTGCGCACCGTGCGGGGCTTCGTCGGCGAGAATTACCGGAACGACTGGAATGCCGGCCGCGCCGAGGCGGCTTTCGAATCCGAGGTCCTGGTCGAGCGGCGCGGAGAGATCCGGCTCCCGGTGGACGTCTGGGTCAAATTCGAGGACGGCCGGACCGTGCGCGAAACATGGGACGGCGAATATCTCTGGAAGCGGTTCCGCTATGAAGGCCCGTCGCAAGTCGTTCAAGCGGTGGTCGACCCCGGATTCAAGCTCGTGGCCGACATCAACCGGACCAACAACAGCCTGAGCCGCAAGCCCAACCGCTTGGCTCCCTGGAAATGGACGGTCGAATGGCTGGGCTGGCTCCAGCACGCCCTGGAATTCTTCGCCATCTTCGGAGGCTGACGGGAACAGAGGACGATAGAGTTGCCGCCATGATCGCCCCGCCGAACATTCTCCAAGGCTTCAAGACGGTCCGCTCGGCCGGCCGGCTCGTCGTCCTACTCTATCTCCTCAACCTGGGCTTCTCCGTGGTCCTGGCCGTGCCCATGCACAACTCCCTGGCCGATTCGTTCGGCCGGAGCCGGGCCGGGGAGAACATGGCCCGGGAGTTCGACTTCCTGTGGTGGCAGGAATACCGCGATCGCGGCCGCGGCCTGTCCTCGACCTTCGGGCCGTCGGTCATCGGCCGGGGAGCCCTGCTCAACAACCTGGAAGGCCTCCTCCAGATGAAGCTCTTCAGCCTCCCGGCCGAAGTCCTGGTCGTGTTCCTGATCTACATCCTTCTTCACACGTTCCTTGCCGGAGGGGTCTTGTCTCTTTTCCGCGAGGGAGCTCCGGAGTTCAACCTGAAGCGTTTCCTGGACGGCAGCCTGCGCTTTTTCCCCGGCTTCCTGGGCTTGATGCTGCTCTCCTGGGTGTTCTTCTTCGGCGTCGGATTCGGTCTCGTGCCCAAGCTCGACGAAGCCGCCCGACGGATTTCCGCGTCCGCCCTCACTGAGCTGCCGGGCTTCTGGGCCGGGCTGGCCGCGAGCCTAGCCGCTTGGCTGGCTCTTCTTCTCATCCAGGCGGTCTTCGATTACGCCCGCGTGACGATCGTCCTCGAAGAACGCCGGAACATCTTCCGGGCGTTCGGCGAGGGACTCGCTTTTGTCCTGAAGCACCCCCTGTCCTCGCTCGGGCTCTATTTCAGCTTCTTTGTCGCGGGACTCATTCTGTCCGTGGTCTCTGTCCTTCTGAAGGAAAACGCCGCGCTCCCCGGATGGGGCGGAGTCCTCCTGGCCTTTACCTGGCAGCAGCTGTTCGTGCTCGGCCTGGCCGGATTGAGGTGTTGGACATACGCCTCGGAGCTCCATCTCGTCCGTTTTTTCCGGTCCTGACCCGGCCCGCCTCCGAGCTGGCTCCCCCTCCCGGAACCCGAACCGGCATCTCTCCGTATAATCCCATAGAAGACATGAGCGCCGGCCAAAAAGGAATTGCAGGGTCGAGCCCTTTATGCTAGAGTTTGGCCGTGCTTCTGTCGAGGGACAAAGCGAACACCCACAGGAGGGAAAACACATGAAAAGATTCACAGCCGCTGGATTCGTGGCCTTGCTCGTGCTGTTCTCGTTCATGGCCTGCGGCCCGAAGGCCGGAATCCCGGTCGCCGGGTCGGCCAAAGCCGAGGACATGCTGACCCTATTCCCCAAGGACGTTTCGGCGATCATGGTCATCGACGTCAACCGGGCCATGGCCACCGAACCCGTGTCCAAGATGATGGCCGACCAGGAGACCTCGTCCAAGCTCGCGGAATTCGTCAAGGAGACCGGCATCGACGTCAAGAAGGACGTCTACTTCATCGCGGGAGGCTTGATCGGCAGCCTCCAGGACAAGGAGCCCGAGGGCGTGCTGGTCATCAACGCCAAGTTCAACAAGGACACGCTCCTGGCCAAGATCAAGGAAAAGGGCGCCGAGCTCAAGGAAAGCGTGTATGAAGGGATCGCCGTCTACGAGATCCATGAGCCGGCCAAGGCCGAGCCCGCCGCGAAGACGGCGCCCGCCCCCGAGGGAGAGGCACCCGCCGAAGACTTGACCGTCGGCTCCGGCGCGCCGACCGAACCGCCCAAGGTCGAGAAACCCGACTTCGCCGCTTTCCTGGATGCGTCCAACATCGCCATCGGCACCGAGCCGGGCGTCAAGGCCGTAATCGACGTCCTCAAGAAAAAGAAGGAGAACGTCTTCAAGAACGCGGACATGGCCGGCCTCTTCAAGCAGGCCAAGAAAAACTCCCTGCTCTGGGCCACCGTGACGATCCCGCCCGAGGTTTCCAAGAAGATGTCCCAGGAGAATCCCATGCTGGGCAGCCTGGAGGGCGTCCATTCCCTGTTGTTCGCCTTCGATTACAAGAATAAGGCCATCAACGCGGAGTTCAAGGCCCTGAACAAGGACGAGGCGAAGAACAAGCAGATCGCCGAGTTCCTGACCGGCCTGAAGGCCATGGGCGGGATGGTCGGCGGCAACAAGCCCTCCCTGGGCGAGCTCCTGAACAAGATCGAGGTCACCTCCGGGGCGGACTTCGTCTCGCTCACGGCCAACATCCCCGAGGAGCTCCTGGCCAAGCTGGCCGCCGATTTCAAGGACGCCCTGCCCACGGCCATGGAGACTCCGCAGGAGTCTCCGGAAGAGACGCCGGAAGTCCCCGAGGACACCGACATCGATTAACCTTCATCTCGTTTCGGTCTGACTTACGGACCGCGCGGCGAGCTTCGGGGCCAGTGCCTCGAGAATCGCCGCGCGGTTTTTTTCTTTCTCGGACGATTCTCCATCCCGATGTATAATTGTCCTTTCAATCCGCCCAGGAGGTTTCTCCGGCCATGAAAAAGATCGCCGTCCTCGCTTTTCTGACCTGCCTGATCTTCGGTTCCGCCGGCGCATATTCCGCCGAATCGCAGCCCGCCCCGGCCGCTTCGTCCGACAACCCGTTCTTCAAGCCCTACGGGACGCCCTTCAACGTCCCGCCGTTCGCCCTCATCAAGACCGAGCATTTCCTGCCCGCCATCGAGGAGGGGATCAAGCGCGAACAGGCCGAGATCGAAGCGATCCTCGCCAATCCCGCGCCAGCCTCCTTCGACAACACCATCGCCGCGCTCGACCGCACGGGGATCTTTCTGTCGGAGGTGACGGCCGTCTTCGGCGGCCTGCAGAGTGCCCTGACCAACAAGGAGCTCCAGGCTCTGGCCCGCAAGACCGCTCCCCTGCTGGCCGCCCACCGGGACCGCATCGCCCTCGACGAGAGTCTGTTCCAGCGGGTCAAGGCCGTGTATGACCAGAGGGCCAAGCTAAACCTGGACCGCGAACAGCTTTTCCTCCTGGAGAATGCTTACCGCGATTTCGTCCGGGGCGGCGCCCTCCTCGGCGAACAGCAGAAGTCCCGGCTCCGAGAGCTCAACCAGGAGCTCTCCCTGATGACCGTCAAGTTCGGGGAGAACGTCCTGGCCGAGACCAACGCCTTTAAGCTGGTCATCGACGACCCCGCCGACCTCCGCGGGCTTCCGGCCTCCGCAACGGCCGAAGCCGCCCAAGCGGCCAAGCAGGCCGGGCTCGAGGGGAAATGGCTCTTCACCATCCAAGTCCCGAGCATGACCCCGTTCCTCCAGTATTCCGAGAAGCGGGACCTCCGGGAGAAGCTCCATCGGGCTTATTTCATGAAGGGCGACAACGATAGCGCCAACGACAACAAGGACGCCGCCCGCAAGATCATCGCCGTCCGCCAGGAGAGAGCCCGCCTCCTGGGCTACGAGAACCATGCCGCCTTCGTCCTGGAGAACAACATGGCCAAGACCCCGGACAGGGTCAACGCCTTCCTGAAACAGCTCTGGGAGCCGACCCTGGTCAAGGCCAAGGAGGAAGCGGCCGCCCTGCAGGCCTTGATCGACCGGGAGAAAGGCGGGTTCGCGCTCGCTTCCTGGGACTGGTGGTACTACACCGAGAAGCTCCGGCAGGAAAAATACGCCCTGGACGATGCCGCGCTCCGGCCGTATTTCAAGCTGGACAACGTACGTCAAGGCATCTTCGCCCTGTGCGAGAAGCTCTACGGCCTGAAGTTCATCGAGCAGCCGGACCTGCCCCGCTACCACCCCGACGTCCAGGTCTTCGAAGTCCGGGAGTCGGACGGCCGGCATACGGGCGTCCTCTACATGGATTTCCATCCGCGGGAGAGCAAGCGGGCCGGCGCCTGGTCGGGCGGTTTCCGGCGGGCCTATTATGACCACGGCCGGCGCATCCCGCCCGTGGCCACGATCGTCTGCAACTTCACCCGGCCCACCCCCGGGACGCCGTCCCTTCTGTCCACCACCGAAGTGGAGACCTTCTTCCACGAGTTCGGCCACGCCCTGTCCACGCTGTTCTCCCAGGGCCGCTACCGCGGCCGGTCCGTGGCCCGCGATTCGGTGGAGCTTCCCTCCCAGATCATGGAGCACTGGGCCTTCGAGCCCGAGCTGCTCTCCCTCTACGCCAGGCATTACCGGACCGGGGAGGTCATGCCCCGCGAGCTCATGGACAAGCTCGAGCGGAGCAGCCTCTTCAACCAGGGCTTCATTACCGGGGAATTCCTGGCGGCCTGCATCCTGGACATGGCCTGGCACACCCTGCCGAACACGGATGGGGTCGACGTCCGGCAATTCGAGAACACAACCATGGCCGCGATCGGCCTCATCCCGTCGATCGTGCCCCGCTACCGCAGCACCTATTTCCAGCACATCTTCAGCGGAGGCTACGCCGCCGGCTACTACGCCTACATGTGGTCGGAAGTCCTCGACTGCGACGCCTACGAGGCCTTCAAGGAAAAAGGGATCTTCGACCGCGCGACGGCCCTCTCCTTCCGCCAGAACATCCTGGAGCCGTTCGGCACCGAGGACCCCATGACCCAGTACATCCGGTTCCGCGGGGCCGAGCCCAAGATCGAGCCGCTCCTCCGCCAGCGGGGATTAGAGGTCAAGAAGTAAGAGCGACTTCAATCCGTCGACAGGATGAAGTCCTTGTGGGTGAAGACCAGGCAGGCTGCCGCTAGAAAAACGACGGTCAGCAGCAGGAGCACGGCCACCGCGAGCAGAGGCGCCGTGGGCTCCAAGCGGTAGGTCAGGAAGGACAGGCCTCCGGTCGCCGTCTGGGACGGCAACAGCGACTTCAGGTAGTGGGCGATGGTGAAGCGCTGGGTCGCGCCGGGGAAATACTGGACCACCGCCTCCCAGCCGAAGCTGAACATCAGCCCCAAGGCCAGGGCCCGCTTGGACAGCGTCCCGAGAAGGGTGAAAAAAGCGGTGTAGGCCAGGATGGCCAGGGTCAGCACGCCCATGAACTGGAACAGGACCGGATAGGCCGCCCCTGTGCCCAGCGACCGGATGTTCAGGACCAGGAAGGCGAGGATCACCCCGACGTTGATCATGACCGCCAGGAAGAGGACGTAAGCGGCATACTTGCCGAGGATGACCGCCGCCTTGGGCACGGGCCGGGTGGTCAGGTACATCAGCGTCCGGCCTTCCACTTCCTCCAAACAGATGGACGTCCCGTAGAACAGCACCAGGAGCAGGACCAGGAACTGCAGGTCGAAAGACATGATCCCCCGGGAAAAGAACAGCATGGGAGACTGCATCCCTTGTCTCTGGAAGACCTGGTTCACCTGGGCGAACAAGGCGATGACCACCGGCATCTGACTGAGGACGAAATAGAGCTTGAACCGGGGCGAACGGCGGCCGAAGGCGAAGAAGATGGAGAAGACGCGGCCGCAGGACTGGAGGAAGCTCAGGCGGGGGGCGGAGGATGCGGCGCTCATGTCATTTCCCCACCAGGTAATCGAACACGGCCTGCAAGTTGTCGTCGGGCGAGGTGATCTCCTCGACGGAGATGCCCAGCTCGACCAGGAGCCCGGGCAGCCGGCCGAAGAACCGGTCGCGGTTGCCGGTCTCCACGACCACGGTCCGGGGCGCCGCCCCGAAGTTCACGCTCAGGACATCGTCCTCCTTGAGAAAGCGAAGGGCCAGGTCCCGGGGACGGTCGCAGGTGATGCTGACGATATGGGGATGGGTGTCGATCAGGTCTCGGACCTTGTGGATATCCCCGGTGGCCAGGATCTTCCCCTGATGGATGAGGATGATCTCCTTCGTCAGGGCTTCGATCTCGGGCAAAACGTGGCTGCTGACGATGATCGTCCGGCCCTCGGTCCGGTAGTCGCGAATGAGACGAATGACCTTGCGCTTGCCCAGGGGGTCGAGCCCGTTGAGCGGCTCGTCGAGGATGATGATGTCCGGGTCGTGAGCCACGGCCTGGGCGAACTTCAGCCGCTGGCGCATCCCCCGGCTGTAGGACCGCACCGGTCGGTCCTGGTCGGCTCGCAGCTCCACGAGATCCAGGGCCGCCTCGGCCCGGGCCGTAGTCTCCGCCGGATCGAATCCGCACAGCCGAAGCATGGCCGTCAGGAACTGCCGCCCCGTGACCCTCTCATAGAACGCGTCGTACTCGGGGCAGAAGCCGACCCGTCCGAAGAGCGCGGTGTTGTTCCGCACCGCCTGTCCGTCGATCAGAACCCGGCCGATGCTCGGCTTGAGCTGCCCCGTGACGAGCTTCAGGAAGGTGGACTTGCCCGCCCCGTTGGGTCCCAGCAGCCCGGTGATCCCCGGCTCCACCCGGAGCGAGACGTCGCTCAGACCCAGGACGTTCCCGTACCACTTGGACAGCTTGCGGGTCTCGATCACGGCGCTCATCGGACGACCGTCACTCCCTTGATCCTCCGGTTCAGGACGAGGACCGACGCGACGCAGATGGCGGCCAGGATGAGGATCGAGTAGACCCAGGACACGGCGTAGGCCGGCGCCTGCCCGAAGAGGAAGGACGCCACCTGCTGGAGGTTGGCCTTGATCGAAACGAGGGCGACATAGGGGCTTCGGACCAGGCCGTAGAAAATGCCGAACAGGACGTCGGTGAAGATGTAGACGCCGAAGATCATGATCGAGACGTAGCGCCGGTTGGCGCTCAGGGACGACAAGAGCAAGGTGTACAGCGAGAAGAACACGGTCAGGACGAGCGACTCGGCCAGGACGGATAGGGGCAGCCAGGGGTAGGACCGGAGCAGGGCGAAGCTCCCGCTGAAGACGAGCTTGAACAGGATGAACAGCAGCCCGGGAACGAGGGTCAGGATGAGGAGGAAAAACCAGAGGACGCCGGCTTTGCCCAGGAAGTAGTCCCGCTTGCGGATCGGCCGGGCAAAATAGAGCTGGAGGGCGTTGTGCTTGAGGTCGTCGGCGATGAGGCCCGCCCCGCTGAAGAGCATGAGGACGACGAGGGCCATCATCAGGAAATCGATGGTGTAATAGGTCTTGAAGAACGCCGGGTTGATCGTCAGAAACAAAACCCGGCCCCCGCGGACCATGGACTTGAAATCCTCGAGCCGCTCGGAGATGTACACTCCGGCCAGGAACACCACTCCGGGCAGCAGGGAGCCGGCGAAGAAGAACTTGAACAGCTTCATCTTGAACGCCAGGCGCAGTCCCTGGCGGGTGATGGGCCACCACGGCAGGCGCCGCTCGACGAACGCTCCGTCCCAGTGGAAATAGCCCCGGTCGCGGATCATGGCTAATCGACCCCCACGGTCTGGGCAAACAGGTCCTCCAGGGACGTCTGGCTCTTGATGAGCTGGCGGACCTGGACCTTCTCCTCGCCGGCCGCCCGAATGATGTCCATGGTGTCCAGGCCTTCGGGCAGGTAGACCTTGAGGAGCCCGTCTTCAGTCGTCTCCGGCCGGCAGCCCCGGGACTGGAGCTTCCGGAGAAAGCCCTCGGTCTCGCCCTTGACCTTGAGCTCGAACAGGTTGTACCGCGTCCGGCGCAGGTCGGCGAGCAAGCCCTGGGCGGCCACCAGGCCCTTGTTGAGGATGACGACCTGGGAGCACAGGTATTCGATGTCCGACAGGATGTGCGAGCTGATGAGCACCGAGATATCCTTCTTGGAGGTGATGTCGACGATGAGATCCAGGACCTCGGCCCGGCCCTGGGGGTCGAGGTTGCTCGTGGGCTCGTCCAGAAAGAGAAGGCGCGGGTCGTGGACCAGAGCCTGGGCCAGCTTGAGCCGCTGCTGCATCCCGGACGAGTAGGTCTCGAGCAGGCGGTAGCGGGACTCTCCCAAGCCGACATAGAACAGGACGTCGTGAGCCCTCTTCATGGCCTCGGCCCGGGGCATCCCGGCCAGCTCCCCGAAAAAGGCGGTGAAAGTCACGGCGTCCATGCCCGGGATGAGGCAGTCGTCCTCGGGCATGTAGCCGACGTAGCGGCGGAGAGTAGTCTGCTCGGTGAGGATGTCGTAGCCCAGCACCCGGCCCCGGCCTTGGTGCGGAGGAAGGAACCCGAGCATGATCCGCAGGAGCGTGCTTTTGCCGGCGCCGTTGGGGCCCAGCAGGCCGATCGCTCCCGAGCCCATGGTCAGGCTCACCCCGCGCAGGGCGGCCACCGGACCATAGGCAAAATGGATGTCCTCCAGGACAAGACTTTGCTCTTCCACGCCGGTCATTCTCAGTGATCCTCGGGCTTCACTCCATCTTACGCGGTAACGGCCAAAGAGTTCCTTCAGCGGGAAGGCCGGACGCGCCTCCCCTCGCCATAGACGATCGCCCGGTAGGCTTTTTCGACGCGGCTCCAGTTTTCCTCGCGGTCCAAGGACCAGTGGCGGCCCATGATCGTGGCCACTCCCCCCAGGCCGAACGAGCGGCATTTCTCCTCGACTTTATCGATGTAGGCCGCCCCGCTTTCGGCGCGCTCGCCGCGGCGGCCGATGAAGGCGTGAACGAAGACGCGGTCCAAGCCCTGGCGACGGGCCAGGTCCAGGAGGGCGAACAGGTGGTTGAGCGACCCGTGCGAGCTGTAGAACGAGACGATGCCCATGAGATGAAGGGCTCCTCGGTTCCGGCGGGCCTGGTCTACGGCCCACAGGAACGCTTCGTTCCTGAAAAACTCGCCGTCGGCCACCGCCCGGTCGATCCTCACCCGGTCGAGCCAGACTCGGCGGCCGGCGCCGAGATGGAGATGGCCCGCCTCGGAATTGCCCACGGTCCCGGCCGGCATGCCCACCGCCTCCCCCGAAGCCTGAAGCAGGGCCCGCGGATACGCATTCCACAACCGGTCGAAATGAGGCGTTCGTGACTGGGCGATCATGTTGCCGCGGCGTTCCGGCCGCATCCCCCAGCCGTCCAGGATCAAGAGGAGAATCCGCGGGGCGGCAGGAAGCCCGGCCCGTCCGCCTTCGAGCAGGCTCCGCCCGGTCATTTCCCGGGGCGTCTTAAGACCCAGACAGTCCAGGATCGTGGGCGCCGCGTCGGCCAGCTCGCCCTCGATGCGGAGCTTGGGCTCGACGGGGGCAGAGGCAGAAAAATCCGCCAGGATGAACGGCACCGGACTCGCCGTGTGGCCGGTATTCACCTGGCCGTCGGGATAGAGCCAGTCCTCGACCGTGCCGTGGTCGGCGGTGACGACAAGGGTCACTCCCTGAGCCTCGGCTTCGGCCGCGACTTCGCCCAGGACGGCGTCCACGGTTTCTACGGCGGCCGTGACGGCGGCCGGGTCTTCGGAGTGGCCCACCACGTCCACATTGGCCAAGTTGGCGATGATGACCTCGCGGCCCGGGTCCCGCAGGGCGTCCCGGACCTCCCGGCCCACTCGGCGGGCGCTCATCTCGGGGACTTCGGCATAGGAGGAGCATTCGGGAGAAGGGACGATGATCCGTTCCTCGCCGGGGAAGACCTCCTCCCTTTTGCCGTTCAGGAAATAGCCGATATGGACCTGTTTTTCGGATTCGGCGATTTTCAGCACGCGCTTCCCGGCCCGGCTCAGCGTCTCGACCAGGGTCTGCGTCAAGCGATGCTCGGGCGGGAAAGCGACCCGCACCGGCAGGGAGGAATCGTACTCGATCATGGTCACGAAATTCAGGCGGAGGTCCGGCTTGACCTCAAAATGGGGAAAGCTCGGCTCGACCAGGCTGCGGGTGATCTCGACCTCCCGCTCGCCGCGGATGTCATAGAAGACCAAAGAATCGCCGTCACGCGGCCGGCCGAAGGGAGAGCCGTCGGAGGCGACGCGGACGATCGGTTCCAGGGATTCGTCCTCCTCGCCGGAAGCATAAGCCGCCCGCACGGCGTCCGAAAGGGATGAGCGAAGCTCTATGTCTTGGGTCATGCGCTTGGTTCAGTCCGAAGAAAGGCTATACTATAGGTTCGCTCCCCACCGATGTCAACCGACCCGGCCGCCGTCTGGACATCCCCGGGATATCCTTTTACAATGAATCCCCGCTACGGCGGAATCCCCGGAATGGAGGAGGCATCATGAAGAAAACACTGACCTGGTCGGCTCTGCTGTTCGGCCTGGCCGCATGCGCCTTGGCGGCGGCTGCGCCCCGTCCCCTGACTTTCGACGACCTCATCGCCATGAAAAGGCTCAGCGACCTCCAGCTTTCTCCCCGGGGAGACCTCCTGGCGTTCGTCGTCACCGAGTTCGACAAGGCGGCCAACAAGTCGAACAGCGACATCTGGGTCGTCTCCGCGGACGGGTCGGGGCTCCGTCGCCTGACCTCGACCCCGGGCGCTGACCGCAGCCCCCGCTGGTCGCCCGACGGCCGCACCCTGGCCTTCATCTCCGCCCGGAGCGGTTCCTCCCAGGTCTGGGCGGTCGAGCCGGGCGGCAAGGCCAAGCCCTTGACCGCCTTCGGCCCTGGCGTGTCGAGCTTCATCTGGTCGCCGACCGGCACGCACATCGCCTTCGAATCCTCGGTTTTCCCCGATTGCCCGGACGAAGACTGCAACCGGAAACGGATCGCGGAGCAGGAGAAAAGCCCGGTCCAGGCCCGGATCTACACCGAGCTCCTGTTCCGCCACTGGAATTCCTGGAGCGACGGCCGCCGCGGCCATGTGTTCATCGTCCCCGTGGCAGGAGGCCGGCCTCTCGACCTGACCCCCGGGGATTTCGACACGCCTCCGATCGCCCTGGGCGGAACGCAGGACTATGTCTTTTCCCCCGACGGCAGCGAGCTCTGTTTCGTGCGCAACACGGACCCCGAGCTGCGCAAGGGCCTGGGGACCAACAACGACCTGTTCCTCGTCCCGGCCGCGGGCGGCGATGCCGTCAAGCTGACGGCCAACGCGGCCAACGACAATTCGCCCCTGTATTCGCCGGACGGCCGCTTCATCGCCTACAGGGCCATGGCCCGGCCCGGCTTCGAGGCCGACCGGCTCTGCCTGATGGTCCACGACCGCCGCGCCTCGACCTCCCGCAACCTGACCGATTCGCTCGACCTGTCCGTGGATGATTTTGTCTGGTCGGCCGGCGGCGACGCGATCATATTCGCGGCTGAGGAGAAAGGGCGGTCGTCCGTCTACCGGCTGCCGGTAGCGGGCGGACGAGCCGAAAAGATCCTGGAGGGCCACACCCTGCGCAGCCTGAACGTCTCGCCGGACGGCCGGACGCTGTATTTCCTGAAGCAGTCCATGCAGCTGCCGGCTGAGGTGTTCGCCTATCGGTTGGACTCCAAAGAACTCGTTCCCCTGACCCGGACGAATGCCGGAATCCTGGCCCGGCTGGAGCTCACTCCGGCCGAGGAATTCTCGTTCCGCGGCGCGCGCAACGACATGGTCCACGGCTTTCTGCTCAAGCCTCCCGGTTTCGACCCGGCCCGGAAATACCCTCTGGTTATGCTCCTTCACGGCGGACCCCAGGGAGCATGGCTGGATGAATTCCACTACCGGTGGAACGCGCCCATGTTCGCCGCGGCAGGCTATGTCGTGGCCATGGTCAACTTTCACGGCAGCACCGGCTACGGACAGGGCTTCACCGACAGCATCAGCGGCGACTGGGGGGGCAAGCCCTACCAGGACATCATGCTCGGCCTGGAGGCGCTTCTGGAGCAATATGCCTGGATCGACAAGGACCGGGTGGCCGCGGCCGGAGCCTCCTACGGCGGGTACCTGATCAACTGGATCGAAGGCCAGACGGACCGCTTCCGCTGCCTGGTCTCGCATTCCGGGGTGTTCGACCTCATCTCCAAGCACGGCTCGACCGAAGAGCTGTGGTTTCCCGAATGGGAATTCCTGGGCACGCCCTGGACCAGCCCGGAACAGTACCAGAAATGGTCGCCCAGCTCCTACGTCCCCCGGTTCAAGACGCCCTGCCTCGTCATCCACGGACAGAACGACTTCCGCGTGCCGCTCGCCCAGGGACTGCAGTTCTTCACGGCCCTGCAGCGGATGAACGTCCCCTCGAAGTTCCTGACGTTCCCGGACGAGGACCATTTCATCCAGAAGCCGCTGAACGCCGAGCTGTGGTGGAAAACCGTTTTGGGCTGGCTGGCTGGATATCTGAAATAGAAGGCCGGCCTCCGGAGAGCTTCGCTTACCGGGAATCCAGGGGCAGTCCCAGCAAGGCTTGGGGGTCCACCCGGCTGCCCGACACTTTCGCCGCCCAATGGAGGTGTGGTCCGGCCGAACGTCCCGTGCTTCCGGCTTCGCCCAGAACGGCTCCCCGGCTCACGGGATCTCCGGCCAGGACAAGCAGCTTGGACATGTGGAGATACACGGTGAACACGCCCAAGCCGTGGTCCAGGATGACCGTGTTCCCGGAATAGTAGAGGTCGTCGGCCAGGACGACGCGGCCCGCATTCGAGGCGGAGATCGGATCGCCCATCTCGGCGTCGATGTCCAAGCCGGTGTGGACCGACTGCTTTCGGCCGTTGAGAATGCGCCGCTCGCCGAAGTTGTCCGCCATCGGGCCTTGGTGCGGCAGGCCGAACCGGCCCTGGCCGAGCCAGGCCGGACCGCTCTCTGAATAGATCGCGGCCAGCCTCTTCGCTTCCCGCGCGATCCGGTCCAAGACCTCCGGCGGAGGCTCGATGAACTCGTCCGGAAGGGTGATGTGTTTCAGCCGGAACTGCCGCCGCGTCACTCGCAAAGATTTTAGGACCGTTCCGCTCGAACCGTCGCGGTAGCGAAACACGACGCGCAGACTCTGGGTGCCCGATTCAAGTCCGAGGTCCAGCCCGATGAACGCCCGCGGCGGCCCGCCGCTCTCGTCCGGCCTAAGGGTGATCTCCTTGCCCGCAAAACTGATTCCGGCTTCGCGGACTGGAGAGGAGCGGGCCAGGGAGAGAACCAGGATGTCGCCCGGAGTGAGGGTCGCAGCCCATATCCCGACCGCCGCTCCCCCGCTCCCCTTCACCTGCTCGGACATCGCGGCAGCCTGAGCGCCGGCCCGGACCGGGGCCAAAGTCAATAAGCCCAGCAGAGCCAGGGCTTTGAGACGGAGCGTCATGGGGACTCAGGCTTTTCTCAGCACTTTGCCGGCCAGGTCTCCGGTGTGATCACCCTGGTCGATGACCACCCGGCCGTTGATGACGACGTAGGGGATGCCTGCCGGAAAACGGTGAGGGTCCGTCCAAGTGGCTGTGTCGGCGACCGTATCCGGGTCGAAGAGCACCAGGTCGGCCCAGGAGCCGACGGCGACGACTCCCCTCTTGGCGAACCCGAACTTTCGCGCCGGAAGAAACGTCATCTTCTTGATCATGGCCTCGAGCGGCGCGAGCTTTTCCTCCCGGACATATTTTCCGAGCACCCGGGGGAACGTCCCGTAAGCGCGCGGGTGCGGTTTCCCCCGGCCGAGCGGACCGTAGGGCGCCAGGGTGCCCGCGTCCGTGCCCACGCCCACCAGCGGATGGGACAAGAATCTCTTGAGGTTGTCCTCGCTCATGTTGAAGACCGCCATCTGCACCCGGCCGCGCTCGGCCAGGAGCAGGTCCCTCATGAACTCGTAAGCCGGCTTCCGACTGCGGGCCGCGGCGTCCCGCACGGTCAGGCCTTCCACCCATTTGTTCTCCTGGCTGACGACCGAGCATAGGAGCACCGTTTTCCAAGAACCGAGCTTTTTTTCCTGGCCGCTCAGGTGGCCGCGGATCCGGGATTCCAGCCGCCGATCCTTCAGCCGGGCCATGGATTGCTCGGTCGTGCCCTCCCAGACCCAGGTCGGGAAAAAGAAGCCGAGCCCTGTCGAGCCGGCGATGTAGGGGTACCGATCGCAGAAGACATCCAATCCTTCGCGCCGGGCGGTTTCTACGCGGGCCAGGGCGGCCTCGGCCTTGTCCCAGTTGGCGCGGCGCGCGGTTTTGAGGTGGGAGATCTGCAGGGAAACGCCCGACTCCCTGGCCGCGGAGATGGATTCGTCCAAGGACTCGAGCAATTCCTCGCCCTCGTTCCGCATGTGGGTGGCATAGACGCCCTTGTGCCGGGCCGCCGCCCGGCACAGCTCGACGAGCTCCCCAGCTTGGGCGAAGGCACTGGGGGCATATTCCAGGCCGCTCGAAAGGCCGAACGCCCCGGCGGTCATGGCCTCCTCGACCAGGAGCTTCATCCGTTCGAGCTCCTCAGGCAGAGGGGGACGGTTGTCGAGGCCCACGACAGCCCCCCGAATCATCCCCTGGCCGACGAGGGTCGCATAATTGACGGCCGTCCCCGACTGCTCCAGCCGGGCCAAATATCCGGCGGCATCGCTCCAGGTCAGGTCCAGGCCATGGACTTCCTTGAGGTTGGCCTGATACTCCTCGCGGATCGCATCGCCGATGGGAAAGGGGGAGCCTCCGCAGTTCCCGCTGACGAGCGTCGTGATCCCCTGCCGGACCGCGCTCTCGGCCTTGGGATTGACCAGAAGCTCGACATCGGTGTGGGAATGGACATCGATGAACCCGGGACAGACCACCAGCCCCTTGGCGTCGATGAGGCGCAAGCCGCGTCCGGCTGCGACCGGCCCGATGATCGCCACCCGTCCCGACTTGATCCCCAGGTCCGCAGCCAGAGCCTTGGCCCCGGTCCCGTCGATGAGGGTCCCGTTCTTGATGACCAGGTCCAGGTCCTTGTTCGAGGTGCAGCCGCCGAGGATCAGGCTTCCGCCTAAGCCCGCTGCGGCCGCCGCCCCGCCCGCCGCTGTCTTCAGGAAATTCCTTCTGGAGATGGTTGTGTTCATCGGAGTCTCCTCAGAACCGCAGAGAAAGGGAAAAGCCGCCCGGCCCCGGCGCAAGGCTGAGCGTCGGCTTGTCCTTCGAGCCGGGCCGGTTGAGCTCCAGGACAGCCCGGCCGATACAGAAGCCCAGGATGGATCCCGCTACGACGTCCGAAGCCCAATGCTCGTTGTTGACCACCCGTGACACGGCGACGAGTCCGGCCAGGCCGTAGGAGAAAACGCCCACGACGGCGTCTTTCGCCTGACCGGCGACGACCGCGGCCACGGCAAAGGCCGAAGACGCATGCCCCGAGGGAAACGAGCGCTTGCCGCTCTCCCAGCTGAATAGGTTGAAGGTGCATTCCCCGTCCCCCGAGGACGGCCGCGACCGGCCCAGGATGAACTTCAGGGCTCCGACGATGATCCCGTTGACGGCGAAGCTTTCCAGGCTGAGGAGCCCTGTCTTTCTCAGGCTGTCGTTCCGGAACGCTTCCCCGCCCGCATACAAGGCCGCCGACAGGCCGATGAGGAACGGCCCCTCCCCGAAATGAGTGACGAACAACGAGAACGGGCTGGAGCGGATCTCCGGGCTGTCCATCACCCGCTCCTGGATCCCTCCATCCAGGGCGAAAAAGACGGCCGTGGTCCCGGCCGCCGCGCCGAAGAGGAGCATATCCTTTCCCGTCCAACGAAAAGGCGAGAGGACGATATGTCCAAAGTCAGCGGCCGCCTTCCCCAAATACCTTCCGTTGAAATGGTGCTCAGGCGGGGCGGATTCCGCCTCTTGGCTCAGGACAGGGCTGGGGGCGATTCCCAAAAGCAGGCAGGCTGTGACACCCAGGGCGAGAATGCCGGACGCGGGTCGGAAGCCCGACGGCCCTTTGGCGCAACGCCTCATCCCGTTCGTCCGCAGACTAAACATCCGCGCCCCGTTCGGCCATCAGGTGTTCTATGGCCTCGATCGTCCTGTCCGTCGCGCCCTGAAGGGAGTCGAGAGTCCGCTTGGCCCGAAGCCCCATGGCCTTCATGGCTTTTTCCCGGCGAAAGGAAAAGACTTCAGCCAGATCCTTCCCCTCTGTCACGACCGCGGCACCGCCCGCGCGAAGGAAGACGCCGGCCAGGTAGGAAAAATTGTGCATGTGCGGCCCGAAAAAGACAGGCTTGCCGTAATAGGCTGGCTCAAGGATGTTGTGCCCGCCCCAGGGCACCAGGCTCCCGCCGATGAAGGCGGCGTCGCCCAGCGCGTAGAAATGAGCCAGCTCGCCCATCGTATCGAGCACCAGGATGTCCCATCGCCTGCCGGGCCGGGCCTCGGTCCTGCGGCAGACCGCAAAGCCCGCTCCGGCGCAGATCCTCTCGACCTCCGCAATCCGGTCCGGATGACGCGGAGCAAGGATCAGGCACACGTCGTCCCGCCGTCTCCGGGCCTCGGCGAATCCCTTTACCAGAGCCTCCTCTTCCCCCGGCCGAGTCGAACCGGCCACCACGACCTTGCCCTTTACAGATAAGCCCAAGCGCGCCTTCATCCGCCGGACGGCCGCCGGAGTCATGGCCTGGAGCGAGACCTCGGACTTGAGGTTGCCCGAGACTTCGACCCGGCGGGATTCGACGCCCAGCGCTTCGAGGCGGCTCTTGTCCTGCGCGGTCTGGACCAGGAACCGGCTGACGTTGGGCCACAGAAAGCGGGTCAGGAGCTTCAATTTCCTGTAGCGACCGAAGGAGCGGTCCGAGATCCGGCCGTTGGCCAGAAGGACGGCGGCCGAATGGCGGCGGGCTTGCCTTAGCAGGTTAGGCCAGAATTCCGACTCGGCCAGGACGAGGACCGACGGGCGGACAGCCCTCAGGACCCGTCTGACCGACCAGCCGAAATCGAACGGGACGAAGAAGAGATGGTCCACGGCCCGGAGCTTTTCCCGGGCCTGGCGGTATCCGGTTTCGGTCAGAGTGGAGAAAAAGATCTCCCAGGAGGGGTGGCGGGCCCGGAGGCGGCGGACCAGGCTCTGGAGCGACAGCACTTCACCCACGGAAACGGCATGGATCCAAACGGCCCGCCGGCGGGGATTGCGGCGGGGCCGGACAAACCCAAGCCGCTGGCCGAGGTGGAGGCTCTCCCCCCGGAGCGCTTCCTTCCGGAAGACATAGACGGGCAGAAGGGCCAGCAGAGCGAAAAAAAGCAGGCAGGAATAGAGAATATACACGGATTTTGACTATACACAAAAGGCGGCCGCGGCGCAACCGCTCCCGGTCTCGGCGGGCCCGGGCCGCCGAGACTAAAAAAGGGTTTGCCAAAACGGGGGGATTCTGCTATTCTAGGCAGGAATAAAACACATAGAGGAAAAGGAAATATGTCTGACAAAAAGGAAACGCCCAAGCCGGACAAGGAAAAAAAGGACAAGCCGGCTGAGCCCAAAAAGGCCGAGTCTCCGGCCGCCGCCGCAGGAAAAAGCGAGGCGGAATCCGGACCCAAATCCAAGAAAATCAACAAGATGAGCCTGGCCGAGGTCGAAGCCAAGCTCGAAGATATCAAGAACAAGCAGGGCGGCCTGCGCTCCCAATACGCCCGCAAGCTTCTCCACGCCAAGAGCCTGCGCCGGGGCTGACCGGCCGGCCGCTCCGCCTCCTGCCGGTTCAGGATGGAGGCCTCGACCATCTCCGGCGGAATTAATTTACAACCACGGCTGAATTTGATAGGATAAAAAAGAAAAAAAATTAGGAGATACACCCCAGTGCTTATGAAAGAAGCAAAAACCAAAATCATCGATGACAACAGGACCCACCCCACCGATTCGGGATCGGCGGAAGTGCAGATCGCCCTGTTGAGCGAGCGCATCCGGCTGCTGACCGGACACGTCACGTCATTCAAGAAAGACCACACCTCCAAGACCGGCCTGATGAAGCTCGTCGGTCAGCGGAAGCGCCTGCTGGCCTACCTCAAGCGCGAGGACAAGGCCCGCTACGAGAAGCTCATCAAGAAATTGAAGCTTCGCAAGTAATCCATCCTCTATCCATTGGAACCACCATGCCACACACAATCACTATTGATATCAACGGCCGTCCGCTGACCATCGAGATCGGCAAGATGGGCAAGCAGGCCGACGGCTCGGCCTTCGTCCGTCAGGGCGACACCATCATGTTCGTCACCGCCACGTCCAAGAGGGAAGCCAAGGAGGACCGTCCCTTCCTGCCCCTGATCGTGGACTACCGGGAAAACACCTACGCCGCGGGCAAGATCCCCGGCGGTTTCTTCAAGCGCGAGGGCCGCCCCTCCGAGCGGGAGATCCTCATCAGCCGCCTCATCGACCGGCCCATCCGGCCGCTGTTCCCGGAGGGGTACAATTTCGACACCCAGATCGTGGCCCTCCTTCTGTCGGCCGACTTGGAGAACGACCACGACATCCTGGGCGTCATCGGCGCCTCGGCGGCGCTGTATTTTTCCGACATCCCGTTCGTGACACCCCTGGGCGCGGCCAAGATCGGCTACGGCCCGGACGGCTTTTTGGTCAATCCCACCGCCTCCGAGCTGGACAAGTGCCTGCTGAGCATGATCGTCGTCGGCAACGACCAAGGCGTCAACATGATCGAAGCCGGAGCGAAGAATGTCGAGGAGGCCAAGGTCAAGGAAGCCCTGGCCCTGGCCCTGGAACCGATCCGGACCGTCATCCAGGCCCAGAAGGACGCCTACCGCCAACTCAACATCCAGAAACGGCCGTTCACACCCAAGACCATCGACCCGGCTCGGGTCCAGGCGGTCGAGGCGGCCGTCTCGGAGCGCCTCTCCCAGGCCATCCAACTCAAGAACAAGAAGGCCAGCGAGACCGAGGTCAAAAAGATCCTGGACTCCCAGCTGGAAGCTGTCCCGGCCGACAAGCCGATGGAGGCCTTCGAGGTCAAGGAGAGCTTCTACAAGACCCAAAAAAGAATGGTCCGGGAACTCATCCTGGACAAAGGCCGCCGCGTGGACGGACGGGCCATGGACGAGATCCGGCCGATCACGATCGAGGTCGGCCTGCTCCCCCGGACCCACGGCTCGGCCCTCTTCACCCGGGGAGAGACCCAGTGTCTGGCCACGGTCACCCTGGGGACGTTCGAGGACGTCCAGCGGCTGGACAGCCTGGGCGAGGAATCGAAAAAGCGGTTCATGCTCCACTACAACTTCCCGCCGTTCAGTGTGGGCGAAGTGAACTTCCTCCGGGGGCCCGGACGCCGGGAGATCGGACACGGAGCCCTGGCCGAGAAATCCATCCTGCCCAGCATGCCTGCCGAGGACGTCTTCCCCTACACCGTCCGCGTCGTTTCGGACATTCTCGAATCCAACGGCTCATCCTCCATGGCCAGCGTCTGCGGAGGCGTCCTGTCGCTCATGGACGCGGGCGTACCCCTGTCCATGACCGTGGCCGGGATCGCCATGGGACTGGTCAAGGAGGGCGACCGCCACCGGGTCCTGACCGACATCGCCGGCGTGGAGGACCACTTCGGCGACATGGACTTCAAGATCGCCGGGACGGAACAGGGCGTGACCGCCGTCCAACTCGACATGAAGATCCGCGGGGTCACGCTCGACATTCTGAACGAGGCCATCGACCAGGCCCGCCTGGCCCGGCTCCAGGTCCTGGCCAAAATGACCCAGGCCATCTCCGCCCCGCGTCCGGAGATCTCGCCCTACGCCCCGCACATCATCTTCCTCTACATCAACCCGGAGAAGGTCGGCGACGTCATCGGCCCGGCCGGCAAGGTCATCAAGCGGATCGTCGCCCAGACCAAGGCCAAGATCGACATCGACGAGACGGGCAAGGTCGTCATCGCCTCCACGGACAAGGACGCCGTCGAGGCCGCCCGGACCATGATCCAGGAGATCACCGCCGAGGCCGAGGTGGGACGGACCTATGAGGGCAAGATCGTGCGCCTGGAGGAATACGGCGCCTTCGTCGAGATCCTGCCCAACCTGGTGGGACTGATGCACGTGTCCGAGGTAGCCTATGCCCGGACGCCCAACATCCGGGACGTCCTCCAGCTGGGCCAGGTGGTCAAGGTCAAGGTCCTGGCCGTCGAGGAAGGCAACAAGATCAAGCTCAGCATGAAAGCCCTGGTGCCGCCCCCCGAGGGCGGCTCTGGCGAGGGGTCGCCGGACGGACGCGGTCAGGGGCACAAGCCCTACGACAAGAGCCGGCGTCCGCCGTTCAAGGACCGGCCGCCCCGCCGCGACCGTTTCTGAGCGGACGCATCCCCGCCCCGTCTTTGATTTTTTGGCCGAAGCGGCTCTATAATGGGCGCTGAGGACCATGCGGTACCGAAGGCGCTCCGGGCGGGGATTCACTCTCATCGAGCTCATCGTCACCCTGGCCATCATCGCCGTCCTGGCCGCGGCCCTCGTTCCCCTGGCCAAGAACTCGGTCAAGCGGGAAAAGGAGATCGAACTGGCCCGCGCCCTCCGGACCCTGCGCGAGGCCATCGACCAGTACAAGAAGATGGCCGACGAGAAGGCCATCGAGGTCGACGCCGAGGACTCCATGGGCTATCCGCCCGACCTCCAGACCCTGGTCAAGGGCGTCCCCCTCAAGCGCCAGGCGGACGGCCGGACGGCGGGCTCGGACGAGCCCCAGGTCAGGAAATTCCTAAGGCGGATTCCCAAGGACCCCATGACCCATTCCTTCGACTGGGGATTGCGGTCCTACCAGGATGACCTCCAGTCCGGCCGCTGGGGGGGAGAGAACGTCTATGATGTTTACACCAAGAGCGGAGAAACGGCTCTGGACGGGACAAGATACAGGGACTGGTGAGGGCACCCGTCCCCGGCCCGTGACGGGGCTGCGGGACGGCTTCACCCTGATCGAGCTCATCATCGTCTTCACCCTGATCGCCATCCTGGTCGGCCTCGGGCTCCCTCAGTACCAGAACTCGGTCAAGACCGCCCGTGAAACGGTCCTCAAGGAAGACCTGTTCCAGATGCGCAAGCTGATCGACCAGTACTACGTGGACAAGCACAAGTACCCGGCCTCCCTGGAGAGCCTCGTCGCCGACGGCTACCTCAGGGAGATCCCGGTCGACCCGATCACCAAATCGGCCACGACCTGGGTGGAAGTGCGGGAGCAGGTCACCGCGGACAACCTTCTCCCGGGTTTCGAGCCGGGCATCACCGACGTTCATTCCGGGTCCGAGGCCAAGGCCCTGGACGGAACCGTTTATAACACATGGTAGGAGCGCGTCCCTCCCCTCCCTCGGACAGCCCGGCCGGGCGAACCCCCGGCTATGTCATCATCATGCTCCTGTTCCTGCTCACGGTCCTGGCCGTGGGGCTGATGGTGGCTTACCCCGTGTGGAGGACCCAGATCCAAAGGGAAAAAGAGGACGAGCTGATCTTCCGGGGGAAGCAGTATGTCGAGGCCGTCCGCCTCTATCAGCTCAAGCACCCCGGCCGCCGGCCAAAATCGCTCCAGGAGCTTCACGAGGGGAAATTCCTGCGAAGGCTGTACCCCGACCCGATGAGCCCTTCCGGAGCCTGGGACATCATCCTTCAGTCGGCCCAGCCGAGGGCCCGCGGGGAGAGCGCCCCCCAGGAGATCCTGATCGCACCGGCCGCCACCCTGGAATCGCTGACCAACCCGTTCATCATCGGCGTCGTCAGCTCGTCCTCGGCCAAGTCGATCAAGATCTACAACGACAAGGAGTCTTACGACCAGTGGCTGTTCTACTTCGGCCAGGACCCCGGCCAGACCCCGAGCATCGTCCACATCAAGGCCAAACCCGGGGGCGCGCGGTGAGTTCCCTGCTCATCGTGGCCGGTGAAAGCTCGGGCGACAAGCACGGGGCCCGGCTTGTTCGTGAGTTCCTCGAGCGCCATCCCAACGAGACCTTCTTCGGAGTCGGCGGGCCGCGCCTGGCCGAGGCCGGAGCCGAGATCCTCGTGCCGATGAAGGAGCTGGCCGTGATGGGAATCTTCGAGGTGGCCGCCCGGCTCTTCCGCTTGAGAGGGATCTTCCATCGGCTGAGACGCGCGGCGGCCGAGCGGCGGCCCCGGGCCGCCGTCCTCATCGATTCGCCGGATTTCAACCTCAGGCTGGCCAAGAAATTGAAGGCGCTGGGGATCCCGGTCCTGTACTACATCAGCCCGACGGTCTGGGCCTGGCGAAAGGGCCGGCTCAAAACCATCCGGAAATACGTCGACCGGATGCTCCTCATCTTTCCTTTCGAGAAAGAGATCTACCGCCGCGCCGCCATCCCGGCCGTCTACGTGGGCCATCCCCTGATGGAATCGGTCCGGTCCGGCCTGACCCGGACGGAATTCTTCGTCAAGCACGGGCTGGACCCGCGCCGGAAGCTCATCACCCTTCTCCCGGGAAGCCGGACAGGCGAGGTGAGGCGTCACCTGCCCGTAATCGTCAAAACCATCCCGCTACTGCGCGAGGCGTTCGGAGCGCAATTCGTCCTGGTGGCGGCCGACGGATTGGACCGGAACGGTTTCAGCCGGCTGCTCGCCGGTGCTCCGGCTGAAGACCTTCGCCTTTTATCTCAGGACGGCTATGAAGCCATGGCGGCTTCCGACCTCGTCCTATCGGCTTGCGGCACGGCCAACCTGGAAGCGGCCCTGCTCGGGATCCCGTTCGTCGCTTTTTACCGGATCTCCCCCCTGACCTATACCCTGGGCCGGAAGCTGGTCAAGATCTCCCATTACAGCATCGTCAACATCCTGGCGGGACGTCCGGTCGTGGCCGAGCTCATCCAGCGGCGGCTGACGCCCGAGAACCTGGTGCGTGAAGCCCGGGCCATCCTGGATTCCCCGAAACGGCAGGCCGAGCTCCAGGCTGAGTTCCGGAAGCTTCACGACCTGCTGGGGAACGAACCGGCCTCGGTTCGAGCGGCCCAAGAGCTGGGAGCCCTTCTGGCCGCCGTCCCATCCGCGAAGCGCGCGGACGAGCCCCGCCTCACCTGACCCCGGGCTTGGCTTCCCGGGGCAGGACGAACTCCATCCGATCGTACAACTTGATCTTATGGGCGGCGGAAACACCGCTCTTGAGCTCCAGGACGTACAACGCCGGCTTGGGCGTCGGGTAGGACGGACAGGGCTCCTTCGGGCAGGGCGGCACGGCCTGTTCGATATGGACGACCCGCCGGTTCGCGTCGAGCCAGAGGATATCGATGGGAAACTTCACGTTCAGCATCCAAAAGGAGTTGAGCTCCTCCCGCTCGAAGACGAACAGCATCCCCTGGTCCTCGTCGATCCGGTCGCGGAACATCACCCCCCTGGCCCGGGCCGCCGCGTCCAGGGCCAGCTCGGCCTTGATCGGCGTCCCATCAGGCAGGAAGACGATGACGAATTTTCCATTGGCCGGGGTCTGCAGGCTGAGGACGCAGACCAGGGCCAGGCTGAGGGACATCATTCTGAGAGCGGACATGGCCGGTTTCGTCTCACTCCAAGCGGGTCGATTCCCATTCTAGCATTCAATGCACAGAAATCAAAGGCACGAACCGGACCGACAGAAGCCGGCTCTGGGTGAAAGCGTTCCCCCGGCGCTCCACGAGAACGAGCTCCTGGCAGAGCGTCCCCAAAGGAAGAACCATCCGGCCTCCGTCACGGAGCTGCCCGCGGAGGGCGCCGGGTATGCCGGACGCGGCCGCGGTGACGATGATTCGGTCGAAGGGGGCTTCGTCCGCCCAGCCCAGCGACCCGTCGCCGACCAGGAAATGGACCCGGCCGAAGCCCAGGCCGGCCAGAGTATCCTGCGCCCGCGACGAAAGCGAGCCGACGACTTCCACCGTGTAGACTTCGGCCTCCATGTCCGCCAGCACGGCGGCCTGGTATCCCGAGCCCGTTCCGATCTCGAGGACCCGCTCCCCTCCCTTAAGCTCCAGGACTTCGGTCATGTAGGCCACGATATAGGGCTGGGAAATCGTCTGCCCCTCGCCGATCGGAAGCGGCTCATCGGCGTAGGCATAAGGAATAAGGTCTGGAGGAACGAAGGCGTGTCGGGGAACGCGGCCCATGGCCCGGAGCACTCTTTCGTCCTTGACCCCCCGGGCCCGGATCTGGTCCTGGACCATCCGTTCCCGCTGCTGATCGAACGCATCCGGTTTCACGATCGAGTGCTTCCCCCTCCGGCCGGGCCCTTCCCCCGGCTGTAATCCGTTGGCCGGGGTCAGTAGGCCCGGGCGAAATAGACGAGGGCGTCCGCTTCCCGGCCGCAGGCCAGACACCGGCCGCGGCTTCCTTCGGGCTGGGCTTCGAGGGGAATGACCCGGATCGTCGCCGCGGTTTCGTCCTTGACCTTGTCCTCGCAGGCCTTCGCTCCGCACCAGAACGCCTTGAGGAATCCGCGCTTGGCTTCGATGACCGTTTTGAATTCCTCGTAGTCCCGGATGGAGCGCGTATTATCGCGCAGGAACTCCGAAGCCTGGCTGAACAGGCTCTTCTGGATATCGGCCAGGAGGGCCGGGACGCTGTCCGCCAGTCCGGCCATGGCCAGCGGCTCCTTCTTTTTTAGGTCACGCCGCACGGCGACGACCTTGCTCTCCTTGATGTCGCGGGGACCGACCTCCAGCCTCAGCGGGACTCCGCGCATTTCCCAATCGGCGAATTTCCAGCCGGGAGTGAATTCCTCCCGGGCGTCCAGCTTGATCCTCACCCCGGCCCGCTCCAGGTCGGCCCGGATCTTTTCAGCGACGGGCAGGACCTCCTGCTTCCAGTTGCCGATGGAGATCGGGACGATGACCGCCTGGATCGGCGCGACGGTCGGAGGCAGGCGCAGTCCGGAATCGTCGCCGTGGACCATGACCGCCGCCCCGATGAGCCGGGTGGTGACGCCCCAGGACGTCTGCCAGACATACTGCAGGTTCTGGTCCCGGTCCTCGAACCGGATGTTGAACACCTTGGAAAAATGCTGGCCGAGGTTGTGCGACGTGCCCATCTGGAGGGCCTTCCCGTCCCCCATGAGGGCCTCCAGGGCGTAGGTATCGAGCGCCCCGGCGAACTTGTCCCATTCGGTCTTCTTGCCGGTGACGACCGGAATGGCCAGCTCCGTTTGGACGAAATCGGCATACAGGGCCAGGATTTTCAGGGTCTCCTCTTGGGCCTGGTCGAAGGTCTCATGGGCGGTGTGGCCCTCCTGCCAGAGGAACTCCGTCGTCCGTAGAAAGGGCCGGGTGACCTTTTCCCAGCGGACGATGTTGGCCCACTGGTTGATCAGGACGGGGAGCTCGCGCCAGGACTTGATCCACTTGGAGTACAGGCTGCCGATGATGGCCTCCGAAGTGGGCCGCACGGCCAGCCGCTCCTCCAGCTCTTCCTTCCCCCCATGGGTCACCCAGGCCACCTCGGGCGCGAACCCCTGGAGATGGTCCATTTCCTTCTGCAGGAAGCTCTCCGGGATGAACAGGGGGAAGTAGGCGTTGACATGGCCCGAGTCCTTGAGGCGCTGGTCCAGCAGGCGCTGGATGATCTCCCAGATGGCATAGCCGTAGGGACGGATGACCATCATGCCTTTCATCGGCGTGTAGTCGGCCATTTCCGTTTTGCGGATCACTTCCAAGTACCACTTGGAAAAATCCTCGCTCTTGGGGCTGACCTGCTTGACCAATCGATCGTTTTCCGCCACGCGCACTCTCCGTTTGTCCAGGTCATTCTAAGCGCCGGCATCGCGCTTTGTCAAGGAATGGGGGCTGGCCGAGAACGACCTACCGCGGGGGGTGAGGCCGCAAAAAATGTAAAGGTGATGGGGATTTCCAAAAATATCACCCCTGATTTCATCCAAAAGGGTGATTGCCCTAGGAAGGGAATAATGGCACTCTAAGCCCGATTCCGAATAGGTATCAAGAGGAAAAAAGAATGTCTCGGCCCAGCTTAGATGACATCTACAGCCCCGGCATCAAGGAACACGGGTTCACCTTTCCCCTGCCGACCGTGGTCGAAGGCATCGATACCGGCGGCGCCTCCTTCCAAGAGGAAACGACGCTATCCTACATCAGCCACCAGCGCTCGACCTTCGCCTTGAAGAACGGCGTCACCCTGGGCACGAAGCTCAAGCTGATCATCGACCTGCCCAAGAAGCTGGCCGAGGACAAGAACCTCAAGCTGGCCCTCAAGGGCAAGGTCGTGTCCATCGAAATGGGCGGCCGGCAGACGACCAAGCGGACAATCACCATCAAGTTCGAGAGCAAATACATCATCGGCCCCGACGGGGCCTCTTCGAGAGGGGACAAAGAATAGCGACTCCAGCGGACCGGGTTTTCAGCGTCGCTTTGCCCGTTCTCATCAAAGGCAGAAACGCCGCGGGCAAGGAATTCGAAGAGCAGACCGAGATCACCTCCCTAAGCGCATCGAGCGTTTCCTTCCCCCTGCAAACCCGGGTGATCATCGGGGCCAAGGTCTGGCTGACGGCCTCCATCCCTCGGACCGCCTTCCTCAAGGTCCCGCTCCGGCTGAGCCTGGTGGGCTCGGTCGTCTTCGTCCAGGCCCAGAATAAAGGGCCCAAAAGGCAGACCGTATCCCTCCGGCTGGACAAGCATTACACGCTGAACAGCTCTTCCTCCTGATTCCTAACATTTTTTTCATATTTTTTTATAAATCCGCGACTCAATCCCTGGGAAACCGGCGGCGGACGGCCTTCCGGAGTCCGAGTGACAATTCTTGACAAGCCGGCGGCGATTTAGATAGAATTCGGTTATACCCATGGCCAATCCGACCCCGGCTAAAAGCAAAAAAGGGAACAAGGTCAAGACCGTCATCCCGGACATGAAAAAGGTCAAGGTTCTCATCTACTGCCCTTCGGACATCATCCTGTCCGGCATCCTGAAGGCCCTGGAGTCGAGCCCGGTCATCGACATCATCGGCCTGGAAAAGAGCACCATCGACACCTTCATCGGCTCGGTGAAGCGGGTCAAGCCGGACGTGGTCCTCTTCTCCAGCACCGAGCCCCTGCCCAACATCCGGGAGATCTGCAAGGCCGTCCGGGACTTGTCGCCCGGGCCGGGCAAGTCCCGGCTCCTGCTGGTGGGCAACATCCCCTCCCACGAGGAGGTGGTCAGCCTCATCAATGCCGGGGCCCGCGGCTATTTCGACCTGAACGACGCCTCGACCCAGCTGACCGAAGCCATCCATATCATCGAGAAGGGCGAGATCTGGCTCCCCCGCGACAAGATGAGCAGCATCATGGACCGCATCATCTCCGTCGTCGGCCGGGACCTTAAGGAAAAGACCCTGGACCAGCTGACCCCCACCGAATTCCAGGTTCTGCGTCTCATCGGCCAGGGCAAGAGCAACGATGAGATCGCGGAGATGCTGTTCATCAGCAAGAATACGGTCCGGTCCCATATCAAGAGCATCTATGCCAAGCTCGATACCCACAGCCGGCTGCAGCTGGCCCTGTACGCCATCAACTCCGCCCTCTTCTAAGTGAGACCAGGATGCCACGCCACCAGGCTGCGGCCAAGACCCGGGGAAAAAAAGCGGTCAAGAAGCCGGCCCTCAAGCTGCCGGCGTCCATCTCACCCCTCGACCGGCGCCGGGAATGGCGGTTCCGCCTGCCGCTTCAGGCCGTCATCCTCGGCCGTCTCCCCCGGGGCGATAAGTTCCAGGAGGAGGCGACGATCGAGAACATCAGCTCGACCGGAGCGTACTTCTGCCTGGACTCGGGCGTAGCCGTCGGCTCCAAGCTGAACGTCATGATCGAGCTTCCCTCGAAGCTCGGCGGCCGCAAAAAGATGAGGCTCCTCCTGGGCGGGATCACCATCCGCCTGGAGGAAGTCAGCGCCAAGAGCAAACGGCAGGGCGTGGCTATGCGCTTTAAGAAGGATTACAAGGTCATCCCCCAATGACCGGCCGGGCGTTCGGCCCGACTCCGAGGAATCCCATGCTCATCGTCGCCTTGACCGGAGGAATTGCCTCGGGCAAATCCGCGGTGGCCCGCCTGCTCAAGGACAAGGGCTGTCACATCTACGAAGCCGACCAGGTCGCCCAGGAGTTGATGGCGCCGGACTTGCCCGCCTGGAGCCGGGTGGCGGCCCATTTCGGCCCGGGCATCCTCAACCCGGACCGGACCATCGACCGGCGGCGCCTGGCCTCCCTCATTTTCAGCGATGAGCGCGAGCGCCGCTTCCTCAACGCGCTCATCCATCCCCTCGTCCTCGAGCACCAGCGTCGGGCCGCGGCCGAACTGGAGAGCGAAGGCCGGGTCCGGATCTTCGTCTCCGAGGCGGCCCTGACCATCGAAGCCGGGTTCGCTTCCGAATTCGATAAGGTCATCGTGGTCTGGTGCCGGCCCGAGGTCCAACTCCGCCGCCTGATGAACCGGGACAAGATCGGAGCGGAGGACGCGGCCCGGAAGGTCCGGAGCCAGATGGATATGGACGCCAAGAAAAAATTCGCCGACTACCTCATCGACACATCGGGGACGATGGACCAGACGGAGAAACAGGCCGAGGCCGTCTTCCAGTGCCTGGTCAGGGACGAGAGGGACAAAACCGGCCCGACAGCCTGAGGGTCGGGTCAGACCCGGGCCGGCTGGGCCTTGAGCACCGCGGCCAGGAGCGGGATCATGATCTCGTGGTGGCCGAGGAAATAGTACCCCCGGCCGCTCCGGCCGAGCGGCCGGCGCACGACGTTTTCCGCCGGCCGGTAGTGGTGGTTGAAATCGAAGACGGCCGTGGAAAAGCCGTCCAGGCGAAAGCCCTTGTTGCGGACGAACGAGGCCGCCTTGAGAAACACCTCGGGCAGGATCACGGCCGACCCGAGGTTGAGATAGACCCCGCCCCGGTCGAGCTTCCTGACCAGCGAGCAGAACAGGAAAAAATCGGAGAGCGACGTCTGGCCCAGGGCCGCCCCGCTCACGCCCGGATGGAAATGGATGGTGTCCGTGCCGATGGCTTCGTGGACGGTGACCGGGATGCGGCGGCGGTAGGCCTGGCCCGTCAAGCTCAGACCCTTATGCGGGAAGCGGGACGAGGCGATCATTCGGCCCACGGATTCCCCCAGTCCCAGCCCTTCCTCGGCGCCCTTCCGGACGGCCTCGTTCAGCATCTCGCCCGTTTCGCGGGCCATGCCGAAGCGTCCGCCCTTGATCCGGGCGGCCACATCCTCCGATGTCTGCCCGGCCAAGGCGATCTCGAAATCGTGGATGATGCCCGCCCCGTTCAAGGCCAAGCCGGTCACCCAGCCGCGGTCCATCAGGTCGATGAGGACGGGATTCAAGCCCACTTTGATGACGTGGGCCCCCAGGCCGAACAAGAGGGCCCGTCCGCGCCGGCGGGCCTGGGCCATCGTCCCGGCCAGAGCCTTGAGGTCGCCGGCCGCCAGGATATCGGGCAGGCTGTCCAGAAAGCGGGCGAACGGCTTTCTCGGGTCGAAAGCGCGGGCGAAGCTCCGGATGCTCACCCGGCTCGGCCGGGACCTGAGGGCATAGGTCTTCAACCCCTTCGGAGACAGCGGCTGATCCTTGTAGCGGCTCATCGCGAGGGAGGGACGGGCGGTCAGCGGACGACCGTGCTCTTCAGCTCCTGGCCTGGACGGAACTTGATCCGCTTGCCTTGATTGATCCGGATCTGTTTCTGACGCCGGATGTCGCGGCCGTAGCCGGTTTTCTTGCTGACGATCTTGAAGCTGCCGAACCCTCGGATCTCGACCTTCTCTTCCCGGGCCAGCGCGTCCTTCAAGGCCTCGAGGACGGCCTCGACGATCTGCAGCGACTTCGCCCCGCTGAAACCGGAGTCTTTTTCCAGGGCGAGGGCGATGTCGTTCTTGATCATGAGGCTTCCTTGCAGGAACTTAATAAATTATCGGAAACGAAAAGTCAAGGGCTATATTGCGCGGCCGACCGAACGATAAACCGCCGGAACTGCTTTATTTACCTCATGTTGACTTCCCCCCCAAGTTGACTTGCCCGGAGCCAGACCCTATAATGACCTCAAGGCGATGAAAAAATTCTTTTTGCCGGCGATCCTGGCAGCCTGCCTTCCCGGTTCGGGGCTGGCCTCGGTGCTGCGCATCACCATCGATGCCCCCATCAACGCCGTGACGGCCGAATACGTGCAGCGGGCGCTCGACCGGGCCGACGCCGAACACGCGGAGCTCCTCATCATCGCCCTGAACACTCCCGGCGGGCTGGACACGTCCATGCGCCGGATCATAGAAAAGATCCTGTCCGCCCGGACGCCCAGCGCCGCCTGGGTGAGCCCGAGCGGCGCCCGGTCCGCCTCGGCCGGGCTGTTCATCGCCCTGGCCTGCGACCTGTTCTTCATGGCCCCCGGCACGAACACCGGGGCCGCTCATCCGGTGGGGATTTCCATCACCGGAGCGTCCACCGACAAGACCATGGCCGACAAGGTGACCGAAGACGCGGCGGCCTACATCAAGTCCCTGGCCGAGCGCCGGGGCCGCAGTGTGACTATGGCCGAAGCGGCTGTTCGAAAAAGCCTGTCCTACACGGCCCGGGAAGCCCAGGAGGGCGGCCTGACCGACGGAATGGCCGGGTCGGCCGATGAGCTCATTCGCTCGGTCAACGGCAAGACCATCACCCGCTTCGACGGCCGGAAGGAGACCCTCGACCTGGAGGGTCGGCCGCTCGTCGACATCCGCCTGTCCGCTCGGCAGAAGTTCCTGCTGACGATCGCCGACCCCAACCTGGCCTACCTGCTGCTCATGCTGGGACTGCTGGGGCTGTACTTCGAGCTGGCCCATCCGGGGGTGATCTTTCCCGGCGTCGCGGGCGGTATTTCCCTCATCCTGGCCTTTTTCGCCTTTCAAATCCTGCCCATCAATTACGCCGGGCTGGCTCTGATCCTGCTGGCCGTCTTGCTCTTCATCCTGGAGATCAAGGTCACGAGCCACGGGCTCCTGGCCATCGGAGGCGCAGTCGCCATGCTCATCGGTTCGATCATGCTCATCCGGTCCGACATCCCCGAGCTCAAGCCTGGCCTGAACATCATTCTCCCGGTCGTGCTGGGCTTCTCGCTCATCTTTGCCTTCCTGGTGACCATGGCCGCCCGGGCCCTGCGACGGAAGGCCCGGACCGGAGCCGAGGGGCTGGCCGGCGAGCTCGGCACGGCTCGGACCGACCTCGACCCCGAGGGCCGAGTGTTCGTCCACGGCGAGCTGTGGCGGGCGGTGGCCGATGCGTCCATTCCCAAGGGGAGCAAAGTCCGGGTGGTCGAGGTCGAGCCGAACCTGACCCTGAAGGTCGTGAAGGCATGACCCCCGGCGCTGATTCCGCAGATATAAGGAGGGGCGAATGATCACCTATCCCATCATCATGGCCGGCATATTCTTCCTGTATCTTTTGAATTCCATCAAGGTCCTCCGCGAGTACGAGCGGGGGGTCATCTTCCGGCTGGGACGCGTCCTGTCCAAGCCCAAGGGGCCGGGTCTCATCTTCGTCTTCGCCCCCATCGACCGCATCGTCCGGATCAGCCTGCGGCTCATCACGATGGACATCCCGCCCCAAGACGTCATCACCAAGGACAACGTCACGGTGAAGGTCAACGCCGTCCTCTACTTCAGGGTCATCGACCCGCTCAAGTGCGTCATCGAGGTCCAGGACTATATCTACGCCACCTCCCAGCTGGCCCAAACGACCCTGCGGAGCCTCCTCGGTCAGGTTCCGCTCGACGACCTTCTCTCCGAGCGAGACAAGCTCAACGCCCGCCTCCAGGAGATCATCGAGCAGCATACCGATCCCTGGGGGATCAAGGTCCAGCTCGTAGAGATGAAGCAGGTCGACCTCCCGGAAAACATGGTCCGGGCCATCGCCAAGCAGGCCGAGGCCGAACGGGAGCGGCGGGCCAAGGTCATCCATGCCGACGGCGAGTTCCAGGCGGCCGACAAGCTCACTCAGGCCGCGGATATCATCTCCCGGAATCCTCAGGCGCTCCAGCTTCGTTTTCTGAGCACGCTGACCGAGATCGCCACCGAAAAGAACTCGACCATCGTCTTTCCGCTGCCCATCGAGCTCCTCAAAGCCTTCACCTACAGCGCGCCAAACCAGGATAAGAAATAGGGGGTTGTCATGAGTAAAACCCGCGAGGTCCGCGAGCTTCAGCTGTCGAGCACCCAGCTCATCGTCCTCTTCCTGTCCATCCTCATCCTCGGCGTGTTCATCTTCCTGCTCGGAGTCTCCGTCGGGAAAAAGCAGGCGGCGCTCTCGGAGCAGGCCGGTCTCCAGCGCCGGCCGTCCGCGACCCAGGTGAAGCGTTCACAGCCCGTCGTTCCCAAAGAGACGGGCCCGAGCCCCATCGACAAGGAGATCGCCTCCCATTCCCAGCAGTCCTCAACTTCGCTTCCCCTGTCGGCCCCGGGGGGAACGACTCCGAAAACCGCTGAACCGTCCGGGAAGGGCAAGGCCAAGCCGACGACGTCCGCATCGAAACCGCCGGCCTCAGCCCTGAGCAAGGAATCGACTCAGGTCAAGACGCCGGTCTCCAAGACCGCGGTGAAGCCGGCCCCCTCGTCAAGCACCCAAACGAAATCTTCCCCGACAGGGTCCGCTTCTCAGGTCAAGTCCGCGGTCCCGGTCAAGGGCCAGTACTATATTCAGCTGGCCGCCTTCGAGGACCGGAAAGGGGCTGAGGAGTATGCCGCGAACATCAAAGCCGCGGGCTTCCCCACGCTCATCCTTTCTCCCCTCGCTACGGACAGGACGCCGTGGTATCGCGTGCGCGTCGGGGGGTACTTGACCAAGGAAGACGCGGAGAAGGCCGTCAGCCGGCTGAAGGCCGCCCTGTCCAACCGGAAGCTCGAATACTGGATCACTCGAGAGTAACCGCCCCGTATTTTAAAGGTCAAGACGGCCGGAAGCATGAGGACAAAGTGAAGATCACTTTCAAGGATTTGCTGTGGGTCGCGGCGAGCGGGGCCCTGACCGCGCTGGCCTTTCCCCGGCTCAGCCTGTCCGTCCTGGCTTGGGTCTCCCTCATCCCCCTGTTCTATATCCTGAGCCGGCACACGCCCGGGAAGTCCTTCTTCCTGAGCTTCCTGGCGGGCTTCGTTTTCTACGGGATCCTCCTGATGTGGATCCCCTCCGTTCCCAAACACTATGGGAACTTATCGCCGACGACCAGCGCCCTCATCTATATCGCCCTCATCACCTTCTTGGGCCTGTTCTGGGGGCTGTTCGGGATGATGTTTGCCCGGATCCGGATACGGTACCGCAGCCTGGCCTTCATCCTCGCCCCCCTGCTCTGGATCGGCGTGGAATACCTTCTGACGTTCGTCCTGACCGGGTTCCCCTGGGGCCTGCTCGGCACCACCCAGTACCGTAATCTGCCGTTCATCCAGTCCGCCACCCTGGCCGGCGTGTTCGGCCTAAGCTTCCTCATCGTCCTTCTCCAGAGCCTGTTTGTCCTGTCCATGCTCATCAAGAAACGGCTGCCGTTCTTCATCGGGCTGGGGGCCGTGCTCCTGGCCCACTTGGCCGGTCTCATTGCCCTGTCCCGGGTCCCGGCCTCGGCCGAATCGTTCCAGGCGGGAGTCGTCCAGGGCAACGTCTCCGCGGATATCGATTGGAGTCAGGCGACGACCGAAGAGACCACCGCCCTGTTCCGCCGGCATCTCGACCTGACCCGCCAGGCTGCTCAACAGGGGGCCCAGCTCATCGTCTGGCCGGAGTTTTCCGTCCCCCTGTGCTTCAGCTGTCCGGAGCCGCTCTATGAACAGTTCGAGAACGACCTGGTCCGTTTCGCCCAAACGAACGGCGTCACCCTGCTCGTGGGAAGCGTCGAAACCGACGGCGACGAGGACCATCCGCACCACACCAACTCGGCCTTATGCCTGACGCCCGACGGCAGCCTGAGTCAATACTCCAAAAGGCATCTCGTCCCCTTCGGCGAATACGTGCCCTATCCCGGCATTTTTTCCTGGGCCCGGCAGCTGACCCAAGCCGTCGGCCAAATCACTCCCGGCCGAAGCTACGTGCTCCACTCCTTCGGCAGCCTGAAGTTCGGGTCGCCCATCTGCTACGAGATCATCTTCCCCGACCTCGTCCGGAGGTTCGTCAAGGGCGGCGCCCACTTCCTGACGACGATCACCAACGACAGCTGGTACGGCCGCAGCTCCGCTCCCTCCCAGCATTTCGCCATGGCCGTCCTCCGGGCGGTGGAAAACAGGCGCTTCCTCGTCCGGGCGGCCACGACCGGGATCAGCGGCCTGGTGGACCCCTACGGCCGTCTCCTGGCCCGCTCTCGGCTGATGACCCAAGACGTGCTCGTCGGAACCGTCACCCCCGGGCGCGGTCTGACCTTCTACACCCGGCACGGCGACTGGCTGCCCCAGGCCGGATTGACTTTTTCCTTCGTAATCTTTATGCTGGCTTTTTTAACGAGGATCCATGAAAGACAAAAACGGGACGGCTCCCGCCGCATATTCTGACCTCACGGCCCGGATCGAATCCAGTCTGGCCAAGCTCCTGCAGGTCCGAGGTTTTCTTTGACCTCGGTCAGCTCAAGGCCGAAATCGAATCCCTGAACCGCGACCTGTCGTCGCCCGACGTCTGGAACAACCCCCGCAAGTTCCAGCCCCTTCAGCAGCGCAAGAAAAAGCTGGAGAAGGAGATGAGCGTTTTCAATCGGCTGGAAACGCAGCGGGAAGAGCTGGAAGTCCTGGGCGAGCTCGGCCGCGAGGGAGAGAACGTGTCCGCGGAGCTCGCCCAGACCCTGGCCTCCTTCGACAAGAGCCTGGAGGAGGCCGAGCTCCAGACGCTGTACTACGAAGACGATGACATCCGGAGCGCCATTCTGACCATCCACCCCGGGGCGGGCGGGACCGAGTCCCAGGACTGGGCCCAGATCCTGCTGCGCATGTACCTCCGCTACGCCGAGCGTGAAGGCTACAAGACCGAAGTGCTCGACCTGATGCCCGGGGAAGAGGCGGGGCTCAAGAGCGCCACGGTCCGGGTCGAGGGTGAGTACGCCTTCGGCAACCTGAGCCAGGAGACGGGCGTCCACCGCCTGGTCCGCATCTCCCCCTTCGACTCCAACAAGCGCCGCCATACCTCGTTCGCCGCGGTGTTCGTCTACCCCGAGATCGACGATTCGATCGCCGTGGCCGTCAACCCCGAGGACCTGAGGGTCGACACCTTCCGCTCCGGGGGCAAGGGCGGCCAGAGCGTCAACACCACGGACTCCGCCATCCGGATCACCCACCTTCCGACGGGGATCGTCGTCCAGTGCCAGAACGAGCGGTCCCAGCACAAGAACAAGGCCTCGGCCATGAAGGTCCTCATGGCCCGGCTGTACGAGCTGGAGCGGAAGAAGAAACAGGAGAAGCTAGACAAGCTCGAGGACGCCAAATCCGATATCGCCTGGGGCAACCAGATCAGGTCCTACGTCCTCCACCCCTACCGGATGATCAAGGACCTGCGCACCCGGCTGGAGACTTCGGACGTGGAGAGCGTCCTGGACGGGGAGCTGGAGGAGTTCGTCAAGGCCAGCCTCGTCCTACGCAAGAGGACGCACGACGGCCAAAAGCCGCCCGAGCCCCTGGCCGCGGACGAGTCCGTCTAGGGTCAGTCCGGCCGTTCCTCCGCCTTGGTTTTATCCCAGAGCGCATCCATCTCGTCCAGAGTCGCCTGCCCCCAGGGAACGCCGCGGTCCTTCAGCTTTTGCTCCACCCGGCTGAAGCGTCTCCGGAACTTATCATTGGCTTGGACAAGAGCCAGTTCGGGATTGACCTTGAGCTTGCGGCTGACGTTGGCCAGGGCGAAGAACAGGTCGCCTATTTCCCGGTCAACCTCGTCGGGGCGGCCGCCGGCCATGGCCTGCTCGAGCTCGCCCAGCTCTTCCCGGACCTTGGCCAGGGCGTCCTCGGGCTGCGGCCAGTCGAACCCGACCGAAGCCGCGCGCTGGCCGAGCTGGAAGGCGGCCAGCAGGGCGGGCAGACTGCGGGGCAAGCCGTCGAGCAAGGAATCGCGTCCCTTTTCCTTCAGCTTGCCGCGCTGCCACTCCTCGAGCACCCGGCGCGAGGAGTCGTAGGATTCCCCGCCGAAGACATGGGGGTGACGGCCGACCATCTTGGCGTTGATCGACTCCAGGGCGTCGGCCGCGCTGAAGGCGCCCTGCTCCTCGAAGATGCGGCAGAGAAACACGACCTCCATCAGGACGTCGCCCAGCTCCTCGCGGACCGCCTCGGTCCGGCCCTGCCGCAGGGCGTCGGCGGCCTCGTACACTTCTTCCAGAAAATAGTTGAGGATGGACAGGGCGTCCTGCTCCTTGTCCCAAGGGCAGCCGTTCGCTCCGCGGAGAGCGGCCAGGATGCCCACCAAGCGTTCGAACTTATCTCCGGCTGCCCGGGCTGTGTCCATGTCGCGCCTCCCTTGCTTTTCCGCCGGGAACCCGATAGAATTTGAGTCTCTAAAATAATCCAGGCCGCGGAAATAATCAATTTCATGATCCAAGACGACGAAACCAAAGACGCCGGCGGGCAGACCGGAGAGACGGACAAGGCCAAAGCCTTCCTCCCCCCGCTCGACATCAGCTCCCTCGTTTTACCCTTTTACACCCAAGCCCTGCTCAAGATGGGCTTGATCGAAGACTTGGAGGGAGAGGCCGGGGAAGCCGACCTGAACCTGGCCAAGCGGATGATCGACCTCCTGGAGCTGTTCCAGGACAAGACCCAGGGCCGCCTCGAGCCGGAAGAGCAGAAATTCCTGGAATCGATCCTTCACCAGCTCAAGATGCACTACATGGACAAGGCCAAGATCATCAGCCTGTGATCGATGATTCCCCCGGGAGATATCGGCGCCCCTGATTCCGCGCGAAAAAAAGCGGCTGTGGCCATCGGCAACTTCGACGGCCTGCACCTCGGCCATGCGCGGCTTCTCAAGATCCTGGGCCGGGTCAGCCGGACGGAAGGCCTCCGGCCCGTGGTCCTGACCTTCAACCCCCACCCGGAGCGCGCCCTGGGCCGGGGACGAACCCACATGATCCAAACCCTGGAGCAGAGGTTGGACATCCTCTGCCGGTGGGGCCTGAAGGACATCGTCGTGACGGCCTTTGACGCGCGGCTCGCCCGGCTCACGCCCCGGGAGTTCATGACCCGCATCCTCAAAAACGGGCTCGGCGCGGCCGCGGTCGTGGTCGGCCCCGATTTCCGCTTCGGCCGCGGCCGGACCGGGACGGTCGACACCCTGAAAACCGAAGGCCGGTCCCTGGGGCTCCGGGTGTTATCCGTCCCCCAGGTCCGGAGGGGCGGCCGGGTGGTGAGCTCGAGCCTGGTCCGCAGCCTTCTCGCCCGGGGACGGGTCGAAGAGGCCGGCCGGCTCCTGGGCCGTCCCTATGAGGTTTCCGGCCGGGTCGTCCCCGGCCGGGCCGTGGGACGAACGCTCGGCTTCCCTACGGCCAACATCCGGAGCGGCAACGAGATCCTGCCCCGGGGAGTGTTCATCACTCTGGTTCGCGTCGGCCGCCGGCTCCATCCCTCCCTGACCAACATCGGCGTCCGGCCGACCTTCGGCCCGGGCGGGATCAGCCTGGAATCGCTCCTCCTCGATTTCCGCGGCCGCCTTTACGGCCGGAGACTGGACGTGCTGTTTTTGCGGAAGCTCCGCCCGGAGCGGAAATTCGCCTCTCCGCAAGCCCTGTCCCGCCGGATCGGGCAGGACATCCGCTCCGCCCGGAAATATTTCGCGTCGCACAAACGGTCGCTGGCCGGACTCGCCGGCGATTCCT
>Ga0209254_10000127_pt1 | contig 50228 bp, 45 predicted proteins | sample FrelakmetDIP11DI_FD_187148 | JGI IMG/M metagenome (GOLD analysis project Ga0209254, IMG submission 187148) | Freshwater lake sediment microbial communities from the University of Notre Dame, USA, for methane emissions studies - DIP11 DI (SPAdes)... | ecosystem: Environmental > Aquatic >...
AAATTAATGACTGAGCCAATAATTGAATTAGAATATATGTATGGAAACATCGTATAAAATAATATTGGGTACACCATATTTCAAACGTAAAATCACCGGAGGTATGAATGACAGAACGCAAAAAAGTAACCCTGCCTTACTTGTTTAACAAGGTCCAAAATAATGAACCAGTCACCTGGCTCACCTGCTACGACTATCCTACAGCTTACCTGATGGAACAAGCAGGTCTAGACATGATCCTGGTGGGAGACAGCCTGGCAATGACCATGCTTGGTTTTGAGACCACTTTACCCGCCACCATGGATGATATGATCCGCCATGCTGCAGCTGTGCGGCGCGGAACAGCCAATACGTTCATTGTTGGCGACATGCCATATATGAGTTACCAGCCAAGTGTGGAAACTGCCATTCGTAACGCCGGGCGATTCATGGCTGAAGCAGGATGTGATTCGATCAAGTTGGAAGGCGGTGTTGAAATGGCTGACCGTATACAGGGGATCGTAAATGCCGGTATCCCTGCGGTCGGGCATTTGGGGCTCACCCCACAAAGTGCCTCTGCCTTGGGCGGCCATAAAGTGCAGGGACGGGCAGCCAAATCGGCTAAAAAGATCATCGAGTCTGCCAAAGCGCTTGAGCAGGCGGGTGCTTTCGCCATCCTCCTGGAAATGGTCCCGGATCGAATTTGCAAACTCATCACCGAACGAGCTGAAAACTGCATTATCTTGAGCCTTGGATCCGGACCGTATGCTCATGGTCAGCTTTTGATCTATCATGATATGTTCGGTCTCTACCCACGCTTCAAACCACGCATGGCCAAAGTGTTTGGAAATGCTGGCGAGGTTATTTTAAATGGGCTCAAGCACTATGTATCCGAAGTATCAGACAAAACTTTCCCCCAACCGGAACATTGGTTCACCATGAAGGATGATGAATACGATGAGTTGATGGGTTTATTATGAAATTTGCCAGCAGGATTCAGCACCTGATTCCCGAAGGGGCGTACCAGGTCCTGGCACGCGCTCAAGCTCAGGAAGCTAAGGGCCGTCAGATTATTCATCTTGAAATTGGACAGCCAGATTTTGAGACTTTTGAAAATATCAAGCGAGCCGGGATCAAAGCCATCGATGAAGGCTTGACCCGCTACACGCCTCCCATTGGGATGAAATCCCTGCGCGAAGTGATTGCACAGGAAGCAGGTACCAGGCGTGGGCTGGTCATCCATCCCGACCAGGTCGTGGTCAGCCCAGGTGCTAAACCCAATCTTTTCTTCCCCACCCTGGCATTGATTGATCCAGGTGATGAGGTGATCTATCCTGATCCTGGTTTTCCAACCTACGAATCCATGATCCGTGTGGCTGGTGGCATCCCGGTGCCTGTTCCCCTGCTGGAAGGAAACAATTTTTCTTTTGACTTGCAAGTTTTCCACACCCTGGTAAACGATCGCACCAGGATAATCATCCTGAATTCACCCAGCAACCCCACTGGCGGAGTGATTCCGCTTGCAGACCTGGAACAAATCGCCATTGCTGCTCAACAGTATAACTGCTGGGTGATGTCAGATGAGATCTATGCACGTATCGTTTATGATAATGCCACCGTTCCATCCATAGCCTCCCTGCCAGGTATGCAAGAGCGGACGATCATCGTAGATGGCTTCTCGAAGACGTATTCTATGACAGGTTGGCGTCTGGGCTTTGGCATCATGCCCTTAGCACTTGCAGATAAAGTCCAATTGCTGCTCACCCACTCCGTGGGCTGCAATGCTCATTTCGTCCAGGTTGCCGGGATCGAGGCACTCACTGGACCCCAGGAGCAGGTGGATAGCGTGGTTGCAGAGTACCAGCGTAGGAGAGATTTCATCCTAGAAGGATTAAATACCATACCCGGGGTGACCTGCCAACGTCCCCAGGGAGCATTTTACGTCTTCCCCAACATTAAATCTTTCGGGCTCACTTCAGCCAGGCTGGCGGACCTGATATTGGATAATGCTGGGGTTGCTGTCTTACCCGGCTCTGCTTTTGGGGAGTTTGGAGAGGGCTACCTGCGTCTGGTTTATTCCAATTCGATCGAGAATATCGAGTTGGCGATTGAGAGGATAAGACAGGTAATCTTGAAAATTTGAACCTTCTCATAAAACCACCTTTTCAGATTATTATTCATTCTGCCAGGTCACATTGTTTATGGAGATTGTAGGGAGAAGGCTCAGGTGTCCTTAATATTTTATACAACACCTGGGAGTAAAAAGTTGAAGCCGTTTTCGATTGCCAGAGCAGCTAATATACGATAGGATATAGTCCTCGCGAAAGTTGAGCGCCTGTGCAGATTCTTTCCACCAAGCTATCGATTCCCCCTCTACGTTCAAGGTCGGTGCAACGGCCGCGCTTGCTCCAAAAACTAAGCCAGGGATTGGAATGCGGGTTTGCGTTACTCTCTGCTCCCGCCGGCTACGGAAAAACCACTCTGCTTACAGCCTGGCTCAGTCAGACCAAATATCCAGCCACGTGGTTATCCATTGATGACAGCGATAATGAGCCCTCGCATTTCCTTGCCTATTTAATGGCTGCCCTACAAAGGATTGACCCATCAATAGATAATTCTTTTGAAAGTACATCTGGTTTTGACTCCCAAACAGATTTTGAAGCCTTCCTGACTCCACTGATCAACAATTTATGCCAGCTGGAAAATCCGTTTTACCTGGTCCTGGATGATTATCATGTCATTCAAACTCAAACGATTCACCAGGTAGTCAATTTTCTTCTGGAACACCGCCCACCATCTATGCATATGGTCATCGCTACGCGTTCGGATCCACCCCTGCCACTGGCAAAGATGCGTGCCCGCTCAGACATACTTGAACTGCGATTAGCGGACTTGCGCTTCACAGATCAGGAAGCTGCAGATTTTCTTAACCACACCATGGGGTTAAAAGTTACACCTGAGGATGTCATCCGCATTACTCAACGGACCGAGGGCTGGATCGCAGGACTGCAGATGGCAGCTTTATCGATGCAAAACTCAGAGGATATCTCCGGTTTCATCACCAACCTAACCGGGACACATCATTACATTTTTGATTATTTAATTGAAGAAATCCTCAATCACCAGGCACCGGAGATTCATCGATTCTTACTTTACACCTCCATCCTTGATCAATTAACTGCTCCCTTATGCGATGCCTTACTTGAATTGGAGAAGGGATCCACACCCTCTCAGCCTTCATCTGCCATCCTTGATGAGCTTGAACATGCCAATTTGTTCATCATTCCACTGGATCATGAGCAGCGCTGGTATCGCTACCATCCATTATTTGCTGAATTGCTAAGGGGGTATCTCCTGCAGACGAATTCCAGCCTGCTACCTTCCTTACATGCTCAAGCCAGTACCTGGTTTGAAGGGCAAGGGTTATTCGCCAATGCCATCCGCCACCTATTCGCTGCCAGGGATTGGGAAGGCGTCGTCAGGTTGGTCAGTGCCAATATTTTTGCCCTATTGGAGCAAAATGAGCTCAACAGTGTTGCAAGGCAGCTCGATAGCCTGACCGGTGAAAAGAGTATCGCACGCCCCTGGTTATTGATCGGGCGCGCCTGGCTGGCTGCTTATACCGGACAATTAAATTCCGTGGAACCTCTCCTGAAGCTGGCCGAAGCTGAGATAAGCAATCTGAGTAATGAATTGGAATTGCAAACCCTGGGTGGTCATATCGCTGCCATCCGGGCATATACGAATTGGATTGGGAATAAACGGGATATGGCTGTGAGTGCCGCACGCGCAGCCCTCGAATGGCTGCCTGAATCAGAGCACTTGATCCGCTGTCAGGCCGCCACGCTTTTGGGTTTATCAGAAGAAAATTTCAATGCCCGTGAACAAGCATTAAAACAGGCGTTAAGCAATGCCAGGGAATGTAGCGTTTCACATGTAACCATTTTTGCCCATGGTTGTTGGGCATGGGCGTTGGTGATGGAAGGCAAACTGCGTGAGGCTTATGCTGCCTGTCATGTAGCAATCCAGATGGCTCAGTCTGCCACTTCACACCAACCATTGCCAACCCTCAGCCATGTATATTCTACGTTGAGTTTCATTCTCTGCGAGTGGAATGACCTGGAAGCTGCTTTGCACTATTCAAAAGAAGCAGTGGATCTGGCACGACGTTGGGAGCAGGCAGATGCGCTGCATTTTGCACTTGACATTTATGGAACTGCTTTATTTTCAGCCGGTGATATAGAAGCAGCGTTTATAGTACACAACCAGGCATGGCAGGTTGCCCAGCGAACTTCCAGCTGGTTTGAGGCAATAACAATTTCTCAAGGGGTTGAATGGTATCTGGCTCAGGGCAACCTGGAAGCAGCAGTCAACCAAGTCCACCTCCTTCAGGTGGATAGCGAAGAAGCCGGTAAAGTACCTCTGAGTTCCTATAAAAGCCTACTAATCCCTATATTAATTGCGCAATTATTTCTCACCCAAAAACAATATTCGAAAGCCCTTTCACTGGTAGAGGCACTTCTAGAGGATTTGAAAAAAAAGGCGATCGGTTTTTATTTTATCCGCGTACTTATATTAAAAGCGCTGGCATTTCAAGGTTTAAAACAGGATCCCCAGGCTCTAAGCTCGCTCAAGTGTGCCCTTACCCTCGCTGCACCGGAAGGACATATTCGGTCATTTACCCAGCTTCACCCCGAACTGATCACTTTGCTCCGCCAGGCTCAATCTTCCAAGATTATGCCGGATTATGTCGAAATGTTATTGGCTTCTTTCGATCAAGCTGTTTTTTACCGATCCGTCAAGATAGTAAATCCGTCTGGATTAATTGATCCGCTTTCCGAACGGGAGATGGAAGTTCTTAAGCTTTTAGCCCAAGGCAGTACTGACAAGAAAATCGCCGAGAACCTGGTGATTGCCCGCGAGACAGTTCATAAACATCTCAAGAATATATACAGCAAGCTGGATGTCCATAGTCGCACAGAAGCCATCGCCCGTGCACGTGAGTTAAAACTGTTGTAATTCATTTCCTTAAACGGAAACCAAATATGGTTCGCTATCTTTGTACAAATATCTGCATCAATATTTGCCATGTTCTTCCTTGGAACTTCCTTGACATACCCTTTGAACAAGCATTGGATCGCAATAATCCCGTGAACGGATGGTCGTGTTGGCTGACATCCTTGGTAGATTTGAGATTATTGGCTTGATGGATGGAGCCATGATATACGAGTTATCAGTTTTTCTTGTGCTTACCAATTCCTCCCATAGGATAAGTTATCAGGTCCCAAAAGAAAAGTGGGTAACAACAAGTGCTATTTATATATTATGATTAGTCTTGGTGTCCAAACTTTTGATAAGTTCCTTTGATTGTCGGATTAAGGAGGTGATTATCGTACAGAAATACTCGTTGAAGGTGATTTCATTCATTTCACTCGAATATTTAACGATAGTTCATAATAGGAGAAAAAAGCCGTGAAAAAGTACCTACGTTTTACCTATATGTTTGTGGTGGTCGCGATACTTGCCGCTTTTGTCGGGGGTTGTGCCCAAGCATCGACACCCCTCCCACCAGAAATCGTCACGATAGAAAAAACCGTCGAAGTTCAGGTGGAAAAAATCATTACACAGGTGGTGGAAGTTATTAACGAAGTCATCGTCACTCCCACCCCACAACCAACCGCTGAGGGCAGTAAAATCATATTAAGAGTTGGCACCGGTGACAGTGGTGAGGGGTTAAATCCTCATCAACAGATCATTGCCGAGTTTGAAAAACAAAATCCCGACATCCTGGTGCAGCTTGAGGCTGTCTCAGGGAATGACTACTATACCCGCTTACTGACCCAAATTGCAGCAGGTGACGCGCCAGATATTATCCAGATTGGTGACGATGCTGTCCCCATGTTTGTCTCCAAGGGGGGTTTCCTGCCGCTGGATGATTTTATTAATGGGAATTACCCATTGGACACCAGCATTTACCTGCCTGGCACATTGGATCCTGGCAAATACCAAGGCGCACAATATTTCCTGCCCAAGGATTTCTCACCCCTGGCGGTGTATTACAACAAGAAGATTTTTGATGAATATAACGTAGCCTATCCCACGGACGATTGGACTTGGGACGATTTCTTGAAAACTGCCCAAGAACTCACCAAGGATGTCGATGGAGATGGTCAAACTGACATCTGGGGGGCTCAGCTTTCGGCTAACTGGACGAGTGGATTTGAATACTGGGTGGCAGCTGCTGGTGGAAGTCTGATCAGTCCGGATGGCATGAGCTATGTCGGCTACATGGATTCGCCAGAAACGATCAAGGCTGTACAGTTCTATTCCGATTTATATAACAAATACAAGGTAGCTCCTCCACCTGCTGATTTCAACCTTTGGGCAGGAGGCAACCCTGAATTTGAGTCTGGGAAAGCTGCCATGCGTTTGTTCGGTCGCTGGCCACAAACTGGCTTGCTCAGCAACCCAAATGTGGACCTGGGTACAGTGGAAGTGCCTGCTGGCGACGTTAAAGCCAATGTGCTCTTCTGGGGAGGCTTTGGTATCTTCAGTGGCTCAGAGAATCCTGAAGCTGCCTGGCGCTTCCTGAAGTATTATGTTGGTGCTGAAGGCTCAGAAATCTGGAAATTACATGGAATCCCACCTGTCGCTGCCGTTGCAGAATCAGCCGGCATGACGACCGATCCAATTGAAGGTGCCTGGATCCGCGGTCTTGATTTTCTGGCTCCTCGCGCTTATGTTTCAACCGATTACTGGGGAGAAACAGGCGACCCTGCACTGCGCAGAGCGCTTGAGACCGTGCTGATCGATCCTAATGCGGATGTTACGCAAGTTATGCAAACAGCTGCACAGGAGGCTCAAGCTGCATTGGATGAGAAATTGAAATAGCTTTTTCAAACCTGGGTGTGCCCACATAAATGTGGGCACACCCAACTACCCACGTAAAGAATCCCATCTCAACTTCCTCCCATGAATTCGACCTCAATTAAAACGAGCCTGCGGATCCCAAGGCTAAATTTGCGCCAACGTGAGGCGATCTTATTCTATCTCTGCATTTCGCCATGGTTAATTGGCTTCGTATTATTTTATCTCGGTCCCATCATTGCCTCATTTTATTTCAGCCTGACCGAGTGGGATCTGCTGACATCCCCCCAGTTTGTGGGCATGGATAATTACGTGCGCCTGTTCACTCGGGATGCGCTGGCGTTGAAATCCTTCAAGGTCACCCTGGTATATACCCTGGTCTATGTACCCCTAGACATGATTTTTGGCTTGTCGCTGGCACTCTTGCTTAATCAAAAGTTACGCGGGATCGGAGTATTCAGAACCGTTTATTATTTGCCATCCGTGTTGAGTGGAGTCGCCTACGTAGTAATGTGGATGTGGATGTTCAACCCTCAATATGGGTTGATCAATACACTCTTAAAATACGCCGGCATTCAGGGACCCCGCTGGTTGCTCGATCCCAAATGGGCGTTAAGCGCTTTGATCATTATGTCTTTATGGGGTGTTGGTCGGAGTATGATTATCTTTCTTGCTGGGTTGCAGGATATTCCCACTGTACTTTATGAAGTCGCAGAGATCGATGGTGCAAACCGCTGGAACAAGTTCTGGAAAGTAACCTTACCCCTGCTGACGCCATCTCTTCTGTTCAACCTGATTTTTGGCATTATCCTGACTTTTCAAACCTTTACCAATGCTTTTGTTGCTACGAACGGTGGGCCATTGGATTCAACCCTTTTTTATGTGCTCTATCTGTATCGCAAAGCCTTTGAGCACCTTCAAATGGGTTATGCTTCAGCCATGGCCTGGGTGCTATTCCTGATCGTTTTAGCTTGTACGTTGGTGATTTTCCTGACTTCCGGTAAATGGGTGTTTTACCGCAGTATCGGAGAATGATGAATGGCTTCTAGAAATTCATATAACGAGAGTGATTTTTTACAGCCTTCCCATTGGCGCAGGAATATCTGGAACCTGATCATTTATTTAATGCTGATCATGGGCTCTTTGATGTTTATCCTGCCCCTTTTTTGGGCTCTGTCGTCTTCTTTCAAATCGGATTACCAGGTTATGCAATATCCCCCTCAGTGGATACCCAGCCCGCTACGGTGGCAAAATTATCCAGAAGCGCTCACCTATGTGCCTTTCTGGCGCTTTGCCCTAAACACCCTATTTATAGCCGCCATGGCTATCCTTGGAAATCTTTTATCCTGTACCATCATTGCATATGGATTTGCGCGCCTGCGCGCGCCAGGCAAGAATTTCTTCTTCATCCTCATGCTATCGACCATGATGCTGGTTGAACCTGTACGGATTATTCCGCTTTATATTGAATTCAACAAGCTTGGATGGATTGACTCTTACCTGCCATTGATCGTTCCAGCCTTCTTTGGCAGTCCATTTTATATCTTTTTATTGAGGCAGTTTTTCATGAATATCCCCATCGAACTAGAAGAGGCAGCCTTGATCGATGGAGCAAACCGTTTGCAAATTCTATGGAAGGTGATTGTACCGCTCTCCAAACCGGCTTTGGCTGCCGTCGCCATTTTTAACTTTCAAGGGGTATGGAACGATTTCTTGTATCCTTTGGTGTTCTTGCACAAACAATCGAACTATACCATCGCTTTGGGATTAAATTTCTTTCGTAGCACATATACCGTGCACTGGGGGTATTTGATGGCAGCCTCAATCGTTGCATTGCTGCCCATGGTCATCATTTTCTTTATCGCTCAAAGATACTTCATCCAAGGCATCACCTTTACCGGCATAAAAGGGTAGCTATTTCCGTAATTCCATACATAGAGCCTATGAGCGAAAACTCTCTAGTCTGCAATAAAAACATCCTGGTGGTTGTGGCACGCCTGATGACGCCGAATCCTTTTGTGATGGCACGATTGGGAAAATTGTGCAGGTATGTATGCGGGTGCACCTTTGCGGTAGCATTTTACAAGGTCGATCGAACAGAATTGTGGATGTGAAGACTGTGCGTATCCGAATCGTTATTAGAGGCCTGGCATGCAAGGATTAATCGTCAACGCAGATGATTTTGGTTATTCTCAACAAATAAACGAAGGAGTGTGTGAGGCGCACGTGAACGGGATAGTCACCGACGCATCTTTGTTGGTGAGAAGCCCTTACGCTTCCCAGGCAAGTCAAATGGCTGATCGGATAAACCTGCCTTTGGGACGTCATATCGGTTTTGTCACCCCATATTCTGCTTCAGCCAGAGATGAACTTGGACCAGAGGGACACTTAACCAAGGAGCTGTTCAATCGGGAATTTAATCTCCAGATAACCAGCCTGTTCTCTTGTGAGGAGTTGCTGATTATTCAGGATGAAATCCGAAACCAGATTGAGGATTTTAAAACCCTTGCTGGGCAACTACCAGCACATCTTGACTATCACTTCGGGCTGCATTTCTTACCAGATGTGGTGTTTATCTATCTCATGATCTCAAACCAATATCAAATTCCCGTCAGATGGGGCGTGCAATATGCCGGTAGAAACCCGATTGTCCTGGCCCCGGCTCGCTTATGTGATCGCTTCCGAGGTGTTAAAAATGGCAGCATTACTACATTTACAGATTTATTACAAGAACCCTGGGATGGAGCAATGGAGATAATATGCCATCCGGGTTATTTCACTCCGAATGGTCTTTTCGATTCCTATAACCAGGAACGGGAAAATGAGCTAAGATTATTAACGAATCCGATGTTGAAAGCAGAAATCGAGCACATGGGTATCCAGTTGGTAAATTACAACTGGTTAAAGGAGCAAAGGTAATCTAATTAACTCAGGAAAGCGTTGAGTAAACAGGTATGCTGGTCGATGAATATCTCAAAGCAAACGTTGCCTGCGTTTGAGAATGGGAGTAGCATGGTGATAAAAAAACCAATCAATCAATACGATGTGATCCATCTCGGTCCATATTTTTGTGATTTGATTATTGCTGGACTGGGAGAGTTACCCCAGCTAGGCACGGAAATTTATGGCACGGAATTACACATGGTGCCTGGTGGTGCTTTTAATACTACGTACGCACTTCACCGTTTAGAATTGAAAACAGGATGGATCTCAGACTTTGGTTCAGATCACTTCAGCCAGTTTGTGCTTGAGAAGATCAAAGAATTGGGCATTGACACTACTTTCTTTAAAATCCACGATCATCATCTTTGCGCTCTTTCGGTGGCATTCTCAAACCAATACGACCGAGGCTTTATCAGTTATATGGATCCCTGCGAACCCTGGAACCTGATCGAGATCCTAGAAACTTACCGCCCGCGTATCTTTCTGGTGGGTGGTTTAGAGTATGGCCCGGCATTTCTTGATTTTGCTGCTGCTGCCCGGCAGCTCGGCATTACCCTGGTAATGGACTGTCAATACCGGGACGTAACCCTCCAAACCCCAGGTGTGATCGAAGCTCTGAGAAGTATAGACTTGTTCATGCCGAATTGCTGTGAAGCTTTTCGCCTGACTGGCATCCATGACACCGCAGAATCGGTACGCATTCTCGCTCAATATACCCCCCAGGTGGTGATAAAGATTGGGCGGGAAGGTTCGGTCGCCTATTCTCAGGGAGTTGTAACCAGGGCACCAGCCATTCAGATCTTAAGGGTAATGGATACCACGGGGGCAGGTGATAGTTTCAATGCGGGATTTTTATATGGCTTTCTGCATGGGGCACCGATCGGAATTTGCCTTAAATATGCCAATCTGATGGGTGGCGCTTGTGTGACTGGTTTTGGCGTTTCGCAGATCCCAAACCGAGATCAATTAGAGGAACTTATTATTCAGTACGATCAGCTGGTCGCAGGAGCCGGGGAACTGCCCAGGCAACCTTCGCTGGGTTTAGATTTTAGCATCAGCCCGGTGATCAACCCATCCGGTGAAAGACGCTAACGGTAAATTTCATCAAGTAAACGCGAATAGTTATAATCTGCACTGTTGTAATCCCTTTTAATACACAATTATCCAGAAATACCCCATCAATACCCTGAATAGGGCCTGATTCTTCCTGCTTTTTGCTCTATGATGTAGCAGTGTTCTAACATTCAGGCTAAAAACTATCTTCCAAGGTAGATTAATGCAGCAAAAAGAATCCAGCATGAGTAATACGTATCGTATCCTGGTCAAAGAAATATGCAACCATCATTTCAAGGAATGGTCTGGGCATCTGACACTCTTCCCGCAAGCCAATGGAGAGACATACATGGACATGTCCTTCTCGGAACAGCCAGTTTTATATGCTGATCAAGATCAAACTGTGTGTTGCAATAGGACTGAGTTATCCATCGAATTCATTGAGGATATACCTTCACGCATGTGATGTTTTTTTACCAGATATGCCGAGCAGCAGATGATTATAGCGAACCTATCCCAAGGATCTAGCCAGCTGAACAAAAAGGAGTTTTCTATGAAGATAAGTATTCCCAACGCCCCCGATAACGAGTATGCCATTCAAGTGCATGGATTGGCGAAGTCGTATGGAAAAGTTCGCGCCTTACGCGGAATTGATCTGCATGTAAAGCGTGGTGAAATCTTCGGTTTCCTCAGCCCAAACGGGGCGGGCAAGACCACCACTATCCGCTGTATGCTGGACATGATCCGGCCAGACGCAGGCAAAGCCTTGCTTCTCGGACTGGATCCTCAGGTTGAACCTGTCGCGGTCCAGGCTCACACAGGTTATCTGCCGGGTGAGATGCAGTACTACAATAACCTGACCTCCGAGCGCTAGCTGCACTTCTTTAACGATATGAGAGCGGGCCGCGCTGAGTGGGATTATGTCCTTCAGCTTGCTGACCGTCTGTCTCTCGACCTTAAACAACCGATTAAGAACCTCTCCAAGGGTAACAAGCAGAAAATTGGGGTCATCCAGGCATTGATGCACCGGCCCGAGATGCTTCTTTTGGATGAACCTACCAGCGGCCTGGATCCATTGATGCAGCAAGAGGTGCTAACGCTTTTACGGGAAGCTAACAATTCTGGAGCAACCATCTTCTTTAGCTCGCACATCATGAGTGAAGTTGAAAACCTGGCTGAACGGGTGGCGATCATCCGCTCTGGCGAGATTGTGGAAGTCACCAATACCGAAAAATTGACCCATAGCACATTGCGCCGCATGACCATTCGGTTTAAGAGACCCATTGATTTTAATCGTCTGGTAGGTTTACCAGGCGTGGAAGTCCTCTCACAGGTAGACCAGACCAGCCTGAAATTACAAGTAGCTGGCGACCTGGAGACGCTAGTCCATGCCTTAGGTGGCTTGCCCGTCTTGGACCTGGAAACAGAACAAACCAGCCTGGAAGAAGTATTTCTGACCTACTATAAAAAATAAGTTTTATGCGAGGAGAATCATCATGAAAAGCTTATGGACGACTTTTCGCTACACATTTACTAATTTGCGATGGCAGATTATTGGCTGGGGGCTTGGATTGGCATTATACGGGTTGATGATCGTGCCGATGTATGAAACGCTGGGGGCACAACCGGAACGATTCCAGCAAATGATTGCCAACTATCCACCTGAATTTCTGGCTTTCTTTGGAGCAGATGTCAACAGTCCAATCACGCCAGCAGGATTCCTCGGAATGTATGCTTTTTCGATGCTACCGGTCATCATCGGTATCTTTGCAGTAATCGCAGGGAGCGGTTTAATCGTGAGCGACGAAGAGCAAGGATGCTTGGATTTGATTATTGCGCATCCTGTGGGACGTCCTCCTTTTTTCTGGGGTAGATTCCTGGGTTTGCTGGCTGCATCTTTATCAATCGTAGTATTGGGTTGGTTGGGATTCTGTGTTCTGCTGGGTAGGTCCAGTCTGGGTGTCACCTGGGGTCAGATGGCAATTCCATTCCTGTCCATATTTATTCAAATCCTGATTTTTGTGGCAATAGCGCTATTATTGAGCATGCTCCTTCCCTCGCGCAACCTGACAGCCATGATCACTGGGGCGATCCTGGTGATCAGCTATATGATTTCATCGCTTACTTTTTTGAATGAGGGGCTGGAGCTGGTATCCAGGTTCTTTCCGTATCACTACTTTCAGGCAGTCCTGTCTTTCCGGGAACTTAATCTAACCTGGTTGTTTGCCTTAGTAGGGATCAGCCTGGTTATGGTTGTTCTTGCCTGGTGGCGATTTGGCAAACGGGACATTCGTTTGAGCGGGGAAGGCAGCTGGCGCAGAAAGTAATGAAATAGTACAATGAGAAGGATTATTAATGCCAACCGCCATCCGTTCCTATGATGAGAAAACTGACTCACAGGCTGTGGGTATGCTCATAGCTGAAACATACCGCGCATACAACCTTCTTTTTGCCTCACCAAATGAACAGTTAAAATTACTCGGACCATTTCGCTATGCCGGATCAACAGATCTTGTGCAGCAGGAAGCAATTACCCGGGTGCTCAGGACTGATATGATCTTCGTCGCTGAAGATGGAGATCAGATCGTTGGCGTATTGAGGTGCAAACCTGGTCGATTGCAAAGCCTTTTCGTGCGTGGTGATCACCATCATCAGGGGATTGGACGCAGGTTGGTCGAGCATTGTGAGCAATGGTGTGTCAGTCGTGGCTCCAAAGAGATTCGTCTTGCCGCAACCCTTTATGCGGTACCTTTCTATCAGGCAGTTGGATATAAGAAAACCACCGGTGTTCGTAGTGGCTGGAGTTTTGACGGTGAAGGATTAAAATATCAGCCTATGAAAAAACATATCAACCAGTAGGATCTGAGTTCCAACCAACCGTTGATTTTTAATAGCACAAATTTTTCCATTTCTATAAAAACCGGCGTATTTATTGATTAAGACTACTTGCAAGACTCGCGATTATATCTAGGTGGATTATATTGTCCTTTCCTTTTGTATTACATGCGATAATTTTATATACTAATCATGACCACGCAACGATGATATGCCGATTCAAATACTATCCACCAAGTTATCCATTCCACCTATACGCTCCAGGCCGGTAAGGCGGATCCGGTTGATCCAAAAGCTCAATCAGGGATTGGACTATGGATTGGTTCTGGTTTCTGCCCCCGCCGGATATGGCAAATCAACCTTATTGAGCGTCTGGTTGAGCCAGGTGGAGGTCGACTCAACCTGGCTTACCCTCGATGAGGCTGATAATGACCCTCCCCGGTTTATGGCTTATCTCATAGCTGCTCTCACTGAGATTTTCCCTTCGATTCCTGAGGTTCTTGAGGACACACAGGTTTTTCGTAATCAGCCAGATGTTGAGCTTTTACTGACCCCTCTGATCAATCACCTTGCCCAACAAAAACATCCTTTCTATTTAGTTCTGGATGACTTTCATTTGATCCATGATCGAACCGTGCTTCAGGTGGTGAATTTCCTGCTGGAAAACCGCCCCTCCCCATTGCACTTGGTGATCGCCACTCGTGCCGACCCGCCTCTTCCACTCGCCAGGCTTCGGGCTCATTCTGAGCTATTAGAATTACGCCTGGCTGACTTGCGTTTCACCACCAACGAAGCCACAGACTTTTTGAATCGTACCATGGACTTACAAATTTCACTCGCGGATGTGGCTTCCATTACAACCCGCACAGAAGGCTGGATTGCGGGCTTGCAAATCGCAGCTCTCTCCATGCAAAACATCGAGGATGTTTCTGGGTTTATCGCGTCCCTGGCTGGTAGTGATTACTACATCTTCGATTACCTGGTGAAGGAGATCCTTACCCGGCAATCACCCGATATTCGCCACTTCTTACTCTCTACCTCCATCCTTGATCAGCTATACGCACCGTTATGCGATGCATTGCTTATAAATGGTGGTGACTCAGCTCCCCCTCGCCCCTCGGCAGTTATCCTCCAAGAGCTTGAGCATGCGAATCTATTTCTCATTCCCTTGGATCACGAGCATCGCAGGTTTCGTTATCACAACTTATTTTCAGACATGCTCAAGCTGATATTGGAGCAGAACCATCCGGGTGTTTCCGCCGAACTGCATTTACGGGCTTGTCGTTGGTATGAATCCCAAGGCATGGTGCCCGAAGCCCTGGAGCACGCCATATCATCCGGTGATATGCAGCTGGTGGCACAGCTCATCTCTGCCAATGTTTTGGTGCTTTTGGAGAACGATGAAGTATTGCCTACCCTGCAAAAAATCGACACGATTCCCCATGATGAAATGATTGTTCTTCCTTGGTTGGGAATTGCCCGCGCCTGGATTATGGGAGCAAGTCAAATCCAAAAGTCCTTCCAGCTATTGGATGAGGTTGACCAGGTTGTGGAAAATGTGCCCGATATAAATGAACGCCGTAGGTTGAAGGGCTATATAGCTGCAGCACGCGCTTTCTTGTTCAATGCTCAAGGAGACACAGCCAATATTATTTCGAATGCTAAACTTGCGGAAAAGTTATTACCAGTGGACGATTTTGGTGTCCGTGCCATGAACCTAAATATCTGGGCAAGTGGGTATACATTTGATTTTAACAACTACTCTGTTGCAATTCCGATTCTTGAACAAGCCTTTGCACTAGCCCTTAAAGCTAAAAAAACACACGTGGCAGTAATCATAGCCACACACTTGGCTTCTATACAGCAAAATTTAGGAAAACTTAAGGAATGTCATCGCATCTGTATGGATACTCTGGCTATTGCAGAGGAGTACGAAAAACAAACCAAGCGTCCTTTATCTGCAACTGGCCAGATCTATTCGATTACAGCATGCAACCTGGCAGAATGGGGCGAGTTAGATAAAGCCTTACAGCATGCAAGGAAAGGTTTACAATTATGCGAACAATGGGGATTGGCTGTTGCAATTACGGGTAGCTTACAGTTTCTAGGACGCATCCTGGTTTTTTGCCAGGAATATGATCAGGCGCGCCAGATTTTTTTACTTTCTGACCGACTAGCCCAGAAAATATCCACCTGGTATTGGCAGGAAACAGCCTTGTATAACCTCGAATCATCGTTCTATAGCGATGTGTCAGATGATGAAATTGCTCGAGAAGTACACCGCCTTCAAGAGAGTGGGATTCAGTTTCCTTCCTTGTTTACTGCCAGATTATTACTTAGAAATAAACAACCTGGTGAAGCGCTACCAGTACTCGAGCATTCTTTATCAGATTTAATGGGGCAACCCTCCTTTAAATCCGTGCTTATTTATGCAATGCGCACAATTGCTTTTCAAGCACTGGGTGATGAAAAGCGAGCCTTAACCTCACTACAACAGGCTCTAGAGCTGGGTGAACCTGAAAACCGGGTGGCTTCTTTCGTGTGTGAAGGTGAGGCGATGGAAAGGCTGCTCCGACTGCCGCAGGCGAAAGCCATTTCCCCACAATTCGTCCAGCGATTGCTAGAAGCTTTCGAAGCTCGTCGCACGATCAAGCCACAATCCAACATTGTTAGTGAAGCATTGGTTGAACCGCTCTCTGAGCGTGAAATGGATATTTTAAAGCTCCTGGAGCAGGGTTACTCAGATAAGAAAATAGCTGAAACCCTGGTGATCGCCAAGGATACGGTACATAAACATCTCGGCAATATCTACAGCAAGCTGGATGTGCACACTCGCATGGAAGCCATCCGGTGCGCCCGCGAGTTGGGTTTGCTGTAACCTCTGCTGTCAAAGAATACCCCATCCCAATACCCCCATGAATAGCCCTTTAAGGGGCTGATTATTCAGCCCCTTTTATTTATTATTGGATTGAAACCAAAAAATACATCCATCATGCCAATTGTAGGAGGTAATCATGGAATCAAAACAAATTAATCAAGCAAACACCTATTGTATAAGGGTGAAAGAAAGGCTGGATCACCATATCACGGACTGCTTCAGCGACCTTGCCCTCACTCCCCTGTATGATGGCAAGACCCTGCTTGTTGGTCCGTTCGTCGACCAGTCTGCCCTGCGTGGTCTGCTGAACCAGCTTTGGAACCTCAACATCACCGTAATATCGGTCGATAAGATTGAAAATGAAAACCAACAAGAAATAAAGAAAGTTGAACATGATCAAGGAGAAACATAATGGAGACCGCCTTAAAAACCGAAGTAAAAATGAACTGGATCATCAATGAATCCACCCCACCCGTCATAGAGACGCACGGCTTGACCAAGACCTATAAGGGTATCGAAGCTCTCAAAGCGCTGGACTTGCAGGTACAGAAGAACTCGATCTGCGGCTTCCTGGGTCCGAACGGTGCAGGGAAAACCACCACTATCAAGCTGCTGCTGGGGTTGGCGCGACCAACCGGAGGTAGTGCGCTTATTTTTGGTAAGGACATCAAAAAGGAAAACGATCAAATCCGCCGCAAAGTTGGATACCTCTCTCAGGATCCACGCTACTACGATTATATGACCGCCCGCCAAACCCTACGCTTCACGGCTCGTTTCTTCTATGATGGCCCCAAGTCAGAGATTGAAAGCCGGGTGGCGGAGACGCTTGAGCTGGTAGGGTTGACGGATAAAGCCGATCGCCCCATCAAAGGCTTCTCGGGTGGCGAGCGGCAGCGCCTGGGCATTGCTCAGGCTCAGGTCAACTACCCTGACCTGCTCATCCTGGATGAGCCTGCTGCCAGCCTCGACCCGATCGGGCGACATGATGTGCTGGAAGTGATGGAAAGGCTGCGCAAGCACAGCACAATTTTCTATTCGACCCACATCCTGGACGATGTCCAGCGTGTTAGTGACACAGTCGTCATCCTGAACAAGGGTACCCTGGTTGCTCAAGGCCCAATTGAGGAGCTGCTTGCCGGTGGTCAGGGAAACACATTCACCCTGACCGTCAAAGGTGACAGCACAGGAGTGGAAACCCGCCTGCATAGTCAACCATGGGTGACTGGTATTGAGACAATCTCAAAGAACGGAAAGGTCAGCTGGCGGATCCAGGTCAGTGATCCAGAGATTGCAGAAGACCAATTGGTTCCCCTGGCAATGGCAGGAGGGGGTGTAACCGTCTCTGAGTTTGGGCGCAAAGCTCTAAAACTTGAGGATGTATTTATGAACATTGTAGAGGAGGATAACCATGGACACTAATGTTTCTGCACTCGTCCCTCGCCATGTGAACGGCTGGCGCATGGGGCTGGCAAATATGCTGGCAAAGGAGAATTTCGCCTGGTGGCATACACGCCGCTGGTGGATCCAGATCCTTGTTGCAGTGTTGATTTTGAACGGCTCGCTGGCTTTGAATATCAGGGATCCTCTAGGCGCACTTGTTGACCTACAGGCAATAAACTACCTGAATACGAGTGCCCTCTTTGTTCCGATTCTCATTGTTATTCTGGCACAGGATGCGATCCTGAACGAGCGGCACTCCGGGACAACCGCCTGGGTGCTCTCGAAACCTCTTCAACGACCAGCCTTCATCTTCTCGAAGGTGATCGCCTACGGGTTGGGTTTTCTCGTGACCTGGGTACTGATCCCAAACATCATCTTTTATATCCAGCTCGTCGCTGCTGGTAGAGTAGGATTGTCAATACCCGGGTTTATCGGGTTGATCGCCTTGAGTTATCTCAACCTGCTTTTCTACCTGACGCTGGCATTGATGCTGGCTACCCTGTTCGATAGTCGGGTACCTGGACTGGGCATCTCTCTTTTGATCGCCTGGACAGGCCCGATGCAGATCCTTGCCCGACCGATGGAAAAATACGTGCCCTGGCTGGAGGATATTCTTCCCTGGAAGCTGATATCGAGTTTTGGTGAACCCCCTCTGGCTGGATACCTGGCATTAGGTGCAAAGCTGCCCACAGTGCTGCCAATCATCGCCACGGTGTTGTGGTGCGTGCTGTTCGTCGCAGTGGCCATCTGGCGCACCGGTCGGGAAGAGTTCTAATTTCGATACCTGGCAGTTCTACAAGACCTGCCAGGTCTAGATAAAGAGAAAAATAATGAACCTCAGATCAATTTCTAACAAAAATAGACACATTCGAATCACATTGTTGGTAATTATGTTGCTTGGAATACTGCTCTTCCTCCCTGCCTGCATAAGGCAGCCCCAACCGGCCAGAGTCGAGGAGATCACATTTAATTCCGGGGAGTTCAAGCTCGTCGGTGAGCTGCGCACTCCTGCAAGAACCGGCTCGGTCCCGGTCGTCCTGTTCGTGCATGGTGACGGGCCAGCAAACCGCACGATGTTCGGCATGTACCTGCCAATCATGGAACGCATGCTGCGGGCTGGCTATGCCGTTTTTTCCTGGGACAACCCGGGGGCTGGCGAATCTACGGGCACGACTGACCGTCAACAAATAACCCAGCAGCAGGCGCAGATCGTCCAGGATGCGATTGGTGTTATGAAGGCTTTTCCCACCATCGACCCGGGACACATTGGCCTGTGGGGAGTCAGCATGGGTGGTTATGTGATGCCGCGCGTGCTCATGGTGAGTGACGATGTTGCCTTCATGATCTGTCAAAGCTGTGGGAGCATGTCAGGAAATGACGAATTTGTTTTCCTGACCGTCGCGCAGGGCTACTGCGGGGAGGTGCCGGAACTGGCTTCCGCCCAGCTGGAGGTCCTGCTCGCCGAGCTCGATCAGACGCGGACTTTCGATACGTACAAGGGCTATCTGCACTACCGCAAGGTCCTGGATGAACTGGCTGCCCTGGGATCGGTGGCAGTGCCCCATCCGGCCGCATCCGAGGCGACCTGGCTGTCGAACGATCCCACTTTTGAATATAAATGGTCTCCGATGGAAGTGATCGCGCAGGTCCACATCCCGGTGCTGGCCATCTGGGGCGAGCGGGACACCAAGGTCGATCCAATCCAGGCTGCTCATGCCTACCGGGATGCATTGGAACAGGCAGGCAACTCGAACTACCGGCTCGAGGTCATCCCGGGCGCAGACTATAGCCTCGCTCCATCGGAGACCGGCTGCATTTTTGAAGAGGGAAAAACGATGGAGCAGGTAATAAAAGAACAGGGTTTCACCTTGGAAGACCTGAATTCATTGGATCCACAAGACCCGGTTCTACTCACACTGGGGCGCGCTTGGCCCTACGCACCGGAGTACCTGGACTTGATCGAGGACTGGCTCATTGACCTTCAGCCATAACCCCTCCGGGAGCGATCAGGATCATGGAATGGATAAAAAAGCTGTTCGTCATTTGGAAAGGAAGATGATAATGAATACTCAACTTATTGGATACAAAATCAAAGCATTCGGGGCTGGCAAGCTGGCCTTCCTCTTCCTGGTCATCGTGCTGCTCCTCCCTGCCTGCGCAAGGCAACCCCAGCCGGCCAGCGTCGAGGAGATTACCTTCCAGTCCGGCGAGTTCAAGCTTGTTGGCGAGCTCCGTACGCCTGCCGGAACCGGGCCTTTTCCTGTCATCCTGTTCGTTCATGGCAGCGGGCCGGCAGACCGCACAGAATTTGGGGCATACCTGCCAATCATGGAGCGGATGCTGGGCGCCGGTTACGCGGTCTTTTCCTGGGATAAGCCGGGAACGGGCCAATCCACGGGTCAGGTTGACAACACACCACGTGTGATTCATCAAAGAGCGCAGATTGTCCTCGATGCGATTGAAGTCATGAAAAAGCACCCCGTCATCGACCCGGGACGGATCGGACTATGGGGAATCAGCCAGGGAGGATATGTCATGCCACTCGCACTTTCGCAGACGAAGAACATCGCCTTCATGATCTGCGTCTCTTGTACAGGCACAGCAGGTGATGACCAAATGGCATACCAGATCATATCTCAAGCGATCTGTGATGGAGTCCCACCAGAGAAGGACGCCCAGCTGAAAACTCTACTCTCCGAGCTCGACGCAACCAGGACCTTCGAAACGTATGAAGAGTATGTGCACTATCGGGAGGTGCTGTCTGCTTTGCAAGAAATTGGTTCAGATACAACCTCTGGCTTCAGGGTGCCTGGGGTTATTCCAGAGCAAGCGTGGCAGGCGAATGATCCTGAGATTGAGGGCTGGTGGAATCCGGTCAAGGTGATCGAGCAGGTGAGGCTCCCCGTGCTGGTCATTAACGGTGACAGGGATCCGAATGGCGATGCGATCCAGGGGGCGTTCGCCTGGAGGAAAGCTCTGGAACGGGCGGGAAACCCGAACTTCCGCGTTGAACTGCTGCCGGGCGTTGGTCACATCATGGAAAAGTCGCAGACCGGCTGCTTAGAGGAACAAGCTCAAACCTTCGAGCAGGTTCTGCGAGACCAGGGAATAGAATCGATTATGGAATTTCAGACGGTCACATCCGGTAAGGAACCCGGGAAGCAACCACCGTTCAGTCAATGGCCTTATGATCCAGCTTTCCTTGATATCCTGGAGCAGTGGTTAAAGGAGATGCCAAAATGAAAAATGTCAAAATTATATTCTACTTTCTGATTACCCTTCTGATCCTTTCTGTGTGTACCAAGCAGCCCCAACCAGCCAGGATTGAGGAGATCACCTTCGCGTCTGGGTCGTTCCAAGTCGTTGGCGATCTCCGATTACCTGAAGGAACTGCCCCGTTCCCGGTTGTCCTGTTCGTGCATGGCTCTGGGTATGCGGACCGCACCATGTTCGGGATATACCTGCCGGTCATGGAGCGCATGTTACGCCTCGGCTATGCGGTCTTTTCCTGGGATAAGCCCGGCACAGGCGAATCCACCGGTCAGCTAAGCGATGAACGCGTATATCACCAACGGGCCCAAATCATCCTGGATGCGATTGAAGTCATGAAAAAGCACCCCAACATCGACCCGGGACAGATCGGACTATGGGGGAGCAGCCAGGGGGGATACGTGATGCCACTCGCACTTTCGCAGACGAAGGACATCGCCTTCATGATCTGCGTCTCATGTGCAGGCGTAGCGGGTGATGACCAAATGGCTTACCAGATCATATCTCAAGCAATCTGTGATGGAGTCCCACCAGAGAAGGACGCACAGCTGAAACATCTCCTCGTCGAGCTAGACGAGGCGCGGACCTTTGAAACGTATGAAGAGTATGTGCACTATCGGGAGGTGCTGTCTGCTTTGCAAGAAATTGGTTCAGATACAACTACTGGCTTCAATGTACCCGGGGTTATTCCGAAGGAAGCGTGGCAAGCGAATGATCCTGAGGTTGAGAACTGGTGGAATCCGGTCAGCGTGATCGAGCAGGTCAGGATCCCCGTGCTGGTCATCAACGGGGACAAGGACACCAACATGGATCCAATCCAGGGGGCATACGCCTGGAGGAAAGCCCTGGAGCAGGCGGGTAACCCAAACTTCCAGGTGGAGATCCTTCCGGGCGTCAACCACTTTATGCTTGTGTCGGAGTCCAGCTGCATAGATGAACAAATGCAAACGTTTAATCAGGTACTGCAGGACCAGGGATACGGACCAATGAATGAATCTCTTGAGCTGTTCCTGCAGGAACCAGGGCAGCATACACCTTTTAGCGCCATTCCCAACGCCTCGGAGTATCTTGATAAACAAGATGAATGGCTCAGGGATCTTATCTCCAATTCCACTAAGTGATTTTTTTATGAGAGGTCAAAATGAAATCTATACCCATACCCAATACGATGAATAATATACAAGAAAACACATCTTCCACGCTCGTGACCACACTACAATCCACGCTGCTGGTGTTCCTCTTGTTTTTCCCGGTGACGTTCATGGTCATGTTTCTTCATGAAGCGGGTCATGCATTGTTTCATATTAGCCAGGGGGTCCCTGTGCATTTCTTATATGCCCATCCATTCTCTTTTGTGGGTTATGTCAGGCCGATGGCTGATTACAACAATGTCTGGGTGCATGCCTCGGGAACTGTTTTTGAGCTTCTGGTTTCCGGAGTGATTTTTGTACTTTTATGGAAGCACCGCTCTTTTTACACCCTCCCCTTCCTGATGATCTTCCCCTGGATTGCAATTTATGATGGGATCGGTGGAATATTCGACATATTAGGTAACACGGGTGACTACTATAATATTTTGACGATCACCGGATGGTCACCGCTATATTTTTACGCTATCAGCCTGATCCTGACCGTGGTGGGAGTTTTCTTCTTTGTTTCGCTTTTCCCCCTGCTGGGACTGGCACCGGAGAACCGCAAATCTCTCTTAGTCCTTCCAATAGGTATGCTGTTATTCACGGCTCTTGGATTACCCGTTGCTTATTACCTCGTGCCAGGTTCTCCCATCGACCTTCAATATCATTTAGCCCGTGAAATCATCCTGTCGGCATATTACCGTCCTCTCTTTATGGGGGCAATCGGGATTCTCCTTGCCCTGATATACACCACTCTCTATCGCAGCCTTTACCGAAGAATTCCTGTGAGCCTACGAACGGAGCTAACTAGTCTCTCTTGGAGAGCTTTTTGGTATCCGGGTTTACTGTTCGTCATCAGTATGGTCCTGGGTTTTATGGTCATCTTGTAACAGTGCCAATGGGATGGGTGAAAGCCATGCATAACTCATATATCATTTACACAAATTGTCTACCTCACCATTCTTTTAAAAATACCCCATCAATACCCCATATAGGGACTGACTTTAAATATGCAAATGTTTATCATGTATATACAGCCTACAGAGTCGAATTTATTCGACGTGGAATCTCAGCAAATCTAAATACTAACCTGTGAGGAGAAAGAGATTATGGATAAGAAAACTGTTGGAATAATAGCAATAATTGTGGCTGTGTTTTTATGTGGTTGCCCGGGATTATGCTTGTTCTTATTCGGAGCTATTGCCGCCACGGGACAAATGCCCTACACATCAGATTTTCCTTACACTTCAGATTTTAGTAATCCATACTCTGAGACTGTCCCCTCGTATTTGGGGTTTATGGGATTGTGCCTGGCGCTGATCTTCATCGCCGTACCCATTGTCGTGGGTGTTCTTACCCTTCGCAACAAACCCGAGAAAACGGCTTCCTTCAATGAGCCGCTCCCGCCAGCGAGCTAATTTCCGGTTGTGGATAAAATGCGCTCGAATAAATCCCAAATTTCCTATGAGCTTATATCGTCCTTTCTTCCCACATGCTCCATCATACTATCAAGGAGATGGGATTATACATTGACGGTTGTGAAGAGGTAAGAGTACATGGAACAGTCGCCTATTGCATTCAAAAGACTTTTCGGTTGCCCATCGTTCGTTGGTACAAAAGGAGGATATATATGGAAGAATCTCGAAAGAAAAGACAAATAGCATAAGCAGTACAAGCAATCTTTCGATGGGAAGATCAATCCCCATTTCGAGAGGGAAAATAAAAAGTGTCTCAAGTTTTGGAGGAGAAAATGAAAGAGAAAATCATTTATATTTTTTGGGGCGTCGTGTTTCTGCTGACCGGCGTGGGTTTGTTGACAGGCTACATTGATTTTCAGGAGATCCCTGACCAGACCATATTCATTATAGAGATCGTTGCGAGTGTAGCCTTCGTTGTCACTTATTTCCTGGTTGGAACGAAAAAATGGGGTTGGCTCCTGCCAGCATTTGTCTTGGCTGGTATGGCGATAGATCTCAGTACCGAGCTCTACCACACCTTCCTGTCTCAACTCAATGGTGTACCCATTATCCTCGGTGTTGCTCTCTGGTTTCTCACCGGCTTTCTGATCGATCGCAGGCGCTGGGGATTGCTGATCCCGGCTTATATCCTGGTCATTGCAGCGGTTGAAACCGAGATCAACACGATTCTCTTACCCACCATCCTGCGTGGCCAGAGTGTACCACTCTTGCTGGCATTTTCCTCGGGTGCAGGTATGATGATCATGTTGGCACTTCCGTTCTTCGTGGTTTATGGTGTCTCGAAGAAAAGCTGGTGGGCGCTCATCCCGGCCGGGGCTCTGACCACCATTGCAGTGATTATCGTACTTCCGTTCCTGATCTCGGATGAACACAATACACAATTCGGCCTGTACAGTGGTGTGTTATGTTTAGGGCTGGCTGCAACCTTTGGTATCCTGTGGCTGCGTCGAAAGACCGAACCCACAGATTGGGCTAAGTACCCGGCTGCAGGCTTGTTTGTTTTGTCCATCCTGGCCTTCATCCTGGGTGATGCGTGGAATACACTTTCCGATCAGACCAAAGCCATTGCTTTTGCAGTTGCCAGTGCTGTCTTCTTGGTTTGCTACCTACTCAACGGTCTCAGGAAGTGGGGCTGGCTCTTCCCCATACTATTTTGTGCAGCCGTATCACTAACCATATGGATGTCCATTAATAATATGGAAGATACACCCTGGATAGACGTACCCGTCCTGGCCAGCTTCGCCCTGCCTTTTTATGTCGGCTTTGCCTTAGAACCCAAGCACAGATGGTTGCTTATCCCGGCATTCATCATGACCATGGTAATGATCCTATCGATGTCCACAGAATCTGACTATGAAGGCCCGGCGGTAATGTTCACCTTCTCATTGCCTTTCTTTGCTGCCTATTTCTGGTCAAAGAAGAATTGGTGGGCGTTCATCCCCGCAGGTTTCTTTGCCAGCATTGGTGTGGTTGCATTACTTGACATCGTGGCCCCGCACGCAGACTATTTTGCACCACAAGGTACATTAGAATGGGGAGTTTATTCGTGGGTGCTGTTCCTCGGCTTTGCTGCTGCATTCGGGGTTCCTTGGTTACGTCGCAAGGACCAGCCATCCAACTGGACGAAATACCCAGCAGTGGGCTTCCTGGCACTCGCCATCTTGAACTTCGTCCTGGCTGAGAAATTCGAGGTATATTGGCTGGCTTCAATCATGTTGGTCATCGCAGGGCTTTTCCTGCTCGCATTACTGGATAAAAAGATGCCAGCTGTTGGTCAAGGGACGCCGGAGATCAAGGCTTGAACTGAAATAAGGTTTGAATCCAACTTCAAAGGTGTTTATAAAGGAACTCCTGCTTCCTAAATCTTGAAAAGGTAACCACCTCCTAACATTTAGAGGTGGTTATCTTTTTCAAAATCGAGTACATATATCTGCCCAGATTAATGGAAATAAAATCTTGATGAACGCACTTGATGAATGCACCTCAGCTTCCCGTTATAAAGTATTCTGAAAGGGTTTTTAATCCTTATTTGCTCATAAATACCCTTTCAATACCCTATATAGGGCCTGATTTTTTGCCTTATTTCTTTTATTATGAGTATGGAGCTTGAACATCTAGCCAGAAGGCACATATATAAGGAGGCATAATGGAACAACATGAAACAAAATCTTCAAACACATATCGCATCAGGGTTAAAGAAACGCTGGGTTCAAATTTCAATCATTGGTTGGACAATCTGATCATCATCCCCCAGGAGAATGATGAAACTCTTTTGGTAGGCTGCTTTACCGACCAACCTGCCCTGCGTGGTTTCCTGGATCATCTCTGGAATCTCAATATCACCGTCATCACCGTTGAAAGGATTGAAAATGAAAGTTAAATCACTACTTGTTCTGTTTTGCTTCCTAGTCACTGGTTGCGTGCAGACCACCGTCCAGCCTGTTGCTGTTATAACGCCAGAATCAACCACAACCCAACCCACGATGGAAACCTTACCCAACCCGGCCTCTGCTTTTTGTGAGCAGCAGGGATATAAGCTTGATATCCGCACCGCTGCTGATGGTAGCCAGGCTGGTATATGCATATTCCCCGATGGCAGTGAATGTGATGAGTGGGCTTATTTCCGCGAAGAGTGTGCTCCAGCCAGCCAGGGTGGTTCGATGCCCAACCCGGCCTCAGTTTTCTGTGAACAACAGGGCTACAAACTGGAAATCCGCACAGCATCAGACGGCAGCCAGAGTGGCGTTTGCATCTTCCCCGATGGTAGTGAATGTGATGAGTGGACTTTCTTCCGTGGGGAATGCACACTTTCTGGATCCCCGCAATATGACAGTAATGGATGGAAAATTTACTCAAACGATGCACTTGGGTACAGTTTTCATTACCCACCCGATGCGCAGCTGACCACAAATGATGATCCATTGAAGAGTGTGTTTATCTCAGGATCAGGAATGGGAGGTGAGTCATTGGGCATCGCTCATCCTGGAGATCGCGACGAGTTCCGTCCGCCCGAAAATATAGATTTAATGCAATGGCTGACCGATCATTACCTGGTCGGAGAGGTGCGCCTTCCTGATGAACAAATTGCTGGGACGACTGCCATCCACTTTCGCCATGAACGCAGCCCCCAATCCTTTGCCGATGACAAATATTTCTTTGCTAAAAATGGACAGTTGTATCTGGTAACCATTGGGCATTCCAACCAGACAGAAGATTGGGAACTCAATAATCGCTTTCTGCGAAGCATCCAATTTCTTGAGCCAATCACCAATGCCTCCGCACCTACCTCGATACCCACTGCCCTGCCAGTTGATCCGTCTGCTTATGCAGATTGGATGACCTATACCCACCCAGTTTATGGCTTCTCCCTCAGGCTGCCAGATGTTTGGACTGTGGATGAGGACTCATCAGACGACCCATTGCTGGCGGGTCATGTAATTAATCTGTACTCACTGGCTAATCCTGAAAAAGCAAATATCCGCATCACATTCAGACAAATTGGTGATGAGACACCCCTCTGGCCTACTGGTGTGGGTGATGGTGAATTTATTCCCCAGGGAACCCTGGATATTGCTGGGCAGCCTTCGCTAAGGGTGTTATTGGTCTGTCCTGGTGGTGAGGTCACTGAAATCTGGTATCATGACAATGTTGATCAGCCTGTCCTCACGCGTGGTGATCTTGAATTCGGAATCATCTTCAGCACTATCGGCCACTGCGAGCCAGGCTCCAGTCTAGTTGGAGAGACCCAGCTCACCAGTGAGACCATCATCTCCTCCCTTAAATTACCATGATAAAATCCTGCCTTCAACAAACAGACATCCTGATTTAACAAGGAGTTAAAATAAATCCATGGAACATAAACTTCGTTTTATCGTAGCCGCCATGCAGGAAGTGCCATGGCCAGAAATGATCAAACGCTGGCAGTACCTGGAAGTCGTTGGAGTGGATGGCATCCTGCTGGCTGACCACTTCGTTAATTTTGCCAATCCAAAAGCCCCCTGGTATGAGAGCTGGACCATGCTTTCAGCACTGGCCACCCAAACCACGACAATACGTATTGGTTTGCTCTCAGCCACCCCATGGCGAAACCCTGCTTTCCTGGCCCGCCAGGCAATGACCGTGGACCATATCTCGAACGGTCGCCTGGATCTCGGTTTGGGGGCAGGCGCACCTGGAACTATCGACATTTCATATGCTATGACTGGAACACCCGACTGGCCTCCAAGAGAACGGGTGGATCGTTTCCAAGAAGTTGTTGAAATTGTGGACCAGCTTTTACGGAATCCGGAAACTACGTACACTGGAAAGTATTACCAGATCCAAGGGACAATTATGAACCCAGAACCTATCCAGAAACCTCGTCCACCCTTGATGATCGGTGGGAATGGTCCTCGCATGCTCAAAATTGCCGCCCAATACGCCGATACCTGGAACACCTTTGGCGGGATGGATGTAAAATCATGTGAAGAGATGATTTCACTCACCCGGGACCGAAACATACGGCTGGACGAGTATTGTTCCGGGATTGCCCGCGACCCAACCACGTTGCGTCGATCTGTTCTTATCTACACAAATGAGGAATATCAACGAATTTATTCGACCCCAGGCGCATTTGAAGAGATCGTTAACCGGTATTACGAAATTGGTATCACGGAAATCGTGTTTTTTTATCCGTTTGTGCCCATGCTGATGCCCATGTTTGAGAAAATTGTTAATGAGGCAATTCCTAAGTTGCGTAGTCAGCATCCATCCTCCAATTAAATCAATGAAGGCACATCCAACCAGCCAAAATAACAGGACTTGTTGGGTTCAGAGCCAATCCAAACCTATCCTTTCGGCTAATCTTTCAGACCTAAAAAACTAGCCTTCAAACTCCCCTTAATGTTGTTGTTTTCAAGCAACAAATTTGTTATATTGGTAACAAGTTAGGTTTGGATTTCATTTCAATTAATAGAATTGAAGAAGAAATCAGCTTAGAGCAAGATAAGAATAACGGAGAAGCTTTCTTGATGGAAGCCACCCGCTAACTATCCATTCGAATGCTCTAGAAATGTGCACTAACAGCTTTTATAAATGAGGAGGTACGGTATTTGAAAATTCCTTAAACCTTTTTAATCTCGGATACAGAATGCGGCTTGGTTCTATGTTCCTTTTTTCTTCCGAGGCAAAAACATTTGGAGAGCTTAAATTCATACATCACAATAGGAGAAACCCACTTATGAAGATAATAAAATCCGTAAATGTAGGTTCGTTCGTATTATATGGCGCTGTCCTGGCTGCTTTCTGGACATTCGTCTTTGGGCTGTATTACTGGCTCTTAGGATGGATCTTCGGCGCTCAATCCTGGTTCATCGATATGAACCTTGGCAACCTGACTGTATATACCCTTTATGCCTTTGGTCTGGTCTTTCTACGCGCCCTGCTTGCCGCATTAGGTGGCGCACTCGCTGGTCTGGTTGTGGCAGTTGTCTATAACTTCGTGGCCGGCGTTATGGGCGGGCTTAAAATTAACGTGGAATAGCCGTCCACACAGCTGCTTTGGCTGGGAAGTAAATGAATAAAGGGGTTGACGGATTCGTAAAACTAATCAGCCCCTGCTAATAATTTTAGGAGGTTATATTATGCGAGGTAGACGAGAAGAGCGCCAGGATGACCGTCAGCTTGGAAGACCAGGCGGCGGTGGTAATCACTACCAGATGCGCCAGAAAATGGTAGCCATCGGAGATGATTTCTGGATCGAGAATGACCACGGCCAGAAAGTGTTCAAGGTGGACGGGAAAGCATTACGCGTGCGCCAGACCTTGGTCTTCGAGGATGCCCATGGCAATGAGCTGGCCAAGATCCAAGAGCGCATGATGAGGGTCAAAGATAGCATGGAGATCGAAGGACCACGCGGTGAGCAGCTTGCCATGGTCAAGAAAGCGCTGATCACCCCCATCCGTGAGCGCTGGGTGGTCAAGATTAAGGGCGGACCAGATTTGGAAGTGAAAGGCAACATACTTGATCACGAGTACACCATTGGTGAAGGACGTGATAAAGTAGCGGAAGTCTCCAAGAAGTGGTTCCGCCTGCGCGATAGCTACGGTGTTTCCATCGACCCTGGTCAGGATGATGTGCTTATCCTGGCGGTGGCTGTGTGTATTGACGAAATGGCGCATGAAGGCCGCTAGGCTGCCATGCCCATGACATTGGGGATACCAAATCCGGTATCCAAAAGAATTCACCATATCTAATTCTATCTTGAGGAGAAAATAAAATGCCTTGTCTATTTGCACTCTTTGCAGGAATGTTCCCACGTATAGCCGATATTTTCATCTGGATCGCTCGTCCAACCCAGTTCATGAATGTGTTCAATGATAAATGGTGGTGGGCGATCTTGGGGATTGTTTTCCTGCCCTTTACCACATTGATGTACGTGATCCTGGGTTGGGGTGCGGGTGGTGTGACAGGTTGGGATTGGTTCTGGATTATCCTGGCAGTCTTCCTTGACCTTGCACACTATGGCCATACTGCTTATAACAACCGTGAAGCCATCCCCGGTTACACACCTCCTCCCGCTCAGCCAGTTGCGTAATAAGCGAAAATACATCCTACCGATAACTTTCACGAATCTGCTGGTGTATAATTCTTACTAATCAAAAAGTCCTGCTATTAGGTTGAGTCCTGGGGAGTTTGGAGGGGTAGATATTAACCAAACACCCGGGAATCAATCTGCAGAACCATCCAAATTCAATTCTCATAGGAGGTAAAGACAAATGATAAAACATGGACCTGTCGATGTCGTCGTTCTAGCCGCTGGAGAACCGCATTTTGATGGCGGTGTTCTGGCAGAGCTTGAGCGTCAGGCGTCATTCGGGACGATCCGGGTGCTGGATGCAATGATCCTCATCAAGGATGAGAAAGGCGATTGCTGGGCTCTCGACCTGGAAGACCTGCCAGCTGATCAAAAAACAGCCCTGGGCTTTATTGAAACGAATACGCGCGGTCTCTTCGGCGCTGAAGATGCTGAACCATTATATGAAGGTATGGTGCCAGGTTCTGCTGTTGTTGCCCTGGCGATCGAGCACACCTGGGCGATCGCCCTGGTGAATGCCATGTATCAGAGCGGTGTTGACGTAGCGTTCAACTTCCGCGTGCCAGCACTCATTGTCGACGAGGCTTTTGCCTCGTTAACTGCAAGTGTATAAAGGAGGTTGAAATGCCAGGATTAATGAGAGGAATGGCGAGGACTGCTGCCGTGGTCGGCACAGCCACCGCCACACGCAATGCGGTAAACCGCCGCCAAGCTGATAAGAACGCACAGGCTTACACACAGGCCATGAATACGGCCTCTGTACAACAAGCTCCCCCTCCACCACAGGAGCAGTATGCCCCACCGGTGGAATATGCACCTGCCCCTGAAGAAGATCTGACTGCCAAGCTCGAACGCCTTGGAGCCCTTCGGGCACAGGGACTCCTCACCGATGAAGAGTTCACAGCCGCCAAAGAAAAACTGCTGGCTGGGTGATTGTTCACGTTAAGATTATTATATAGCATCAGTTAGGTGAGCCGTTACCACGCGGCTCACCCTCCTTTTTATCACGGAGCCAATAAATCGTGCAAAATAGCAGACAGCATATGGCTGCAAATAATGAAAGGAGCTAAACCATGCGAAGGGGAGGAATGGGCCCCGGAAGAGGTCCAATGAGACGAGGCGTCATGCGCAGGCATCGCCGGATGCGCCGAAGGATGCGCCGAAGGTTGATTATCGGAGGCGCCGTGTTGATTGCTGCTGGTACCACTGCAGTCAAAATGAGCCCGAATGAAGTTCAGCAAGTTGAGCAATATACCGGTCAAAAGGCTGAAGATCTTAACGAAGAACAGCTCGATGCTGCCATGGAGCATCTTGGAATCGAAGGACAGGAGCCAAACGATCAAGAGATCGCCATGCTTGAAGCCGAAGACCAGAAAGCCCAACCAGCACCAAGCTATTCATCTGCCCCGCAAGACGATATGGTCTCGAAACTTGAGCGCTTGGGTACGCTTAAAGCCCAGGGACTACTTACCGAGGAAGAGTTTGCACAGGCAAAGCAGAAACTTCTGGCAGGTTGATTGCTTCTGCGTAATGATGGTGAAATTTGATAAGTTTAGGTGAGCCAGCACCATACGGCTCACCTTTTATTATAAAAGGAGTGAACAATGGCGAAGAACCGACCCGATTCAGAGGGAACCGCGCAACCTAAGCGCAGACAGAAAGCAACAAGTGCTGAAATTCCCGATACACCTCATTTCATCGATGTGACGGAACAGAAACGATTGAATGAAGCCCGGGAGGTAGGCATTCCCTGGAAGAAGTGGGGCCCCTACCTGAGCGAGCGACAATGGGGTACAGTCCGTGAAGACTATAGCCAGGATGGAAACGCCTGGGATTATTTCAGTCACGACCAATCCCGCTCGCGTGCCTACCACTGGGGCGAAGATGGTCTCGGGGGTTTCTCAGATGATCGGCAGCGCCTCTGTTTTGCCCTCTCCTTATGGAATGAGCACGACCCCATTCTCAAGGAACGCCTTTTTGGGCTCACCAATAGCGAGGGAAACCATGGTGAAGACGTCAAGGAGTATTACTTTTACCTCGACTCAACCCCCACCCACTCCTACATGAAGTACCTTTATAAATACCCACAAGAGATGTATCCATACCAGAACCTCGTTGAAACGAACCGAGGTCGGTCGCGGGAGGAGTTAGAGTACGAGTTGATCGATACCGGAGTTTTCGATGAAGATCGTTATTTCGATGTCTTCATCGAGTACGCCAAAGGAAGTCCGGAAGATATCCTGATTAGGATTACTGTACATAACCGTGGGCCTGAAGCTGCCCGGCTCCAGCTGCTTCCAACGCTTTGGTTCCGGAATACATGGTCATGGAAAGGGGGGACACCAAAACCAAGTATTCACGAAGCTGATGGGGTTATCCACGCCACGCATACAGAGCTGGGTGACTATGCACTTTATTGTGACGGCGCACCAGAGTTCTTGTTTACCGAAAATGAGACCAACGCTCAACGACTGTGGGACCAGCCGAATATATCCCCCTGGGTAAAAGATGCTTTTCACGAGTATATCATTTCTGGAAACTCCGGGGTTGTAAATCCAGAAAAAACCGGAACGAAAGCTGCTGCCCGCTATATTCTCGAAGTGCCTTCTGCTGGTTCAACAGTTATCCGCCTGCGTTTGTCCGCCACATCGATAGCCGAACCGTTTGGAGAGGGCTACGAGGCAACGATTGTTTCACGCCAGATCGAAGCTGACGAGTTCTACGACCGGGTTACACCTGTTTCTTTGAGTGAGGATGAGAGACGGGTCCACCGTCAAGCTCTTGCTGGAATGCTTTGGTCGAAACAGTACTACTACTTCGATGTGGACACCTGGCTCAAGGAACATGAGGCACATCCCCTCGTTGGGAAGGGAAATAAGGGGGTAAGAAATGCTGAGTGGTTCCATATGTTCAATGGTGATGTCATTTCCATGCCCGATAAATGGGAGTACCCATGGTACGCTGCCTGGGATCTGGCATTCCACACGATTGCACTTGCGCTGGTCGACTTTGACTTTGCCAAGGGGCAGCTCCTGTTGATGCTGCAAAGCCTCTACGCTCATCCGAATGGGCAGATCCCGGCCTATGAGTGGAACTTTAGCGACGTGAATCCACCAGTCCATGCCTGGGCTACTCTCTTCCTATTCAAGGTGGAGCGGAACCTCGGACGGGAGGACATTAAATTTCTGGAGCGTTCATTCCATGGTCTTTCGCTCAACTTCAACTGGTGGGTGAACCGTAAGGATCCGCAGGGACGCAATGTATTTGCAGGCGGATTCCTGGGTCTCGATAATATCGGCGTCTTTGATCGCAGCGCACCCCTTCCTACCGGAGGCTCTCTGGAACAGGCAGACGGGACTGCCTGGATGGCATTCTACTGCCAGAACATGCTTGAGATGGCTCTCATCCTGGCTGAACACAACCCTGAATATGAGGAGCATGCGTTTAGCTTCCTGCAGCACTTTATGTGGATTGCCTATGCAATGGATCGGATTGGTGATAATCATGACGAGATGTGGGATGAGGCAGATGGATTTTTCTACGATGTCCTGCGTTTACCAGACGGTTCAGCCACACGCCTGAAAGTTCGTTCCATGGTTGGGTTACTTCCGCTCTGTGCAAGCACCATATTCGAGCAAGACACCTTGACCAAATACCCCAAGTTCCGCGAACTGATCGCACTGTTCAGCAAGCGTTACCCCGAGGTTATTGCACAGGTCGCCCCGACCTCAGAGGGATATATCGGTTATGCTGGACGAAGGTTACTATCACCCCTCTCACAGAAACGGCTTCAGCGGGTCCTCAGCTACCTCCTGGACGAGAACGAGTTTCTGAGTCCCTACGGTATCCGGTCTCTCTCCCGCTACCACCAGGATCACCCTTTCATCTTCCATATCAATGACCAGGCTTACGAAGTGTCTTATATGCCGGCAGAATCGAAAAATGGCATGTTTGGTGGTAACTCAAATTGGAGGGGGCCGGTCTGGATGCCTGTAAACGCACTCATCGTCCGTGGTTTATTGAACCTTTACTCCTTTTATGGTGACGACTTTACCGTCGAATGCCCCACCGGCTCCGGCAACCAAATGACTCTCTTTGAGGTGGCGCACGAGTTATCAAACCGCCTTGCCAGTATCTTCCTGAGAGATCAGAATGGGCATCGCCCTGCCTATGGAGGAAATGTAAAGTTCCAGGAAGATCCATTCTGGCGTGACTATATCCTCTTTTACGAGTATTTTCATGGGGACATCGGCGCTGGCTTAGGGGCTAGCCACCAAACCGGTTGGACGGGAGTCATTGCACGGTTACTTGACCTATTCGGGCGCGTTCAAGCGACAGATGCACTGATGACGCCAAAGGAAAGGCTCGAAGCGCGTCTTGTACGGGAACAGGTGGGTGGGGATAAATAGCGAGTAAAAATGTCCACCCCCAGATATCCGTCCCTTTTTCAGATCAATACTCGCGTGCGGCTATCAGAGCTGTCCGCTACACTCAAACGTCCCGCTACCCTGGACGACATCACGAGTGCAGAGCTGGATCAACTCGCCCACGATGGATTTGACCTGGTTTGGTTCCTGGGCGTCTGGCAAACCGGTGAGGCTGCACGAAGTGTATCAGCATCGAATCCTGAGTGGCTGGTGGAATATCAACACCTCCTACCCGACTTCCAAGAAAATGACATCTCCGGGTCCTGCTTTGCCATCCGCGATTATCACGTCCACACAGACTTCGGCGGAGATGGTGCTCTCGCCCGTCTGCGCAAACGCATGCATCAGCGTGGATTGCGTCTCATCCTCGACTTCGTCCCCAACCATGTCGCCCCCGATCACCATTGGGTGGATGAACATCCGGATTTCTTTGTTGAGGGTACGCAGGCACAGCTTGAAATGGAGCCCCAGAATTACAGAATCCTCGACACAACCGGTGGGCGTCGCATCCTTGCTTATGGCAGAGATCCATACTTTGCCGGTTGGTCCGATACCCTGCAATTGAACTATGGGAACCCGAGGCTTCAGGAAGCCATGCTTGGAGAGCTTAAACGGATCGCCAGCCAGTGCGATGGTGTACGATGCGACATGGCAATGCTTGTCCTTCCAGAAATCTTTAAAAAGACGTGGGGGATCACTGCCTCTCCCTTCTGGCCGCGAGCTACCTCAGCCATCCGAACCGAAGTTCCCGGCCTCATTTTCCTCGCCGAGGTCTACTGGGACCTCGAGTGGACGCTCCAGCAGCAAGGGTTCGACTACACGTACGACAAGCGGTTGTACGACCGTCTCGTGCAAGGCTTTGCACGCCCTGTCCGTGAGCACCTCCTGGCAGAACTGGACTACCAGGATCACATGGCTCGTTTTCTGGAGAACCATGATGAGCCTCGTGCTGCAGCTACCTTTGCACTGGATATCCACCAGGCAGCTGCAGTGATTACGTTCTTTACTCCTGGGCTGCGCTTTATCCACCAAGGACAGCGGGAGGGTAAAAGGGTACGAATCCCGATGCACCTCAGACGGGGCCCCATTGAAGCATGGAATATGTCGATCTCCTCGTTTTACGATCATCTGCTCGCTATCCTAAAAAACCCTGCTTTCCGTGATGGACATTGGCAACTCCTTGACACCCATCCAGCCTGGGAAGGGAATGCGAGCCAAGAGGCCTTCGTCGCTTTTGCGTGGAGTGGTCCAGGGGAGCTCCACCATCTGGTGGCTGTGAACTTCGCGAGTCACCAGAGTCAGTGTTATGTAAGCATGCCATGGGCCGATCTCGCCGGTAGAACCTGGCGATTTCAAGACAGGCTGGGCGACGCGGTATACGACAGAAACGGTAATGATCTATCTAGCCTGGGGCTCTATCTCGATTTACCACCGTGGGGATACCATGTTTTTGTGGTGGAACCGGTTTAGGACATAAGCGACACCCAACGACTGTGAAACAAGACTGGTTAGGCACAGCCACCTGATCATATCGATTCATACAATTGAGGACATAAGGCACATCATCTCAACCTCATTCGCAAAAATACACCTCCAAGAAAAAGATACCCAGGCATCCGATTATTCTTCCTGATAAACCCCAATCCTATCCTTTCGGCTAATCTTTTGGATAAAAAAAACTAGACCCCGAACTCCCCATAATGTGGTTGTTTATCAGGAGCAAATTTGCTATATTGAACTTGTAATCAAACTGTAGACTGAACTCCTTCGCGCGCCTGACGTCTGAATACGTCAACATAGTATTCCGTAAAATCGTTCTTCAAATGGAGCAAGCTTTATGCGTATCATTCTGGCGGACCATCATGTGCAACCTTGTTTAGCGCTCAGAACATTGCTTGAGGAACAACCAGAATTTGATGTCTTAGGAGAGACTTGGGATGCATTGAGCTTGCTGGAGCTGGCAGAAAAACAACTCCCAGACCTGATTCTGATAGATAGTGAACTCCCCGGAATGAATATAGAAAACCTTATCTCTAAGTTGCACACACAAGACCCAAGACCGACTGTTATTGTCATGAGCAGCAACTTTGAAAACAGTCGCAAGCTGTTAAAAGCGGGTGCAGACGCTTTCGTGAGTAAAGGGGACCAGTCCGATTGGCTGTTGGAAATCCTGTATAAGTATGAGGATCAAATCAAGGTGGGGAATGGGAAATAATTATTCTTCGAAATTAATATTTAAAGTGTTTCCTGAGTCTGATGTTGAACCGAATGGTCAATATAATGAATAAGCAAGGAGCTTACTGCACAAATATGCATAAATACCATATTTCATAAGGAGAAAATAAGATGGCTAAAGAAAAAACGAAAAAGAAGTTCACCTTTCCGAGCGCATTCACAATTTTGTTCCTCTTGCTGGTAGTGATTGCGCTCGCCACCTGGATCGTCCCCGCAGGCTCATATGATTATGACGCAGAAGGTGCACCCATCCCAGGCACCTATCATGAAGTTGAACCCAACCCCCAGGCGCTATTGCAAAGTGCGCTTAAAGGACCGATCAGTGGTATGTATGGCATCCAGGATGAGACCGGGAATGTCGATGTGTGGAATTACGGCGAGCTGTTCGGCGCCATCGACGTCGCTATGTTCGTGCTCATCATCGGCGGCTTCCTGGGCGTAACCATGAAAACCGGTGCCATCAACGCCGGGATTGCCTGGGTGGTGAGCATACTCAAAGGCAAAGAAAAATGGATGTTCCCCATCCTGATGACCATCTTTGCCATTGGAGGTACATCCTATGGGATGGCCGAAGAGACGCTGGCTTTTTACGCCTTGATCATCACGGTCATGCTCGCCGCCGGTTACGATGCATTAAGCGCGGCAGCCCTCATCATGTTGGGAGCTGGGATCGGCTGCCTTGGCTCCACTGTCAACCCCTTTGCCACTGGCATTGCCTCCGGTTTTGCTGGCACCACCCTCAGTGATGGTTTGATCGGGCGATTGGTGCTTTTAATTGTTGGCACAGCCATTGGTATTTTCTTCGTCATGCGCTACGCCGAGAAGGTCAAGAAAGATCCAACTAAATCTCTGATCTATGATATGAAAGCCGAAAATGAGAAGCAGTTCATGTCTGGAAAGGGTGAGGGCACTGACTTTGGTAAATTTACCTCGCGGCATAAAGTGATCCTGTTGTTCTTCTTCCTGGCTTTCGTCGTCATGGTTTACGGCGTGATCCCCTGGGAAGATTTGGGCTTTGCGATCCCCACCTGGTGGTGGTGGTTCCCTGAAATGACGGCTTGCTTCCTGTTCTTTGGCATCCTGATCGGGATCATCGGCAAGTTGTCTGAAAAGGACCTGGTTAATACTTTTATCGACGGTGCCCGCGACATGCTGGGTGTGGCACTAATCATCGGGGTGGCACGTGGCATCACCGTGATCATGAACAATGGTCTGATCACCGACACCGTACTCTATTGGGCAGAACAAGCTGTCGCTGGTCTGAGCAGCGTAGGTTTTATCATTGTCACCTACCTGCTCTACCTCCCATTATCGTTCCTGATCCCCTCGAGTTCTGGGCTGGCAACCGTCTCCATGCCGATCTTAGCTCCACTGGCTGACTTCGCCGGGGTGAATCCCGCCCTGGTCGTGACCGCCTACCAGGCAGCCAACGGCTTGATCAACCTGATCACCCCTACCTCAGCGGTGGTGATGGGAGGGTTGGCCATAGCCCGGGTTGGTTATGGCGTTTGGTTGAAGTTCGTGGCAGTCCTGCTGGCACTGCTAGCAGTACTCAGCATTATTGTCCTGGTCGGAGGAGTGCTGCTCTCATAATCGAGTTTATCTAGCTTTGCCCGACAAGCTGCCAGGAGTTATTTTTTGCAGCAAATTGAGCGGATAATAAACGGTAAAGAAAAAACTATAAGGAGATATAAAAATGGCATTCAATTTACGCAATCGCAATTTTCTAAAAGAGCTCGACTTTACTCCGGACGAGTTAAAGTTCCTGCTCAAACTGTCCGCTGATCTCAAAGCCGCTAAATATGGCGGGTATGAGCAGCAGACGCTTAAAGGGAAAAATGTTGCCCTGATCTTCGAAAAGACCTCCACCCGCACCCGCTGTGCCTTTGAAGTGGCTGCTTACGACCAGGGCGCAAATGTGACTTACCTGGGGCCAACCGGCTCTCAGATTGGACACAAAGAATCAATGAAAGACACCGCTCGTGTGCTGGGACGCATGTATGATGGAATCGAGTACCGCGGCTTTGGTCAGGAGCTGGTGGAGATCCTTGGTAAGTATGCCGGCGTGCCGGTGTGGAATGGCCTGACCGATCAGTTCCATCCCACTCAGATGATATGTGACATCCTGACCATGCTTGAACACAGCGACAAGCATCTCAGCGAAATCTCATATTGCTACCTGGGCGATGCGCGCAACAATATGGGTAACTCACTGATGGTCACGGGTTGCAAGCTGGGAATGGATGTGCGTCTATGCGCTCCCAAAGCCCTCTGGCCTGAAGCAGAGCTGGTCAAGACCTGCAAGAAGATCGCCAAAGAAACCGGCGCTCGGTTGACCATCACCGAGAGCGTCGAAGAAGGCGTCAAGGGCGTGGATTACCTCTACACCGATGTGTGGGTCTCCATGGGTGAAGCTAAAGAAGTCTGGGACGAGCGTATCAAGCTGCTCAAGCCCTACCAGATCAACATGGATGTGGTCAAGAAGACCGGCAATCCCAAGGTCAAGTTCATGCACTGCCTGCCCGCCTTCCATAACCGAGAGACCAAGGTGGGCGAGGATATCTTCCAAAAGACTGGCATGGACTCCCTGGAAGTGACCGATGAAGTGTTTGAATCCGAGTTTTCAATCGTCTTTGCTCAGGCAGAGAACCGCATGCACACCATTAAGGCGATCATGGTCGCCACGCTTGGAGAATAGATCTAAACTGCGCACAATTCGTTTATTAGCGTGTACATTGTGGGCAAATGCCACAATGTACACGCATAGTAAATTTGAAGAATTCTTGGGTGCATCCTGAGGATAACCATGGATGAATATTTTGATACCTATCTCGCAGCCCAGCATGAGCCATTGAAAAACGCTCTTATAGAGCTGGTTCGCATCCCCAGTGTTTGCGATGAAGGCACTTATGGTTATCCATTTGGCAAGCATGTCGACCAGGCATTGCGTAAGGCTCTGCAAATCGCCAGTGATCTTGGTTTCAGAACCAAATATGGCGATGGCGGCTATTACGGTTATGCAGAAGTTGGCGAGGGCAGGGAAATGCTGGGCATCCTGGGGCACCTGGACGTCGTGCCTCCAGGTAAACTGCAAGATTGGACTCGCGACCCATTTGATCCAGTGGAAAAAGACGGGATGCTTTACGGCCGGGGTACGCAGGATGACAAAGGCCCGCTGGTGGCTTCCTTATATGCAGTAAAAGCCCTCCTGGATGCTGGTGTGAAGTTCAATAAGCGCGTTCGTTTTATCTTTGGTACGGATGAAGAAACACTTTGGCGCTGCATCAATCGCTACAAGGAAATCGAAGAGACCCCCACGATGGGATTTTCACCGGATGCCAGGTTCCCTTTGATCTATGCCGAGAAGGGATTGCTCCAGCTCAAGCTTGAAAGTCAAAACCAAACCGACGTGAGGCTATCCGGTGGTTCAGCTTTCAATTCCGTTCCCGACATGATATTCTACGAAGGTGTGTTCCAGGACGAATTGGCGAGTAAGCTGGATGAATTGGGCTTCCCGTATGAGTGGAAAGAAGATGGGATCGAGATCAAGGGTAAAGCCGCCCATGCTATGATCACGGAGCAAGGCATTAATGCTATCTCTCGCCTTTGTATAGCTCTGCATGCCATCGGTGTTGAGTCCAAGTCCATCAATTTTATCGCCCAGGAGCTCGGAGAAGACCCATATGCAACCCGCATCTTCGGTGAGTGTAGTGACGAGCCGTCAGGTAAATTAAAGTTCAATGTGGGATTGATCAACATCGGCAAGAAAGAACAAATTTCAATTGACAGCCGTATCCCGGTCACAATTTCCAAGGATGAAATTGTGAAGAAGCTGTGCGCTGCTGCAGCTGCTTATGGCCTTGAATATAAGGAATTTGATTGGCTGGCACCACTCTATCTCTCAAAAGACAACCCAGTTATTCAAACCCTGCTGAAGGTGTATCACCAGTTTTCAGGCGATGAAGTTTCCGAGCCGATTGCATTGGGTGGAGCTACTTATGCCCGTGCGTTTGATAATTGCGTTGCATTTGGACCCCTCTTTCCCGGTGAGCTTCTGACCGAGCATGAACCAAATGAGCGCGCCATCATGGAAAACTTATTCCTGGCAATGAAGATATATGCTTATGCAATTTATGAATTGACAAGATGACATGAAGATTTCCAGGCGAGATTTAAATAAATTATAGCTAACCTGAAGTATGGTAACAGCCTGGGAGAGATGGTGATCCTGATTGTTTCGATCTTGCTAGGAGTGCTGCTTGGCACATTATTGGTCTCTCCCTATAAGTTCGTTCCGGTCACTGCACTCAGTGTCCAACATCTTGATTAATAAGGATTAATAATGCTTACCAATATTTTATACATCATTCTGGCCATCTTATTCCTCACCACGGCTTATGTCGTGGTACGCACGATCCTATTCCAAAGATCACGTGGTTCCGTCGAAAAAATCGATGGCCTCCAGGTTGACGAACAGCAGGTTGCAGAAAACCTAGCAGCTTGCATACGCTGCCAGACGGTACCTTTGGACGAGACCGGCACGCCTGACCCCGAAGCATTCCAACAGCTCCATAAAATGTTGGTAGACACCTATCCATTGGTACACCAAAAGTTGCGGCGCGAAGTGGTCAATGGTTACAGCCTGGTGTATATCTGGCAGGGAAGCCGGTCAGACCTGGACCCGGTGATGCTGATGGCTCACCAGGATGTCGTCTCAGCCGATCCGACCGAGTGGACCCACCCCCCGTTTGAGGGCAAGATCGTGGACGGTTTCATTTGGGGTCGCGGAACATTGGACATCAAGAACCAGCTGATCGGGATTATGGAAGCCGCTGAAACCCTGCTCCAGCAGGGATTCCGCCCGGAGCGTACCATCATATTCGGCTTGGGACACGATGAAGAAACCGGTGGTGTGAATGGCTGCAAACTGATCGGGCAAAAGCTTAAAGAAAAGGGAGTCCACCTGGCTGGCATCGTTGACGAGGGTGGTGGGATTATGGCTGGTCTGGCAGCCGGGGTGCGCGGCAAAATCGCCTTGATTGGCGTGAGCGAGAAAGGCTACCTGACCGTGGAATTCACGGTTCACAGCCAGCCCGGTCATTCCTCCACTCCACCTCCTCAGACCTCCATTGGTATCCTATCGCGCGCCCTCACTCGCCTGGAATCTCATCCCATGCCCACCCACTTGCGCAGGCTGCGCCCGCTGTATGGTGGGATCGGAATAGCTGCTCCCTTGTATATCCAGGTTGCTTTTGCAAATATCTGGTTGTTTGGTCCTTTATTAAAACGCTGGCTGGTACCTAAACCTGAGATGAACGCCAGCATGCGTACCACCACTGCCTTGACCATTATCAATGGTGGCGTTGAAGATAACACCATCCCCGCTGAAGCAAAAGCCATCGTTAATTTTCGCCTCCTGCCTGGCGATACCATCGCCGATGTATTGTGGCATGCCAAAAAAGTGATTAAAGATGAGCGCGTGAAAATCAAGCCGGTGGAAGGGAAGTTCAACGAAGCACTTCCAACCTCCTCAACCACTTGCATAGAATATAAGAGTCTCCAGAAGGTGGTTCAGCAGGTCTTCGATAATCCGCCGGTTGCTCCCTTTGTGATGCTGGGCGGTACTGATTGCCAGCATTTTGTGCCAGTGTGCGATAACATCTACCGATTCACTTCCGTGGTGATGGACGAGAGCTTCATGGGCTTGGAACATGGTATCGACGAGCGCATCCCGGTAGAAGCTATGGCAAGGATGGTTAAGTTTTATGCCCAACTGATGCAAGTCTGGGGTAGCCGAGAAATGATAAGTAAATAAGAAAAGGAGTGATTTATGAAAATCGTTATTGCTTTAGGTGGAAATGCTTTACTCAAACGTGGAGAACCCATGACCCACGATGTCCAACGTGCCAATATCAGGGTCGCTGCAAAAGCTATTGCTCCGGTTGCCCAACAGCACCAGGTCGTGCTGGCGCATGGCAATGGTCCGCAAGTGGGTTTGCTGGCGCTCCAATCTTCAGCTTACAAAGAAGTTGAGGCTTATCCCCTAGATGTGCTAGGCGCTCAAACAGAGGGGATGATCGGCTATATGATCGAGCAAGAGTTGGGCAATCTGCTTCCCTTCGAGGTGCCGTTTGCCACCATCCTGACTATGGTCGAAGTCGATCCAAACGACCCTGCCTTCAAGAACCCGACCAAGTTTGTCGGTCCGGTATATGAGAAGGAAGAAGCCGACCAGCTGAAAGCCGAGAAAGGTTGGGTCTTTAAGCAGGATGGAGCAAAGTGGCGCAGGGTGGTACCTTCACCCCTGCCCAAGCGGATTTTTGAGATCCGTCCGATTAAATGGCTGCTGGAGCACGGCACCATGGTCATTTGCGCGGGAGGTGGTGGCATCCCCACCATGTATGAGGCGGGAAAAGAACGCTGGCTGACCGGTATCGAAGCTGTGATCGACAAAGACCTGGCTAGCGAGCTCCTGGCACGCGAGCTGGGAGCCGACCTGTTCGTCATTGCCACCGATGTGGATGGGGTCTACCTGGATTGGGGCAAGCCAGAACAGCGTATTTTGGGTCGTGTGACGATAGAGGAATTGAGAGCTCATCCATTCCCAGCCGGTTCGATGGGTCCGAAAGTCGAGGCAGCCATCCAATTTGTTGAAAAGACTGGTAAACGCGCCGCCATCGGTTCGCTCCAGGACATCGAGAAAATCGTCACTGGTGAGGCTGGTACAAACGTCTACCCATGACGACACGGTTCTAAACGCTTATCATTTAATAAATAATGACAACAAACATATAAAAAAGGAGACAATGATATGAGCAACGAATTTGGTGTTAATTCAGAAGTAGGCAAGCTACGCAAGGTGATCGTTCATCGTCCGGATCTCAGCCTGAAGCGCTTGACCCCCACCAACCATGACGAACTGCTGTTCGACGATGTCTTGTGGGTGGAACGTGCTCAATGGGAACATGACCAGTTTGTCAAGGCAATGCGCGAGCGCGGTATTGACGTGTATTATCACGTGGAACTGCTCGGCGAAGCGCTGGCAGCCTCCGAGGAGGCTCGTCGCAATGTGATTCAGATCGTCGCCTCCGAGTACACCGTCGGCTGGTCGTTGGTCGATGAAGTGCGTGATTTTCTAATGAAGATGCAGCCGGATGTGCTAGCCAAGCATCTCGTTGGTGGCCTGACCATTGGCGAGATGGTAAATGGCGGCTTCGATCTGGCAAAATTCAGCAAGATTTCGCTTCTGGGAGCAGCTGCGGTAGACGAACCGGGTTACTTTGTTCTTCCCCCCGTGCCAAACTCACTCTTCCAACGTGATCCCTCCTGCTGGATTTACAACGGCGTGACAGTCAACCCGATGTTCTGGCCAGCCCGGCGGCGTGAATCGCTCAACATGTTGACCATCTATCGCTACCACCCCATGTTCCAGGCTGCCAAGTTCAATTTCTGGTACCCGGAACAAACCGATGATAAAGGCTTCAACATCCAGGACTTCGGCCGGTCATCCATGGAAGGCGGGGATGTCCAACCGATCGGCTACGGTACGGTTGCGATTGGGATGAGCGAGCGCACCCAGGGACGTATGATCGAGCTGGTCGCTAAAACGCTATTCGAAAATGGCGGCGCTGAGCGGGTGATCGCCGCGGTAATGACCAAGGATCGCGCCCATATGCACCTGGATACCGTCTTTACACTTTTAGACCGCGACATTGCCACCGCCTTCCCCAAGGTGGTCAATAATATCCACGCCATCAGCCTGCGTCCAGGCAAGAAACCCGGTGACTTCCATATTACCGAGGAGAAAAGCTTCGTGGATGCGGTAGCCGATGCACTTCATATCAAGAAACTCACCTTAGTAGAGACCGGTGGTGATGAGTCCCAGGCTCAGCGTGAGCAATGGGATGACGCCAACAATACGGTGGCACTTGAACCGGGGGTGGTTGTCTCTTACGAACGCAATACCTATACCATTGCCAAGATGCGCCAGGCTGGTGTGGAAGTTGTCGCCATTGCCGGCTTCGAGCTGGGCAAGGGGCGTGGTGGTGGGCACTGCATGACCTGCCCCTTCCTGCGTGATGGAATATAGGAGAACTTAAGAACTCAGGAGTATTTACTATGAAAAAAATATGGCCGTGGATCGTGGGAATCTGTGTTGGTTTGCTCATCATAGGCATGCTGTTTGCTGCTAGCTCGGATAAGCATGATTACTGGGTTGCCAGGGGCACCACCCTGAAAGCGATACAAATTACCCGCACTGAAGATATCACACTGGTTCGCTTCCCATGTGGCATGCGAACCGGCTCCATTCAAACCGCCAACGAATGTGGTTTTTATGTGTGGAAGAAGTAATCGGCGGATTACCATCAGCATGCGGACCTTAGAGAGATAGTGCCATTGAATACTGGACTGACTGCCATCCTATGGGGCGGGTTAGCTGCTTGTGCGCTCCTCATTGGATTCGTTCTTGCCGAACGAAATCTAACCAACCGCACCATTGGCATTGTGATGGGTTTTGGTGCCGGGGCACTCCTCAGTGCCATCTCCTATGAGTTGGTGCCTGAGTCAGCACTGGGTGGTGGAGGAATGGCTGTAGCGTTCTGCATTGGGGCATTCACCTTCTTTGGAGCGGATTGGTTGATCGACCACCGTGGCGGCTCGGATCGCAAGGACATCACCGGAGAACAGGTCGGCTCGGGTCCAGCTATTTTAATTGGCACGCTGCTGGATAATGTGCCCGAGTCAATCATCCTTGGAATGGGTTTGGCACATGGTGGCGCTATCAACATTGCCTTTCTGGTAGCTGTGTTTATCTCAAACCTGCCAGAGGGAGTGGCTGGCACGGTCAATCTACAAGCTGCCGGTCATTCACGCCACAATATTTTTTGGATGTGGACTGCGCTGGTGATCATCTCCGCTCTCTGTGCAGGGTTGGGTTACATGATCATCCGCTGGCTGCCAGGTGTGGATGGGCGGATTGCCCAGGCCTTTGCCGCTGGAGCCATGTTGACTATGCTGGCTGATGCAATGATGCCAGAAGCATTTGAGCATGGCGGTAAGTTGGTAGGCATCGTAACCGTAATGGGATTTTTAGTCGCCACAATATTGGCGGTTGTTCAGTAGGACTTTGACCTGAATCAGGAGGTATCTATTAACGGTAGACAATATCAAAGTATCTATATTGGAATAAAAAAATTTTACTCTAATAAACACTAGAAAGGAGAGATAAATGGCAAAGGATAAAGGTAAGAAGAAAGGCAAGAAAGGTAAGGAAAAAGGGAAACCTGAGGCAGCAGTTGCGCCACTCGCTACCGGCGGACAAGTTCCTGGAACAGCTGAAACAACCCCCGAGGGTCTGCACCCGATAAACAAAAAAGAGTTTGAAAAGGAGATGGAAAAGCTCCAGGTCGAGTTGGTCAAGTTGCAGGAATGGGTCAAGGTCAGTGGAGCTAAAATCTGCGTGTTATTCGAAGGCCGCGATACAGCGGGTAAGGGTGGCGTGATCAAACGCATTACCGAGCGCGTTAGCCCACGCGTCTTCCGCACGGTAGCTCTTGGAACACCGACTGAGCGTGAGAAATCGCAGATGTATTTCCAACGTTATTTCCCCTATTTACCTGCAGCTGGAGAAGTGGTGCTTTTTGATCGAAGCTGGTACAACCGGGCCGGTGTTGAGCGTGTGATGGGCTTTGCTACCATGGAACAGGTGGATACATTCCTGAAGTTTACCCCACTGGTTGAGCGAGCCATCATCGCCTCTGGCACCATCCTGATCAAGTACTGGTTAGAGGTAGACGCAGATGAGCAGGCGAAGCGTTTCCAGGAACGTAATGATGATTATCGCAAGATTTGGAAGCTCAGTCCGATGGATGTGCAGGCTCAAGCCCGTTGGTACGATTACTCCCGGGCGCGTGATGCCATGTTTGCCGCTACAGACACCCCGGACTGTCCCTGGTACATGGTTCCCTCCAATGACCAACGCAAGGCACGCTTGAACTGCATTACCCACTTCTTAAGCCTGATCCCATATAAAGAGGTGCCGCGTGAACCGATCAAGTTCCCCAAGCGCCAATCCAAGGGTGAGTATAAAGAGCCCAACTATCCGTACCATTATGTCCCAGAAAAATTTTAAAGAAAGGTAACAGATAATGGCAGATATAACTGATAAAAAAATATATTGGTACACCCTCTCGCCTGAAGAGGCTGGTAAGCAACTTCAGGTTGACCCAGCAAAAGGCCTTAGCTCAGACGAAGCCAAGTCTCGCCTGCAGAAATACGGCCCTAACAAGCTGGCGGATAAGAAAAAAGAACCAGGCTGGCAGGCATTTCTACGCCAATACCAGGACCTCATGCAAATCGTCTTACTAGTCGCTGCACTTGTAAACCAGATCGCAACTGGGGTTTGGGGAACCACGTTGGTACTCATCACCCTGACGATCTTCAACGCCGTCTTGGGCATGCGCGGAGAATCCAAGGCAGAGGCCAGCCTGGCGGCGCTGGCAGGGTCAATGAAGAGCATCGCTCGCGTGCGCCGGGATGGCCAGGCAATCGAGATCAACGCCGAGGAGCTGGTACCGGGAGATGTCGTGCTGATGGAGGCGGGTAATCGCGTCCCGGCGGATGGTCGCCTGTTCGTGACCGCCACCCTCGAAATCGAGGAAGCCGCCCTCACCGGTGAGAGTGTTGCATCGCCTAAAGACACCGAAACCATCGCCAAGGCTGATGCCCCCCTGGGCGACCGGCATTGCATGGCTTATATGAACACTTCAGTCACACGTGGACGCGCGGAGATGATCGTTACCACCACCGGTATGGGCACCGAGATGGGTAATATCGCTGACTTGCTCAATAAGACCGAGGCGGACAAGACTCCGCTGCAAAAGCAGCTTGACCGGCTGACGGTCATAATCGCTTCCCTGGCTGGTCTGGCTTTCGTCCTAATGTTCGTGCTGCTCTGGCGTCAGGGACAGGAGTTCACCGTCATCTTCACGGCCGGTGTAGCGCTGGCGATCTCTGCTATTCCAACCGGCTTGCCGGCTGTGGTCACCACCATGTATTCCATGGGCACACGGCAGCTAGCCGCTCAGGGCGCCATCGTCAAGCGCCTGCCATCGGTGGAAACGCTCGGTTCGGTTTCAGCCATCTGCTCCGACAAGACTGGCACGCTGACCCTCAACAAGATGACCGCCCGTGAGTTCACCATCCCCGGCCAGAACCGCTTTACCGTGACCGGCGAAGGCTACGGAACGCAAGGGGAATATAAACTTGCCAGCGGTGTAGCGGGTTTGCAACCCTGGCAGAAGAATACCCTCACCTATAGTACTGAAGGCAAGCTGTTGAGTGCTGGTGGGGCAAAGGTCGATCTCGAGCAGGTCCTGCTGCCCATGGCACTCTGCGCTGACGCCCGTCTCGACGACAGCGGCGCTCTGATTGGTGATCCCACCGAAGGGGCTCTGATCGTGCTGGCAGAGAAGGGTGGTGTCAGCGTGGATGGTGCCCGGCAGATGTATCCCCGTGTGGCAGAAGTGCCATTCGACTCGGATTACAAGTTCATGGCCACCTTCCATAGCATGAACAACGAGCAGGGTAAGCCAGTGGTGCGTGCTTTTGTCAAAGGTGCCCCCGATGTGTTGATCGCCCGCAGCGGTTATTATTGGATGCCTGGCGAAGAGAAAAGACCGGTTACGGATGAGAACCGCAAGCTTGCGCTTGATGAAAACGAGCGCATTGCTAAAGCGGGTGAGCGCATTATGGTCGTGGCGCGTAAAGACTTCGATCCGCAAACCTTCGATCCAAAAGCCAAATTAATCGATCTAATGCAAGATTTGACCCTCCTAGCTATGGTCGGAATAGTAGATCCTCCACGTAACGAAGCCAAGGATGCCATCGCTAAATGCCATAGTGCCGGCATTCAGGTGCGCATGATCACTGGTGACCATGCTGTCACAGCTGCTGCTATTGGCCACGAGCTGGGCATCACCGGCACGGCCCTAACCGGCGCTGAGTTTAAAGCTTTGAGCGACGATGAGTTGAAGAAAAAGCTGCCAGACATTGGTGTGGTCGCCCGCGTCGCCCCAGAGGACAAGATCCGTTTGGTAACGATGCTCCAGCAGCTGGATAACATCGTGGCTATGACCGGCGATGGTGTGAACGATGCCCCCGCTTTGAAAAAGGCGGATATCGGCGTGGCCATGGGAATCACCGGCACTGAAGTCTCGAAGGGTGCTGCAGTGATGATCCTGACCGACGATAACTTCGCTACCATTGTCAAGGCCGTCGAGTTTGGGCGAGCCATCTACAATAATCTGTTCAATTTCGTCCGGTTCCAGATGGAATCGCTGGTGGCATTCATCGCTTCATACCTGCTGGCTGCGCTATTTTTCGTACTTGGGGGAACACCTTTTAGTGCGTTCGTGGTCCTGTGGATTAACTTCCTGGTGCAGATCCCGGTTGCGTTAGCGTTGGGATTTGACGATCCAGCACCTGACCTGATGGAGCACAAGCCTCGACCACTAAAGCAACCTATCCTTTCAGGTTCACAATGGGTGCGCATTGCCTTCATTGGGATATTAATGTCAATCGGCACGATCTATCTCGAGAAGGTGTATGAAGCTTCAGGCACCGCGATTGCGTCATCAATGGGATTTGTTTTCTTCTCATTAGCCGTTGTTGTACTTGCATTGAGCTCACGCAGTGAGACCGGCAGTGCATTCAACCGTGAGATTCTAAAAAATAGGCACCAGGTCATGCTCTATGGAATTTCAGTGTTGATGATCCTATTACCACTCAACCTGGATTTTCTCATGCGTTTCCTGGGTTTAACAAATCTGAATACGAATCAAGTGATCCTCTGCCTTGCGTTAGCATTTGCCCTGCTACTGGTGGACGAGGTGCTCAAGTTCTTCCTGCGCAGAAGTCGTAAATAGCAAGCGAATAACACTTTTGATTTACTAGTATTGCAAGAATGAGCAGGTATAATAAGCAACTGAAATAGTTGGGATTACTTCCCAGCAGTAGATAAGAACGTTTACAAGTATGCCAGTGCCAAGATCGCTATAATTACAGCTGCGTTTCATGGCGCTGGCATTCTTGAAATTTATAGACGTATAAAAATCA
>Ga0209254_10000128_pt1 | contig 50169 bp, 38 predicted proteins | sample FrelakmetDIP11DI_FD_187148 | JGI IMG/M metagenome (GOLD analysis project Ga0209254, IMG submission 187148) | Freshwater lake sediment microbial communities from the University of Notre Dame, USA, for methane emissions studies - DIP11 DI (SPAdes)... | ecosystem: Environmental > Aquatic >...
AATGTTGAACATGGATGGAGAAAACGATGGATAAGATTTTAATCACGGACCTGATTGCGCGCGGCATCATCGGGATTAAAGAATCGGAACGCGAAAAACCCCAGGAGATTAAAATAAATATAGTCCTGTATGCCGACCTGAGCAAAGCCGGGACTTCGGATGACCTATCCGATAGTGTCAACTACCGGACAGTGGCTAAGATGGTCCTTAAACATGCTGAAAGCGCTCAACGATTTACTGTCGAAGCCCTGGCCGCGGACCTGGCCAAATTGTGCCTGGAGCAGCCCGGCGTGCAGGGAGTGCGGGTGAGGGTGGAAAAGCCAGGCGCAGTGCGCTTCTCAGGCGGAGTGGGAGTGGAAATTGAACGGATGAAAGAGGATATCCAATGAACCGCTCAGTGAATCATGCGGGTATCTTATTGGGATCGAATATCGAACCCGAGAAAAACCTGATACTGGCTCTAAAACTGCTGAGCGAAGGGTTTGGAAACCTGCGTTTCTCCTCTGCCTGGGAAAGCCAGTCGGTGGGATCTGATGGCCCCAACTACCTGAATGCAGCTATCCTGGTGGAGACTCCACTTGACGCCAAGGCAGTTTACCAGCAAATTCTGCGCCCACTGGAAAACCGTCTTGGCAGGGTCCGGCATGAAGATAAATTCGCTCCCCGTACTATCGATCTGGATATTGTGACCTGGAATCAAGATACAGTTGACCAGGAGATCTGGAAATCTGCTCATGCAGCACTACCCACTTCGCAGCTGCTGCCTTATCTGCGTTTACACCAGACCGGGGAGACCCTGTCCGAGATCGCTGAGCGGTTGGCACAGACTGTTTGGGTGCGTGAGCGAGCAGATGTTCTGCAACGGGTAGCAACTATGGTGTGATAATTTCGATTTCGCGCCACGCCACCCAGGATGAGCCCTGCACGGTTTCAATGCGCATCGCGACCAGGTCATCCCAGGACGATTCTGGCCAAACATCGATCACATCCCAATTTTCCGAGACGATTCCGACTTCTTGAAGCAGGTGAAACACTCCCTGCGAATCTTTCCCCCATATCCAGTGTATGGTCTTGCCTGCAGGAGACTGGTCCACCCATAAGCGCACGACGGCAACGGATGAGGCCTTTTCCAGGCTGATTTCAACGAAATGCTGAGGAAAATCTCCGGCTGACCAGGAAGTACCGGGATTGCCATCAACCGCGTAGGCTGGATCACTGCCCTGCAGCGTGGCGGAGGCTACCGCGGGTCTCTGGAAAGCGATATTTTGACCCGCAGTACCAACAGGAAGTCTGTGGAAATCTGGCCAATAGCCCGAATCTCCTTGAGGTGAGTCAATCTCGCTGCCCGGGTAATGAATCAAAACTTCCGTGCCCAGATTTGGAAGAGAAGAGATAGACATTGAGAACTCTCCCTGTGCCTGGGTAGTACCCTGGACTTCGGCGACCAGCAGCGGAGGCATGCTGGAGGGTGCATATGCCAGGTTGATGCTGCCCAGGATGGGAGCATTTGGCACCGGCTGGCCTGTTTCCTGGAGCAGATTCCCATTGATAATCAATCCCGAGATCCCTTCCGTTATAAAGATCTTTGCCTGAATCTGGCTGCGCGAGCGGAAATAACGGTTAATCAAATGCGTGAACGACTCAGGCTCATTTTCCGGCAATACAAAATCGGGATGATCGTTCCAGGACTGGAAGACGATATGATCCGGGTGTCCACCCTGATGCTGCTCGTAAATTCCTGCTCTCTCCCAGGCAGAATTTATCCATTCGGCATTCGAGGTATCTTCACCGTTATAGATGACGCCAAAAGGGATGCCTCGCGAGCGGCAAAATTCTTCCAGCTGGTAGGCTTTTTCTGACCAGGTCGGATCGTTGTAATCCAGGTCCAGATGCAGAAAGTCCAGATCGCCGCCTGTCACCTGGCGGTATGCTTCCATCCACTGCATATACTCCTCAACAGGGAGACCGAGCGGCAGGGGTTCGATATCCCCGATGACGGCTGCTGGGAAGACGCTGCGCATACCCTTCGTAAATTCATTCACAGCTAAAGCGACCTGTTCAGCCGTCCAATTGCAGGCATTCGGACCATCATAGATATGGGCATAAAAGTACGGCTCATCCAGAGCGATAAAATCAATCCTCCCACCTGCTTCCTGGATGCGCCGCGCGATTAACAGCCCTTCACCTAATCCTGCGAATCCTTCGATGCCTTCTCCGCACTGTTCAGAGGGCATTAATGGACCTGCTTCGACCCCGAGGGCTATCCCACGCTGATCCAGATCTGCTACTACCTTACCCAGATCCTCATCTGTGGCGTGGTATGCCGCCCACTCCCCGTACAGCTTGAATACATTCAACCGGCTGGAGGCGATTCCCCAGGCTGCGTCCGGTGAGAACAGCTCGATAAAATCGTCGGACCCGGTGAACGGTCGACCTTCATTTTGGGGCATTGGCGGCAGGGGCGCGAACCAGATGAGACGCTGGGCAACAGGGACGATGACCGGTGTGGGCAGCGGTCTATCTGGCGTTTGTGCAGGGGCTGCCACGGTCGGGGATGGTGCGATGGTTATTGTGGGAGGGATAGTGACGGTGGGAGTGGGTTCTCCCAATGGCTGATTCAGGCTGCAAGATGAAAGGAGAATGAAAAGGAGGAGTGCTGGCAGGAACCTATTTTTCCACCGATAGGAACCTCGCATTCTTAAACCAACTGCCATTCTACTAATGCTGCCGCAACCCAGGTCGGAGAGGGCTGGTGATAGAGAGCAGCTGCATCGCTGTGTGTAAGGTCGACAATGCGACCTGTCATCCCACCCCTGATGTAGCGAAAGACCTGGCCTGCGTCGCGAGCATCGCTTTTGGCGCGCACGCAGTGCTGGTTGTATCCCCAATAATCACCCCTTCCCAGGATTTCCATCCCTTCTTCAATCGCCGTACGCGCCAGGTCCAACCCTCCCTGGTTGGCTTCCAGGGATTTGTCCGGTGGATCGCCGTAGCCAATGCCGTGGTGGAATGCGTCTGCTGTGGAGACGATCACAGAATTACGTGCAAGCTGAACCAACTCATCAATCCCAGGCAGAGACCCAGGGTGGCCTCCAGCCAGGTAAGGGTACCTTTCGATTACCAGCGGTCCCTGGATGCCCCGCCTCCTACGCTCAGCTTCCCAAAAATAGCGAAAACTCATCAAAACGTGATCGGTTTTCCAATCCTGGCGGCCATCTATGCCGGGTCCCTGGATGCCCCTGCACGGGTAAAGCACTGGATCTGCCCCATTGGCCACATCCCGGCGTGCCTGCTCCATTTCATCTGTGAAGGCGTGCAGCACGCTGACGACCAGCACCTGGTCGGCACCGCTGTCCAGGCAGGCCTGAACCACGGCAGCGACCTGGTGTCCGCAATCCTGGACACCGGCATGCGGGAATACCAGCACGCCACCAGCAGCCAGGGTGGGGGCAAGTTTCCAGGTTTGCGCGCGCTCCAGCATTTCAAGAGTCGCTTGAGGTGTCAACGCGGCGTGTTCAGCCCGGTACAACTCTAAAATTTCTCGATGCAAGAGATCAAGATCCAAGTCCATTGCTGCAGCCCTGATTAAAGTTGAATCACACTGGTATCTACTTTTCCAACCGTAGCCAGGTAGACAACCATTTCGTTCTCTCCATCCAGGCCGACCAGCTCGTCCACCAACTCTTGCTGGTAGGTGATCAACGGGCTGACGCCTACCTGGATCGCTTCGCTGGCCAGGTACAGGTTCTGGCAGATATGACCGGCAGATATGAGAATATCTTTAAGCGCATTTTCAGCGTTGCGCCATTCCGAGCGGTAAATCCTGGCACTCCAGAAAAAAACCAGCGCACCTTTGGCAACAAAATCCTGGTCGTTGCAGGCTTTTATGAGTTTTTCTGCAATTCCCGGGTGCTCTGCGAGGTAGTTCAGCTTATGCTGCAGGGCCCAATAATGGTACAGGCCTGGATCCAGGTTTTCCACCCGGTTCACCAGCAGGTAAGTTTCGAAGGGGTGCATTCCGCCAGATGAGGGCACCGTCCGGAGGGTGAATAATCCGCTGCGAACCTGCTGCTGGACACCCTGTGTTGCCCATAATAAGAATGACAGCTCTGATATGGATAGCGGCGTCTCAGAAAACAGGCGTCGAGTTCGACGCTTCTGGATGGCGTCGAAAAGTGAAAGTGGAGGGATTTCAAAATCGCGCGGCGGGATCAGGTCGATGGTCTTTGCCACATCCGGATCGGTTTTTTCGATGGGAGGGATGGGCAGACCTTTCAACTGGTCTGATGTGAAACCTGGCGATCCAGGAGAAGGTTTATTTCTCAAGAGTTCTTTTAATCCCGGCATCTCGATTCCCTCACAGCACGATTTTCACTAGAAGTATACCTTATTGCGAATTTTCAAATAACTGGCGGTCCGTGCTTAATCCGATTTCGAATCGTTTGGAGATCCTGTTCGACACCGGATTGAGACCACAACGCTTCGATCCACCAGGTGGCACCGGCGTCGGTCCACGGCAGGACCTCTTTCTTGGCGTGATTTTTGTTCTTCGACGAAGTGACCCCCTCGACGACGATGTCAAACGGTGCATCACTCTCACGGTGCGTTTCAATCCATGCAGAAATTTGGCGGATGTCATCCGGTCGGATGGGAGAATGCGTCCCATCCGGGAGCAGTTTATTTGGCAGGATGCCATCGTACTGCAATACCCTGCGCATTGATTTTTGGCGCGGCCAGGCGCCGACCACCCAGATAGGAATACGCGGTTTTTGCAGTGGTGCGGGAGGTGGGTAAAAATCAACCGGCTGGATTTGAAAGTGTTTTCCTTCATACAAAAAAGGCTGCCCGCGCCATAAGCCAGTCAGGATCTCAAGACCTTCGTCGAGCAGCTCCGCGCGTATTTTGCGATCCGTGACCTCACCGAATTCGGCAAAACCCGTATCGACAGCACCTAAACCGACGGATAGAACCAGGCGGCCGGCAGAAAGATGGTCCAGTGTGACGGTTTCACTGGCCAGTTTCCAGGGCTTCATGCGGGAGAGTGGGGAAATCATGGTACCCAGGCGAATCTTATCAGTGCGCATCGCCGCTGCAGCCAGCTGAATCCAGGCGTCAAATCCCCACAGCGGCTCCCAGACAAAAAAGCCATCCCAACCACAGTTTTCGGCCAATTCTGCCAGCTCACCAGCTTCAGTGGCGTCCCCGTATGGTAGGACAAATCCAAATTTCATCTTCACATGTCCATTCCGATATAATTGGATTGAAAGTTAAGTTTTTTGAACTCAGGAATACATGAAATCATATCATGCGATTTGAAAAACTGGTTTCCATAATATTGACTTGTAGTATTTCAGCATATTTTACAGGAATCCATCCGCTGTCTCAGCCGGTAAAGAATTTCCCAGAGATTCGGAAGGACCGGTTTACATTAACGGCTGTAAATGTTAGGTCGTTCGGAATTCCAACTCTTGAAGGGTGCCAGGTCCTGCCAGTGGATAATATCTGGAATACGCCAGTGGAATCACTGCCAGTCGAAGCGCAATCCAGTGCGTATATCCAAGCGATCGGTGCGAGCAATCATGTGCATCCAGACTTCGGTTCCGGTATCTGGCCGCCTGAAAACGGTTATCCGATCGGGATTCCATATAACGTGGTATCCAGCGACCAGCAGGGCCTGGAAGTTGAGTTTTTGTACGATGATGAAAGCGATCCAGGATTGTATCCCATCCCTGCAAACCCATTAATTGAGGGAAATCCAAACAGCGGCGACCGGCACATCCTGGTGCTTGATAAGGACGACTGCATATTATACGAGCTGTTTAATGCTCGGCTGGTTGGTGGCTCCTGGCGGGCAGATTCTGGAGCAATTTTTGACCTGTATTCAAACTCGCTCAGACCGCAAGGATGGACATCCGCTGATGCAGCCGGATTGCCAATTCTCCCAGGCCTTGTGCGCTACGCAGAAGTCGAATCTGGCGAGATCCAGCATGCACTACGGTTTACTGCTCCCCAGACCCAGAAAAAATTTGTCTGGCCTGCCCGGCATTACGCCTCGGATTTGACCGGCAGCCAATACCCTCCGATGGGACAGCGCTTTCGATTGAAGGCGAGTTATGATATCTCGGGTTTTTCTCCGCAAGTGCAGGTGATCCTGAAAGCGCTAAAGAAATATGGCATGATCCTGGCTGATAACGGCAGCAGCTGGTTTATATCCGGAGTTCCGGATGCGCGCTGGGACAATGATTTGCTGGTGGGGGAGCTGCACCAGGTGCCTGGTTCTGCATTCGAGGCAGTGGATGTCTCGTCGCTGATGATCGACCCTGATTCTGGACGGGCAGCCGTCGATTATTCGATCGTATTACCAGTCATCTTCCGCTGAACGAAAGCAGAAAGCACTTAACACCAGTCTTGTAATTGAATTGTAAGGCACCCAAACTGTCCAGGAGCGGGTCTTTCTCTTGCTATTGAATTCGGCTGAGACGACTGGTCCTAACACACCAGAATCAGGCTTTCAGCCTGTGCGAGAATTTAGTGCGGAATTTTCCCAATTTCGGTGCGATAACCGCCCGGCAATATCCCTGGTAGGGATTCTTTTCGAAGTAATTTTGATGGTATTCTTCCGCCGGATAGAAGATTGAAATCGGCTCGAGTTGAGTTACCAAGGGAGAATCCCATACCTTGCTGAGTTCGGTTTCAGCAATGAACTTTCGTGCCGCCGTCTTCTGTTCTTCATTATGGTAGAAAATTACAGAGCGGTACTGCGTGCCAATATCGGCACCCTGGCGATTTAATGTCGTGGGGTCGTGAATTGAGAAAAAGACCTCGAATATCTCTTCGATAGTGATCTGCATCGGGTTGTATTTGAGCTGGACAACTTCTGCATGCCCGGTAATTCCAGAACAAACCATCCGGTAATCTGGATCTGGCATTGAGCCACCGGCATAGCCAGATACGACAACTTCTATCCCCTCCAGCTGGTCGAATACAGCTTCGAGACACCAGAAGCACCCACCGCCCAAAATTATGGTTTCCATTAAAGTATCTGTATTATTCTCCATAATGTCTCACCAGACCTGCCTCCTGAATAAATCGAAATGGTTAAATGTGCAAATATTATAACCGCCGCTTGCTCACGGCTGACCGGCAGGTAAATCATTCGAATTTGCGGCGAAGCTGGATGGGAGAGGGAGACCCAGATAAAAGGTTTTTTCGGCGAGTTCCCCATCAAAAACTACGTCATCTAAATAAAGTTGAGTGTTCAACGCTCCACCTCCGGATTTGCTGAAATTCTGTTGGCGCAGCAGAACACCAGTCAATGTGTCTACCAGGAATCGGTCGACGACTGGCCCACCCGACTCTCTCCTCCATTCCACGGAATATGCCTCCCTTCCGAGGTAAATTTCCTTACCGATAATCGTGTAATCTCCACCGCGCTGCGCCAGGGCGGTTGGAAAAACCAGGTCGCTGAGCGGGGTATTCAATAAGCCGGTCATCGGGTGAGGATAAACTGTATCGGATGTAAAGGCAGGTGGGGTGAAGGGCTGCAGAATATAATCTGCTATGGGTTGGATGATGCCATCCAGGCCTTTGAAATAAGCCCCATCGGAAGCCGTCTGTTCGACCGGGCTGCCGCCTGCATCTCCGATCAGGACCCGGGTCGCTCCAGGTTGGGACAGCCACAGCTGAACTCGGATGGTCTGTAGCGGTGTGTTTGAGCCATCTGGAGAATAAAAAACGATCTGTCCATCGGCCCACAAATTCTGCCAGCGGGTATGGCTGGCGAGCATCAGCTGTTGAATGTCTGTATTTTGATCGAATTCCATATCAGGAATCACTGTACTGACAGGTGTGGGGAGCATCACAGCAGTCCCCCCAATCACGGGAGCACCTGATCCGGGTTTAGGAGGAGGTGTCAGTACCGGAGCTGGTACAAGTGAAGAGCAGGCACCCAATCCAATAAGGAGAATGAGCGATAAAATAGTTTTCAAGGTTTTCCTTCCAGTTATTGATTTGATTATGACGATTGATAAAGTTAAATTGTTCCCCGCTAAATTCGAAACTCTGGTCCCAGTTATTAGAAATTTTTCAGGATTCCAGTTATCAATCGGCGGCTTTTTTGGATGTGGTATGATTTTAAGAAGGATATTGATGGATGCGGATTGATGCGAAACTCAGATTCTACACGTTCCTGTGGACGTGTATTTTATTTTTTAGCGCCTGTAATTTTCCTGGCAGGATTTCAGCTCCCACTGCGACCACCACATTCACCGAAACGCCAACAGCTGAAGCGACTCATGACCCAGGTGCGACTGCGGTGGTTGACCAGAGCTCTACTCCCACTCAGAGCCAGTCAGTTACCCCGTCTTTGACCAACTCGGCCACATCCTTCCTCTTACCTACGCTAACCTTCACTCCGGTATCAACCTTCACTCCCGTTCCTCCGCAGAATGTGATGACCACGGGTATCGAAGGCCTGGTAACGATTGTCAAACCCAGCCGAAAGCTACCGTTGGGGGGAGCAGCCATCACCCTTTACGACGAAAAAACAAAGGATGACCTGAGTTCAACCATCACGATCATGGATGGATCCTATCGTTTTACGCAAATACCTTCAGGCAAGTATTACCTGGTCGTAGTATGGGTAATTTCGAATTTAGGAGCCTGGCCGTGTGCGAATGAAAAAATTCCTTCCGCAGGGAACCGGCATACCTGGAGTTATGATGCGGATGGGATGCCAATTTATGTTGAAATCTATTCCAAGACCTCCAGTAATATCATCGTCGCCATATCAACGGGTGGATTTGGCGTATCTGGTTCCAGGAAAACCATCGACATTCCGCTGATCTGCAACCAGCTGAAGTAACTTGGAAATCAATTTTCAATAATCAAAATAAACGCCTGCTAGTGTTGGTCAAGAAGAGCTGCGAATAAATCCAGCCAGCTCGTTTTTCAATTTCTCCAACGATGGCAGGTGGAGGTACATCATATGCCCGGCCTCGTAATAGCTCATTGAGATGTTTCCCTGTAAATCAGGATCCAATCCCAGATGATTGAAGGTGTACTCGGTCGCAAAATGGGGAGTCGCAAGGTCAAAATATCCATTCGCGACATGCACTTTGAGGAAAGGATTCATCGAGATTGCCAGGCGAAGGGTATCAGAAACATCTACGTAGCGGTTCTCATGCTCGCTGTAGCTCCACTTCTGCCATAATTGGGGATGGAGAATTTCGTATGGAAGGTCGCTTTCGAAATCCAGCTCCCCGCGCACATAATCATAGAAGGTAGCTGTATACGGCCCCATGATAGCAGACATGCTGGGATCGTGATCGAACTGCTCACCTGCTGAGTCACGATCGATCCCAAGAAAGCGGCTGTCCAAGCGTCCAACAGTCTTGCGCTCGGACCGGCGAAGCTCTTTCGAGAAGCGGAAGATGTTGATGCGGATATCCGTACGATCGATGTAGTCAGCGGATAAGCCAGAATAACGGGCCAGCTTTTCGATGATCTGAGCCCGGTCCTGCGAGGAGAGTGCCGCACCTTTCATCAGGGCTTGAGAATATTCTCCCCTGGCAAATTCTTCGACTTCGTCCAATAAATCATGCAAGGGCAACCGTTGAAGATCCTCTGACAGTTTGTGATGGTACCAGGCAGTAGCGGAGTAAGTAGGCAGGAATGTGATGTAAGGCAGGTCGTTACCGGGATGGAAATCATGCGTCTGGAAATTCAGAATGGCCGAGATCAGCATTATTCCATTCAAGTACATGCCGTGCCGTTCCTGCAGGTAACCGGAGAGCCCGCCGGCGCGGGTCGTCCCATAGCTTTCGCCGATTAAAAATTTAGGGGATGTCCAGCGCAGAAAGCGAGTGGAATAGAGCCGGATGAAATTGCCGACAGATTCAACATCGCCTTTTAATCCGTGGAACTGGCTGGCTTTCTCGCCTGGAACCGGTCGACTGAAGCCAGTGCTGACCGGATCAATAAAAACCAGGTCGGTGGTATCCAAAAGTGAAAAATCATTTTCAACCAGCCGGTATGGTGGCGGTAGGAGATTTCCAGCATCACCCATATCTACCCGGCGAGGTCCGAGCAGGCCCAGATGCAGCCAAACGGATGACGAACCGGGTCCACCGTTGAACGAGAATGTCAACGGCCTTTTGCTCAGATCCTTTACATCAGATCGCGTGTATGCGATGAAGAAGATAGTAGCCCTGGCTTTTTCGCCTTCCGATTCCCCGGCTTTCTCACCTTTCTTCTCAGCTTCCTCTTTCAAGACAATGGTTCCACAGGTCACATTGTAAGGTATCACTTTCCCAGCAATGGTCAACGAATGCTGCGTAGTAACCAGATTATCCTTTGGTGCTGGAAGCTCAGTTTCGCTTCCAGTTTTACGATCGTTTTCTTTTACTGAATTTAGTTCTGACATGGCAGATCAAGCTCCTGGAAATCTCGAATGGTTAATGTATGGATGATAACTGAACTGTTTGAATGATAAATCCTTTGAAATTGGGAGCGGATAAAACCAAACGATTATAACATCTCGCGCCATACGAACGGCATTCAGCCGGGCAGCGGAGAGATATAATCAGGCAGCCAGATAATTTTTGAGAAGAGGTGACCATGTCGCTGAGCATTGGGATTGTAGGATTACCAAATGTTGGAAAGAGCACCGTATTCAATGTGCTGACTGGAGCTCAAAACGCCGAGGTTGCCAATTATCCATTCTGTACGATCCATCCGAACCGTGCCATTGTGCCTTTACCCGACAGCCGCCTTGATAAGCTGGCCGAGCTGGTGAAAGTATCCAAAGTCATCCACGCTTCGGTAGAATTTGTCGATATTGCCGGGCTGGTCAAAGGGGCACACCAGGGAGAAGGCCTTGGTAACAAATTCTTAGGTAATATCCGGGACACGTCAGCCATTTTGCACGTCGTTCGTTGTTTCGACGATCCCAACGTTGTGCATGTCAGCTCGAGGCCAAATCCAATTGAAGATATAGAAACGATAGAAATCGAACTGGCTCTGACAGACCTGGAACAGGTGGAAAGAAAAATTGAGCGCCAGGTCAGCGCAGTGAAGGGTGATAAGCGCCTGCAGGCTTCACTGGATATGGCCAATGCCCTTAAAGAGCACCTGGCTTCCGGATCTCTTGCGACCAGTTTTCCCATGATTGACGATGAAAATTTCCGCGTTATCAACCATGAATTAAAGCTGCTGACCGCCAAACCAGTGATCTACGTGGCAAACGTGGACGAAACCTGCCTGACTGAGCCAAATACCTATGTGACAGAGACCAGCCAGGTGGCTGCCAGTAAGGGAGTGGCACTGGTGGTGCTGTGCGCCAAATTGGAGGATGAACTGGCTGCCATGTGTGCTGAAGATCGGGAAGAATACCTGAATCTGGCAGGGATTACCGCTGGAGGACTTGAACAGGTCGTCCGGAAAAGCCATTCCATGCTGAACTTGATCAGTTACTTCACTTATAATCAACAGGAAGCGCGCGCCTGGAATATCTCAAAAGGAACAACTGCCGTGAAGGCAGCTGGTGAAATCCACACCGATTTCGAACGCGGCTTTATTCGCGCCGAGGTGATACCTTACGGGACTTTTGTCCAATTTGGAAACAGTTCGGCAGTGAAAGCAGCTGGATTGATGAAATTAGAAGGGAAAGAATATATCGTCCAGGATGGAGATGTGATTTTCTTTCGAATCAATGTGTAGCTGCTACGGGTGAAAGACAGAAGCGCTGGCGCCCTGGCTGGCATGACAGACATAGACCTGAGCCTGTTGCCCGGTCTTCTGTCTATATTCTTCCTGCAAAGAATCAACAAATTGACCGGTATGTTTGACTTCCACCAGGTTGATGGTGCAGCCGCCAAAGCCAGCTCCAGTCAACCGCGCCCCATATACTCCTGGCAGATGGCGAGTGATATCAACTAAAACATCGAGTTCCGGGATACTGACTTCATATAAATCTCTGAGACTGGCATGACCCGAATACATGAGAGCACCAAAACTCGTTGGATTGTTGCTCCTTAATGCCTGCATCGCGGACTGAACCCTGGCGATCTCTTTCACGATATGCTCAGCCCGCAGGCGGGGTTCTGGTGACAGGTACGGGCTGAAAGCCGCGAACTCTGTGGGGAGGACATCTCTCAAGGAATTTATATTAGGCAGATAACGCCTCAACTCCTCAACCGCCTGCTCGCACGAAGCGCGCCTGGCATTATATGCAGAATTTTTTAAGCTGCGACGGACTCCCGAATCTGCAATCACAAGCGAAGTACCGGGAGGCAGAGGCGCTTTTTCCCAGACCATGTCGCGCACATCGAAACACAATGCGTGGTCGACTACACCACAAGTGCTGGCAAATTGATCCATGAGGCCGCAGGATACCCCCACGTATTCATTTTCGGCTCGCTGGCAAATTTGAGCGAGTCGCAAGGGGGGAATTTCCCAATCGTTCATCAGCTGCCAGGTGACAGCAAATCCTACTTCAACTGCTGCGGAAGAACTGAGACCTGAGCCAATGGGGATATTCGATGAAAAAACTGCGTTGCAGCCGGTGGTTAGAAATCCTTCCCTCGCCAGTGACCATGCAACCCCCGCTGGATAAAGCTCCCACCCAATCAGGGTTTTATTTTCCAAATCGACACGTTTTTCGAGGTCACTCGTTCTGAAGCTGATTATTTTTCCCAGGTCCAGGGCGTGAATCGTGATGATCTGGTCACCGCTTTCACTGGCAGCGATGTTCACCTGCCGGTCGATGGCAGCTGGCAAGACCAGACCATCATTGTAGTCGACATGCTCCCCCAATAGATTAACCCTGCCAGGTGCTCGTGCGATCACCGAAGGATCGGAGTGAAAGGTTTGAATGAAAGCTGTGGTGATGTCCATTGAATATCTCCACCCGGGCAGGTAGATTATATCCTTATATGTGATTTGTTAAAGGAAAACGCGTGAAACATCTATTGGAGATGGTTCACGCGCCAGGATCGGTGATATTACGAACTTTTTTGGTTGGCCAGACCTACATAAATCTACCCGAAGCAGCGATAGCAGCAATTACCAGAGCGCATGAGCAGATACATGCGGTGAGCACCAGTGCAACCCCAAGAATGGTAGCCACTGTTGGATCAATTTTCGAGACGATACTCGATTTACCTTCAACCGGTTTTTCGCTTTTCGGACTTTCCTGGACGACTGCAACCGGCTCCAGTGCTTTTGGAGCCGAAGGGGTCTTGAGGGCTTGAGCCGGCATTTCTTCCATGGCCTGTTTGAGCTCTGCTTCTGGGACTTTCATCGTCGCTGCAGAATCCAAGGCTTCCTTGGCAACTGCGGCTTCCAGAATGCTGTCATCAATTTTACGAGTAGCCTGTTCCGGTTTCACAGCCTCGCTCTGCTTTCCCATCAATTCTTCGGGAGTAAATTTTTGCGTGGCAAATTCGCTACTTTCCTGATCGTCCGGTTTGGATTTCTTCTCTGCCATTTTCATTCTCCTGGAGTGGATTTGGTTGAAACCTGCCAAACGATGGCTGGATTGGCGATCCTCATGGGATGCCTGAGTTTACCGCTCTTGGGAAGAATCGACAAGATTTGGAATAATTTCTACCTTGTTTCTCATCTTCCAGCACGCATGATAGATCTTGACTGAAGTGGGTGACCAATTCAGCTTCTACTTCATTACAACCCAGATACGAATTGTGCCGTCTTCGGAGCCTGAAATGAGATATGTGTCCTTTGAAGAGAAGGTTAAGTTATTGACTGCACCCGTGTGACCGTTAAGAATCAAGCGAGGGTTCCCTTCTGGTAATTGCCAGAGGTAGATGGTATGGTCTTTGGAAGATGATGCCAGAAGCTGGCTGTCAGCAGAAAACGCCAGGTCCATGACAGCACCTATTTGACCTTCCAATTCACCGATCAATTTCCGTTGAGGGAAATCCCACAGCTGGATATCCCCATTTTCCGTACCAGCAGCCAGGATTGAGCCGTCGGGCGAGAATGCCAGGCTGTATATCACACCGGTACCCAAACCTGCACCGCCAGCGTCCAGACGCTGGACAGCAGCCCAGGTCTGCGTATCCCAGATTTGGATGGTGTTATCGGTCAAACCGGCAGCCAACCAAAGTCCATCCGGAGAATAAGCCACACTTGTAGCCAGGTGAATGTGCCGCTGCTGCATCAGAGCCTCAAGTGTGATCGCAAGATTCCCGTTTTGAGTCTGCCAGATCCAGACCTTTGCTTCACGGCTTCCATTAGCGATATATTGGCTATCCGGGGAAAAAGCCACGCTGGTCACCAGGTCTTTGTGGCCGCGCAGGATATACCTGGTCTGATAAGAAATCGTATCCCATAAGCGTGTTGTGCGATCGTCCGATCCGGAAGCCAGGAGTTTGCCGTCCGGGGAATATGCCAGGTCAAATATGCCACTGCTGTGCCCAGATAAAACTCTCTGTAAGAGCGCATTCTGAAAATCCCAAATTTCAACTGTCCCTATTCCAGTTCCAGCGCTAAGGATGGAATCATTCGCTGAGAGTGCCAGGCCGTGATATGGATTTGAGAATTCCGGCATTGTGAGCGAAGTGGATAAAAGACTGGTCAGACCTGGCAAATCCCACTCCTGCCGTTCAATTAGATTTAAATCTGGCCCTGAATAGGTGACTAACTGCCCTGGAATGAACGAGAAGATAATTCTTACGATTTCCCCATTCGACACCGCCACCTGGTTTTCCAGTGTGCTGGCAGTTAAATTCCAAAGCGCGAGCGTACCCTGGGAAGAACCAGCGACCAGCAAATCAAATCCTGGAGAAAACTCAAGCCTTGAAATTTTTTCTCCGGGGATATCGAGTGCAGATGCGGATGTGTTATCCGAGATCGATGTGAGAGTAACCGATCCGCCCAAATCGCCGCTGGCGACCAACCTGCTATCTTGCGAGATCGCCAGGCTGGTGATCTGCGAAGCATTGGGTTTATTTGAGAGTATGAGTGATTGATCCGATATTTTCCAAATCCTTAATGTCCCGTCATCAGAACCAGCTCCCAGCAGCTCCTGGTCGGACGAAAAAACCAGTGCAGCGACCGGTCCGGTACGACCCTGGAAGCTGTGTAACAGCGCTCCATCTTCGATTGACCATAATTTAAGCGAATCCGCTGCAGCACCAGCAGCAAGGAGATCTCCTTTGTGTGAGAAAAGCAGGCTGTGAACTGGGGTACTAAATTTATCCAGCGTTTTGATCTGGGTACCTGATTGGATATCCCATAATACTACGGAGCCATCACTCGCACCTGAGGCAATCGTCTGGCTGTCCGGAGAGACCGCGCAGATATTTATCCAGCTTCCGGTGTCTATGAAGTTAATCAGCTCCCCATTCCCAGCATCAAATATGTAGATGCCCAACGATGATGAAGCTGCCAGGATCGATTCATCCGGTGATACGGTTATGTGGTTGAGAGTGCCGTTTCCCCAACGCGCCAGAGACTGTAGACTGCTTAGATTGTCTGGAGAGATCACCGATTGATTGGCTGGCAAGGGTGTCCCAGCCAAAGAAGAAGATTCTGGCGAGATGGCAGGGACATCTGGTGTCGTTACCACCTGAGAAGTTGGAAGAATGGGTTTAGATTCTGACCGAGGGGTGAGTGTCGAGATTTGCAGGGTGGGCAAATCCTCCAGGATGGGCTGCCCAACAGTTTGTGGTGAAGAACTGCAGCTCGCCAAAATCAATAGACTGCATATCACGAAGAGATAGGTGGATAATTGTATTTTATTCATGCCAGTTCAATTATACTTCCCAAGTTGTGATGGATACTTGATTATGGTACACTTCGCCTTCGACGAATGGACCCCAAAATGGATGAAAAAAGCCTGACTATCCTGGAATTTCCAAAAATCCTGGACCGGTTGGCAGGTTACTGTGCGTTTCAAGTATCCGCTGAGAAGGCGCGTGCGTTGCTGCCGTTGCATGATCTGGAAGGTGTGCGTTTTCAACAGGAGCTGACCCGCGAGGCGTGCCAACTCCTGCTGGCCAGACCTGACATCGACATTGGTGGAGTACGAGACATCCGGGAATCCATCGATTTAGCCTGGCACGGGGGTGTCCTGGAACCAACGAACCTGCTGGATATCAAATCTACCCTGATGGCTGCGCGCAACCTGGCCAGGGTATTGGACCGTATTATGGTCGAATACCCCAATTTAGCCGATTTGGGAGCACAGATGCCGCAGCCTCCCGGGGTGATCGACGCGATCACCCGGACCCTTTCGGATCGAGGGGATATCCTGGACAGCGCTTCTGAGAGACTCTCCAATATCCGCCGTGATTTGCGCATCGTCCATGACCGGCTGATCAGTAAACTGCAGAAGATGGTCGCCGATCCCACTATCTCGACCTACCTGCAGGAAGCACTGGTCACGCAACGCGACGGAAGGTATGTTCTACCCCTTAGGGCTGAATTCAAAGGCCGCATCAAGGCGATTATCCACGACCAGTCTTCGTCCGGGGCGACTTTATTCGTTGAACCGTTTTCGGTTGTGGAACTGAATAACCAATACCGGGAATTGGAGCTGAATGAACGAGATGAAATCAGGAGGGTACTGGCAGAGCTGAGTCACCTGGTTGCAGAGTATAAGGAAGATATTTGCCAGGTGGTTGAGGTAGTTGCCGAGATTGACCTGGTGCTGGCGAAAGCTAAATTTGCATTCGACCTTGATGCAGTGGCACCGAAGCTCCTCCCTTTTCAAAGATCAAATTCTATTAATGAACATAACCAGGTTGGGAGCAAACAGAATAATTCGCCAGGAAGGAAGCAACCTGTTCGTGAGAATGGTGGAATGAACATCCGGTTGTTCCAGGCTCGCCACCCCCTGTTAAACCCACAAACCGTGGTGCCAATCGATGTAATCCTCGAACCCGGTACTTTCATCCTGGTAATCACCGGGCCGAATACTGGTGGAAAAACTGTAACATTGAAAACCGTCGGCCTGCTGGTGCTGATGGCTCAATCTGGAATGCATATCCCGGTCGAAAATGGATCTGAAATCAGCATATTCGAGAATGTTTATGCAGATATCGGTGATGAGCAATCCATAGAACAGTCATTATCCACATTTTCAAGCCATATCACCAACATTATTCGAATAATCGAGACAGCTGACAGCTCGTCCCTGGTGCTCCTGGATGAGTTAGGGGCGGGGACTGATCCGCAGGAAGGAGCGGCGCTGGCGCGTGCGATATTAAATTTTCTGGTCGAGCGCAGCATTCCAAGCCTGGTGACTACGCATCATCCCGAATTAAAAACCTATGCCCACACCACACCTGGTGTGGAAAATGCAAGCGTCGAGTTCAACCTGGAATCGTTGAAGCCGACCTTCCACCTGATAATTGGTCTACCTGGACGTTCGAATGCGTTATCGATCGCCGAGAGACTGGGGCTATCCCACGAAATCATCCAGGATGCCAGACAGGATATCAGCCCTGAGGACAAGCGAACAGAAGATTTGCTGGACGAAATCCACCGGCAAAGAGATGCCGCGCGCCTGTCACGTGCGGCAGCCGACCTGGCAAGGAAGAATGCTGAAGCTTTGAGGAACGAATTGCTGGAACGGCTGGATAAAATTGATGAAGAGAGGCTTCAGCTCTTAAGTTCAGCTCGCCTGGAAGCTCAAAGGAGACTGGAACAGCTCTCAGAGGAGATAAACGCAGTTCAGAGGGAGCTTAGCAAAGCCAGCCTTCCCCAGGATGCGCTCACACCGGTAGAAGACCTTTACCTGGAGCTGGAAGAAAAGTACCTGGAGCCAGAAGAACGCAGCGAACCGCAGTTGGGGCCTGAATTAAAAAAGCTAGAGATCGCCAGAAGAAAGACACTGCGCCTGGGTGATTTGGTGAGGTTGAGGACACTCGGGACTAAGGGGGTATTATCTGCAATGAACGAAGAGGAAGCGGAAGTTCAGGTCGGTGGATTGCGAGTGCGCACACGGCTGGAGGAGATCGAGCCAGTTTTAACGGTTGAACTTCCCGCTGAGATTAACCTAGAATTTCCTGCCACAGTGGGACAGAAGAGTGAGCGTGTCATTAATCCGCATCCCTCACCCGGAATTGAGTTAGACCTGCGAGGCAGGCGGGCTGACGAAGCACAGGATGAGCTGGAAAGGTATCTGGATGCTGCCTACCTGGCGGGATTGCCATTTGTCAGGATAATTCATGGCAAGGGTACTGGTAAATTACGGGAGGTTGTGCGAAAAGCATTAGCCGGGTATTCAAATATTCGCTCCGTCGAGGCAGGGGGAGAGCGAGAAGGCGGTGATGGGGTGACGATAGCCAAATTTGCAGGCTTTTGAGGACCTCTTTTAAGAAAAGAACTCCCTGGAGATTGCGCCACAGGGAGTTTCTTTTTTTATGTTTTGGTGTTTGATTATAACGTTGGCAGCAGGTAGTCGTAGGCACTGAGGGCAGCCTTCGCCCCTTCACCGACTGCGATTAATACCTGTTCCGCATATCCGGAAGTGACATCTCCCGCTGCGAACATTCCTGGAATATTCGTCCGATTGGCGCAGTCAACTTTAATTCGCCCTTCTGCATCCAGCTCTACCAGGTCAGAAACCATCTGTGAATTCGGTATGAGTGCTTTTTCGATGAACGTACCTTCCGCTGCAAGTTCCATCAGCCCGCCGCCTGGATCTTTCAGGACTACCATGCGAGCAAAATCATCACCCTTAAATTCCATAACCTCATATCCGATCAGGACCGAGACGTTCTTGGATGCTTTCAATTTCTTGCCGAGGGGGGTGGAGAGAATTTTATCGGTTGCACTGACCAGGTGCACTTTTTGAGCGATGGTGGCAAGCTCGGCCGCGGAGCGTAAAGCCAGGTCGCCATCTCCGATCACCACGGTGTTTCGATCGATGAAAAGTGGTGCATAGCTCAGGGCTGAATAACACAGTCCTTTCATCATATACTCTTTCTCACCAGGTACTTTAAGTGTCTGCTGCTTGATACCGGTGGCGACGATGACTGCTTTAGCACTCAATTCTCCCCCGCCTTTGGTGCGAACGAGAAATTCATCCCCATTCCTGGTCACCTTTTCGACGGCTTCCATGTGGCGGGCGAAATCCAGGTATTCCAATTCGCTTTTAAATTTATTGACCACTTCCAGCCCTCGTATCACCTGGTAATCTTCGATCCAGGGAAGCGCCAATCTCCACTGTGTCTTTCCACCCAAATCGCGCGCTACCATCAGCACGTTGATCCGTTTCCGTAATGCATAAATGGTCGAAGTCAAACCAGCAGGTCCACCACCGATGACTATGAGATCGTACATGTTTTTCTCCTTTGTGTTTTCCTTAGATACTGTGGTTCATTAAACTCAAAGTTTCATACACTCCGAGGGAAATTAGCCTGAGAAATTCACCATCGGGGTAAACCTGTTATTCCTGGGCTAATTCGATAAAACCCTGTTCCATCATCGATTTAGTCAAATCGCGCGAGCGCTTGATTATTTTTAATGCATGATTGTAAAGCTCGTCGTAGCTCATTTGTATCCTGGCCAGACCCTGCTCCTGGGCTTTCATTCCCACTGCAGCAGCCTCACGCGGGAACACCTCCCAATCATCCATGGTCGGCATGATATGGTTTGGTCCGAGCTTATTACCGACATGCTCCGCCATGGCTTGAGCGGCAGCGAAACACATTTCATCTGTAATCGTACGAGCGCGGACATCGAGCGTGCCACGGAAAATACCTGGAAAGCCCAGGGAATTGTTGACCTGATTATCGAAATCCGATCGACCGGTGGCGACAACGGCTGCACCGGCTTCTTCGGCTTCCCACGGCCAGATTTCGGGCACGGGATTCGCACAGGCAAACACGATCGCATCTTTGGCCATCGTTTTCACCCATTCCGGCAATATCACACCCGGACCAGACCGAGATAAGCCGATGACCACATCCACACCCTTCATGGCATCGGGAATATTTCCTTCTCGCCCTTCGGCATTGGTGATCTGACAAAGCTTCCACTTATCCACGAATTCGGCCCTGCGCATCTCTATATCCGAGCGATTTTTCCCCAGGATACCTTTGGTATCGACCATGTAACACCTGGCTGGATCCACGCCCCATCCAAATATCAAGCGAGAACAGGCCACATTCGCGGCACCGCTGCCAATAAATGCCACACTGATTTCTTCTTTATTCTTCCCGACAACTTCTACGGCATTCATCAATCCTGCCAGAGTCACAGTGGCCGTGCCTTGCTGGTCGTCATGCCAGATCGGGATTTCGGCTTTTTCGCGCAGCGTGTCCAGGATGCGGAAACACTTCGGCTGGGCGATGTCTTCGAGATTTATCCCTCCAAATCCAGGCTGAAGCATCAAAACAGTATTTATGATGGCATCCGGATCCTTGGTGTCCAGCATAACTGGCACACCATCGACACCGCCCAGGTACTTGTACAATAACGCTTTTCCCTCCATTACGGGCAAGCCAGCTTTCGGTCCGATATCCCCCAAGCCCAGGACGCGCGTCCCATCGCTGACCACTGCGACCGTATTCCATTTGTTCGTGTATTCATAAACTAACTCAGGGTTCTCATTGATGGCCCGGCAAGGGGTCGCGACCCCAGGCGTGTACCAGATGGCAAAATCTTCGAAACTGCGCACGCAGCATTTCAAAGTGGTCTCGATTTTTCCCCGGTAAAACGGATGCAGCTTCATGGCATCGCCAGCGGGTTTCCTGGCTTTGGCCAGGAGCTCCTCGACGGTCAGTTTCGGCTTTTCTTGGGTAGTTTCATTCATCATTTATTCTCCAGGTCTGTTCGGTCAGTGTGGTTTGGCTATCTGAAATGAATCCGATACACTTGCTTGCATTGTGTTATTAACCAATTTGACTTATCCGATAACAATTACCTTTATTAATTAAAACCGCCCTGCTTGAAAAAGTAGGGCGGCAGTGGGAAGCAGACGCAACGAATCATATTGACCTTTTCTGGCCCATTCATTTACCGATTTTACTCGCTGAAATCGGGGATGTCACGTAACAAATATCGGTCTACTATATGAACGTTTGTCACATTTTTCACGAAATTTCTCAAGATAATTCCTGAATCAAGTTACTTCGGATGTTTGTGAGCGCGCTTTTTCGCCTCGCGCAGCCGTTCGAGATGGTCGCCATCAGCATTCCTGCCAGCAGCTGCTTGCGGAATCCGATTTTTGTTTTCATCTTTCTCAGCTTCAGCTTGGTCAGAATTGGGTGTAATTCGTGTATCAGTAACCTGGTTTAATGTTTGCCTGGTACGAGCACGATCTCTGGCCTGGAACAGGGACTGCATAATGCGCGATCGGGGTTGGCCTTCCGGGATGTTAAATCTCGTTCGGGACATCATCGCTTCGGCCATTTTTTTAAGATCCCTGGAACTAATATTGAGCCTCCTTAAAGCTACATCCAGGGGGAAAAGCAATGCAGCGATCAGTAATAATGGATACCAGATTGATCTTGAAGATCCGCCAGCGGGGAGGTTGTGGGCGAAGCTGCTTGTGGGATTTGTAAGCCGCTGACCTCCCGTAAGGTGCGCGAGGCTTTCAAGTAAACGATGGTCCGTTCCAGTCGACTTGTATTCCGGCGAATAAGGCACAACCAGGCCCAAGGTAAGCTGTCCCAAAGACTGGTCTTCCTGGTTGATCCCCAGCCGGACCAGGTACGTTCCAGGCTCTGAAATCCCTTTTCTCGCCTCGTAGAGACCTGCGCCAGTTTGGTCGAGCACCAGGTTTTGAGATTTCAAGGTCGGGTCGATGATCACGGCTTCGATTTCGAGGAAATTTCTGGGCATTCCAGCTTGATCGGCTGCCTTCAGCTGGATCAGCGCTTCATTTTCCTGGTAAGTCGCTGTCGCTTCCAGGCCTTCAATTTTAGGAGCTGGCAGGACCCAATTAACCAGCTGGGAAGCAAATTTAGAAAATTCATCCCACGCAAGCCAATCCTTTGCCCACTGGCCGCGGAGATCGGAAGTCCAGGCAGCGCTTCTGCCCAATCCATACTGCCAGGTTGCCAGGAGTGGGTCACCTCTGTGGGTAAGCAGATCCTGGCGTGCGGTGCTCTTCGCAGATGTCCCGTTATAACCCAGCAGCGGTGGGAGATTATCGACCTCGATCCCACGAAGAATTGGGCTCGGAACGGCGGGGACCGGGTAAAAGGCTTCCTCGATAATATACTCACCGACCGATTCGATGGTCTCTTGCAGGAAAATATCCGGGACATTGAGCATATTCGTCGCGGGGTAAAATCGCCCTCCTCCAATCCCGGACAGGGTTTTCAGGTATTCAGCGGAGCCTTCCCCGGCTGCAATCACGCTCAAAGTAACGCCTTTTGCCTGCATCTCGCTGGCTAGCTCAGTCAGGTCACCCTGGCGTACCCAACCGTCGGTCAACAGAATAATGTGCTTGCGGCTTGCCTGCACGCCTTCGAGGGCGTGATATGCGGCCAGAACCCCTGTTTCCAGGTTGGTGCTGCCTTCTGCATTGATTGATCCGATAGCGTTCTCGAGAGCTATAGGGTCAACCAGGGGCGTCACCTTCACCGCCCAGTGTGCAGATCCATCAAAGGCCACTACTCCCAGGTAATCCTGGTCACCTAAGGCAGCAGCCGCACGCATGATAGCTTCTTTGGCAATATCTACTTTCGGTTGGCCAACCTCCGCCCGTGTATAGGTCTGGTTGAGGTCAGGATTGTCACAGTGACAGCGACCCATGCTGCCAGATTTATCGACGGCCAGCACCAATGCCAGGTTGGCCTGCATCTGCCTGTTTTTAATATCCATACTGACTGGTAATACTTCTTCGATGGGTGATCGCAAGTAGCCGCCTGCACCGAAGGAATCAGGTCCGCCGATCATGATCAAACCCATGCCCAGATCGCGCACGTATACTTGCAGTAAATCCATTACTCCGGATGGTATGGATTTTGCTAATACATTCACAAGTACTACAGCCTGGTAATTGACCATCTCCGGCAGAGAAGTTGGCAATTCCGATGCTGAGATGGTGGAAACATTCATCTCGGCTGCTTCCAAAGCATCGATTAAATTTTGGCCGTCACCAGGCTGGCCTTCAACGAGAAGGATCCCAGGTGGCCCGTGAACAATCGTAAAGGCATAAGCCTCGTTATTTTGCATCCGGAAATCAGCGTCGGGTATCACCTGTAATTTAAAGCGGTGGAAACTCCGGAGATCTGAGTTTACTACATCCATCCCCTGCAAATCTACTTCCAATTGAACCTGAGTCTTCCCAGGAGAGAGAACCAGCTCACGAGTCTGAACCATAACACCATCGCTGAAAAGGCGCAGGGTGGCATTGACATTAGCAGTGCTGTTCAGGGATGTGCTCAGAACAACATTCTCACCCTGCCTGATTTCCGGTGGACTCTCGAGATATTCTACAAACACTTCAACTCCACCGGGCTCTTCGCCCAAGGGATGATAAGCAATTTCAATTCGGTTTGCAGCGAGAATTTCAGCCTGCTCAAGAGCCTGTCCGACATTCTCGCGTCCGTCCGACAGCAGTACGATACGCCTGGCGCCTTCCTCTGGAAACAGCGCCTGGGCTAACTGCAGGGCGTCAGAAATGTTGGTCCTGGTTGTTACAGGGATCGAATTCAGATCAGTCAGGAATTTTTCTTGTGTGGTGAGTCGTTCAACCAGGGCATCTTCTCCAAAAACCACAATGGCAGCCTGGTCATTTGCTCCCATTGCTTGAAAGGATGAGCGGATGAAATTGATGCCGCGTTCCTTTGCATCAGGAAGAAGGCTGTCGGAGGCATCGAAAACGAATACCGTTGTGAGCAAATTCGAGCGAATTCTGAGCTGGATCGAAGCCAGCGCGAGAACCAGGCATAAAAGCAGGAAAACCCGGATGCCCATGCTTCCCCAATACTTGAGGCGACTGGTGCTGCGCGGGGTGATTAACTTCACTGCGATCACCGCCGGGACCAGCAGCAGGAGCCATAAATATTGCGGATAGACAAACGAGATGCTCATCGGGATTTGCTAATTCGGCTTGCGATGTATACCAGGCTTGAGCGGTGGAAAACAAACCATTCGAGTACCAGCAGCGCCAGGGCTAGGAATGCGAAAATGCGCCACCATTCCTGCCGGTTATTCTGCGCGGATCCATTTATTCCCTGGCTTTCAACTGGTGCGGCAGTTACCAGTGATGATGGCTTGATCTCAGATTCCTGCCCTGAAAACAGGTTCACTGCGAATTTCTGAGCAGGGCTGCCATTCGTCTCGACCGTGTAGACACCTATTTGGGAAGTATCAGAATATATGACACGACCCTCCCGAGCCTGTTGTTCGATTTTCTGCCCATCGGGACGGGTGACGGTGACCACCTGTCCTGCGCCAGGGTTCGTGATACTCAGCGGCAAGATAATCGCAACTGCACTGCCCGGAACCGACTGAGACGGTATGCTGTATAGGTGTTCTGGTGCGAGCCACTGTATTAAATTCGCGATTAATAAAGGAAAGGCAACCTGCAGTGGAAGATCTGAGTGCTGCAAACTGAAAGACTGCACCACCAATCTCCGACCTCCGCTTTCACCCACGAACAAAAGCGGATGTCCTTTCTGTGTTCCTTCACCGGCAGAGATTATGATCGGTTCTGCGTAATCTGGAAGAGGAATCTCAATCCCATCGAGAATATTTACATCAGCCAACGAAATGAACTCTAACAGATCCAGGTTGTCGGTTGCAGGAACCGGAATTGGATGCTCGAGCACGCCGGTTACAGAGAAAAATTCCGTTGAATTCACAGGTGATATGAAGAATAAATTCCCTGCCGGAAAAGTGGTTGTCAGCGGCAGTGCAGTATCAATGACCGTGATATCAGATTCCAACAGCGTTCCGGAACTACCGGGGTCTGTACGCGTCAACTGGACCCATGGAAGCAGACTCAAAGCCGTTTCAAGAAAGCGGTTACCTGAACTGACCAGGTTAACCTGGAGTGGCTCTTGCTGGCGGTTAACTGAAAACGCCAGATCGTCAATGGATAGATAATCTTCGGTCGTGGTGGAAGGAAACAGCTGCGCCTCTACGAACTCAGAATTGATTGGAATCGCCTCCACCAGCAGGCTCAATTCTTCCCGACCCGCCAGTGAAATGTCGATGACATGAAATGGCGCTCCATCAACGGTAACTTTCAGGCGCCTGAGGACTTCCACATCGCTGTAATTAACAACCTGGATGAAAGCGGTAGTATCCTCACCACCAGGTGATGGCTCAAGGAGCAAACGGGTTATTGCCTGATTGTCTCCGTTTGAACCGATTGAGATGATCTGCAATTGGCCATTGACCGTCAAATTCGAGGGCAGTGATGCACCGCCGTCAGTGTAAATATCGATCACAGTCTGGGGCTGCCTGGCTGCGATGGCGGAGGCGAGCTGTAATGCCGTCTCAATGTCGCTGGGACCCATTTCCACCTGCAGGTTCTGGATAGTCTGGGAGATATGGCGGCGGTCGAGTGAAGAGGCTACCTGCACGCGTGCTTGAATTCCGGCAGATATCAACGTGATGGGTACATCTTGCGCCAATGAGTTTACCAGCTGATAAATCTGCTGTTTGGCATTCTCCAACCGGTTGGGTGCGACGTCAGTTGCTGCCATGCTGGCAGATGTATCCACAATCAAAATAGCAGAAAGGCCGGAGAAATCTTCAGACCAGATATATGGCCGGGCAAGCGCCAGGATTAGCGCGCTCAAGAAGAGCAGCTGGATAAAAAGCAATAAATTACGCCGTAATCGCTGCCATGGTGCGTTCGCTTCGAGGTCGCGTACCATACGTCGCCATAGATATGTGCTGGAAACCCTGCGCTCAACCCGCCGCAGTTTAAGCAAATAAAGGACGACGATCAGGGGAAGCAAAATACCTAATCCGAATGCCGCGGGGGTTAAGAAATTCATCTTAATATTCCCTGTCTTCTTAACCCGCTGAATAATAAGGTCTCGAGGGGTGTTGAAGTGACGGCTGGGAGATAGTGTGCTCCGCGCTGACCGCAGAATTTCTGGAGTGTCCCCTGCCACTCAGTGAGCTGCTGATGATATGCATCCAGAGTCTCAAAATCGGCTGTGATCTCAACTTCTTGATCTGTTTCCTGGTCCATCAACCTGAAATCGCCCGCCAGGGGTGGTTCTGTGAAGTGAGCAGGATCGAACTCATCCGGTGAAAGCAGGTGAATTATCGTCGGCTCAAAGCCACGCATCGCAAGCTGGCTGATCCCATTCTTCCAGCCCTCATTCATGAGATCTGAAATTAATATCACCGGACCGGGGCTGGCTGCTTTTATGGCGTATGCTAGCAGGTGTTCAGCGGGATTTTTTCCATCTGGTTGGATGGATTGCAAGAAAGTAAAGAGCTGGAAGACCTGCTGCTTGCCTCGCAAGGGGGGGAGGTAATATTCAGCCCGTCGCGAATTATGACCGAGGACAGTGACAGTCACTCTATCGAGCCCGACCATCGATATGTAACCCAACGCTGCAGCCAGGCGGATCGCATAATCCAGCTTGTTCGGTTCCCCCCAATCCATCGAGCGGCTGGAATCGAGCAGGAGGTGCACAGTAATGTCTTCTTCCTCGATAAACAGCTTGATAAAGAATCGTTCCAGCCGGGCGTACGCATTCCAATCGATACGCCTGAAATCATCCCCAGAAGCGTAAGGCCTGTAGTCTGCAAATTCCACCGATTGCCCGCGTTTTGGGCTGCGCCGCTCACCTTGAGTCTGCCCGGCGAGGGTTCTGCGAGTCAGAATTGCCAGACGCTCCAGGTTTTGCAGGAATTTCTCGTCGAAGATTGTATTCTCCATGGCAGGATCAGGAAAATGCAGGAAATTACTCAGAATCTCATCAAGCTTCGACCGGCAGGCTTTCGAGGAGCTTTTTTATGACTTCGTCCGTGGAGATACCTTCTGCCTGGGCCTCGAAGTTCAATATGATGCGGTGACGCATCGCAGGCAGAGCTACTTTGCGAAGATCCTCGTAACTGACGTTAAATCGACTGTCAAGAAGAGCAAGGATTTTACCCGCCAGGATCACTGCCTGCATGGCACGCGGGCTGGCGCCGTACCTCACATATTTTGCAACTTCTGGAGGACAGTTCGGCGAGCTAGGATGGGTTGACTTCACCAGGTTAGCGGCGTATTCCGTAACATGAGAGGCGATTGGCAGGCCGCGAGCCAGAAACTGCATTTCTGTGATTGTGGATGCCTCAGCCACCGGCTCGGCCTGCGGCATCATTGTGCTCGTTGTGCGGTTGGCGATTTCAACCAGCTCACCAACATCCGGGTAGGGGACATCGATCTTGAAAAAGAAGCGATCCAGCTGCGCTTCCGGCAGCGGATATGTGCCTTCCATTTCAAGAGGATTCTGGGTTGCCAAAACGAAGAAAGGTTCTGGCAGAAGACGGGTAACCTTGGCGACAGTAACGCTGTGTTCCTGCATGGCTTCCAGCATTGCAGATTGAGTCTTGGGAGTGGCGCGGTTGATCTCGTCCGCTAAAACCAGGTTGGCAAAGATGGGACCGGATTCAAATTGAAAATGGCGACTTCCGTCTTCGTTTTCCACGACCAGGTTCGTGCCGACGATGTCAGAAGGCATTAAGTCGGGAGTAAATTGGATGCGGGAAAACTGGCAGTGGATGGCCTGAGCCAGAGTCCGCACTAAAATCGTCTTTCCCAGCCCGGGTACGCCTTCCAGCAGTGCATTCCCGCCGGCAAGGAGTGTCACCATGGTCAGTTCTATCAATTCTTCCTGTCCAACGATGACCCGCTTCACCTGGCTGATGATCGACTCGCTCAGGCTGCGAAATTCATCCGGGGTGATATTCTCTTTGTTCATTGAGGCTCCAATAGCAGGAAATACTGCTGTACATATTTCTTCAGGCTCGCAGGAATGAAATCCTGGCTGAGGGACTGCATGGCTGCATTCAGGTAGCTGTAATAAGCTTGTTCATAAGGAACGAGGGACGGGTTAGGCAAGCCAGGTGCTGCGTTTTCGCCTGGTCTGACTTGAGTCGAGCCCTGACCGGTGTCGATGCCCGGGATGAAGAGCTCATCACCGACATAATTACTCCCCTGGCGCGGCGTGTTGCCCAAGGTGTCCAGATTGTCTTCACCGCCGAAGGGCTTATTTCCCTGGGGTGAGGAGGCCTGTCCCTGGCTCGTTCCAGGCGGCAACACCGGTGCGTTCGTTCCGCCCCCACCGCTGACCTGTCCCTGGCTGTTGGGAGATGGTGGGCCCTGTGCAGACAGCTGACCGCTGTGGGCTAATGCCTGACGGTTGGATTGAAGGGACGAGAGTATTTCACCCAGCCTTGATTGAGCCTGCAGGCTGCGCTGGGCTTGAGCCATTGCCTGTGCGGTGCGCTCGGAGCTGCTTTCCAACGCCTGCCGGTCACCAGATTGAATAGCCTGGGATAATTCAGACAGCGACTGGGCAAGCTGGCTGTTTCCAGATTGAGAAGCCTGGGCTGCCATCTGAGCCAGTGAAATAGAAAGCGCACGGCGTTCGGCTTCAGTCATCCCATCCTGTTTCTCAATTAGCTCGTCCAAAGAGCTTTGAGCCTGGCTTGCCAGGTCATCTTCTATGCTCGGCTCTGATCCGGACAATGTGCTCAACTGTTCAAGCAGTGATTTCAAGTTCGCAGCCTGCAGCGCAGCGTTGGGATTTACTAACGATTCGATCTCGAGTTCGACACTTGAAAGATCTGCCAGCGCCTGGTCGAGGTCGCCAGGATTTGAATTTAATTTTTCCGCCAGCTCGGATAGTAACCGTTCGATTTCCTGGCGTTGTTCGGGTTCCAGCTCCACGGCTTCTTTAACCTGTTCCTGCAGATATTCGATTTCCTGAGCCTGTTTTTGTGCTTCCTCCATGACTGCTTTGCGAGCGGCAATAATTTCACCCATAGGATTGGGTAAAAATAGCAGTGCAAGCACAACAGCGGATGTGATGGCAGTCTTCACCCAGGAGCTTCGATTGAACCTGAATGGATATGCAGATTTGATATTCACTGTACGGGAAGATTGCAGCGCATCTTGTTCCTGGGCTGAGATCAGTGCCGGTGGAAATAATCCACTTTGTGCTGGCAGTACAAGGCAGGTGGAAAGGCGCTCGAACAACGAGAGATCGATATCAACCCGACGAGCAGTTTTTAGCAAGGAATACGGTTTGAGGAGGTGATAACACGCCGCTACTGCCAACCAGGTCACAGGGAAAATTAATGTCCAGAACCACAGACTATCAATAGGAATTAAGCGTCCAAGCAGCTGGAGCCCGACGCTGATAGCTATCGCCAGCCACAATCCTTTCTGCAGCTGTTCCCACCCATCGATAATTCGCAGCCGGCTGCGAAAACGTTTCAGGTGAGCTATCAGCTCTTCCAAAGTGTCCTATTCCACCTTTCATCCAGGCTGGGGCAGACATGATAGCCCAGAGAATTCCAGGAGGCCGGGATAGGGGTATCTGTCGGAGGTATTTTATTATCGCCAGGAGGGGTATCTAGTTCCGGAACAACCGGTTCGATTAGCGGAGCCGGGGTGGGATTGGCGGATGGGGAGACGATGATAATATTTTCATATCTCGGGCTGGTCAGCACATATGCCGATGCGATGAACCCAACAAAACCCAGGATCAATACAAATGCCAATACCCACTCCGACCAGCGGATTTGCCAGCGGTGCATTGGTAGAACCAGCCTGGAAGCCAATAAATAAAGGACAAGGCTCAATCCCAGGTACAGTGGAAGGCTGTAATGGTAGAGAGGTCGGGGGATGCTGTCATAACTGATGGGCGGGGAGGCCATGATCCAGTAGGTGCCGCCGAACATCCACGAAAGACTGGACAGATTTTGTGGATTCACCGATGGCGACATGGCGGAAGCCAAGGCGCTCACCGGGCTGGGGAACAGGAGCATGCGAGGTGGTTCACCCTGTCGAAAAATCCCAATGCCAGCTGCCAGGAATAAAGGGCCGATGATCAGAAGCAAAACAATAATATATGTGGATGCCACCGCCCGACCGCTTTTTCCAAATAATGCCGACATGAAAAGCCCGATCATACCAATCATCACGGCAATAACCAGGAGCATTCCCACCGCCTTCAACATGTCCCGGAATGTCACACCGCCGTATGTGAAGACCAGGCTGGTCATGGGCAGTGCTGCAAATATCAGCAAGAAAATGTAGCTCATTGAAGCTACCAGCTTTCCCCATAAGACTGTGACCGGATCAAGGGGGGTGGTCAAAAGCATATCGTAGGTGAGTTTCTCTTTTTCATCGCTGATGGCATTAGCGGTCACAGCCGGTGTGATGGCGCAGATGATAAATAAGATCAGGAAAGCCAACCCGGCAAATACCGTCTGACCAATTTGAGGGCTGACGGGTGTACCGGAATATTGGGCCGCAGCCTGGGTCAGGCGCGCCACCGCATAACTGAAGATGCTCAAGAAGAGCAAGATGATGGTTAATGTAACGAACGCCCGCCCACCGCGCATGCGTGAGCGGAGTTCTTTTATGATGATCGGATTTACGTTTAGTGAGGCTGAATGCTTCATCCGGACTCATCTCCACCGGTCAGATGCAAGAAGACATCTTCTAGATTGGCGTTCGCCTCTCCAAATAAGGCGACGCGAACTCCGCTGCCCACCAGGTTTTCAAGCAGATTCGCGGCATCTGCCTCTCCGCCGCTGAATCGAACTTCAGCAGTAAATGGCTCTTCCGCTAAAACACTTATCGAACTGACGTGTTGATTGGACTGAAGTATTTCCTGCGCGATGAACTTATTATCCAGCAGCCGCAAAACCAGTCGTCGAGTCTGTGAAATGCGTTTTTGAATCTCTTCAATAGAACCACTGGCGACCAGTTGCCCATGATCGATGATGCCTACCGTATCACAAAGCTCTGCCAGCTCGCTGAGAATGTGCGAGCTTAGCAAGATCGTTTTTCCCATATCTCGCAGCTCCCGCAGCAGCTCGCGCATTTCGACGCGCGCTCTTGGATCCAGTCCCGATGCAGGCTCATCCAACAGCAGGATATTCGGATCATGCACCAGGGCGTGAGCCAGGCACAATCTCTGGCGCATCCCCCTGGAAAGAGTATGGACGTAGGCCTCACGTTTTTCTGCCAGGTCTACCAGGTCGAGCAGCTCTTCCGTTACTTGTTTTCGACGTTCTGGTGCAAGCCGGTAGCAGCGAGCGAAAAAATCCAGGTATTCCCAGACCAGCATATCTTCATAAACACCGTAAAAATCTGGCATATACCCGATTTGCCACTGCAGCTCACGCCAGTAATCCCGGTTTCTCAGCTCATTAATTCGAATTTCGCCGGAAGTTGGTTCTATCAGGCCTGCCAGCATTCGCAGGGTGGTGGTCTTTCCCGCGCCATTAGGCCCGATCAAACCATACAGGGTACCGGCCTGGATCTTGAGCGAAAGATCATTAACCGCAGAAACGCCATTAAAACTCCGGGTTAGATTGCGAGTTGTGATGGCGATCATGGATTGTTTCCTTCCAGGCCCGCTGCCAGGAAATAGCAACTCTGCCCGGTCTCTGGAGCTGATAATCGCAGCCTGAATGCACCATCCTGATTTATAAATTGGGCAGCGTTTGGGATCAAATTGATGCCAGCTTGAATACCGCTGAGCGTGGTCCAGGATTCGGATGCCCAATCAAAAATCGCAATTTCTGGCGAAACTTGTAATGCTCCAGAATCGTTCCATATGGACAGGCGAATTTTCTCAGGCTGGAGGGTTTGAAACTGAGGCGGGATAGAGAATTCAAATATAGCGCTGCCTCGATTGAGATACACCGAAGTTGTACCGGGTTCTCCACAGGTACCTCCATCGGTCGGGGTCTGAACCAGCTCACCCGGGATCCAACCGGTAGGAATAAGGACATCTCCACCGGGAAGATCGAACTCGAGCGGTAAAACCACGAGTGCAGTTGTCTGGTTTCCAGGCTCGGTGTCCCGGACTGTAACAGCCGGTGGAGATTCATCGATCCATCCGAGAAAAAAAGGTGTGGAATTGACGCCTGCACCGGATTTTCCAGTCCTGGTTGAGCTGAACTGGTAAGAAGGCGTTCGTTCGAAAAGAGCTTCGACAATCTGACGTTTCACTTCAATTTCTCTGGCTGGGGAACCGCCTGCATTTGGTTGATTTAACTGGTCCTGGAACATCAAATAGCTGATGGTGGGGCCATATTCGAAATTCGTCCGATCTGAAACCAGGAATTCCACCTGGATTTCCTGTCCTGGCTCGAGGTCACCCAGCCGATGGATCGATTTATTTATGAAGATCAGTGCATCCTTGATTTTTTGACCGGTATTGTTTTGAATCGTACCGGTCAAGGCCCGGTCGCGAAATTGCAGAGAGTAATCAAGGTCCCCAATTCCAGACTCGGTCCCCTCTACCATGAAGGAGTGCATTGACCACTGCTCGATGCTCACTCCCTGAACAATGCCTGGCTCACCCTGGACAAGCTTTAATTCCCTGCTGGAAGTGCCTCCCGACGGCATTCCGCTATCCCAGGGATTGTAAAACGGGCTCATGGCGCTGATCAAGCCATTGCCAGAGACTTCAATTTCGTAGCCTCTTTGAGCCGGGGAAAACACACCAATAAAGCTGGTAGTATTCGCCTTACCTTCGGGGATCAATTCGATGATTGAAATCTTGTTTACAAACACGTCTGTGCCATGCAGGGCAAAACCCAGGCCATACGCGCCGATTGAAAAGAGCAGGGTGATGGCTGGAATGGTAATCCATGCCAGGTGAAGGCTTTTCTTCCAGCGGAGGATGAAATAATTAATGGGCCCTATCAGCAGGATATAAAAAACCAGCCAGAATGCCAGCAGCCGGGTCGAGGGCAAGTCCAACATAGGTAAATTTGTGAGTGTGTACGGCATCTGACCTGCCAGCTGCTGGCGATTGGATACGTCGGATGGAATCCAGTCGGGGTAGTTCGCTCCCGGAGAAAGTAAATTTTCCCAAAAATGAGTGGTCCCGCTCCAGGCATCAAAAGGTGCTCCGGTCAGGTCAAGGGCTACAAAATATACCGTGCCATTCCCGTTCTGTTTTTCGATGACCAAGGGCTGGTCCCCTGCGCGTGCTAAAACCTGACCACCTGTTGCTTCTCCGCTGGCGATAAGATAAGGTCCAGGTACCAGGATAGGATTTTCAACCCTACTCTGCTCGCCTTCCCCGGATTCTTGATGTGCAGAAAGACTAACAAGCTCGCCCAGGTCCTGGATTTCACTTAATCCTTCTGGTGTGAAAGGAACCAGGCTGGCAGGCAGCCCTGCTATTAATTTTTGAGCTCCAGATCCACCGCCAATCACCAATTTTCCTCCCTGGCTGACCCACAACTCGATTGCATTTTTTTGTTCCTGGGAAATCAGGGATGTGTCGATATCATTGATTACCAGAGCGTCGAGCGACCTGAGTGCCTCCGCCTTTTCCGGGAAATGTGTCAAAGACGTGTCCAGCAAAATTAAAGGACGTTCACGGTTCGGTGGGATTTTGGCACCGTTGATCAATGCCAGGGCGCCGCGGGTTTCCGCCAGCAGGGCAATGATAAACGTGTTATTCAATTGGGGATGGATGGTGACTTTCTCTTGAGCCAGCAGCTCTGATTCTGAATGCAGCTGAACATCGAGCTCACGGCTGAAGTTATTAGGCAAGACGTAAACTGGAACGCGCTTCCTTGAATTGGAGGGGAGATCGACCGGGGCTGAATAGACTACCGTTCCGCTGCTCCCTGGAACCCGTACTTCAACAGAAGCCACCTGGTCCTGGCCTGAATTCTCCAACTCTACCCAGATCAGCAACCACTCTCCGTACTTAAAGTACCCTTCGTTGCCTGCAAATGCCTGCATCGAAATGGAATCCTGCGTAGTTTGGGCAAACGCAGAATTCACCGGTAAGAAGTTGGAAAATAGAAAGAGAGCAGCGAATAGCATGAAAATGCTTTTAATAGGGATTCGCATCAGTTGTCGAGTTTTATGCATGTCCGTTGGTTTCTTGAATTGGTCATCAGAAAAGTATAGATGGTTCAAGTGATTGGTCATCCAGCAATGAATTCGAGACGAAAAAACAAGCGTAATAGTTCCGACATCCTGGATTAAACAACCCTGCTCGAAACACGAAAATTGATTATAACGGAATTCTATCCCCTTGATCACCATCCGAAGATCAGTGGGAGGTTAACAATGCCTGGGGGATGAAATTTCTCTTAGGGAAGATTAACACAGCCATGTGACTTCAATGGTTACAATGATGCATAAACATAAAACTTAAGAGTAAACAAAAATTGACAAGTAGAATTCGGAAATCAAATTTATCTGTTTTGATTCAATTCGGCGTAATAATTTGCGTGACAATTCTGATCTCAAGCTGCAGCGATCCAGATAGTCAGAATGGTATAAATTCCACCCCTTCGGCGGCGGCGTTACCACCTCCTGAGTCATACATCACGAAGATCCCGGATGCCGAGATATCCGGTCTGGCATTTCTTAATGCCTGGGAGAACGAAGATTACGCTGGAATGTATGCAATGTTAAGTCCAGCCAGCCAGACGGCTATCTCTCAGGAAGATTTTGAGAAATATTACAATGATGCTGCAATACAAAGCACTCTGACTGACCTTGAGACCGAGCTGATTAATAAATCGTCCAGCCACCAACAGGCTGAAATTGGCTACCGGGTAAATATGCACACTTCCTTGATCGGGGACATCGTCCGAGAGACAAAGATGAAGCTCGAACAGGTCGACGGTCAATGGAAGATCTTGTGGGAACCAGGAATGATCCTGCCTGAGCTGGCCGGGGGTAATTATTTGAGAATGGACCTCGAAATCCCCGGGCGTGGCAACATATACGACCGCAATGGAAATCCACTGGCTCACCAGATAGAAGCTGCTGCGATCGGTGTCTGGCCTGATTTCGTAGACCTGACGGACGTCCAATCCGTTAAAGGCTTACTCCCCCTTCTTTCTGGCCTGTCAGGCGTGAGAACAGACACCCTGCTGACGATGATTGAAGAAGCAATTCCAGGCACCTACCTGGCGCTGGGCGAGATTCCCGCCGACCAAGATCCTTACCGGCTGGACCTTTTATCCAAGTGGAATGCGGCAGTTACGGCACGCTACAACTCCCGGTTTTACGATGGGAATGGCGCCGCACCTCACCTCGTGGGGTACATCAGCGCTCTGCAAGAAGATGAGCTGGATGAATACCGCCGGTTAGGGTACCAGGGTGACGCGAAAGTGGGCCGGAAAGGCCTGGAGCTGTGGGGTGAGGAGATCCTGGCTGGAAAAAGCGGTGGGTCGCTTTATGTATTTAATCCCGAAGGTAAGCCCGTCGCAGAGCTAGGAGCATCACCCAGCCAACCAGCTGGCGAGATTTTCACCACTCTGGAGCGAGATTTTCAAAGCGGTGTGCAAAAAGCCATTTCAGGCTTTTCGGGCGCTGTTGTGGTGCTCGAGAGAGACACCGGCAGGGTCCTGGCAATGGCTTCTTCCCCCGGTTTCGATTCGAATGCCTTTCAGACCGAGAATTACAACTGGAACACCGTTCTTAACGAGATTCTTACCAACCCGGAAAACCCGCAGTTCAACCGCGCTACTCAAGGGCAGTATCCATTGGGTTCGGTTTTCAAGCTCATCACCATCGCGGCCGGGCTGGAAAGCGGGCGGTATACTCCGGAGACGCAGTACCAATGCGAGTATGTTTTCGAAGAGCTGGAGGGATTCCCGCGCTATGACTGGACTTACGACCATTTCCAGGAAGACGGCGTGACGCAGCCGAGTGGATTGTTGACGCTCTCTCAAGGCTTGATGCGTTCCTGCAATCCATTCTTCTGGCATATCGGACTCGACCTGTACGACCAGGGAATGACCACCGCCATTTCAGACATGTCACGTGGGTTTGGGTTGGGTTCACCGACAGGCATCGAGGGGGTAGAAGAGGAATCGGGCACAATTCCCGATCCTGTCAGCCAGGTAGACGCTATCAACCTGGCGATCGGCCAGGGTGATATGACAGTCACCCCCATCCAGGTTGCCAGATTTGTCGCCGCGTTGGGCAACGGCGGGACGCTGTATCGTCCCCAGGCCATAGAGAGAGCAATTCTGCCGGGTGGAGAAGTGACCGAAGAGTTCAGCCCCGAAGTACAAGGGACCCTCCCGATTTCGCCAGCTAATCTGAAGGCCATTCAAGATGCGATGGTTGGAGTAGTACGCAGTCAAAAACCACTCGGTACGGCATATTTACCATTCCGCGACCTTGATATTAATGTTGCGGGTAAAACAGGAACTGCGACTTCACAAACAGGTGACCCACATGCGTGGTTTGCTGGTTACACCTTCGAAGGCCGGCAAGATAGACCTGATATTGCGGTTGCCGTCATCGCTGAAAATGCCGGTGAAGGCTCAGAAATCGCTGCCCCAATCTTCCGTCGGGTACTCGAACTATATTATTACGGGAAACCGCTCAGAACCTACCGTTGGGAATCTACTTTCGATGTAACCAGGTCACCGACGCCATTGGTGATTTTTACCCCCACAGCTGTTCCAGGTTTGACTTCACCTTGAGAGGAATTATTTTCGGGATATACAGGATATCTGCCTGGATTCAGGCATGATAATCGTGAGAGTGATTATTGTTCCATCGAACGATTCATGATGCGCATCAGAGAATCATATTCTTCGTGGCAACCTCCACACAGATCCAGGTGTAATTTAAACAATGGCATCAGCTGCGAGGCGTTTTCGCCTTGCAGGTCTAATTCGATGTACTCATCGATCAGATCGGTGAACTGACCGCATGTGATTTCGGTGTCTGCAGTATTCTGGAGCATCAGCGCGATTTTCCTGAAAATCTCGACCGACAGCTCCGATCCTGAATTGAGTGATGAAGCAGGATTTTCCGGTCGATGGTCTGGTTTGGATTCAGGCATAATTTTCTCTACTTATAAGACAATTCGGTAACCGATATTCTTACCTCTATTTATTCGAATGTTGCCAGGATTTCAGCAGGTGTGAGCCCCTGTTCAGCCAAGCGGTTCTTTAGCCGGATACGGGCATCATGAAGCAGCTTATACAATGCATTTCGCTCCATATTCATTTTATTAGCAAGTTCGTCGAGGGGGATGCCATGCATCGTGATGGCGATGATTGCCTGGCTTTGTTTTTCAGTCAATTCTTGCTGAACGATTTTAAAGATTCTATCCATCAGATCTCTTTTTTCAGCTGTTAGTTCTGGATCAGGTTCTTTTCCAGACATCAACCCTGTTATTGAGAGTGACTCAGGTTTTTCCACCAGTTCATCCAATGACACATCCCTCCAACGATGCCTGCGCAAATCTGACAGTGCGATGCGGACAGCGATTTTATAAACCCAGGTAGTAAATTTGCTTTGACCCCGAAATGTATCGAGTTTTTCCAGGACCCTCAATAGGGTTTCCTGGGTCGCCTCCTCGATTAATGAATCGAATCCAGGATCAGAAGGTCTCAGCCATCTGCTCAGGGCATAGGGCAGGCCATTTCTCACAATTACGCGCAGATCAGCCAGTGCGATTTCACGCCTTTGGCCGCTTGAATTCAAATCTGCTATCCAGGTTGAATTATCTCTGTCCATGTTTCTATATTTTAGAGAGTGATTATATTCGATATTGGCTGAGTAAATCAGGAAGGCCTGGATTGGTTTAATTGAGTAAAATAGCTACTCATCCGAATACAAGCAGGCTGCCATCATTTCGGAAATCAAAATCAAGATCCTGCCTTAATAATGACTATCGACCAAGGGATCGTATTATTCACCATATTTGCAGCTATCCTTTTGTTCTCCGTGGATTGGCTGGCAGTCGATGTAGTTGCGCTCTCCGTTTTGCTGTTCCTGGTTGTCACTGGTGTTCTTCCTCCTGATATGGCCTTCCGCGGCTTTGGGAGTGATGCAACCTTGCTGATTCTGGGATTGCTGATGCTGACAGCGGGATTAAATCGCACAGGTGTAATTGATAACCTGGGAAAGTCATTAATCCGCTATGCAGGTGAAAACCCAACACGGATTACTTTTATCATCATGCTTGCTGCAGGCCTTATCAGCTCATTCATCAGCAATACTGCTGCAACCGCAGTATTAATTCCGATTTCAATTGGACTGGCACGCAAGGCTCACTTGAGCACATCGAGAATTTTGATGCCGCTCGCTTTCGCCTCGATCTTAAGCAGCTCAGTTACTTTGATCGCTACGACAACGAACGTCGTGGTGAGCGGAATCATGACCGAATTCGAGCTGGAGCCGATGTCGATGTTCGAGCTGACCCCTGTCGGGTTACCGATCGCTATACTGGGAATTATTTATATGCTTTTCATCGGGACAAGGCTGATTCCAAAACGACTGCAGAAAGAAGAGCGGTTTGAGGAAATTGGAGTAATGCCATTTTTTGCCGAGATGATAATCCCACCAGGATCACCGTTGATTGATAAGACTCTACAGGAATTGAATTTAGGTAGTGAATTTGACTTAAATGTTGTGCGCATGATCCGGCACGACAGCCCGGAGATGTTACCAATCGCCAGCCTTCGTTTGCAGGAAGGCGATGTTCTGATCGTTGAAGGTGGAAAAGATGACATCCTAAAGGTTAAGGGCACAACAGGGATTGATCTGACTGCAGATGTCCTCTCCAGCGATTTGGTGCAGGACACCGCAGATATCAAAGTCGCCGAAGCTATCGTATTATTGCGTTCACCGCTGGTGGGCCGGACGGTTAAGGGAACGCGATTTAGAGAGCGATATGGCGTTCAGATCCTGGCAGTAAACCGGCATGGGGAAACGATCCAGCAAAAAATCAGCCAGGTGATTTTTCAGCTCGGTGATGTGCTGTTGATACAGGGAGACCGGACAAGCATAGCTGCTTTGGAAGCTGACCAGGCATTCCGGCTGATTGGAGAAGTCCCAGAGACAAAAACAAATTCCCGCAGAGCACCTCAAGCAATAATCATATTCATCCTGACGATCCTACTTTCCACCCTTGGCATCATTTCCCTGCCTATCGCAGTGCTGATCGGCGTTTTAGCGATGTTCATCACCCGCTGTATAACCCCTGAAGAAGCCTACCGCGACGTGGAGTGGAAAGCGATAATCTTGATCAGCTGCATGCTTGGATTGGGTGCGGCTATGCAATACACCGGGACCGCTGATTTATTAGCTCAATGGATTGTCGACTTGTTTGGGAAAGCTGATCCGCTGTTTCTATTGGCTGGTTTTTTTGGACTCACGATGTTTTTGACCCAGCCAATGTCAAACCAGGCTGCTGCTGCAGTGGTTGTACCAATCGCTCTTCAAACAGCAGTTCAATTGGGGGTCAATCCACGCACTTTTGCGATGATGATCGCGATCGGAGCCAGTTGCTCATTTCTTACACCGTTGGAGCCATCGTGCATCATGGTCTACGGCCCCGGGAGATACCGGTTCCTGGACTTTCTTAAAGTGGGTTCCCTGCTCACTCTCATCATCTTCGTACTGGCGATGATATTGGTGCCGCTGCTGTGGCCGTTATAGTCCCCAAAAGAATCTACCATTCGTTATTAATTGTAGAACCAGTTATAGGCGTATAATCCCGTTCCCGTGTTGCTTTGAATGCGGATAGCAATTTGATAAGCGCCGTATAATTGAGCAGGAATTGTGAATGTAAGGGTCTGGGAGCCCCCGGCACCGGCATCGAAACTCGAGACATAATAGCCACCCTGACCCTGTGAGCCCATTGGCCCCATGTAAACATCAAATTTGTCTCCTGGAGGCAGGTTATAGATCATGATGGTAACAGACTGGTTGCTTACAACGGAAGCAATTGAGAAGGTCGGATAACCGTAGTATCCTGGAATGCCACCCGTACCCCCTGAACCTCCTGTATTGTTATAAAACCAGTTGTAAGCAGCAAATGCTGATCCCGTATTGGATTGCAATCGGATTGCGATCTGGTATTCACCTTTAAGATGATCGGGAATGGGGAAAGTGAAAGTCATTTTTCCGCCTGCACCCGACGACACGGTAGCAACTTTATATCCGTTGATGCCACGTGTACCCATATAGTTCATTAACACATCGAAGCTCTCATTCGCAGGGAATTTGTGGGTGATTATGGTCACACTGACATCGCGAACGACCCCGGCGATGGAGAAGGTAGGAATCCCACCATCTCCATATTCAGGAGGGTAGTTCGTGATAATTCCACCAGGCTGGTTATAAAACCAGTTATAGGCATGATAGGCTGCGCCCTGGTTGCTCTGTAAGCGGATCGCTATCTGATACTGTCCACGCAACTCTGGAGGAATATTAACCGTGGCGATGAATGATCCCCCCGCTCCAGAATTCAACGTGGCGACTTTTATCCCATTAACCCCACGCGTACCCATATATCCCATCAACACATCGAATCCGTGGGAGGCGGGGAAGTTATGAGTCAATATGGTAACAGAAGAATCGACTGCGACACTGAGTATCGAGAATGTGGGGATCTCAGCCACTGTCGCAGCACTTGCTGGAGTATAGTGGATCGAAAAAGTTAAACTCAAGATAACCAGAATTAGCAGGTTCAAAACAATGCGTTTCATGAGCGCCTCCCGATTTCAGCCGCGCGAGTCTTCAAATATACTTGGAAGAGAGGAGAATTCTTCTTTTCTCTTCTTTTCATCTAATAATGCAATAATTATGCCAGAAGAATGAGTTTTGTACAGTGATAAGAAAAAAGAGGTATCAATTTCGCTTTCTCATATTTAGACCCTTGCCCGTCATTCACCCCATGGTTATACTTCTATGAATCGCAACTTCTTCCTATTATATGAGTATTACGAAGCTCCTGAATTCACTGCCTGAAACTTTTACACCTGCGGATAGGGAATTAATATCGCGGGCTTATAAAGTCGCTGAACGCGCCCATACCGGGCAGCGCCGCGCGTCGGGAGATCCATATATCAACCACTGCCTGGCAGTTGCCAACATTTTGGCGGAGATGCGCGTTCCTCCATCGGTGATTGCTGCAGGCTTGCTGCACGACACAGTTGAAGACACTTCGGTGACACTTGATGACCTGCGCAGGGATTTCAGCGATGAGATAGCCACCCTCGTGGACGGTGTGACCAAACTAACCGAGCTGCCGAGAGTTTCAAGGGGAGACCAGCATCCTGAAGAAACTCAGGTAAATGAGGAACAGAGACTCATTGCCGAAAAGCGCGGCCTGATTGATCCTGAAGAGGAAGCCGAGCAGCTGCTGCGCAGCAGGAAATACGATGTAGTCTCAGAAACCCTGCGCAAGACATTCTTCGCCATGGGTGATGATATCCGTGTCGTACTGATCAAATTAGCAGACCGCTTGCACAACATGCGAACCTTGAGTTACATGCCAGAACACAAGCGCAAGCGAATTGCTCAAGAAACCCTGGATATTTTCGCGCCCCTGGCAAATCGCCTGGGGATCTGGAATATTAAATGGGAGCTAGAGGACCTGGCGTTCCGGTACGCGAATCCCGAAAAATACCGGGAGATTGCAGAAAACCTGGCGAGCAGGCGTGAAGCACGCGAGCAAGAAATGGCAGAGATCGGGACGCGCCTGAACATGTTGCTGGAACAGGCAGGCATCCAGGCTGAAATAACAGCGAGACCGAAGCATATTTATTCAATCTTCAAGAAAATGAACCGGAAGGGAGTGCCATTCGAACTGGTCCACGATGTGCGCGGGGTGCGCATACTGGTTGCGGATACGCCTTCCTGTTATACAACCCTGGGAATCGTCCACACCCAATGGAGACCGATTCCTGGTGAATTCGACGACTATATCGCCGGACCGAAGGACAATTTCTATCGATCCCTGCACACCGCAGTTATCTACGACGATGGGAAAAACCTGGAAATACAGATCCGTACCCAAGAGATGCATCAAAACGCTGAATATGGTATTGCTGCTCATTGGCGGTATAAGGAAGGCTCTCCAAGGGATGAGGATTTTGAAAGGCGGATTTTATGGCTACGGTCCCTGATGGATTGGCGCCAGGATGTACAGGATGCCAGGGAATTTGTCGATAACCTGAAGATTGAAGTATTCGAAGACCGGGTTTATGTTTTCACCCCGCGCGGCGATATTGTTGACCTGCCTCTTGGCTCCACAGCAATTGATTTTGCTTATCAGGTCCATACCGACATCGGTCATCGCTGCCGTGGAGCTAAAGTCAATGGAAAACTGGTTTCGCTGGATTACCAATTAAAGACGGGGGATAAGCTCGAAATTTTAACTGCCAAGCGCGGTGGTCCGAGCCGTGACTGGCTGAATTCCAATCTCGGTCTCGTAAAAACCACGCGGGCAAAGTCGAAGATACGCCAATGGTTTAAAAAACAAGCGCGCGATAAAAACATGGCACAGGGGAAAAATGCCATCGAGAAAGAGCTACACCGCCTCGGAATGCTGGATGTGAACCTGGAAAGGCTGGCCAAGGAATTCGATCATAAGACGGTGGAAGATCTGTACGTGTCGATTGGCAATGGCGACCTTTCTATCTCACGTATTGTCCGCCACCTGACTTTGGGGGATAAAGAGGCAGTCCCAGATGAGATCATACCTACACCCCGGAGCAGTCCAGCAGTTACTGAAGATACATCGGTTTCTGTGGTTGGTCTGAAAGGGCTCCTGACTAACATGGCTCGCTGCTGTAATCCAGCACCGGGAGATCAGATCATTGGGTATGTGACCCGCGGCCGTGGGGCTACCATCCATCGCAAGGACTGTCCTAATATTTTAAGTATTGAAGATCGCGAAAGGCTGGTCACTGTGTCCTGGGGTGAACCGAAAAAAACTTACCCGGTTCCTGTTCGGATCATGGCCTTCGACCGTGATGGGCTGATGCGTGATGTCTCCACACTGATAGCGGATGAGGGGGTGAATATGCCAGCGGTGAAAGTCGAAACATCACGCAACCTGGCGATTTTTGACCTGGTGCTGGAGGTGCGGGACATTTTACAGCTCAGTAAAATCCTTGACAGGCTGGAAAACCTGCCCAATGTTCTTGAAGCTCAACGAGTACGACCTGGATAATTGTCAGCTTTCTTCTTGATGCAATCCTGACGGGTGGTATAATTCAGCGCCGAAATCCAAAATTGTGAGAGTGGAATTTCACCCGCAATAGAAGTGCCATCTATTATTTCGTTCCAGAGACACCAATCTTTTTTTGATGCCCACCGATTATGCTTCCTATGATGAAAGTTGATGAAGCACGTAACCGCATACTAGAGCGTGTCTCTCCGCTAGGATTCATTCGAATCCCAGCAGCTGAAGCCAATGGAAGAGTGTTGGCAGAAGACATCGTTTCCCGGGTAGATTTACCTGCATTTTCAAATTCTGCAGTAGATGGGTTTGCGGTCCTGCATGAGGATGTTGAAGGAGCGATTCATGCAGCGCCGGTAAATTTGGTCGTTGTGGACGATATTCCGGCTGGTCGATATTCAAGACTTACCCTGCAGCATGGACAGTCTGCCCGTATCATGACCGGCGCGCCAATTCCTGCGGGGACTACCGCCGTCATTCCGGTTGAAGACACGGATTTCAACTATCGGGAAGCGAATATCAGCTCACCAGGCAAGGTCATGATTTATGCTCCAGCGAATCGAAACGGCAATATCCGGTTCTCTGGTGAGGATGTTAAGGTCGGAGAACGAATCCTGCAGGCCAGAAAAACCATTAATCCCCAGGAAATCGGTTTTTTGAGCATGTTGGGTTTATCCGAAGTCACGGTTTGCAAGAAACCCCGAGTGGCGATCTTCTCAACAGGTGACGAACTTTTGGAAATCGGGGAAAAGCTCAAGCCAGGAATGATATATGATTCCAATGGCTTCATGCTCCAGGCACAGGTCGAACGGAGCGGCGGGATTCCAATCCAACTGGGGATTGTTCCAGACCTGTATGAATCAGTAAAGGCTTGCCTTGAAAAAGCAGCAGCGCAGAAAGTTGATATAATCGTTTCTTCTGCGGGCGTCAGTGTAGGAGCGTTTGATTTCGTCCGTCGAGTGGTCGAGGAAAATGGAGAACTGGAATTCTGGCGGGTAAATATGCGTCCTGGTAAACCACTCACATTTGGAAGTTACAAGGGGATTCCTTTTTTCGGACTTCCAGGAAATCCTGTTTCTGCATACATTGGATACGAGATTTTTGTGCGTCCGGCTGTGCGAAAGATGGGTGGAATTCTGTCTGACGAGAGGCTTGCAGAACAGGTAATTTTAGAGGAAGATATCAGTTCAGACGGTCGGGAGAGCTACCTGCGCGCATTCGTGCAGATCAGGAATGGACGGAAAACAGCCCGTCTCACTGGACATCAAGGATCAGGAAATTTGAAATCCCTGGTGGATGCAAATGCTTTATTGATTATCCCATCTGGGGTAAAATCTGTGGCTGCGGGCGAACAAGTTGATTTTATCTGGATATGAGGCGTAGTTCATTATGACATTGAAAACCAAAACCGGTTCTTTAGCGTTGCATACAGTTAATCCGAGGAGGCCATAATGCCGAGAATTCGTTGTCATTACATCGATTGTGTGTTCCTGGATGATGGATATTGTGGGGCGGCTGCGGTTGAGTTGGATCCAGATGTAGGCTGTTCGACCTATGCGAGAGTAAAAGAAGGCGCTGGTGAAGAGGATTGGGAGGAAGAAGAAGAGGAAGAGATGGAAGATTGGGAGGAATTAGATGTCGACGAGGAAGAAGAAGACATCTGGCTGGATGAGGATGAGTACTGATCATTCCCCCTTTTCATGGATCATTTCAATTTCTTAGCACCCTGGTATGACCGAATTATTCAACCAAAAGATCCGCAGAAATTAATCGAGATCGCGGATTTACCGGTTATGGGGACAATCTTAGACGCCGGAGGTGGCACTGGCAGGATTGCACAGTTGTTGACAGGTCAGGCACAGAGAGTAGTGGTATCCGACCCTTCATTTGGGATGCTCCAGCAGGCCAGAGCGAAAGCTGGATTGGACTTAATTTGCTCTCATGCAGAAAATTTATCTTTCCCTAGCAATTTCTTTGCAAGAATAGTGATGGTGGATGCTTTCCACCATGTCAGCGACCAGATGCAAAGCGCGCGGGAGCTCTGGAGAGTCTTGTTGCCGGGAGGCCGGTTGGTTATAGAAGAACCAGACATCAGGCTGCTATCCATAAAATTGGTAGCAATCGCTGAAAAGCTGGCCCTCATGCGCAGCCACTTTATGAATCCCAATATAATTGCGCAGCTGTTTACGTATACAGACGCAAGAACACGCATCGAATCAGAAGATCACAACGCCTGGATAATTGTAGACAAGTCAGGGGATTAACAAATCCTGGGTAATAATTCCCCAGAAGGCATATCCATCACACGTGTACTGCCAAAAGATGTGCGCATTAACACTCGCCCGCGCGGATCGCTGTGGATTTCGCCAATAATCACAGCTCCTCGACCATATCTTGACTGCCGCATTGCATCCAGCACTTTGAGCGAATCGTTTTTTTCTACTATAGCCACGAGTTTGCCTTCATTCGCCACATAAAGCGGGTCAAATCCCAACATCTCGCAAGCCATCGCTACCGCAGGATCGACCGGGATGGCCATTTCATCGATCAGGATGGATACCTGTGATTGTTGGGCGATCTCATTCAGTGTCGTCGCAAGGCCGCCGCGCGTAGGGTCTCGCAGAACATGAATCCTGTGGCTCTGATTGAGCATTTCGTGGACCAGGTGGTTTAATGGTGCTACATCACTCTGAATCTGCGATTCAAATCCCAACTCTTGCCTGGCTTCAAGGACCGCCATTCCATGCGCACCGATTGGACCTGATAGAATCACGACATCTCCAACCTGCGCATTTTTGCCGCTGATTTCAATCCCCTCTGGCAGAATGCCCACACCAGTGGTGTTGATATAAAGGCTATCTGCTTTTCCTTTTTGAACCACTTTTGTGTCCCCTGCGATAATCGTAACGCCAGCTTCTTGAGCTGCCGTCTGCATGGAAGATACCACCTTCTGTAGGAGATCAATATCGAGACCTTCTTCCAGTATGAAGCCGGCAGTTAAATATAACGGTTTTGCTCCCATCATCGCCACGTCATTCACTGTACCGCAAACTGCCAGCTTACCGATGTCTCCACCAGCGAAGAAGAGAGGCCAGACCACGTGCGAATCGGTGCTGATCGCCAACTGTCCATTCCAGGTGGAGGCCAATGAATTTCGTGGAAGGATCGAAACTATTCCAGAATCATCACCCTGGTCCAGGATTGGATTTGAAAATGGTGGGTTGAATACCTGCATGATCAGGTCGTGAGACATTTTCCCACCGCTGCCATGACCGATGAGAATGCGCTCATGATGCGGCAGCGGGATTGGGCAGGACGGACCTTCAAAAAATGGGATTTCAGCTTCCATAATTATTATTGCTTGGTGGATTGAGTCAGGGCTATATTTGAATAGCGATAATACGCCGCACAGGCGCCTTCAGAAGAAACCATGGTAGCTCCCAGCGGATGCTCCGGGGTGCAGGTTTTTGCGAAGGCCGGGCATTCGACGGGTTTGTGCAATCCCTGAAGAATCAAGCCGGAGATGCAGACCGGTGATTCTTCAGAATTGATCCCGCTTACTTCAAAACGCGTTTCAGCATCGAATTGTGAGAACTCGGATCTCAATCGCCAGCCGCTGTTTGGGATATTCCCGATCCCGCGCCATTTTCGATCGCATTCAATGAAAACCTGGTTGATCACAGCCTGAGCAGCACGATTGCCCTGCTGGTTTACCAGTCGGGAATAAGCGTTCTCAACTTCATGGCGACCCTGTTCCAACTGCCTCACGGTCATCAACACACCCTGCAGTATGTCCACCGGCTCAAAGCCAGTCACGACGATGGGCGTCTTGAATTCTTCGGACAGCGGAAGGTATTCCCAATACCCCATCACAGTGTTGACGTGCCCGGCAGCCAGGAATCCCTGCACCCGGTTGAGAGGAGCAGAGAGGATTGCTCGAATTGCGGGAGGCACACGGACATGCGATACCAGGACGCTGTAATTCTTGATGCCTACATTTTTAGCCTGGATGACGCTCATACAGTTGGCGGGCGCGGTGGTTTCGAAACCGATCGCAAAAAAAACCACCTGCCTGTCGGGATTTTCCTGGGCAATCCTGACCGCATCGAGTGGAGAGTAAACGACGCGGACGTCACCACCTGTGGCACGCACAGAAAACAAGTCGCGGCCGGTTCCTGGAACGCGCAACATGTCGCCAAAGGAGGTAAAAATTACTCCCGGTTGAGATGCGATTACCAGGGCCTTGTCGATCAGCTCCAGCGCAGTCACACAGACCGGGCAGCCAGGGCCATGCACCAGCTCAATCTCCTGCGGTAAAAGCTGGTCCAGGCCATAACGCATGATCGCGTGGGTCTGACCCCCGCAGATTTCCATGATGACCCAGGGTTGAGTGATAATGCGCTTGATCTCAGCGCTGATCCTGTGCACGATCTCAGCGTCGCGAAATTCAGTGGTGTAGTGCATTGTTCTTCAACCCAGGAGCGAACTAATTTGGGCTTAGCTCCTGATCCAGATCGGAAATTGAACGAAGAATTTCAAGAGTTTCCATAGCATCCTCTTCGCTTATGATATTCAGGGCAAAGCCGACATGGATGAGTGTAAAATCTCCGATTTTAGCTTCGGGTACATACTGAAGGCAGGCTTCACGTAACACACCGCCAAAATCGATCTTCCCCATTTGCAACCCATTGTTTTCATAGATTTCTATTATTTTTCCGGGAATTCCTAAACACATTCATTCCTCCAGTAATACTTTTTATCCCAAGCGGCTGGCTGCTACGACGGCCTGACCCAGCGATATACAGCCGTCGTTAGCCGGCACCTGCCGGTGAATCAATACCTTAAACCCGGCGCCATTTAACAAATTGAATGTACCATACAGTAATCTCATATTCTGCCACACACCACCGCTGAGTGCTACATCTTCGATCCCGGTTTCATCTCGCAGTTCAGAACAGATTTTTAGGATGAGCTGTGCCAATCCATTGTGAAAACGTGCGGCAATCATCTCCCGTGAAACACCTCTTTGCATGTCTTCCAGGATGGATAAGAAAACCGGCGTTGGGTCGAAAACTCCGGATGTTGACCCTGTTCTTTCTGACTGCGTTCTGCCAGGATCCACCGCGAATGAGTATGCTCCTGTTTCATCTTCTGATGCAAGCGCTTCAAGCTCAATTGCAGCCTGAGCTTCAAAGTTTACCACCTGCTTGATTCCAATTATTGCTGCGACTGCATCGAATAAGCGGCCTATGCTGGAAGTCTGTGGGGCATTCAAGCCAGACTGGATCTGGTGCTGGAGGATATCCAGTCGCTGCCTGAAGTTGGCTGCATTTTCTGCCTGATACCTGAGAGGGGGTAGTGATTCGTCCCAGGGAATATCTGCTGTTGACAGCCAGGATAATGCCATTCGCCAGGGTTCACGGATTGCTTTATCTCCACCTGGCAAGGGAGTGTAGCGCAGGTGGTAGGGTCGAGTATAAGAATCATATCGGCAAATCAGAAATTCACCGCCCCAAATGCATCCGTCCTCTCCGAAACCTGTCCCATCGAAAGACACGCCGATCACTTGCCGGTCAGCCTCCAGGTGGTGTTCAGCCATGCAGGCTGCCACATGGGCGTGATGGTGCTGAACACCGCAGACTGGCAGGCTGTCATGCTCCGCGCGCTGCAGGGCGTAACGCGAGGCCAGGTAGTTGGGATGCAGGTCATAGGCGATTATTGAAGGATGGACCCGGAATAATCGTTCGTAATGCACCACACCATCTTCGAATGCGCACAGTGTCTCATAGTTCTCTAAATCGCCGATGTGATGGCTGATAAAAGCATAACCCTGCTTCGTGAGGCAGAATGTGTTTTTCAGCTCAGCTCCTACTGCCAGGATCTCGGGCATCTCCCAGGGGAGAGTGATAGCATCTGGAGCGTAACCCCTCGATCGCCGGAGCGGATATAAAGGAACCTGATTTCCAACCCTTCCATTTGTACTCTCTGCTGGCACATACAAATCAATGCTGCGTATAACCGAATCATCGCAGCGGGTGCGGATGGGGCGATTGTGCATCAAGAATGCATCAGCCAGGGAGGTAAGACGCTGTCGGGCTTCGGCATTATCTGTTGCGATTGGCTCTTCGCTCAGGTTGCCGCTGGTCATCACCAGAACCTGGACAGGTTCTGTCCCATCTGCTGATTGCAGGTCAGTAAACAGCAGGTAATGAAGTGGAGTATAAGGCAGCATGACACCGATGGTGTTTTGACCGGGTGCGACCATCTCCGTAATGGAGGATGATGGGAGCCTGGTCAGGATCACGATTGGTCTCTGGCGAGATTCCAGTAAAGTGCGCTCGTTTTCCGATAGCTGGCAATGCTGCCTTATCGTTTCGATATCCGGCATCATTACAGCGAAGGGTTTATCCACGCGTAATTTTCGCCGGCGAAGCTCTTCGACTGCCCTGGTGTTTTGCCCGTCGCACGCCAGGTGGAATCCACCAAGTCCTTTTATGGCGATAATCTTCCCATCCAAGAGCAGCCGCTGGGTCCGGACAAGGTCGGACTTTGATCTTATGCGATTAAGATCCTTCTCTGAGACCGGATTCTCCCCCACGAATTCCAACCAGATGTGAGGGCCACATTCGTGGCAGGCAATGGGTTGGGCATGAAATCGCCGGTTCGTTGGTTTCGTATATTCGCCGTAGCATTCCTTGCACATCAGAAACCCAGTCATGGTTGTATTCGGACGGTCGTATGGGATATCCTGGATGATGGTAAAGCGTGGACCGCAATTCGTACAATTGATGAATGGGTAAAGGTGGCGCCGGTTGTTGGGATCGAACATTTCTCGAAGACAATCCGGGCAGATGCAGACGTCCGGGGAGATCGGTTGAAAAGCATCTGGTGTTGGCTTTGAATGAACGATGTCAAAATTGGAAAAACCCTGAGGAGCGCAGTTTTGTACCTGCAAGGCATCGATGCGTGAAAGAGGGGGGGCATTGTTACTAAGGGATTCCAGGAATGATGCGATCGCGTCGGGAGGGCCATCCACCTGGATGTCGACTCCGGCAGA